>JAAUYJ010063502.1_pt1 | contig 12996 bp, 19 predicted proteins | sample 7278031 | NCBI WGS metagenome assembly JAAUYJ01 (sample SAMN14350222, study PRJNA611818) | marine sediment metagenome | isolation source: surface marine sediment (1.8m) | place: French Polynesia: Moorea | collected 2018-08 | reverse complement strand
TCTTTTGACGGAATCGCTTCTTTCTCTTTTTCTCGCAACCTCTCTCCCTCCTTCAGCTCAGCTCTAGAGCTCAGCTGACTGCAAATGCAAAAGTGCACTCGCAGCACTCCCGTCTCCCACCAGTCCCCTGGAGCTGGAACTGGAAGGAGGAGGCTACGGCTCTTCAGAGGAAGAGCGTCCTTTGGCTGCAAATTCTGCTGCTTTTGCCGCGTCCCCTCCGCATTCTTGAGATCTTGACCAGGACACCAGGTTGACGCTCTTCTTTGACAAGGAGGAGGGGGCGTTCTGGTGAACTAAGACTGCAAGGTCAAGAAACGTTCCCCCGTCGCCTAGCGCCTCTGTCCTCACGCTGGGCCACTCCCACTCCTCCGCCATGGGCAAGGAGGCCGACGGAGAGGTCAGAACATAAGTGTACCAGTACCTCCGCCCTGGTTGTTTGTTTGTTTGTGTTGACAGGTTTAAATCAAGGGCCACCATTGAATATAAATTGCTGGGATGCAAATGTCCTGTATCTCCTGGCTCCTTGTTTAACTTGGGATGCTGCAGTCCACGGCTTGAAGCATTGTTGCGACTTGGGGACCTATTAGTTGGGAGATTAGCATAGGAACTGGACTTTGCCTTTGCAGCTTGGACACTTTTCATGGCTTTCTTTTGGGTCTTTGGCCACCAGCAAATCATCCGTTGAATGGACTCAATGGAGCCTGCACTTTTTTTTCTACTGAATCGCCCATTTTCCAACTCTTATACTACCACCTAACTCACAATTTACTTATTATCTCTTTATCTCTTTTCCTTTCATTAAGGACCCCGTCCCCAGCACCAGCCGCGGTGTCGTCGTGGGTCCCAGCCCCTCCTCCGCCGGCCCCCTGAACCTGCTGGGTCTTCCTGACGTGGCCCTCCACCACCTGCTCACCTACCTCTCCTACGACGAGGCCGCCCAGCTAAGGCGCGTCAGCCGACGCATGGACGCCTTGTGCAGAGCCAGGCTCAACGAAGGGTTCAGATCCGCCGAGCGCTTCCACGCGCGCTGCATGAAGGAGGTCAAGTCCAGGCTTCCCAGAAGAGAGAGCGAGCGGAGGAACCACCCCTTGTCCAGGCACAGCGACATACTCACGGCGGTGGAGACCAGGATATCGCTCCTGTCCATGACATTCATGAAGTACGTGGACCTGGAGCTGTGCTGCTTCATCCCGGGGAAGGTGACGGACGAGATATTCAGGGTGCTGAGGGAGGTGCGTCCGGCCGCCGCCGCCGCCGCGGCCGCAAACAAGGGGCAGCACCAGCAGCACCAGCCGCCACAGCCGTTTCCCCAGCCGCCCAGGGCGTTCGAGGTGCTGCAGGAGTTGCGCGACATCTCCTCCATGGCCATGGAGTACTTCGACGAGAAGATCGCCCCCTCCCTCCAGTCTGAGGCAGCCGCCGTCGCCCACGCCGCCGCCTCTTCCTCGGAGCCGCCCTCGCCCTCCTCCATCGCCGCCGCCCTCATGATCGGAGCTGAGGGCGGAGTCATGAACCCATTCGGAAAGAGGTCCTCGGCCGCAAGGAGATCACTCGGGTAACAAGCAAACTACGCCCAAGGAATATTCTCGACTTTTCATAGCGATTCTCGTTACTTTCAGCCTGTTCCCCACTCCGTCCTCCTACGGCTACAGCTCAAAACGCTACAGCCTCTCTTCTCCCCCGTCGGCCGCCGCCGCCGCCGCCGCCGATGATCATTCCAGCCCCTCCACCTCTGGCCAACACTCCTCCACCATTAGCCCCGGAGCGAGGGCCGACAGGGATTACCTCTACACCAAAAAGCTCATGTGAGGAAATATGAAAAAAAAATCGGGAATTGGTAGTATTTTATTTCGATTAATTTCTCCTTACATAGGTCCATGGATAAACGGATCCGTCGCATGGAGAAGATATCCAAGCGCCAAGCGAGGGAGCAAAAGCAGGAGCTGCAGGACCAGAGCGCCAGAATCGCCAGCCTGGAGGGGCTCGTGTCCAGCCAGAGGGCGGTGATCGCCGAGCAGGGGGAGAAAATCAGGGCACTGATGAGCGGAGAAGGATCTCCTGCCCCTTCCAGGGCTGCGTCGAGGAAGAGGGCCAAGGCGGAAGAGACGGAGGAAGAAGAAGCGGCCGGCAGCAGCGGTCACCTCAAAAAGCGGGCCAGGCTGTAGTGGGGAGAAGTCTTCATGGAAGCTATGATCATACGAGGATTTGTAACATCATGTTAGCAAGTTGTAAGGAGGCTCTGTACTGTAGTGGACCTTTGACTGCATGTGCTGTTATGTCTCCCTTTGTGCGTACGTGTATAGGAAATTAAAATCAACTAGGAAGGATGCTGAATTGTCTTCAATATGTTTTGTTCGCGTAAAATTTTAAATCTCCTTCTGTAAAGGACGAAGATACTACTATACTTCAAGATGATTAATCACCTCATCTACGTTGCACGCGACGGCCGACGACTCTGGCTTGAGGAGAAAAGAAAGGCTTTCCTTCCGGCCAATACGGAAATGGCTGTGGCCCGCCGGCAATACCTTTCAACCTCCCTCCCACCATTATTATTCTGCCTATTGTGCGGTCTTGGAAGGAAGAGGAGAGCAGAAAGAAAAGCCTTCTTCTCTTGTCATCGATTGGGCCCAATATTCTCTGCTGCTTGTAAAAGTGGGGCTTCTTCCATGTTTGTTCTTCTTCCCATTTGTACGTACACAGGCCAATTATGAGGGTCAAACATAATTGGTTGCCCAAAAGAAGGGGAAGGCTAATTATTTTTTACCCCTCTTCTCTCCCCCCTCCCCCCCCTTTTCCTCTTCTTCCTCCAAGAAACCGTCTGTCGCCTGACTCTTAGCAGTGGGGGACAAAAGATAATTTGATGAGATGGGATTCACCGCGGTTCTGTTTTTCTTTTTTGTCGAATATTGTTTACTTAGCATATCAATAAGTATCGCATTATGTGCCTCTTTCTGGCACTGAAGGAGTGTTCTGTACATAAAGACTGGAAAAAAAGAGTCCTCGGCCCGGCGCCGTCTGAACCACAACCACCCTTTCGTCGGCGGCGGCAGGCTTTTCTCTCTCAGTCCATGTCGTTCGTATTCATGAGCTAGTGTGTGTACATAGTACCGCCATCGGTCATCAAGTGTGTTGGAGGTGTTGCTGTTTCTCTCTGTTTCGCCGACACCTGACTCGAAAGCAGTGGAGAGTGAATTATTGGGCCAAACCAGAGGTGGAAAGCCGAGCATTTTTTTTTCTGGTCCACTCCCTCTCTCGCTTCCAAAAAGTCGAAAAAGTCGCTGTAGAAACAGAGGCGGGGAAAGAGAGAGAGGCACCTCTCAGTGGTGTATTTGGAAGTAACACGCAACCCAGGCCCGGGGTGGGCAGGGCCTTCATACCTTTCCCCCTCCCCCCCTTTCTCACTGCTACTACTGCCTTCTTCCATCTCCGTAGGGAGGGACAGGAAAGGTAAGGAGGAAAAAGAGGAGGACGGAAGCAAGGTGAGGAGGAGGGGATCGAGGAGAGAGTCAGGAAGAGGAGGGGGGGCTTTCCTTCCACTTCTCCCCTGACATAAACATCGCCTACTCCGCAGCCGACCAAGTGAGATAGGCCTTCTCTGGCTGGCTGACTTTTGACTTCCATTACTGACTTTCGCACAAAAGTGTTACCGATCCGACGAGGAAGAATTCCAAAAAAAGAAAAAATACCGAGTGAAGCAATACTCCGATTCTGCCATGTTGTATTACGATTATTGGTAATATCTTTAAACTTGCTGTTCATGGGAATATGCAAATTTATTGTTGCCTTGTCCAGGCCTTGCTGCCGTCCCAAGGTTGCCGGAGTGATAATCCCGGTGTACATCAACGTCTTCGCCCTCGCCCTCGTCCTCATCGCATCTTACATGCTCACGCTAGACATCGAATGCTACAAGGTGATTTTCTTTTTGTTTTCCCAACTTTTTTCCAAGCAATATTCTTTTCCTTCGCAAACAGATAACTGGGCTTTTAGGGAGCGGCAACTGCCTGTCCCGCCCTGTGGTTATCCTGGTGCTGGTGTGGCACGTCCTGGAGATCCTGGTCAACATGGTGATGCTGCTGGGGCTAGCTCAGAAGGATCGGAGGCTGCTCCTGCCCTGGCTGGTCTGGTTCGCGGTGCTGTGGATCTTCTGTCTGGGGTACGCATTCGCGGAGTTCTTCATGAGCGACGCGGGCGGAGGGGAGGAGGGCGAAAAGGATATGTCGCCAACGCCGATGGAGTCAAGGACCATAAGACAAATGTGGCTCGTCATCATTGCAGGTGAGCAGGGCAGAAAAGATCCTACAGAGTACAAACACCTATGGAGTGAGTGACCCACACAATAACAATAAACGACAGGGATTCTTTTAAAAAACCTCAGCGACACCAGCGCTGTCACCAACATGTTTACATAAATGATAATGTGGCCATGCTAGACGGCCTAGAGCCGGCGAAAATAATAGGGCGGTCTTATCAAAAGTAGGCCATGCCATCTATATAGGTTACAGGCTCACAGTACAATAGTCCAGGTTGTGCCAAAGGAAAAAAGGAAGCTCGTTCTATTTTTGGACTTCTATTCCAGCCATCTTCATGTACCTCTGGTCTACGATCCTGGACCTGTTCTTCCGCATGGACCCCTCCATCACTGACGACAGAATCCTGGAGGGGAAGCCATTCCTGGCGGGGAGGGGGGGGCGAGGAGGGGAAGGGACCGTGGACGAGGGGGAGTCGTAATTTAAACTCATTGCATCTTCCATGATCAAAAAACCGTCTCTCGATACGTGTAATTCCGTTCAGAAGCTGATCACACAACGAAAGAGAATCATCACGTGTGTGCCTTTCGCCAGAAATATAATAAAACAAAACTGGCACAAATTTTTCACCTGCCGCGTCGATCCTAAATCAAGGCCAGGCAAAACTAATTTCCCCCTCTCTCCGATGTTGTCCGCATTTAAGAAAAAGACGAGGTCGACATGTGACAAATTTCCATCCTTTTCTTTTCTCGTTCGCCCACTCAAACGATACTAGAGACCCCCAAATCTGTTCTGGCAAGGGCAAAGCACAAGAAACTGACGACTAAAGTACGATGCGGAAATGAGTTTTTTTTATTTTTATTTTTGGATCTTGGTCCAGAGCCCAACCTTCCCCCCAAAAAATAAAAGATTTTGTTCTGTGGGATCGAGTGCTGATATTTACCTGCGGCGAAGCCTTCAGGTCTTAGAACTGTGGGGGTTGTTGTTAATGGGAGGGGGGCCACTAGTTTGTCGAGCTATGTTGCCTACTACTCCACTCATAATTTTCTTCGGGGTGGGATCCTTCCACCTCTTGGTACTTGGTACTTTTTTTCAAACGATAGGGGACCTTCATCACCTTTAGTACCCTTGCCTCGAGCCACACATAGGCAAGGGGAGGGGTACGGGGGGGGATGCTCATAGGCTGACCCCTCAAAACCTAATCCCCCTCCCTGAGACAAAATTTGACCCAGCCACCCCAATTCAGAAAAAAGAAATTTTTACAGGGCTCCCCACTCCCTGTTTCATATGAAACAACAAGCAGCAAGACTTTGACCTTTTTTAATTGTTGGTAAAAATTATTTTAAAATTTTGAAATTGCAGAATAATTTTTTACTCCCTCCCTACCCTGTATTTCAAAAACATCCCCCTCTCTGAGTCATTTTTTGTAGTAGTCCCCCTTCCTGAAAGGGAAAATCGTCCCCCCCCCTGCTGAAATTTCGGCGGCACCCATGTGTGTCTCGAGCCCACGTATACCTATATAGGGGCAAGAATGTCATTACCAATATCATGGATCCTCCCTCACGTCAAAAAATAAATCGTGTCCTGAGGGACGAGAAACGGATAGGGAAGCGGGGCGAATCCACCTCTCCTCCGTCGCCGCTCGGCCTCCGCCGGGATATAGGAGGAAGTGTCGGTCGGACGGACGGAGGGAATAACTGCTTTCCGATCCGAAGATTCTCCTGCCTGCTTAGTAGAAGGCTTTTTTTCTCGATTGAACACATGTACAGTATGTTGAAAAGGAAGGCTAGTGGGCGGGCATTTTTATGCTTAGCTAAGCGTCTTCTTGTCATCCCACAAGAAGATTTCAAAGAAGAAAGTTGGGGGGAGAAGGAATAGCCGCACCCTCCCTCCCTCCCTCCCTCCTCGGGGCGCTTACAGTTGTTTTCAGCTCCCCCCCTTTTCCCTTTTCCCTTTCCCCTCCTATAGCGATTTCCCTTCCCCCTCCGCAGTCCTCATCCTCCAAGAAGCGAGGAGGAGGAGGAGGCGAAAGAAGACTCTTCCCCTTCGAGCACTTGTCTCTTGACATTTAGCGCCAACGTCCGCCTCCTCTTCCCCTTTCCCAAAAAAAAGAAAATCCGCACTTCTCCCTCCTCTTCCTCCTCCTCCAACCCACTTCATACAGCCCATTGTGTGTCCCCCTCCCCTCCGACTCTTTCTTCTGTCCAGTGTGAAGACAGGGAAAACAAGTTGGGGAAGAAAAGATTGGAATGCAGCCGATTGGGGACGGAGAGGAAGAGAAGAAAAGGAAAACTCCCGTGGCCCATCCCAAGTCCAGAGGCGAAGAAGTGTAAGCCCAGCAGGCCCAAATTCGAAGTCGGCCTTTTTGGACTTTCTCCCTCCTCCTCCTCCTCCTCGTCGTCGTCGCCATTTGTCGTTGCTCTCTCGCCATCGCCCTCCACCGGCCTCGGCATTTCCCCCCTTCGCCTCCTCCTCCCGCAGGCGGTGATCGCACACACGCTCAGACCGACTTCGTGCACTGAGAAACAGGCCGCCGCGGTCTTACAAATTTCACTTCTTTGCAGTCACAACTGGAATTCCCAATTGGAAGGGAGGGAAGTACGGAAAAAGTTTTGCGGCTCCGAGGAAACAAGAACTGAGTGCCAAATAATTATCCAAATTCATTGTCGAGCCGATTCCAAACCAAAACTGCCAAGATGTCTGACCTACTGTCAAAGGAAGAGATGGTGAGAAAGAAAAACATCAACCAATTTTTAATTGTTTGATTTTTTGACATCTTTCTTGATTCCATAAACCAGGAGGACATGGGCCTGGACGGGGAACAGGTGAACGTCCTGAAGCGGTGCTTCGACGGCTTTGCGGACGATGACGGCGCCATCCCGGCAGAGAATGTCGGAAACATCCTCTCCATGATGGGGCTCAAGGTGAAGCCCTCCGCGCTCAGGGACATCATTGAGGAGATTGACGAGGATGGTGAGGGACAAAAAGATGCTAATTTTTCCGAGTTGCTTCAGTAAGAATTTCTCCCATCCAGGGTCTGGCCTGCTTGAGTTTGGCGAGTTCTGCCAGCTTGCTTCCCGGTTCCTGGTGGAGGAGGACGAGGAGGCCCTCAAGAAGGAGCTCAAAGAGGCCTTCAGGATATATGACAAAGAAGGCGAGTGAAAACACTATCTTTTGAAATTTGCCACTCATTGGCTGTTTTTTGCTGCTATTGTAGGGAACGGTTACATCTCCACCGACACCCTGAAGGAGATCCTCCGCGAGCTGGACAACAAGCTTTCAGAGGCTGACCTGGACAACATCATCGAGGAGGTCGACGAGGACGGGTCCGGGACGCTTGACTTTGACGGTAAATAGAAGAAAAATTTCAACTTATGAAACATTATTGCATTGAACCTTTTTCTCTGTTGCAGAATTCATGGAGATGATGGCCGGATAATTCGTGTTTTACTACTGTTGCGACCGTGTTGTATGATTAAGTGCATACTGTAAGTGTGATGGAGAAAAAATAAAAGAAAAAAAACACAATCTGAGCACGGCATAGGTAGCGATTTTTACAGCTCAAATGCCAACTTTTACGGGCGCAGTATACTGCACAAGAATATTTCCCTACAATGACTCCTAGTTGTGCTTTCTACAGCTTTCTCTTTTACGTCCAGCGCCACATTCGGAACAAGACAATTTCACCTTACAATCTTCAAGGCGACATGTGCCGTAGAAGCCGCCGGTAAAAAACGAGCAACACTTTCATGTTTTGGCGAGATTCCTTCTAGAGCCTAACACCGTTCCACCTTGTAATCGTCATGAAAGATTGCCATCAATCGCTACCTACATTTCTCTTTCTTCGCCTCCCTCCGTCCCAAGAGAATTTTTTGAGCATGTTTCATATAGCGAGGCAAATAGAGAGAGAATATTGTTTTCAAACAAAAATTGGTTAATATTCTCCTTTTTAAAAGACAAACTTTTTTCCTGGTCCTCAACTCTTTCTTGAAAGTACGGCTCGCTCTTCCTTTCCTCTGCTACTTCATGAGAATAGTGCGTGTAAACTCAATCCCGCTGCGAGTATACATGAGGCAAAGGAAAACGGGGGAGGAGGGCAACACGACTGAGGCCAACTAAACGTGCCTACTACGTACGGGTGCCGCAGTTTGAGCCAATCGATTGAGCGAGTGAGCGGGCCAATGTCAGTCTGCCTTAAAGCACTGCGGAACAACAGCAACCGAACGAAATCCTTTTCTTTCCTCCGCCATGCTACTCCTTCCTTGACAAAATGTTTCATTTTTTCTACGCCTTCCTCCTGAGTCTTGTTCCTCCTTCTCTGGCCCTGGAGTGCATCGTGGGCGAGGGGATGCTGAGCCAGCCGGAAAACTTTTCCCCCGGAGAGTGCGACCCCGCCAGGCCGAACGCAGTCTGCTTCATGGTACGTTTCAATGGCTTAGTTTGAGTTATAAAAAACAAGAACAGGCGAATTTTGGTACAGTAGATTCCATTAGTTCGAGCCGATATTCATATGAAATATTCATATTCAGCATTTCTTTCTAGAGGAAAGAACGAGAATATGTTTTGGTTTTGCAACTTTCTTAAGAACTAAATATTTTATTATTTTTGCAATAGACAATTAATGTGTGCTTGGTTTGATTCAATTGAATTATCATTTTTTTGCTGAGGGCACGTGACTTGAATAGGACATGCTGAACCCTCTTCTTCCAGGCCTTCGGGAAGGATTTGGGCGACCAGATCAAGAGGGGCTGCAGGTACATTGATCGGAAGGAGTGGGAGCTGCTAGGAAGGGTGGAGAAGGCGGAGGCGAAGGGATCGTCCAACACCGTCCTCCTGTCTCCGCCGGCGCCGGGGGAGCCAGGCTCGTCGCTAGGGCCAACGTGCAAGGAAGAGGAGAGGTACAAGACTAAGAATTGATTTTAGAAATTAACATAATTTTGTGTTATGTTCTAATAGGGAGTTTGGGAGGAGGGTGAACCTTTGCTACTGCGCCCGTGAAGACCAGTGCAATGGCGGGAGGCCAAGGGCGACGGAGGCGGCCACAGTGGTCGGTGGTTTCGTGGTGGCGGTGGGAGTCGCCCTACTCCTTCAAAGACAAAATTTGTCCCTTATAAGATGACCCTGAGTATCTCGAATAAAATTAACCATTCCCGCCCGCAAGCAGGCGAGCAAGTGAAAAGAAGCATGATTGGAGCCTCACCTCCTCGTCACCCGTACGAAAGCATTCATTAGTAACGGTGCAGTGGCATGCTCCAACGGTCTTTGTTCGCCAAGAGCGAGCTCCGCCGCTGCTGTCAACGGTCGCAGTTGGAATTGGGTACTTTTTTTCGTCCGCACGCGATGTTGGGGAAAGGGGGGGAGGGTGAAGAAAGAAAGAAAGGACAGGGTGCAGCACAAAATGCAAAAAAGGTTGTTAATTTAATTTGACTAAGAAAAAAAATATTTGATTCAGAAAACCTTTAAAACTGTTTTGTTTTGAGCTCCCCGTACGCATGCATGTGCCAAAGAAAGCCCCTGACCCGCCGCCCTCGCCGCCGCCGCCGCCGCCGCCGCCGCCGCCGCCGCCGTAGTGCGATCTCCCATGGGAGCACAGACCGACCCAGGCCACATATGTCAAGGTTGACTCATGGAAGGAGCTGGAAAGGATTCGATTTTTATGGGTAACAATTTTAATCTAAGGAGATCAAATATCGATTGGAATTTTCATATGTGGTCAATTCGGTGAAAGCTGCTGTGTACTAATGAAGTCCTTGTTTATTCGGCAAATCTCGCACCTGCTTGGAGGGGAGGTTCCTGTGAACAACCGCTCCTTCTGCCTCAAGGTCCGAATCCCGCTTTCATTACACGCGTTCCCGATACTTTCTGGGATGAAAAAGTAGTTCAAGCTCAAGCGCCCGATTGACAAGAACTCCCTCATCTTGCAAAATGTTCTTTGTGAGGAACAACCTTCCTTCTGCAGCCTCTGTCTTTTCCCTCCTCCTTCTGACCTCACTGGCTCCAAACGGTGAGTTCCAAATCTTTCCCAATATGTCGAAGACATTTCAAAATCATACAGTACTTGTTTCCCAAACCAGGTTCTTGCCTCAAGTGCTTCTCTGAGAACAGGGGCGAAGAAGACTCTGGCGCAACTCCTCCTTCCCCAAGAGGACAGAGGTCGTCCTCCTCCTCCTCTCCGTCCCTCATCGAGTCCCTCCTCGCCCCATTCTCCTCCTCCTCTTCGTCCAACGGCGGGGGAAGCGGCCTCTCCTTCGAGACGTGCACCCACTTCCCCGCCTCCTCAGACCCCAGGGTGTGCTTCACAAGGACGGAATTCGGCATGGAAGACGGAGAAGAAGAAGAGGGGGATGAGAGGAGGGTCAGGGGCTGCGACTCAATATCCAGCTTCGGAATTAGGGGTGAGGATTCTTTTTTCTTGTTGCAAAAGCAGACGGATGAGGACCTGAGAGCAAGAGGGCGAAGAAAGAATTTGCACAAGCAATTTGGCCTTTTTGCTGTGCAATTTGCACTAGGCGAGCAAACAAACAGTAGCGAAGGCCAAGAGAAGAAAAATAACTTGATTTGGGAACAGCACCTCCCTAGTGTTTTTTTACAGATTTTTTCCCCTGCACCACACAGATTTTCTGGATGGCGACTTTAACCTGACCGGTGAGCTCACCTGCGGGGAGGTTTCCTTTGACAGAGGGTGAGAGTCCAAATTAGATCTCTTGTTGTACACAACGCAGAAAGGTCCAAATCTTCCAGTTCCCGAGGCGAAAAGGAAGGAGAAGGAAGATCTCTTGCAGGTAAGAAAATTGGATGGAAGGCTGCATGGTTCGAGGGAACAAAAAAGAATTAGGGGGCCTTTTGTTCTGAGCCGCCCTTTGTGCTTGTAAACGCACCATGTTCAGGTACATCCTTACATTGTAATACGTACTTGCTTAGTTTTTCCGTACTAGACATGAAAAAAAGCAGAGAGATAAAAACTATTCAAAAAGCATTTCCATGTTCTTTTTCCCTTTCAGAGGTCTGCGTCTGCAATCAGGTGAGTTTCAATCTGCAAAGCACATTGTTTCAATTGGCTGAGCAATCGTTTAAACAGTTAAACTCCGTCTCAGGATCTGTGCAACCACAGTGGAGCGCAAAAGGAAGAGTTGTTCAACCTACAGGTTATCAGTCGAAAAGAAACCAACTAAAAAAGGAAAATAATTAACGGGATAGGATCGCTTTTGTTTTCAGGCTGTGATGGGAGGAGGCGCGGGGTCAACATCTTCCTCCACCCTCCGCCCTTCCTCCTCCTCCACTCCAAGTCCGACCACCACCTCGACCACCATGGCTGCGGCCGTCACCCAGGCCAGGGCCGCCAGGAGCAGCATGTCGGCGGCAGCCGCGGCCGCGATACCCGCCGCCGCGCTACACGCCGTCTCACAGGCGGTGCTCTCGCTGGCGGTGGCGGCGGGGGGAGGGGCGGCGGCTCACAGGAGATGAACATATACATAAAGCGCGAAAATAAATTTTAAAAATACAGATTGTAATAATAGTATATAGTTTGCACAGCCTGAGTGTTTCTTTACTTTGTCCATCATTTTGAGCAAATGGGAATTACGCCTTCTGACTTTGATTTCTTCTCGCTACTACACCCTCGTCCTGGCCACTGCCACGGCGACGGCCGCCGCCGCCGCCACGGCCGCCGCCGCAGTGACTGCCACCACCGTCCTCTTCACCGCAGCCTCCTCCTCCTCCTCCTTCTCCCTCCTGCTCCTCTTGAGACTGGCCTCCAATTGTTCCTTCTCCCTCGACAAGTCGTTCGTCCGTCGCTGGGCACGCTTCAGCTTCAGCTGGGAGTCCCTGGAATGTGCGTAAAACTGAAACACTTACTCACCACTGTCTTTTCAGCCACCAACATTCTTTGTATTTTCTTGTGAACAAAAAAGGCCCCACAAAAATAGGGTTACGAACAAAGATAGCTTTTCTTGCATGGCTCTCGTGGGAGATATTTCCCCATTCTTTCTCTGGTCGGCGTTTCTTGCTTTTGCGATTATGGGTCCCTCAGGGTCAGAGGGGGAAAGAGGAGGAGGAGGAGGAGGAGGACGCCTCCCATTATCGCTCTTTCCCACCACAACGACGAGGCCCCCATGCATAACGATTTCGTCCTTTACTGCGGGGAGGGTGTATACGTACACACTACGTAAACACATACCGCACACTAGACAAAAAAACCCGAAAGCGACAACAATGGCAGCAGCAACAACAACCTCAACAACAGCTACAGCAACATCAGTGACGGAGCACCAAAGTCAACAACAACCAAAACACCCGACCAAGTGTGCGCCTCTAAATGTATTCACTGAGGCCTGAAATTTCCAGGCCTCCGTCATGTGCTGACCCGCCTGGAAAGAAGAGTGATGTTCTAGTCCGTCTGGACCAAATTCCAGGTCGTTCCAAGCCAATTTCCAGGACCAGGCCTAGGCGGGCTGGAAATGGAAAAAAATTCAGGCCAGGATGGGGAACCGCCAGAAAATGGCTTCTGGGAAAGCAAAAAATTCCAATACGCCTAAATCCTTTCCAGGCGCACGCTTGGTCGGGCAAAGCATGTCAGAAGCAGCACGAGAGAAAGAGAGAGAGTTACCTGCACGTTTTGGACAACGTTGATAGGTCTTTTCTGAGCTGTCTAAACTCTGTCTCACCCTTCAGACGGAACTGGTCACGAGACTGGAGGAAAAGAAAAAGAAGATATTTCGCGGAGAAATGCTAATTTATTCCTTGAAATACC
>JAAUYJ010069639.1_pt1 | contig 13002 bp, 19 predicted proteins | sample 7278031 | NCBI WGS metagenome assembly JAAUYJ01 (sample SAMN14350222, study PRJNA611818) | marine sediment metagenome | isolation source: surface marine sediment (1.8m) | place: French Polynesia: Moorea | collected 2018-08 | reverse complement strand
GATGGCCACACCCAGGCCACCACGAACCGTGGGCAGCTTGTCCTTGCCAGCGTAGCGACGCAGGCCGGGACGGCTGGCACGATCCAGTTCGGCGATAACCGGCTTGCCGTCAAAGTACTTCAGCTCTACAACCCGCTGCGCATGGCCGTCGCGCTCCATGTCGCGACCGCCGGCTACGTAGCCTTCTTCTACCAGCACATTGCAGACCGCGCGCTTCAGCTTGGAAGCGGGGATTTCCACAGTGGTCTTGCCCGCCTGTTGCGCATTGCGGATGCGGGTCAGCATATCTGCCAGGGGATCTTGCATGCTCATCTATTTGCTCTCTCCGTTCAGGCGCTTACCAGCTGGACTTAACCAGGCCGGGAACGTCACCGCGCATGGCTGCTTCACGCAGCTTGTTGCGGCACAGGCCAAACTTCCGATAAACCGCGTGGGGGCGGCCGGTAACCTGGCAGCGGCGCTGTTGCCGTACCGGGCTGGCGTTGCGGGGCAGCTTCTGCAGCTTGACCTGCGCGTCCCACTTGTCGTCATCGCTGGCGTTGGGATCCTTGAGGATCGCCTTCAGCTCAGCGCGCTTGCCAGCGAACTTTGCTACCGTGCGCGCACGCTTTTTCTCACGCGCAATCATCGATTTCTTAGCCATCTATCAGCCTCTTCTCTTTTAGCCTTTCAGCGGGAAGTTGAATGCCCGCAGAAGCGCTCGACCTTCGTCGTCATTACGAGCGGTCGTGGTGATCGTGATATCCAGGCCGCGCAGTGCGTCTACCTGGTCGTAATCGATTTCCGGGAAAATGATCTGCTCGGTCACACCCATCGCGAAATTGCCGCGACCGTCGAAAGACTTCGGGCTGATACCGCGGAAGTCACGGATACGCGGGATCGCAATGCTGATCAGGCGCTCCAGGAACTCGTACATGCGCTCACTGCGCAGGGTAACCTTGCAGCCGATCGGCCAGCCTTCGCGCACCTTGAAGCCTGCAATCGACTTGCGGGCCTTGGTGACAACCGGCTTCTGGCCAGCGATCTTCGCCATGTCAGCGACGGCGTTCTCCAGGACTTTCTTATCGCCCAGGGCTTCACCAACACCCATGTTCAGGGTGATCTTGGTGATGCGGGGAACTTCCATCACGTTCTGCAGCCCCAGCTCGTCTTTGAGCTTCGGCGCAATTTCCGTTTTGTAAACTTCTTTCAGCGTTGCCATATCTATTCGTCCGCTTAAGCGTCAATCGCCTCGCCACTGGATTTGTAAACGCGCACCTTCGAATCGCCGTCCACCTTGAAGCCGACACGGTCAGCCTTGTTGGTGCTCGGGTTGAAGATCGCCACATTGGAAACCTGGATCGGGGCTTCCTTTTCGATAATGCCGCCGGCAACACCCATCTGGGGGTTGGGCTTGGTGTGCTTCTTCATCATGTTCACACCGGAGACCAGCAGGCGGTTGTCATCCAGCACCTGCTGGACCTTGCCGCGCTTGCCCTTGTCCTTACCGGTCAGGACGATCACTTCGTCATCACGCTTGATCTTTTTCATCTCTCTGCCTTTGCCTTCTTGGCCGCCTCTGCTTTTCCCTTCGCCTGCTTACAGTACTTCGGGAGCCAGGGATACAATCTTCATGAACTGCTCACCGCGCAGCTCGCGAGTGACCGGGCCGAAGATACGCGTACCGATCGGGGCGTTCTGCGCATTCAGCAAAACGGCAGCGTTATCGTCGAACTTGATCAGTGAACCGTCGTTGCGACGCACGCCCTTACGGGTGCGGACCACAACCGCGTTCATGACCTGGCCCTTCTTGACCTTGCCACGCGGGATCGCTTCCTTGACCGTCACCTTGATCAGGTCGCCGACGCCGGCATAACGACGCTTGGAACCACCCAGCACCTTGATGCACATCACGCGACGGGCTCCGCTGTTGTCAGCCACGTCCAGATAGGTTTGTGTTTGAATCATCTCTTAACTCCAGCTAATCCAGCTGCTATCAGACCTGGACGGCACTCTCTTCAACGCGCAGCAGCTTCCAGCTCTTTGACTTGGAAATGGGACGCGTTTCCTGGACGGTTACCACGTCTCCCATGCCGCACTCGTTGTTTTCATCGTGAGCGTGGATCTTGGAGGAGCGGGTGATGTACTTGCCGTACACGGGGTGCTTTACCCGGCGCTCGATCAGTACGGTAACCGTCTTGTCCATCTTGTTGCTTACTACACGACCAGTCGCGGTACGCGCAGTCTTCTGTTCTGCCGTCATCGTTTACTCCCCTGCCTTCTCGGTGAGCACAGTCTTTACACGAGCGATGTCGCGCTGGTTCTGCTTCAGCAGATGGCTCTGGCCCAGCTGGCCGGTGCTCTTCTGCATGCGCAGCTTGAACTGCTCTTCACGCAAGGTCAGCAGGTCCTTGTTCAGGTCCTCTACGGACTTTTCACGCAATTCAGTAGCTTTCATTACATCACCGACCGTTTTACAAATTTCGTTTCAACCGGGATCTTCGCAGCCGCCAGCGTGAATGCTTCACGGGCCAGCTCTTCGGAAACGCCCTGTACTTCGTACAGCACCTTGCCAGGCTGGATCTGGGCTACCCAGTACTCAACGTTACCCTTACCCTTACCCTGGCGAACTTCCAGCGGCTTGGTGGTAATCGGCTTGTCCGGGAACACACGGATCCAGATCTTGCCGCCACGCTTGATGTGACGGGTCATGGCACGACGTGCTGCTTCAATCTGGCGCGCAGTGATACGACCGCGGCCAACAGCCTTGAGGCCGTATTCGCCGAAGCTCACCTTGCTGCCGCGATGTGCCAGGCCACGGTTGCGGCCCTTCTGCATCTTGCGAAATTTCGTACGCTTTGGTTGTAGCATCTGCGTAAACCTTAATTAGTAACTATCAATTAGTAGCTGTCTTCTTGGCAGCAGCGTCGGCGCTCTCTTCGCCACCAATCACTTCGCCTTTGAAAATCCAGACCTTCACACCCAGGATGCCGTAGGTGGTGCTGGCCTCGTAGGTGGCGTAATCGATATCGGCGCGCAGGGTGTGCAGGGGCACACGGCCTTCGCGGTACCACTCGGTGCGGGCAATTTCAGCGCCGCCCAGACGGCCAGATACCTGCACCTTGATGCCTTCTGCGCCCTGGCGCATGGCGTTCTGTACCACGCGCTTCATGGCGCGGCGGAACATCACGCGACGCTCCAGCTGCTGGGCCACGTTTTGTGCGACCAGGCGCGCGTCGAGATCCGGCTTGCGGATTTCCTCGATGTTGATGTGCACGGGCACACCCATCTTCTCGCTCAGCACGGCGCGCAGCTTGTCCACGTCTTCACCCTTCTTGCCGATCACGATGCCGGGACGGGCGGTGTGAATGGTGATGCGCGCAGTCTGTGCCGGACGCTCGATGACAACGCGACTGACAGACGCGTGGTCGAGCTTCTTCTCGATGTACTCGCGAACTTCCAGATCGGTGATCAGGTTCTTCGAGTAGTTCTTGTTGTCCGCATACCAGACCGAACTGTGGTCCTTGACGATGCCCAGGCGGATACCTACCGGATGTACTTTCTGTCCCATGCGCTTAACCTTCCCCGTCTGCTACTTTTACGGTGATATGACAGGTGCGCTTGAGAATGCGGTCCGCACGGCCTTTGGCACGGGGACGCAGGCGCTTCATGGTCATACCCTCGTCTACGTAGATGCTGGAGACCTTCAGTTCGTCGACATCAGCACCTTCATTGTTCTCGGCATTGGCAATGGCCGAGTCCAGGACTTTCTTGATGATGTGGGCGGCTTTCTTGTTGCTGTAGGTCAGCAGGTCGAGGGCGTCCTCGACACCCTTGCCGCGCACCTGGTCAGCGACCAGGCGAGCTTTCTGGGCTGAAATGCGCGCACCTTTCAATTTGGCTGCAACTTCCATCTCTAAACCTCTCTAGCGCCTTAGCGCGCCTTCTTGTCCGCGGCGTGGCCGCGGAACGTACGCGTTACGGCGAACTCGCCCAGCTTGTGGCCGACCATGTCCTCGTTGATCAGAACGGGAACGTGCTGGCGGCCGTTGTGTACCGCGATGGTCAGGCCGACCATATCCGGAGAGACCATGGAACGGCGTGACCAGGTCTTGATGGGACGACGGTCATTGCTCTCAACCGCGGCCTCGACCTTCTTCATCAGGTGCAGGTCTATGAAGGGACCTTTCTTCAGTGAACGGGGCACTTTCTATTCCTCACTCTAATCCGGTTACTTCTTGCGACGGCGGCGGACAATCAGGTCGTCCGTACGCTTGTTCTTGCGGGTCTTGTAACCCTTGGTCGGCGTACCCCAGGGGGACACCGGGTGACGGCCGCCCGAGGTGCGACCTTCACCACCACCGTGCGGGTGGTCTACCGGGTTCATGGCAACACCGCGAACCGTCGGGCGAACACCGCGCCAGCGCGCAGCGCCGGCCTTGCCCAGCTTGCGCAGGCTGTGCTCGCTATTGGATACCTCACCCAGGCTGGCGCGGCAGTCGGCCAGCACCTTGCGCATCTCGCCGGAGCGCAGGCGCAGGGTGGCGTAGCGACCTTCACGGGCCACCAACTGGCAGGAAGCGCCGGCAGAGCGAGCCATCTGCGCGCCCTTGCCGGGCTTGAGCTCGATGCAGTGCACCACGCTACCCACCGGAATGTTGCGCAGCGGCAGGGCGTTACCTACCTTGATAGGCGCATTGTCGCCGGACTGCACGGTGTCACCGGCAGCAACACCCTTGGGGGCAATGATGTAGCGACGCTCGCCGTCCGCGTACTTCAACAGTGCGATGTGCGCGGTGCGATTGGGGTCGTACTCCAGGCGCTCAACCTCGGCGACGATGCCGTCCTTGTTGCGCTTGAAGTCGATCTTGCGGTAGTGCTGCTTGTGACCGCCGCCCACGTGACGCGTAGTGATGCGACCGTTGTTGTTGCGACCACCGTTCCTGGACTGCTTCTCCAGCAGGGCCTTGTGAGGCGCGCCCTTGTGCAGGCCTTCACCAACCACGTTGACAACGTGGCGGCGACCGGCTGAAGTCGGCTTTCTCTTAACAATTGCCATCGAAACCTACTCCTTCCTCACTCTGCGGCAGCAAAGTCAATGTCCTGACCCTGCTCCAGCTTGACGTATGCCTTCTTCCAGCTCGGCTTCTTGGAGAGACCGAAGCGGTTGCGCTTGACCTTGCCCTTGACCTTGAGGGTCTGGACATCGGCCACGTCCACCTTGAACAGCTGCTCGACGGCCTTCTTGACCTCCAGCTTGGTGGCGTCAACCGCAACCCGGAAGACATACTGGTTGTTCATGTCTGCGACCACGGCCGCCTTTTCGGAAACGTGCGGGCCTAACAGCACCTGAAATACGCGCTCCTGGTTCATCCCAGCATCTCCTCAAACTTCTTGACGGCATCCACAGTCACCACGACCTTGTCGAAGGCAATCAGGGATACCGGATCCACGCCGTCGACATCACGCACGTCAACCTTGTGCAGGTTGCGAGCCGCCAGGTACAGGTTCTCACCGACCTCATCGGACACGATCAGCGCATTGTCCAGGCCGTACTCGTCGAGCTGCTTGACCAGCAGCTTGGTCTTGGGCTCCTCAACGTCCAGGCTCTCGACCACGACCAGGCGATCCTGGCGGGCCAGCTCGGACATAATGGAGCGCAGCGCCGCTCGGTACATCTTGCGGTTGACCTTCTGGCTGTGATCCTGCGGCTTGGCCGCGAAGGTCACGCCACCGCTGCGCCAGATCGGCGAGCGAATGGTGCCGGCGCGAGCGCGACCGGTACCCTTCTGGCGCCAGGGCTTCTTGCCGCCGCCGCTGACTGCAGAGCGATTCTTCTGTGCGCGCGTACCCTGGCGTCCGCCAGCGAGGTACGCGGTGACAACCTGGTGAACCAGGTCTTCGTTGAACTCACGCGCAAAGGCCGCGTCGGAAACTGATACTTTTCCGGGCTTCGCCTTGCCGGGCTTAACGATGCTTAATTCCACGGTAAAGACTCCCTGACCTTATGCCTTGACTGCCGGACGAACGACAACATCGCCACCGGGTGCACCGGGTACGGCGCCCTTGACCAGCAGCAGGTTACGCTCTGCGTCGACACGTACTATTTCCAGGCCCTGGGTGGTGACATTCTCAGCACCCATGTGGCCGGCCATCTTCTTGCCCTTGAATACACGGCCCGGGGTCTGGCACTGGCCGATGGAGCCCGGCGCGCGGTGCGCAAGGGAGTTGCCGTGGGTGGCGTCCTGGGTCTTGAAGTTCCAGCGCTTGACGGCGCCCTGGAAACCCTTGCCCTTGGACTTGCCCGCGACATCGACCTTTTGGCCGGCCTCAAAGGCTTCCACGGTGAGGACAGCACCCACTTCGGGGGCTTCGTCTTCCGCTTCCAGGCGGAATTCCCACAGGCCGCGACCGGCCTCGACGCCAGCCTTGGCGAAATGACCTGCTTCGGACTTGCTGATGCGGTTCGCGCGGCGGCTGCCTGCGGTCACCTGGATCGCGCGATAGCCATCGCTATCGGAATCTTTTACCTGCGTGACGCGATTGGGTTCGACCTCAATCACGGTCACGGGGATGGAAGAGCCGTCTTCGGTAAAGACGCGAGTCATACCGGACTTACGGCCGACTAAGCCAATAGTCATTTCTCTAACCTCTCAGTGTACGGGGCTCACACCCTCTATGGCCGCTCATCGCTGAGCGTTACACACCCGGGGTTGGTTCTGAGACCAATAGCCCCGAGCAGGTCTGGTTGTTTGTTAACCTAGACTGATCTGTACTTCGACACCTGCAGCCAAATCCAATTTCATCAGGGCATCCACCGTCTTTTCGGTGGGCTCGACGATATCCAGAAGGCGTTTGTGGGTGCGGATTTCATATTGGTCACGCGCGTCTTTGTTGACGTGCGGAGAAATCAGTACCGTGTAGCGCTCTTTGCGAGTAGGAAGGGGAATAGGACCCTTGACCTGTGCACCTGTACGACGCGCGGTTTCAACGATCTCCTGGGTAGACGTATCTATCAGGCGATGATCGAATGCTTTGAGACGAATACGAATCCTTTGATTCTGCATTTGATCAAACTCCAATAAAGAGTAAAAAACCAGAGGCCCGCTCAGGGACCCCCCGAAAAAGGAGTGCGTATTCTAATGACGGACCTACCCCCTGTCAAACGCTTTTCCTATTAAATTCATAGACTTTTCGAATCTGGCAGCAGGCGCCATGCGGCTGGCGCCAGGGGCAGGAATCAGTCGATTCCGGCCAGAGCTAGCAACTCAGGGCGGCCGTGGGGCAGCGCATCCGTGCAAACATCAGTTCAGAGATCTGACTGACCACCTCGGGTCGCTTGGGATGCACGTGTTTGCCGGGCGTATAGAGAATTTCCACCGGCTCGCGGACTGCTGCTTCCAGCGCATCGATGGCACTGGGGGGAAGCGCGCTCTCCCGACGGGCGTGCACCAGCACCAGCGGCCGTGGCGACAGCCGGGATACCCAGGCTTCCGGGCCCAGGTGGGCAGCGCCCGCCACACTGGCGAGGAAGTCCGATAGCGTGCGCCGCAGGGTACCCTGCGGCACCCGCTTGCTGAGACCGTAATCAAACACATCGGCGGGTGCGCCACCGCCGTGAATGAGCCACAGGCGCTCCACCCGGGGGTCAAGTACCGCGGGAACCGAGGCCAGGTAGGCGCCAAAACTGATGCCGGCCAGTTCTACCCGGCCCGGATCGATACCAGACTCCGGGCTCAGCAGGTAATCCAGGGCCAGCAGCGTGGCCGCCGGTGTGTCGAATATTCCCCGCTGGATCCGCGGCAGCGCCAGGAATACATCCAGCAGGTTGCGGTGGGGCACCGTGCCAAACGGGTAGCTGATAGCGGCGACAATAGCGCCGCGGGTATCGGGTATTACATCGACCGCAGCGCGTCCGGTTTCCTGCCCCCCCATCACCAGCAGCAGGGGGCGGTGCTCCAGCCCGCGGTCCGGGCGCCGTATCGCAAGGTCGGCCGCCAGGCCGCTATCTGAAAATAACCGCAGCTCGCGCACTTCGCTGTCCCGCAGCCGGTAGCTGGACAGAGGCTCGACCGCCACCAGCCGGCCCTTGCGGGCCAGGTGCTCCGGGGGCTGCTGGGCCGCTTGCCACAGCCATGCCGCAGCTACCGCAATGCACAGGGAGAATACGGCCAGCAGGGCTGCCAGCCACTGAAACAATCGCTTCGCCATACGCTTTGATACCTCCTGCGCAGACAATCCTCTGAGTGTAGCTTGCAAAGGTCTGTCGAATCGCGTCGAATAGCGCCCCCAACACCGCTGGAAAGGCCATGCAGAAATCCACCACAGTTGCCCCCGAGGACCACGCCCGCGTCAGTGAACTGCTGGGCCGGGAGGCCCGCGGCCTGTGCGCAATCCCGGTACGCGGCGACGACGGCGAGCCGATCGTGATCCGGGTGGCGTCGCTGGTGGACGACAAGCCCTTCCCTACCCTGTTCTGGCTGGTGGACCGGGAGCTCAACTACCAGTTAGACCAGCTCGATGCCGGCGGGTTCATCGCCCGGTTGCAGGCTCGCGTGGATAGGGAACCGGCACTGCGTGAAGCCATGGCGGAAGACCACGACGCGCATATCGCCCTGCGCAACGCCCTGATGAGCGAAGAGGACCGGGCCCGCCTGCAGAGCCTGGGCTTTTTCGACAGCCTGCAACAGCGCGGCATTGGCGGCATCGAAAAACCTGACCGCATCCGCTGCCTGCACACCTGGTATGCAGCCCACCTGGTGGCACCCAATAGCATCGGCCGGCTGGTGGATGCGCACTGGTCGGAGGCCGCTGATACGCACTGAATCAGTGCACCCGAGACTTCGAAGCGGACCTTGAGCCGCATCAATTCCCAGGCCAGGTTCTGCGTCTACACTGCAGGCATTGTTTTCCCGATTGCGGGTCCGCTTCGCTATGTCTCAGGAGCTTGCTGTGGAAGAAACCTGGTACGGACACTCACCAGAGAAAGTCATGGAGCTACTGGACACCCGCGAAACCGGGCTGACCGACGCGGTAGCCCAGCAGCGGCTGGCCGAGTATGGCCCCAACGAGATCGAATTCCGCAAGACCCCCGCCTGGCTGCGCCTGCTGCGCCAGTTCACCGACCCTATGGTGATTATCCTGCTGGTCACCGCCACCATCACCGGAGTGCTGTCTGCCATGGGCAGCCACATGCTGCCGGACACCATCGTCATTCTCAGCGTGGTCCTGCTGAATGCCATCCTCGGCTTCGTCCAGGAAGGCAAAGCCGAGGGGGCCCTGGATGCGCTGCGCAATATGATGGTGCAGGAAGCGCTGGTACTGCGCGACAGTGACCAGCGCCGGATTGCCGCCCGCGAACTGGTGCCTGGAGACCTGGTGGTGCTGGAGAGCGGCGACCGGGTGCCTGCCGACGTGCGCTTCATCGAAACCAGTGACCTGCACGTCGACGAGTCTTCGCTGACCGGTGAATCGATACCGGTGGTCAAGACCATCGTCGCCCTGGATGGCGAAAACCTGGTACCCGGCGACCAGAAGAACATGGGCTTCTCCGGCACCTATGTCACTCGCGGTACCGCTCGGGGCATCGTGGTGGGCACGGGCGCCAATACCGTGTTCGGGCGCATCGCCGACCTGGTCAAGTCTGCCGACCAGGGCCTGACGCCGTTGCAGCGCAAGATGAAGGAATTCGTGCGCACGCTGATCGGCGCCATCCTGGTGGTGGGCAGCTTCAACTTCGGCCTCGGTATCTACCTGGGCTACGCCATTTCCTACAGCTTCCTGGGGGCGGTATCACTCGTGGTCGCCGCCATCCCCGAGATGCTGCCGGCGCTGGTCACCTCCATCCTGGCGCTGTCCGGCACCGTGATGGCAGGCCGCAAGGCGCTGATACGCAAGCTGCCCGCCGCGGAGACCCTGGGCGCCACCTCGGTCATCTGCTCTGACAAGACCGGCACCCTCACCGAGAACCACATGACGGTCACCCGGGTATACGCCGGCGGCGAGGTGCTCGACGTCACCGGTGTCGGCTATGACATCGAGGGCGAGTTCAAGCGCCTCGGAGAGCCTGTACCAGTTCGGCAGCAACCGGCACTGATGAAGCTGCTGGAGTCGGGCTTCCACTGCAACAATGCCCACCTCAGCGGCAAGGGCGGCACCGGTGACCCCACCGAGCTGGCCCTGCGTATTTCCGGCGCCAAAGCGGAACTGGTGGTAGACGGCGTGCACCGGCTGGTGGAAATCCCCTTCGACTCCAGCGCCAAGTACATGGCTGTGCTGGTGGATATGGCCGACGGCCGCTACGTGCTGGTCAAGGGTGCGCCGGAGCGGGTGATTGCCATGTGCGATAACACGCTGGACGCGACCGGCAATCCCGCAGCCTTTGATCCCGACGAGGCGCTGGCGACTGCCAGGAGCTTTGCAACAGGCGCCCTGCGCACCCTGGCGTTTGCCATGAACCCCGTACCCAAAGACATCGACGGGCTTACCCACGACAACCTGTCAGGGCTGTGCTTCCTCGGGCTGCAAGGCATGATCGACCCACCGCGGGAGTCCGCGGTGGTGGCAGTAGCCCAGTGCAGGCAGGCAGGAATCCGCACGGTGATGATTACCGGCGACCACCCGGATACTGCCCAGGCAGTGGCGCGGCAGCTGGGCATCGACGCCGAACGGGTGATGACTGGCACCGAACTGTCGGCGCTGGACGACGACGGCTACCGGGAGGTCGTTCACGACGTATCGGTGTTTGCGCGCGTCGCCCCCGAGCACAAGAAAGCCATTGCCGAAGCCCTGCAGCATCGCGACCACGTGGTCGCCATGACCGGCGACGGCGTAAACGATGCGCCGGCATTGAAAGCGGCCGACATCGGCGTAGCCATGGGCAAGAGCGGCACCGAGGTGGCGCGGGAATCCTCGGACATGGTGCTGGCGGACGACAACTTCGCGACCATCGTTGCGGCGGTGGAGGAAGGCCGCCACGCCTGGAACAACCTGCGCAAGGCCATTCTCTATACCCTGCCCACCAACGCCGCCCAGGCACTGCTGATCATGGGCGCGGTGCTGATGGCCGCTTTCATTCCTCTGTTCAGCGTGCGATTTGTACTGGAGCCGGTGCAGATTCTCTGGGTCAACCTGCTCGACTCGGTGCTGTTGACCATGCCGCTGATGATGGAACAGAAGGAGCGCGGCCTGCTGCAGCAGCCACCGCGGCCGGCAGGAGCGCACATCATCGACGCCCTGTTCCTGCAGCGGGTCGTCCTGCTGGGCCTGGCCATTTCTGTGCCGGGCTTTATGATCTACTACCACTTCGGCTCACCGGCCGTGGTGAACGGCGAACTGGTGGACGCGCTGCTGCTCACCCAGGCCCAGACCGCGGCGTTCTGGGCCATCCTGTTCGCTCACTTCGGTTACGTGCTCTCGGCCCGCTCGGTGTATGGCTCTGCCTTTACCTTCAGCCCGTTCTCCAACCGCTGGCTGCTGGGCGGCATCGCGTTGAGCCTGATCATCCGCTTTATCCCCACCCTGGTGCCCGAGGCCGCCACCCTGTTCCGAACGGCGGCCTTCCCGGCAGAGTGGTGGCCACTGATCCTGGCCTGCTTCTTCCCAAGCTTCATCGCCATCGAGGCCGACAAGCTGGTACGCAAGGCCTTTAGGCCCAGCACCCAGGGTGCGCCGGTACCGGCCTGAGTACTCAGCACTGGCCCTGCTGCGGCCGTGCTTCGTAAGGCGGACGCGAACTGGTCCTTTCCCCTCCACGGACACGCTAAAAGCATGCCGTCCATGGCTCGCTCGGCAACGGCCATCCTGCGATCTCAACTGGTCCTTGCAACAGTAGCTTGCAATACATCGGCGGGCGTTGCCCACCCCAGGGTTTTGCGAGGACGCCGATTCAGCCGATCAGCAATCTCATCCAGGTAGACCTGTGAGTGCACGGATAAGTCCGTCCCCTTCGGGAAATACTGCCTCAACAACCCGTTCGTGTTCTCGTTCGAGCCGCGCTGCCATGGGCTGTAGGGATCGCAGAAGTACACCTGCACATCGGTCTCCAGCGTAAAACGCGCGTGTGACGCCATCTCAATGCCGCGATCCCAGGTCAGGGAGCGGCGTAGTTCGTCTGGCAGTCGCTTGATGTGCTCCGCCAGCACAGCGGCGACGTTGATACTGTTCTTGTCCTCGACCTTAATCAGCATGACGTAGCGCGAATGGCGCTCGACCAGGGTCGCTATCTGGGACTGCTTGCTGCCGCACAGCAGGTCACCCTCCCAGTGGCCAGGCACGGCGCGATCTGCTGCTTCTGCCGGGCGCTCGCTAATCGACAGCTCACCTGTAATTGAGCCACCGTGTTTGCCCCGAGCACCTGGCGGCCGCCGCCGCGGTCGCTGGGTGCGCAAGTGCGCTACCAGCTCCCGCTTCAAGGCCCCGCGAGCCTGGACGTACAATGTGCGATAGATCGTCTCGTGCGACACCCTCATACTCTCGTCGCCTGGGTAGGCTGTGACAAGTGCGGCGCTGATCTGCTCCGGCGACCATTGCTGCTCCAACCAGGCCGCGACCTGGTCACGTAGCCGCAGGTGGGTCGCCAGGAGGCACGGCTTCGGTCGTCGAGCCCGCGCCCATGCCTGAGTATCAGCCCGCAGTGCGCGATACGCATGTATACCACCGTTACGACGCACTTCACGGCTGATACTGGAGGGCTCGCGGCCCAACTTACGGGCAATCGCCCGGAACGAGAGTCCGGCGCTAAGCCCCCGGGAGATCTCTTCGCGCTCGGCCAGGCTCAGCGAACGCGCTGATCGCTTGCGCGATGCTGGCAGGATGCCCCCGGTCCGGTCGAGCTCGCGAGCCACTGTATGATCGGCACGCCCCAGGAGATTGGCGATGTCTCTCATGTGGTCGCCCTGTTGCCAGCGCTCCCAGATACGCGTCCGCTCTGACGCCGTCAGGCCCCACGGTCTCTTGCTCATGACAAATCCTCCCTCAAAAGAGTCAGTGTTGCAGAGACCAGTTGAAACCGCCCCATGGCCG
>JAAUYJ010004839.1_pt1 | contig 13003 bp, 13 predicted proteins | sample 7278031 | NCBI WGS metagenome assembly JAAUYJ01 (sample SAMN14350222, study PRJNA611818) | marine sediment metagenome | isolation source: surface marine sediment (1.8m) | place: French Polynesia: Moorea | collected 2018-08 | reverse complement strand
TTTTAACAGATATTCCTTATCTGAAAAAGTTGCCTTTGAGTTTTTTTCCTAATCCACCAACAAATGAAGGATACTTTGCGTTGATTAAATCAATTAATTTAATAGATAAAGGAAACAACTTATTTTTATCTGTACATTCACTTCTTTAATAGTAGCTACTATTGGATGTCTCTCTTTCTTAAAAGTGACTCTGAACAAAAATAGTAATTTCTCTGAACCTAAGTGGAAAACAGCAACATTTCTACCTGATTCTTTGAAGAAAAAATTCAAGAGTGACGTACTGGATAATTCACGAAATTGGGATACTTTTTTTCAAGAAGTAGTTGCGACAAAAGTAGAAGTCAATGGTCATTCTTTATTTATTGTTGATACTTCTATTAATCAATCTTCTCAGAATCCTTTATGTGGAGTTAAAGGTTGTTTAATTTCGGGATTTCTCAATGATAAAGGTGATTGGAAAAAAGTTTTTAGTGGATATTTTCTGCCTTTTGTTGAGCCAGGAAAACCTCACTTAGAACTGCAAAATTCTTTTGATGATTTGCCTTGTATCAAGATTTCCCAGTATTTTGTGGTGAATAATCATCTACAAAAAACTGATTTTTATTGTTTTGATAATCAGGAACAACTATATTTTAGGAGATAGACATAATAATTAATAATTAATAATTAAATACCTTTGTTAAAAGCCTGCCCTTGTAATGAATAATTAATAATTTTAGAGTGTATTGCTATAGCAATCAGGAGAAAAAACTGTAGGAATTTGGTCTCAAAACCCTAGCTAAGATGGGATTTATCAACCAAACTCCGTCAGATAAAATATTACCGAATAATTAATATTTAATGTTTACTAATTAATAGTTGATAGTCAATAATTAATTATTCATTCAAGAATTCACACCTTGAAGCATCCCCTTGAAAGGGGATAAATCAAAAAAAAATCCTTTTAGCCAATCCCCTTCTTTCAAGAAGGGGTAATTATTAATTATTAATTGTTCATTGTTAATTGTTAATTGCTGAAAAATCCTCACAAATCACAACTGATTGCTATAGATAAATAGTTAATTATTAATGCTGCTAAAAGTGATAATTATTAATTGTTAATTATTAATTATTTAGGAGTGGCAATTATTAATCTTTAGACTACTAAATACTAGGCAAACAGGTATCGCCGACATGAAATTTATTAATTTTTGAAAATACTAGGAGATAGATAAAATGTCGAATAAATCTGAAAGCAAAGTTTCATCAGACATGGATAATTTTCAAGTACAAAATGCTATAGATTTTGCTACATCTGATAATGGAATCATACTATTAGGTTCTGCTGCTGCTTTTTTAGTTATGAAATTGTTGGGAGATGGCAATAATAAAAATAAATTGGCGCGGTCATTATGGGGTGGCAATACTGAGAAAAAAGCTGCCAAAAAAACTGCACTTCAACAGATGAAAGAAAGGAAGAAAAATAAGGTTTCTTTATATATTGGTAGTAACTCTAAAGAAGCTCAACTTTATGTTACTTCCGCAGAAAGAGGTACAGCGGTTATTGGTGGACCAGGTTCGGGTAAAACTGCCTCCTGTTTAAACCCTTTACTGATGAGCGCGATCGCTCAAAGTTTTCCCATATTAATGTATGACTTTAAGTATCCACAGCAGACTTCAGAAATTATTGGTATTGCAGCGGCATTTGGATATAATGTCAAAGTTTTTGCTCCTGGTTTTCCTGAGAGTGAGGTGTGTAACCCCTTGGAATTTTTGCGCGATGAAACGGATGCAACTATGGCGCGGGAGTTAGCAACAGTGATGAATAGAAATTTAGCTCTAGCTTCTAATAGTAGTGAAGATAAGTTTTTTTCGGAAGCAGGAGACCAGTTAGTTACTGCTTTATTAATGTTAACTAAAAGTTTGGAAACTCAAGATTTAATGACTATTCAAGCATTACTATCTTTGGAGCAACTTCCACAACGACTTGCTGCTGCTAGTGAGGAATTAAACCCTTGGGTTGAGTTGGCTTTTTCTCAGTTATTTCAAGTTGCGGGTAGTGAGAAAACTGTGGCTGGAATTTTGGCTACTGCTAGTAAATTATTTAGTCGTTTTTTAGCTCCTGAGTTGATTAGTTGTTTCACTGGAAAAACTTCTATTCCACTAAAATTAGAAGGAAAACAACTCTTGATTTTTGGATTAAATCGGGAAAAAAGGGAGGCTACTGCTCCTTTAATTGCTGCTTTAATTCATTTAATTGTGACTAAAAATGTGGCTTCACCAAGAACAGATCCTTTGATATTATGTCTGGATGAAATTCCTACTTTATATTTACCTGATTTAGTTCGTTGGCCTAATGAAAATCGTAGTGATGGGTTGGTTACTTTGATAGGTTTACAGAATATTGGGCAGTTAGAAAAGGCTTATGGTAGGGAGAATAGTCGAGCTATTTTAGGTGGTTTAGCTACTAAGTTTTTCTTTAATCCTCAAGATAGTGAAAGTGCTGGTTTTTATTCTCATTATTTGGGAGAGGAAACTATCACTATTAAGAGTAAATCTCGTACTTCGGGAAAAGGTGGTGCATCTAATAATATATCTGACCATTTACACAAAGTTGCTTTGGTTGAACCTGCTGAATTTAATCGGTTTCCTCCTGGTAAATGTGTGTTGATAAATCCTGGTTATTCGAGAAAACAAGAGGGGTCAATTCCTATTAGTGTAAAGATTAAATTAGTAGGGGCTGATTTGAGTGATTGGAGTGTTAGTGTTTGGCCGAAGATTCAGAAAAAGTTAAGAGGTTTTTCACAGCAGTTATGGGTTGATGATTTTGAGAGAAAAAAACAAGTTAAATCTCGGCTTGATTATGTGAAAGATAAGTTTCCTTTAACCGAACAAAATGTCGAAAATTCTCAGATTCCAGAGAGTGGAAATAATAAGGGTAGTCAAATTTATCGGACTAAGAAAGAATTAGTTAAAGATGAATTAAAAAATGCTCTGAAAAATGCAGGGGTTTGAAATAATTAATAATTAATAATTAATAATTGAGTCGTGTATGGCTAGGGAGATAGTCTCACTTTGTAATTAATAATTAATAAGCACCTACACAGAATTATTTGCCTATTCTTTATCTCTGTAACGTTTATACTATCAGGCTTTAAACTTTAGGAAATGTGTAATTAATTTTGTGTACCTGCTTAATTAACAATTCAAGAGGTGGGTTGAAAACCTTCTCTATTAAGGGAATAAAATAAAAAAACTTCTGATTCGTCAATCCCTTTCTTTTAAGCAGGAGTAATTCTTAATTTTTTTCCGTTTTTCATGCTGTCTAAACGGCAGTCACCGACATAAAAATTGTTAATTACTGAACTGATTCCTGATAAATAGCTTAGTCATTTATAGCCTAGATTTATCTTATCAAATTGATATTAAACAGCCAGGCAATCAGAAAACAAGCTCAATTTTTTTCTCTCAGAAAATGTCTAAGCAGAAATAATTGTTAATTAGACATCATTGTAAATACTCCGGTCTAGATAATTATCATTTTTTTTCCACCGGAATGCGCTCACCGAATAATTAATAGTTAATAATTAAGAGTAGATAGTCAATTAATTAATTATTCATTCAACAATTCAGATTTAAAGCCTCCCTTTGTTCATTGTTAATTTCTGAAATTCGGCTGTCGTCAACATGATTTTTTTAAATTGTTAATTGCATAAATGCTAGTTTGATTTGATGTTGAATTTTTCCTGCCTACTTAACTAGGGCGTGTCATCAATTAAAGAAGTTGACATTAAAGGTATAGTATGCTTATGAAGATAACAAGCATAGGACTGCTCTAAATGACTAGACGTTATGGCTTGCGTGATGACCAATGGGAGCGCATTCAAAATTTACTACCAGGACGTAAAGGGACTGTCGGAAGGAAAGCAAAGGACAACCGTCTCTTTGTGGAAGCTGTTTTATATAGATATCGAGCTGGAATTCCTTGGAGAGACTTACCAGAAAGATTTGGGGACTTCCGCGTTGTCCATACCCGTTTTAGTCGTTGGAGCCGTTCAGGAGTCTGGGACAGACTATTTCGAGCTGCTTGCTGAGGATGCAGATAATGAATATGCCATGATCGATGCCACTATTGTTCGTGCTCATCAACATAGTGCTGGAGCCAAGGACAGTAGTACAGAACAGGAAGATATTGGTCGTAGCAAAGGAGGATTGAGTACCAAGATACATGGGGTAGTAGATGCTCTCGGTAATCCCACCCATTTTTTTTAACTCCAGGCCAAGCCTGCGACTTAGATGGAGCAGATATTCTCTTGCCAGTTGTAGAAGCTGGAGCCATTTTGGCTGATAAAGCTTATGATGCCCAGGAACGAGTAATTGGGCCTTTAACTCACAGAGGAATACAAGTAGTGATTCCACCTAAGAAAAACCGGAAAGAAAACCGTCACTACGATGAGATATTGTACAAAGCACGTCATCTCATAGAAAATTTCTTCGCTAAACTCAAACAGTATCGAGCGATCGCTACTAGATATGATAAACGTTCAGTTAACTTCCTGGGAGGAATTTATTTGGTAGCCTCAGTCATTTTATTAGCATAGCGATCGCCACCATCTTGATGCAGCATACAATACCTATTGTGTCAACCTCCTTAATTGATGACACGCCCTAATAATTCAGGATATTTGAACAATTAACAATTAATTATCAACTATTTCTCTAGCTATACGCTCTTAAATTATTCATTATTAATTACCGAACAATTAATAATTAATAGTTAATAATTAATAATTAATAATTAAGAGTTGATAGTCAATTAATTATTCATTCAACAATTCACACCTTGAAGATCCCCCCTTTGTCATTAATAATTCATAATTAATAATGAATTATTAAAAAGCGTATATCTACTCAGAAACTCTCAGATTAATTATCAATGCGACCACGAGTGATAATTATTAATTGTTAATTGTTAATTATTCAGAAGGGGTAATTATTAATTATTAATTGTTTTCCTGCGGAATGCTTCGCAAACGGCACATCGTCACATGAACATTGTTAATTTCTGCAAATAGGAGGCTTCAAGCCGTGAATTATTTAATCATTAATAATTAATAATTAATTATTGATTATTCGGTTAGCTAAGAATTATTCATATTACCTGTAGCAATAGTGCCTGTTGCCTTTCTCCTGTTACCTTTGACAAAAATTGTATCTAGTCTAAATTATTAATTGTTAATTATTAATTGTTAATTATATATGGTGTTTCCTGCCCTTGAAAATGATGCTAAAAATATGACTTCCGTCACTCACGATGGAGTCGATATAACTGCTAAAGTTATTGGTGAAGTTGCTGATATTCTGGGAAATATCGAGCTAAGGTTTGATTTTAATCCTTCTCAAAAACAGATGAAACGGATGCAAGGCGAGTATTTTGATGAGTATTTGCAAGCTCGAACTTCTTTAATTAAGGCTGGTGAAGAGTATGTGAATAGTAAGGAAGATTTACAATTTGCACTGGAAGACCAAAGCTATTATCGGCAAGAATATTATGAGGGTAGGAAAGATAAATCTATAGGTGTAGAAGAACTCCAAGAATTGAAAGGTAAATCACTAACAAGTAGAAAATTTTATGTAGAACAAAGAGATGATTATGTGACAGAAAGGGATGAATATTCAATGGCTAAAGTTGATTATTTTCAGGCTGCTAGTAATTATTATGAATCCAAGGTTTATCCTAAGCAAGCTTGGAGAAAATATTTAGATAAATTGGAGCATCAAAAATCTTTATCTCCTGAAATTGAATCTCTTTCAAATGGTTTAGATTTGTCGCCTTTAAATTCTGATGATTTGGAGAAAGAGTTAGCTGATTTTGATGCTAGATTATCTTCTTTGATTGAGTCAAAAGAAGGTGGGGTTAAGTCGGGAGTCTCTACAGAAATAAATGTCAATCAAAATGTTGATGAAACTGTTAATAATTTCGAGACTGATTCGCCTTTAATTGAGTCAAAAGAAGGTGGGGTTAAGTCGGGAGTCTCTACAGAAATAAATGTCAATCAAAATCCTGATGAAAGTGTTAATAATTTCGAGACTGATTCGCCATATCAAATGTTGCCCGATCCTTGGCTTGAAAATATTGAATCTCACATAAATGTCACTAAAAAATCTAGCCAATATTTTAATGATTACTATCTAAACCAAAGTAATTTTGATGTAGAAATTGACCCGCAAACTGGATTAATAACAGACCCTTGGTTTGATAATAATCCAATTCCAAATAATCATCATGGAGTGAATATGGAAAATACAAGTTTTGATAATGAACTAACTGATTTGATACTCGACCCTAACACTGAATTAGTTGATTTTGATGCTAGGGTTAATCAAAATGAAAATAATTCTGATTTAACTTCTAACGCCCAACTTGAATTGGAAAATTTTGATGCTCAACTTGAGCTTTCGTCTGAAATAAATCCTGAATTAACTGATTTTGATGCTAGGCTAGAATCAAGTCAATTTAGTGGTAATAAATCTCCGAATATTCCTCAACAGGAAACTCACCATAGTGAAACTATAAAGGTATCAAAAGAAGAGAAGTTTGAGTATTTTATAGATGAATCTATATATACAACCTCATCACAAAGTAATTATTTTTCTCAAAATGAAGCTGAAGATATATCAACTGTCTCGTCAGATGTTAAGAATGAATCTAGAGAATCTAGTTTCAATAATCCAACTCCAACTCCAACTATTACTGAAAATTCTGTAGAAAATCAAATTATTGCTGATGGGATTTCTAATTTTCTTGAGCTGCAAGAAACTAACCGTTATGAGACTGATAATTATATTATTGAAAGGAATGATGGGGAGATTTCGATTAGTGCGAAAGATGATAGCGGTGAAGTTTTTCATGTAGATGAATCTGGAAATATTGAGTCTAATTTGAGTCTAGATGAAAGTCAAAATTTTGTTGATTTTAGTGCTTTAGTTAACGATAAGTTTGAGGAGGTTAATAATATAAATGAAGTCTCTAGTTCAGAGAGTGAATATGATTTAGTTGAAAATCAAGTTATTTATGATGGGGTTGAGAATTTTCTTGATGTGCAAGAGACTAATCGTTATGAGACTGATAATTATATTATTGAAAGAAATAATGGGGAGATTTCTATTAATGCTAAAGATGGTAGGGGAGAAGTTTTTGTTGTTTCCCAAGATGGAAATATAGATAGTCAATTGAATTTATCAGAAAGGGAGGAACTTGTTAATTTTTCTCTGAAAGTTGATAATATAGTTAATCAAAAAATTGCTGAAGGTGTTGATAGCTTTTTATCGCTTCAAGAAACTGATAGTTATGAAACTAATAAATACTTGCTGCAAAAATCTGATGATGGAGAGATTTCGATAGCTGAAATTGATACTGGATTTGATGTTTTTCGGATTGATAATACAGGAGATATTATTGATACTAATCTTAGTCGTGAAGAAACTAAGAATTTTCTTGAGTTTAGTGAGAATGTTAGTAAAGTTATGGCTAATAATCAAATAGCTAAGGCTACTGTTGAAAAGGTTAAAGAGGAGTTGGAGCTTTAATAATTAATATAGCACTCCCCATACTGATGAAGTACAAATTTAGTTGGTTTTAGGCAACAGGGAACAGGGAACAGGAGAATAGATATAGCGATTCCAGGTTTATGAGGTACAGTGGCACTAGCTTTTTAAATAGTTTTTAAAGTACATAATTAAGTTTTTATTCTTATTGAGCTAATCTACTATAATCACTGTACCACACTTACCGAATAATTAATAATTAATAATTAATTATTTCAGGTTTAAAGCCTCCCCTTTCAAAGGGTAAAAAAGATTTTTTTTCCTTCTTGGTCAATCCTCTCACTAAAAGGGAGAGGTAATTATTAATTATTAATTGTTAATTGTTAATTGCTGAAATGGAATAGGCTGTATCTCCAGAAAATCAACATTTAATATAAGCATGGCTTTATTGTTACTCGTCACTTCCCTAAATCATTTTTCGTACTTTTTTCCTAAAAATATCTTCTCTGTTACCTGTTGCCTTTTAACCCATATTTTTGTCAAACACCAAAAAAAATACTGCTATAGGAGTCAACAATGTCTGCTCTTAAAAACTTTAAACATCTAAACTAAAAAATTGGAAAAAAGGAATGATAATTGCAGAAAAATGTTATTCAATAACAAAAAAAATCCTCAAGAATAAACTCATGGTCTGATTCAACAAATAATAATGTTTAATTCATTAAAAATTAATCCAAATAATAAATCAGTATTATTATTTATATTGTTAACAAATTGAATTTATCTACCCAATAATTAAATAATTAATAATTCAGAGTTAAGGGTCAAGAGTTGATAGTTAATAATTATTCTGTTAACGGCTTTCGCCAACATGAAAAGTGTTGATTTTTAATTATTTAAGAGAAGGTAATTATTAATTATTAATTGTTAATTGCTGAAATTGAGCTAATAAAAAATAAGAATCATTTAGATTTTATATTACCTATTACCTGTTGCCTGTTGCCTGTTAAGTGTTGCCTTCTAAAATTACATTAAGCTAATGAAAAATAAGAATCATTTAGATTTTATATTGCCTGTTGCCTTCTGGAACTATTGCCTGTTGCCTGTTGCCTATTGCCTTCTGGAACTGTTGCCTTCTGGAATTATGGGTTTTCCAGTAGCCGCTCAAGAGATTCCTACTCTTATTAATTCAGATGGTGCGCCAATTTTGGATTTGCCAAATATGTCATTATCTGATTTACCGGATCTAGAAGGAGGAGGCAATTTTCAAGTTCCCCAGGAATTTGTTGAGCAGTTAGGTTTCGATCCTTCCCGTGAATGGGTTCCGGGTAGTTCCATTTCTGATATTCTTCGGCTGGGAGATATTCCTGGAGTTGGAGATAATAGTTTATGGGAACTTAATAGTATAGGTGGCGTCAACCCTAGAAATACTCCTTTAAATTCAGTTGAATTATTTCAAAATCAGACTTTGGAAGGTTTTGTTAATTCAGTTCCAGGATTAGGAAATAAGAAACTAAATGAGGTGCCGGCACTCAAAGAATTGATAGAACAGTATCAAGTATTAGTTCCATTAGATGGTGAAAAAAAGCTCAAAGAATTTATTACTGAACCTACCTTGAAAAATATCAAACTTGGGGATATTGACTTAAGTGGGTATGCGATCGCCGATATTCCTAATCTGGCCAATACTCCTCTTTCTAATTTCGAGGGATGGGAAAATATTTCGATTAGTTCTATTCCTGGTTTAGAAGATATAAGTTTGCTGACGCTTTTTGATATTCCTTTTACTGCTGCTGGGGTGGTGGCAATGCACGATGTTACTTATGGATATAAAGAGCATCGGTTTACTCCTACACAGAGAGCTATTACTGGTAGTAAGGAGGTGGGGTTTAATTATCAGTGTGTTCAGGAGAGGGGGTGTGCTTATCTTGAGTTGGTGCCTCCTGGTAGTTTGGGTATTGTTGGGGATGTTACGGGGTTGCATGGTGCCCAGTGGATTAAGGGTGGTACGGATGATGGAGGTCAGATGGTGCCTGGTGGTGAGGGAGTTTTGGGTGAAATGTTTGATGGAGAAGAACCGACGGGGAGGCATCCTTTTGGGGATTTGTTTAAGGTTGTTTTGACTGATACTGTTGAGAGTGAGGGGGTGGGGAAGTTTGGGTTGTATTTTCGGGTTTGTTTAAAATATGGGTTTGTTGATTTGGGTTGTACTCCTTATGTTATTGGTCCTATTCCTTGGTTTGAGTCTAAGGAGAAGGATTTGATTTTTTTGGGGTTTTGAGCTAGATTTTATATTGATATTAATTTGCTTAAAATGGAGTTAAATGTATGTCTAATTATACAGAAAATCCCAGTTATTTTTCTCCCTATTTGAAACATCGGGGGCGTACAATAGAAGAGCAATTACGTCTCAATCAACCAGCAATGGAATGGTTGAAAAAACAAATTGAGGAAAAAGTAACAGAAGCTGAAGTACAAACTAGACAAAAAGATTTAGAAAGATTTAAGCTTCTTTTTGATAGTTTTCGCCCCCAAGGGCACAAGTTATATAGTGAAACATGATAGTTTTTATTGATAGTGGTGTTTTAGGTTTACTATCATCTCCAAACGACAAATTAGAAGTTCAACAATGTCAAGAATGGTTGTATTCTCTTTTGTCAAAAGGTGTCTATGTTGTAAGTTCAGATTTATGTGATTATGAAGTCAGAAGGAGTTTACTTTTAGATTCAATGAGGAGAACATCTAACCAAAGTATTGAGAATCTTAATAATTTAGACAATCTAATTGACTTTTTGCCTATTACTAAGTCAGTTATGCAGCAAGCTGCACAATTGTGGGCTATTTCTCGTTCAATAGGAATGCCTACTGCCAATCCCAAAAATATTGATGCTGATGTGATTATTGCTGCTCAATGTCAACTCATGCAGGCGGAAAATCCTGGTCAAAATCTCGTAGTTGCAACAACAAATGTTAAACATCTAAGTCGTTTTGTCAATGCTCAGAAATGGCTTTTAATTACATATTAGATGGACTTTGCTGCTGAAAATTTGCGCGGAGTAATCTGTTTTTCATTGCTCTGCAATGAGCAACTTATCTTCACACTAATCTTTCTCCTTAAAAATAATTAATATATTGACTCAACTAATATGAGTTGAATCAATATATTTAATTGCTATACTTCAGCAACTTGTTGAGATTCTTGCCATTGAGAATAGGCTTCATCATCTTCACCAAAAGAATCAACTGAAACTTGACGCTCTGGCATTGCGTTGAGAGGAGCATTGATTGGATTATATTTGCAATAGCAAATAACTATTAGATCGAATTCACCTATTGGTAGATCGGGGGTGTAGGTTTCAACTCTTGAAACTTCCCAGTCTCCCTGACGATAGTGAGTGCTGTAGCCATGCTCAACTGGGTTATACAGTGCATCCACTCGAATAAACTCCTTTGGTCGATACCCAGGCTCTGGGATAGACTTGTTGGATGAGTCAAAATGCTCGGTTAGTATACGAGTCAGTTGCTGAGTATGCTCCAGCTTTCGATCCTCCCAACCAGGTTCATCTTTTTCAGCCCGAAAAATAATGTATTTGTTCATTTTTTAGTTTTCCTCCTTCTCGTAAAATGACTTGGGAAATTCTGTTTGCCCTTCAAAAACACAATCAACTTTAAGAATAGGATGTTGTGGAGTAGATTCAACTCTAATTAAATTCCATCCATATTTTTTTCTCATGTCTTCACACTTTCCTTCGCTTGTAGCTCCATGACGAGATACATTTTCATCTTCATCGTACCTGGGTTTTGACATATTTGATATATTATAAACAGTTCCTAAGATGGCAAGCAGAAATACTATAAAATACGGACTGAAAAATTGCGCGGTTCACAACTTGCACACAATTAGCTCCTCTACTTTCTCCTGCGCTATAGGTGTCCAACAAGCAGAGCCTCGGAGATCAATACTCACCATTGAGTAGGTATCTTCTTCAATCAAAACATCGGGTGGGTAATGTTCTATCCAAAGTGTTTTGTGTAGGTTTAAACAAAAATGTTCACCGACTTTTTTGATTAAGTATTCACAAACATTAGTTATCGAAGTACCCTCATTTTTCTCAATTTCACTAGCGATGACAATAGTTATTTCGGAAGTATCGTAAATGCGTATACGACATTGGCTGTCGCAATTCCAGAAGCCTTTGTAATCAAAAATAGTGTCAGTAATTAGCATCTTGCTCACCTAGATTAAAATTTTGTCGAGCGATATCGCTGCTACACTTGCTCCGCCTTTTACTTTCTAAGGGAATACTACGCAAACGGAATGCACTCGCATTCATTTCACGCATCGTTTCATGTCGGCAACAGCCGAAAACACGCAGAGGTTTAGTGTAGTCGATGTTTAACCACGGTTTAGAAGTTCCGACATAGTACCATTGTTGTTCTGATAAGTTTGGTTGTACCTTGCGGTGTTGGACATTGTAGTGCTTGCATAGTATCATTCCTAATTAGCTTATTATTTACGTCTTGGGCTTTGGTTTAATCGCCTCGGTCCAAGTTTTTCTTGAGGAAACTTTTAGTTAACTTTGGGCAAGAAGCTTTCCTTTTTCCTTTTCTCTTATTATATTAACACGGTTAACTGCGATATTTGCTCTGTTAACCTAGAATCATATCACGGTTTACTAAAATAAGCTATGCTTATATATAGCAGTTAACCGTGTATTGTGGGTATAATTTGTCTGGGGACTTGCTTAGAGGACAAAAATATGGGAAATCACAATCAAAAAGGGCCGGAATTTCACAAATATGGATATACAGCCATGACAGATAGACCACTTGGTACACTAGCCAAAAAAGCTATAGCGGTAAAACTAGAGGAAGATATAGATAGTTATTTACGATCACTCCCTACTAAAGAACGGACTATCTTAATTAGGGAAAGCATAACTAATGCTGTTAAGGAACGAATGAAACATACTCCAGTCCGGCTGTAATTCCTACTCTCTAACTACAATACGCACCTAAGCGTACAGACTGAGAAACTCCTGCGGTTGCATTCTGCTGACACGGTGTAGCATATCAGCAGTGCCATCCTTCAAAAATTCGATGATATTCCCCCTACGACTTAGATATTTATCGCGTTGGCGGAGCCTAGCGGCAGCTATATCGCTCCAAAGTTTTCCTAATTCTTCCCACCAGTCATTACCGAGCTTCTCTCTAACTTGAATATTCATATTGATCTCAGATTGAGTTTTTGGCTGTGGTTTATTTGGCTCATAGCGATTTCTCAATGCAGCTTTGAAATACCCTACAGGATTGAAAGGAGTGCGACTCGTTCCTATTAGGAGCCTAAGCGTAACTAGAGGGGTATGAATAGGGTAAATACGAGGCCACGGCGGAAGAGCTTGCAATAAGTGAGGCCACCAAAGAAGAGCCTGTTAGATAACTGAGTTACGGATGTGAGTGAAAGTCTCACCCGCTA
>JAAUYJ010150885.1_pt1 | contig 13010 bp, 10 predicted proteins | sample 7278031 | NCBI WGS metagenome assembly JAAUYJ01 (sample SAMN14350222, study PRJNA611818) | marine sediment metagenome | isolation source: surface marine sediment (1.8m) | place: French Polynesia: Moorea | collected 2018-08 | reverse complement strand
TAACCTCAAGTCGCAATTTTTGGCTACCATGTCCCACGAGTTGCGAACTCCAATGAATGCCATTCTGGGTTTTTCTCAATTATTACTGCGTCAGTACCCCGTTCCTCTAACTAAGACCCAACAAAATTTAGTCCAGCGTATTTTTAATAATGGTCAAAATTTACTCAATATGATTAATGAGATGCTGGACTTTTCTATAGTGGAATCTGGAAAACTAGAATTAAACATTAAAGAATTTAATTTAGCTAATGTAGTTCAGTTAACTTTAGAAGAATTGCGCTCTCTAGCTATCGAAAAAAATCTTAAATTAGAAACTAAAATTAACTTACAAAATTCACAAGTTTGGCAAGATTCCCAGTTTTTAAAAAGGATTCTTGTAAATTTATTATCTAATGCTATTAAGTTTACTGAACAAGGAGCAATTCAGGTTGAAGTCTGGGAAACAAATCCCGCTCAAATAGCGATCGCCGTTACTGATACAGGAATTGGCATCGCACCAGAAAATATAGACATAATCTTTCAAGCTTTTCGTCAACTAGATCAAAGTTTTACTCGCAAATATTCAGGTACAGGTTTGGGTTTGGCTATCAGTGAATCTCTAGTCAAAACTATGGGAGGAACAATTACAGTAGAAAGCCAATTAGGAGAAGGATCTACTTTTTGTCTCAAAATCCCTCGCAAGGCTCATGTCTCAAAATAAAGGAAGAAACTAAGATATGGCTATTGTTAACAATACAAAAATATTATATTAGTCTAATGTCCTACAACATCAAAGGGAACTATATCCTAGCTGTTGACGATATTCCCGATAATCTTTTCTTAATTAAACTAGCTCTAGAGCAAGAAGGTCATCAAGTAGTTTCGGTTGACAATGGCATTACCGCTTTAGAACAAATTAAACAATGTCCTCCTAGCCTAATTCTGCTTGATGTCATGATGCCAGAAATGGATGGGTATGAAGTTACTAGGCGCATTCGTCAGCAGCTAAACTTACCCTATATCCCCATTATCTTAATCACCGCTAGAGAAGAATCCAGCTTAATAGAAGGATTGGATGCAGGAGCAGATGAATTTATCCGTAAACCAGTCCAAATCGACGAGTTACAAGCTAGAGTACGCTCAATGCTGCGTCTCAAACATACCATCGATCAAAGAGAAAACTTTGTTTCCTGCATAACTCACGATCTGCGTACCCCTATAATAGCTGCCAATAGAATGTTGACCTTAATTCAAGAGCAAGCTTTTGGTAATACTAACCAAGATATCGATAATGCCATATCTTGTGTGATTAAAAGTAATCATAATCTACTCCAGATGCTTAATACCCTACTAGAAAGCCATCACTACGAAGTAGGAAAAAAAATCTTGAGCCTGATTCCTTGCGATCTTCACCAGCTAATTCAAGAAGTAGTTACCGAATTACAACCCCTAGCAACAGAAAAAAACCTACAACTTAAATCTGATTTAGAAGAAGATGCTACACTTGACAAAGGCGATCGATTAGAATTACGAAGGGTCTTAACTAATCTGATTGGCAATGCCATCAAATTCACTGACAAAGGATTTGTCCAAGTAAAATTAAGCAAGAAACCCCAACAAATAATAATCGAGGTAGAAGATACAGGAATTGGTATTTCCCCCCAAAATCAAAGAGCTATTTTTCAAAAATTTCATCAGGGACAACATAAGCGTTCTGGAAAAGGACTCGGATTGTACCTTTGCCGACAAATCATACAAGCTCATCAAGGTAAAATATCAGTGAATTCACAAGTAGGTCAAGGGACAAAATTTACCTTATCTTTACCCTTAATTACTTAATTAGTACTTGTCAACTATAAAATTACACCAAAAGTTTAAAAACTTCTCCATTACCATGAAGATTCGGTAAAGTGTGTTCTTTGCTATATGTACTTGAAGATGAACTTGCGTAAAATGAGATTTGAAGCAGTCAAGTAACATAGATTGCTAATAAAAGTCTATATAAGTAAGTAATTTATGAGTTTATCTGCAAGTGGAAGAGCTTTAATCACTCAAGGGAACTTCTTTGATGTACATAAAATAGAACACCCCTCTGTATATAGCAAAACCAAGCGTTTCATAGATATTATCGGAGCTTTAGTAGGTTTAGCCATCACCGCTTTATTCATTATACCCATTGCTATAGCCATACAAATAGACGACCCAGGACCCATTTTCTATAGTCAGATTCGTTGTGGACTGAATGGTAAATATTTCCGAATTTGGAAATTCCGCTCCATGATTGTTAATGCTGAACATCAAAAACACTTAGTGCAGAATCAGGCAAAAGGTCATATCTTTAAAAATGAAAATGACCCTAGAATTACTCGCGTTGGTGGATTTTTACGTAAAACTAGCCTAGACGAATTTCCTCAATTTTGGAATGTTCTTAAAGGAGATATGAGTCTTGTTGGGACTCGTCCCCCCACTCCCAAAGAAGTTGCTCAGTACGATCAGCATCATTTCGAGCGTCTGCGAGTTAAACCAGGTATTACAGGACAATGGCAAGTAAAAGGACGTTCCAGTGTATTAGACTTTGAAGAAATTGTTAATATGGATACCGACTATCAACTCAGATGGTCTCCTCTGTACGATCTAATCTTGATTTTACAAACAGTTGCAGTAGTGATAGCCCGCAAAGGAGCTTACTAAATAATATTTGATGAATCTTCCGACTTGGATTACCTTATCTCGTCTTTTAGGCTTGCCTTTTATTCTCTACTTACTAGCATCTCCCACCCAAACCAATCTTTGGTTAGGGCTGGGAGTTTTTTTGTTGGCTGAGGGAACAGATTGGCTAGATGGATATTTAGCCAGAAAACTGGATTTAGTGACAGTATTAGGAAAATTTCTCGATCCTTTGGTGGACAAGTTGTTAGTACTAGGTTCTTTACTAGCTTTGGTTGAATTGCAACAAATTCCTGCTTGGGGAGTCTGTTTAATCCTGGCTAGAGAATTGGCGATCGCCGGATGGCGGGTAAATCCTAAACTTACGGGAAACAGCAGCATTTCTGGGGCTAACGTCTGGGGTAAATTAAAAACTGTCACCCAAATAATTGCGATCGCCCTACTCATCGCCCCTTTACCTTCTTATTGGGATTTTCCCAGTTTGATGGTTTTTTGGCTCTCCGTCTTCCTCACTATTGTTTCAGGAATGATTTACATTTTGCCTAGTATCATCTCATCCAAAGAAAAATCAATTTCTGTGGAGTCTCGTCCCGAAGCTAGATAGTCATTCTCCAAAGATTCTTTTAAGCCAGATACTAAATCATATTGAGGTTTCCAATCCAAGTCCCTCTTAGCTTTGGTAACATCAGCAAAGAAGTGTTGTACTCTAAGAGGAAAAGCTTTACGTTTGCCAAAATCAAAATTACTGGGGTCATAGTGAACAATTTTGACCTCATCAGGAGACTTACCCATCGCTTCAGCACAAGCATAGGCTAAACCATCAAAAGTTACATAGCGATCGCCTGAAAGATTATAGATTTGACCAATAGCTTGAGAATTTCCGATTACTTGAGCCATCCCCACCGCTAAATCTTGAACATGACCAAACTGGGTAAAGTGTAAGCCATTCCCAGGGATAGGAAGAGGACGGTTTCTCACCAGGCGATCGAAAAACCATGCTTCTAAATCGTTATAATTCTGAGAACCATAAATGTAAGTAGGACGAATAGAAGTCCAGGGAATACCTGATTCTGCAAGATAAGCTTCTGTCTGATGTTTCCCCTTATGACGACTGTTAGGATCGACTGCATCCCCTTCTATATGTGGCATCTGATGGGATTTAAGATACACTCCCGCAGAACTTACATAGATAAAATGCTTGACTCTATCTTTAAAAATTTCTACCAGAGGCTTAGTATCACTTAACTCTCTACCATTGTTGTCAAAAATTACATCAAAACTTTCCGCAGCTAACTTATCTTTTAGTTGTTCTGCTTCCTTGCGATCGCCATGAATCTGCCTTACTCCTGTTACAGGTGCAGGTTTATTCCCACGATTAAACAATACAACTTCATGACCTTGTTCTACCAAAACCTTAGTCAAATAGACTCCAATAAAACGAGTCCCCCCCATAATCAGAATTCGCATTGTCTTAACCTATTATTCCAATAAGATTAATTCTCTCAAAAACTGAGTGAAATTATTTTTTTATTAAACCTTCATCGGTTAATTCCTCTACTACTAAATCTGCAACTAATTTTTGTACAGATGTTGTTGGGTGAACACTATCCCAAAATAAATATTCATTAGGATCACCACTTGCTGGTGGTTGGGATATTCCTGTGTAGATATCAATACCAGTATAATTATCTGTGACATTAGTGAAACCAAAGGCATTGGGATCATCAAGAATGTCATTGAAGAGTTGATTAACGTCTATAAAAATTATGTTGACATCTGGATTAGATTCTTCCAAATCATCCAGAGTATCTAATAAGATATCATTGTGCGCTCCAGTCAAGTCTGTGAGTGCTTGTTGATCATTACTTTCTAAGCTTTGAGCCAGAGGAGTCGTATCTAAGTCTGGCAAGTTAAACACAACAATGTCTTCTCCTCCCATATCAATAATATCTTGAATGGCTACTGCGATGTCATTTTCAACCACCTCAGAAGCAGCAGCTTCAATTTCTTGTTGAGTTTGAGGGAAGTTAGTTTCAATAGTATCTGGAGTATTTGGATCATCTTGAATAAAACTGAAGTAGTCGTTAGAACCACTCCATAAAAAGAATAGATCGTTACTTAAGAAATTGCTGTCATCATCGTCGTCGTCATCATCATCATCGTCGTCATCGTCATCATCATCATCATCATCGTCATCATCGTCGTCATCATCATCATCATCGGTACTCTGACTCTGTACTAATGACTCAAAAGCATCTATTTGTTCTTTTAAACCCAGAGGAACAACCCCTACATTATAATCAGCAGAAGTTGCGCCACCAATAGCAAAGTTAATACCATCATTGGTATCACTAATATCGAAGTTAATATCACCAGTAGTTGGATCAACACCAGTAATAAAAGGATCGATAGTAAGATTTAACGCATCTGAAAAATAATCTACCCAAACATCACCATTAGAAAAACGCCCTGGTGCATAGGGAAAATTCGGAAACTCTCCACCAGTAAAATTCAAGACATTTCCTGTATCGGAAAGGCTATCCCCGAAAACATATACTTGATCAAAGTTAGGCGACATAGATTTTGATTAAATAGATTAATATTTTATGAGCTTACTGTAGTCTATTCTAGTTATTTTCTGGGTAATACTACTTACTTCAGTAGATCACAAACTTATCGGTGAAGGTGGGGTGTGGGGAAAAGAAAAAATTGTGTTTCTAGTTAATTTTAAGTTTAATTAGGTTGACTTACTTATTAATAGAGACAAAAGCGCGATTTTCACGCCTGAAATAAATTTCTTGGCTAATACAGAAAAGTCCTCTCAAGAGGACTCTTCTGTAGTTTTGATAACAGTTATAGTCTATTTTAATAGACTTATTGTTTGAGCCTAAAACTTCAGTTTTAGGCGGTAGGGGAGCCAGATGCAAGAGCTAAGTATAACCCACCTTTTGCACTTCAAAATGTGTTATTAAAGATTACGTAATTGACGCTCAGACGGCGGTCGCTATGGTTTGAGGAGACGTATATTACAAACTGACTACTTAAGTTAGAGCTAATGTATTCTCATTATTTGTCAATTATTGACAATGGAAAAGCCTTCTCAACTTGAGCTTGAAGATTTTTATAATCCATCTGTAGGAAACTTTCCTTGGGTTTTTTATTGATTATAACATCAACATTTTGAGTAAGCAATTTAACCAAACAACAACTAATACAATTTTTCCTTTAAGAATCAGCAAGAACCAACTAATTCCTCATTATTCCAATCTATAGTATCGCCAATTATTTCACCGTTGTGATAAGCAGCTAGTATGACTTCACTAGTTTTGCCCCAGGCGATCGCCCCTGTCTGGTCAATAGCGATCGCCCCTAAATCCCGTTGGCGATCGCGACATTCTTGCATCGAACGTAACATAGAATCTTTGAGGCTCAAACCGTCAGTCACACGAATCACAATTTTGGCTGCTAAACACTCATCTAGGATGTCTTCCCCAATTCCAGTGCAACTAACTCCTGCTTCTTTGTTAGCATAATTACCTGCTGGCATAGCAGAATCACTAACGCGACCAATTCTTTCGAGTCCTTTACCACCTGTAGATGTTCCTACTGCGATTTTACCGTAGCGGTCTAAGACCACAACTCCAATAGTACCCCTTCTAGTTTCATCAGGTAATGCTAACTCTTCTTCTGCTACTACTCCAGCCATAGCCTTATGAAATTCAGCAGTGCGGTCTTGCATCCATTCTTTAAGACGGATATCAATCAAAGGATCGTAGGAGGGAATATTGATTTGTCGCAATAACTCTGCTGCACCATAGTCTGATAATACACGATCTTCTTGATCCTGCAAAAAGTCAGCTATTTGTATAGGATTTTTCACACGACAGACATTGATTATACCGCTAAAACGCTGTCTTTCCCCATCCATAAAAGAAGCACTCATGCGAACTTGTCCATCAGACTGTAACACTGAACCTGTACCAGCATTAAAAATCGGTTCATCTTCTAGGAGTTGACAGCCTTGAATTACTGCTTCACGTGCTTTTACTCCACTGAGTAAGGAATTATATACTTCTTCAACTACAGAATGTAAAATTTTCCTAACTTTTTCTTCTCCTTGGTGACTTTGAAGATGTCCACCAGCACCACCATGAATAATTAATTTAGGCTGAACCCCGTCCATAGAATTTACCAAAAAAAGACAACTGTCTGATCTTACTACTTATTGATTTGTTGTGATTTACGTCTGCGACATCTTTCCGAACAATATTTCACATCATCCCAACACTTTTCCCATTTTTTGCGCCAAGTAAAAGGTCTGTGGCATACAGGGCATATTTTACTTGGTAAATCAGATTTTGAACGCGCCATTATCAGTTATAAGTTTAAAATTGGTGTTGTTTCAGGAAATTGTCGATTTCGATCGCTGTAGGTTGAGCAGCGATCGCACCTGATTGAGTGGTAGTTAAACTCCCCACCGCACAAGCATAGGTCACAATGTGCTGCACAATGTCAGGATTGGTTAAACTACTGATTCCGTGACGAGACAATTGGTGAATTAAACCAGCAACAAAACCATCTCCTGCGCCAGTAGTATCTTTAACCTCAACCACAACCGGATTCACTGTCCCTTGATAATCATTACAACAGTAATTTACTGTAGCAGCACCATTGGTAACAAATACTCCTTCTACAGAATTGAGACGATAGGATATTTTGGCTGCATCAGTAGTGTCAAATAACCACAATGCTTCTTCGTGGGACAATTTGACAAAGTCGATATACTGCCATAGTTGTTGAATTAGGGGTAAAGCATCCCCTTCATTAAGCCAAAATTGCGATCGCCTGTTTAGATCTAATACTGTTTTTAAATAGTACTTTTCTGCTAATTCTAGAGCCTGAAACACAGCATCTCTAGTATCAGGATAAGCTAACTCTAAAGTACCTATGACCAAATATTCTGCTTCTAAAAAAAGTTCTGTAGGTAGTTTCTCTTTCTTAAGATAAGCATCAGCAAAAGCATCGGGAGATTTTCCCCCAAAACCCGCAAACTGGCGATCGCCATCAGTCGAATGTAAAACATAAACTTGGCGAGTGGGAAACTTACTTGTTAGCTGTACTCCCGTAAGCTCAACTCCTACAGTCTCTAGTTCTTTGAGTAGTTTATCTCCTTCTGGGTCTTGACCTACACAACCGATAAAAGCAGCACTAGTACCCAATTTAACCAAAGCAGAAGCAACATTAGCTGGCGCACCTCCAGCAAAAGCAGTCCAAGATTTGACTTTTTCCCAATATGGGGTAACTTCATTAGCAAGACAGTCAAATAAAATCTCACCAAGACAAATAACACTACTGGGAATAGACACTGTATGGTTAGTCTCCTAGTTTTTGCCATCCTCTAAATATACCTTTCTTGGTTTTGGAGTTGGAGAAGTCTTAAGAAATTCTTTTATTCCCTGGAACTTATCGGTTAAGGTATAAGAAGAACTAAATTATTTTCCTCATCCAAATTAAGAATTTGTGGAGGATGTAAAACCTTGGATGAACTGACAGAAGCACTAGAATTAGCTACAGAAGAAGAGTTACAACAATTTACCCACATTCTCTTCCAACGTGGTTTCAATCCTTTAGACTATTGGAGAACACCTCAACCTCTAGAGATTCAAAGTCAAGATTGGGATAGTTGGATTGATTCAATTGACCGCAGATTTCGTTATCTAGCAGCAGATGGAATCACCGTATTACAAGGGTCTTCTCACGAATTATCTTATCGGCAAATCTTAATTCAAGTCTGTCTGTATCTGAAAATTCCTTACTCTCAACAGATGAGTACCAAAGATATCGAAGCAGAGATATTTTTACATTTAGTTGAAAAAACTTGGAACAAGCTACCAAGAAGGGAAAAACGTTCTTTACAAGGCAAAATTATTCGCTCTATTAGTCAAGCTCGTCCTCCTGAACCTTTACCCCTACAGATTCAACACGAGCCGATTAAAATGCTACTTAAGGGGAGCGGTATTATAGCTATTAGTTCCATTCTAAAACCCTGGTTACTTAAACATATCGCTAAACAGTTTGCCCTTCACTTTGCTAGTTATCAAGCAGCTAAAAGCGCGTTAATTAAAGGTGGAACAGCGACAGCTATCGGATTACAAAGTAAATTCGCGCTACAAGCAGCTAAAAGAGGTATGACAGTGTCAGCAGCCCGTTATGGTGCAGTAAGAACTGTTTTTAGTTTTGTTGGTCCTTTGATGTGGGGTTGGTTTCTAGCGGATCTGGGTTGGCAAGCGATCGCAACTAACTATACTCGCATTGTCCCTATTATCTTTGCTTTGGCACAAATTCGACTCACTCGCGATTTAGGATTTTAAAAGTACAGCTAAATTACTTTTAAATGACTAATAGCTTATTCTACATAAGTGTTGCTATTTTGCCTTTGTTTCCTGCTTTAGGAATAGTAGGTTTATTGGGAGTAATGATTGCTAGTATGCGATCGCATTTATCCCAAATAATTAGTAATAGAATTAACTGGAGTTGGGGAATACTGGCTGTTTGGCTAGTCATCAATTCTTATTTGGCTCATCAACCAAAGGAAGCTTGGTTAGGGTTAGCTAATTTTGTCCCTTTTATGGGTTTATTTGTCAGTATTAGTCCTTTATTAAACTCTGTTAATCAATTAAGAAGACTTGCTTGGTGTTTAGTCATTCCTTCTTTTCCTATCGTAGTTTTAGGTTTAGGACAGTTGTGGTTAAATTGGAGCAGTTTCCCTCTAGTAAAAACTATTTTAGGATGGGAATTAATCCCCCAGGGTGTTCCACCAGGTAGAATGTCCTCAGTGTTTATCTATGCTAACTTTCTAGCTCTCTATCTGGCGATCGCATTAATTCTAAGTTTAGGTCTATGGCTTGATAGTTGGCAAAAAAAAACTCAACTAAACTCGCAATTACTTTTACTCACTACGATTATTATTGCTGAGAGTATAGGGTTAGTACTAACTAGTTCCCGCAATGCTTGGGGAATTGCTTTTGTCGGCTTTATGGCATTCTTTTTGTATCTGGGATGGAATTGGTTAATTTATAGTGTAATTGGCGCAGGAATTACAGTTTTTTGGGCTTCTTTTGCTCCCAAAATCGGGCAAGAATGGATTAGAACTATTGTTCCTGAATTTATTTGGGGCAGACTCTCAGATCAAATGTACCCAGACCGTCCAGTAGAAACTCTGCGGATCACTCAATGGCAATTTTGCTGGGACAAAATTCAAGAAAAACCGATGATGGGTTGGGGTTTAAGGAATTTTACCCCTCTATATCAGGAAACAACTAATTTCTGGTTTGGACATCCCCATAATTTATTTCTGATGTTAGGGATGGAGATAGGAATTATGGCAACTATCTTTTTGTGCTTGATTGTAGGTGGGATTATGGCAAATGCAGTATCTTGTATCTTTTTACAGAAGTATCAACCCTCTCCCATACCACCTTACCAAGAGGAAGATCGCCTAATTATTTTCACTTACATAATGGCTTTCAGTAGTTGTGTGCTGTTTAATTTATTAGATGTCACTATTTTTGATCTGCGAGTAAATACTATCAGTTGGATTTTATTAGCTGGACTTAATGGTATAAGTCAGCAAAAAAAATTCTTTCAATCATAGCCATTGATAAGGTAACACTTCTATTACTTTGGCAAATGGCTATAAGTGTGAGAATAGTTTAGTTTATCTTGGCTAGAAGTGATTATCTTATTCTCTAAAGATTCGAGGTCACAAATTATCTTGGTGAATATGGAACGTATTTTTTTAGGGTACATATTATTAGTGTGTTTTTGTTGCTGACTCATGATCGACTTTATGAAGTTTTTATTAATACCTTATGTAATACACCAAAGATAAAACTACAACTTTCAAGTGAAAGTGATCTCAATCACAGCTTTTTACAACCTTTATCGTTCCCCAGTTAAATACCTAGTGAATAAGCCACCAACAAAAACGATCGCAGCTAAACTTAAAATTACTGATTCTAAGCCAAAACAGCTTTCTGCTTCTGCTGTTAATACCAAGGGTAGAGATAGAGCAATATTTACAGCATTATTTTGAAGTCCAAAAACTTTACCTCGCATATCAGGAGGGGTTTCTGATTGAATAGTAGTTTGCATGGGAACACCAATTAAAGCTGCAAATGCACCCATAAATGTTGTCATCACTAAAGCCAACCAGAGATTAGAGCTAGCTAAAGATAATCCGATCAGGGAGACACTAACTCCTATTGAACCAATAAAACTGAGTTGAGCATGAGTAAATTTTCCTCCCAAATTACCAATTACTGCTGCACTAATCCCCATACCTACTCCTGTAGTAGCTAATAAGATACCAAATTGATCAGCGTCGATTTGAGGGATTTTATCTGCCATACTAACTGCAAGGATGACTAGAGCAGCAAAGACAGAAAATAACACAATAAGCTGAATTAGAGCATTGCGAACTCGATGATTTTCACCTAAATATTTGATACCATCCCAGATATCTTGAATAGGATGGGGACTTTCTTTTCTACGATGAACTTTAGTTTCTCCTGTTCTGAGCCAGATTAGCAAAATTCCTGCGATCGCATAAGCTCCTCCTACTAACAATTCTTTCCCAATCTGGTCAGGAAAACCGCAACTTGCTGCTAGTCGATCTGCGATATCTAATAAAGGCTCTCCTACTGCAAACCCAATAATGAGCAATGCCATCATGGTTGTAGTGTAAAGGGAGTTAGCAGCAAGTAAATGCTGTTTTTTAACAATTAACGGAATTACTGCTTGTTCGGCAGGGGCAAAAAATTGGGTTAGGGTAGAAACAAGGAAAGTAATACTCAAAAGAAGTATAAATCCTAAAGAAAATTTCCCTAAAAAAGTCTCCCCCTGAGCCAACCATAATAGAGGTGGTAAAGCCAGAACAAAGATACCCCGTACAAGATTAGAAATTACTAAAACTGATTTTTTTGACCAGCGATCTACATATACTCCAGCAAGAGAGCCAAATAACACCGCAGGAATAGTAAAAGCAATAGTAACAGGAGAAACCCAAAGACTAATGGGTTTTCCTGATATCTGAAAGGTACTAGCAATAATGGCAATGGTCAGAACAAGATAAATTTTATCTGCTAGTTGGGAAAAAACTTGACCACCCCACAAAATTAGAAAACGACTGTTTTGCAGTACAGGTAAAAATCCTTGAGAGGTTTCTACTGATGTTGAAGATAAGTTATTGGTTTCTGCTTCAATATTAGTGTTTTGTTGACTATTTTTTGGACTATTTTTTGTTTCAGACAGTTGCATTACAATTATTACTCTTAGCTCTAGAATCCTCTAATAATTAATTGTCTATGTCCCAGTGAACAAACTTAGTTAACAATTGTAACTAGGGCTTTGAATTTTAAAGGGATGAGCGTGGAACTACTTAGTTAGCCTTTTAAACATACATCTGACTCACGTTATGCAAGAAGAATTTTTTGGTAAGAGCTAAAACAATTTTCCTTATAATTCCTATCCCACCATCCTTTCCCTTAATTAATATTATGGCTAAAAATCTACTAAATATAGACTATCAACTAAATTAGCCGAGCGAATAGTTTTATTCAGATGGTATTTAGTATAGTCTCGTAAAATTTTTTCAATATTAATCCAAGCTCGATCAACGGAAAAACCAGTAGCAGTAACAGCAGGAATAGGAGGAAGATTATGACTATTAAGTTGCTGCATAATCGCAAGTTCCATCCCATTAATTTTACGATCTACAACAGGGATAAGAGTTTGAGGCTCATTTTCTGATGGTGGAGCTAAATTTACTATCCCTCCATTCTCAAAACTAAACCCTATCAACCATTGGGAATTTTCTAGATTAGGCGCAATAGGTTTTTGAGTTCGACAACAGTTGTAAACTTGAGGCACAATTCCAGCGTTCGCAAGTAAGTGAAAGACCCCTTGAGCAATATAGGGATAAACATTTTGCTTGGGTTTTAACTGTTCGACACGACGCAAATGCTCGTTGAGTAATTCGTATAATTCCTGTTGGGGTTGTTCATCTACTGCAAGATATAAGGATAATTCTGCTAAATATTGTGCGGAAGCCAGTTTTCCCACATCTTGACTCAAACCAGGATAAGTATAGATAGTATCCGCTTGAATTATTTTATCCAGCGATCGCCCTTTGGCCAAAAGAAACTCATTAACTACAAATAACTCAGTTCGCCCCCGCAGTCGAGATTTATGTTTTTTAGCTCCTGGTGCAACAGCCCAAATCAAGCCATATTCTGGAGTCAAAACCGCGAGCAGGCGATCGCTTTCTTTAAGGGGTGAGCCTTTGAGAACTATTCCTGTTGCTT
>JAAUYJ010170583.1_pt1 | contig 13012 bp, 6 predicted proteins | sample 7278031 | NCBI WGS metagenome assembly JAAUYJ01 (sample SAMN14350222, study PRJNA611818) | marine sediment metagenome | isolation source: surface marine sediment (1.8m) | place: French Polynesia: Moorea | collected 2018-08 | reverse complement strand
TTATGGCTTTTTGGTTCATTTGGCGTTGCTGATGCGTGGGTATTATTTATATTTATTAGCGTTCGCGCTCACTATTAATTAGTAAGTATTCTAGATTTTTGAGTTTTTATTTTCATACCTTGATTCAGCAACGCCGTTCATTAATTTGAAAAGCGCTGTCAACAACTCCGAATATTATACTAACTTACTTTGATACATGGTATCAAAATATTTGACATCCTCCCCGGCCTAAAAGGCGCGGGGATTCCTACCGAACCGTAGCTCCTCGGCGGGTTGACGTTTCACAGACTGCTGCTGCCTTGACGGTAGTCTGACGCTTGCCTCCACGTCCGTTTTTTGTCTCGGATTGCCCACCCGCGACTAATATATTTATTGCTGCATTCTGGTCTCTATCATGTACACTATCGCAATTTAAGCATTGCCACTCGCGAATTGATAAATCGAGTTTACCACCTTTAAACCCACAACATGAGCAGGTTTGTGAGGTGGCAACCCATCTATCAATTACTCTAAATTCTCTACTATATTTTTCTGCTTTTCCTTCTAGTAAAGTCCGGAATTGTCGCCAACCTAAATCACTAATGGCTCTAGATAATTTCCGGTTCTTTACCATACCAGAAACATTCAAATCTTCTAAAATAATTGTTTGGTTCTCACGAATTATTTCAGTTGATAATTTATGCAGAAAATCGGCTCTTGTATCTTTTAATTTGGCATGGAATTTTGCTCTTCTCAATCGAGCTTTCTCATATCGTTTAGAACCTTGAGTTTTCTTGGATAATGATTGACTTAACTTTCTGTATTTCTTAATCCTTTTATTCAATGGTTTGGGAGCATAAACCTTTGTACCATCGCTCAAAGTTGCAAAAGTTTTAATTCCTAAGTCTATACCTACTGAACTATCAGTTTGAGGTAAAGTTTCGGGTTGTATTTCTAGTACAAAACTTAAGAAATATCTATTAGCTGAATCTTTGATAACTGTTACTGAGGATGGAGCAGTAGTTAACTCTCTAGACCAGACTATTTTTAGTTTCCCAATTTTAGCTAAGTAGACTTTATTTTGACCAATCTTAAACCCTCCCTTTCTAAACCTAGCAGTCTGTCTTGACTTTCTAGTTTTAAATCTTGGAGGTTTTATAGCTCTACCTTTTCTCTTACCTTTAGTTGAAGTAAAGAAATTTTGATAAGCCTGGTTTAAATCATTCAAAGATTGCTGCAATGGTATATTAGAAACTTCTGATAACCATTCTCTATCTTCAGTCTTTTTAGATTGAGTAATAAAGAGTTTTTGCAGTTCTGAATTAGTAGGTTTCTTAGCTCCTAATTTATATTGTTTTTGACAGAAAGCTAGACTATCATTCCACACCACACGGACACAACCAAATAGCTTTGCTAATTTGTGTTTTTGCCCTGGTGTTGGATAGATGCGATACTTAAATCTAGATTTCATAATCGGACTTCTAAACTAATAATATGATAGCATATTTATATAGAAAAAATCAACTAAAAAGTCGCCCTATAAGGGCGAGGCTTGAGACCCAATTTTTCGGTCAGAACTACAAATCGAATTTTGCCTCTACTAAATCAGCAGCACGTTGCAACTGAAAACCTACCTTTTGACAAACTCGCTGCATAGCTGTATTTTCTGCTAAAATTGTCGCAATAATCCGCTCCAATTTCTCATCTCTAGCAACCTGCACCAATCGCAACAACAACTCAGTACCTAATCCCTGACGTTGATAGGGGTCACTCACCAACATAGCAAACTCTGCCTCATTCACCCCACCATGTAACTTACTCAAGCGCCCCACTCCTAAAATTTCATGGCTTTTTGTTTCTGGATTTTTGTAATCTGCTACCAATGCCATTTCCCGGTTATAATCAATAAAACAAATCCTAGTTAACCGTTCGTGAGCAATGCGCCGACTCAACTTGAGAAAGTTAAAATAACGGAAATACACACTCTCCTCTGACAACGTTTTGTGGAACTGAACAATCAAAGGTTCATCCTCTGGGCGAATGGGACGAATGGTCACTTCAGCACCATTTCTCATTTGCCAAGGCTTAATATATTGAGTAGGATAGGAGCGAATCGCTGATGATGGCAGATTCTCTACACCAACACTGTTGTCATGAAGAACAATCCGCGCATCCAAAGCAATCAATCGTTCCGAAGACGCTAATAGTGGATTAATATCAATTTCCTTAATCCACGGTTGCTCCACCACTAACTGACTGAACCGTACCATCAGCTTTTCGAGTGCTACCATATCAACAGCTTGACGTCCCCGAACCCCTTTGAGAGCTTGATAAATTTTTGTCTGTTCCATCATTCGGCGAGCTAGGGTAGTATTCAACGGTGGCAGAGCGATCGCTCGGTCTTTAAAAACCTCTACCAACTGTCCACCCGTACCAAACAACAAAACCGGACCAAACTGAGGGTCAATACTGCTACCAATAATTAACTCATAACCACGGTCTAAACTTAACATTGGTTGCACAGTCACACCCAAAAAATGCTCTGCCCCCACTTTCTCAGCTACCGATGTTTGAATATTCTCATACGCCCATTTTACTGCTTCTGCATCTTTAAGATTTAACTGCACACCACCCACATCAGTTTTATGAGTGATAGTCTCAGAAAACAATTTCAGTACCACAGGATAACCGATAGCATCAGCACATTCGATCGCTTCGGTTTCAGTTTTAGCTACCAATGTCTGTACAATAGGCAGACCATAAGCTGCTAAAACCTGCTTTGACTCAGACTCTGTGAGAATAGTGCGTCCAGTATCCTGAGCATTTTTAATCATTTGCTCAACTACAGAACATTTTGGTCCGTCTTCTTGATCTTGTGCTAGCACAGGCGTTTCATAAATACCCTGTAAGTTATAGCTGTAGTTCCACATGAAATTAAACAGCCTAGTAGCAGCATCAGGATAACGATAGGTCGAAATACTAGCGCGGTTGAGAATAGTTTCACCGGTTGTCACCTCATCCCCTCCCATCCAACTTGCTAACACTGGTTTGTGAGCAGTTTGTGCATAATGCTTTAACTGTTCAGCAGTTTGAGTTGGATCGGTCATTGCTTGGGGAGTCAAAATTACTAACAAGCCGTCGGTATTAGGGTCTTTGACTGCTACTTCTAGGGTTTTTTGATAGCGTTCTGGGTCAGCATCACCCAGAATATCAATAGGGTTGGCGTGACTCCAGTGGGTAGGGAGAAATTCGCTAAGTTGAGTAATAGTTTCTGGTGCCAGAGGTGCAAGTTCCCCACCAGTGGCAATTAGGGCATCTGTTGCCAAGACTCCCGGTCCTCCAGCGTTAGTAATAATTGTTAATTTCGGACCCTTGGGAATGCGTGGCTGTTTTGCCATCACTTCTGCCATATCAAATAGTTCAGAAATACGATTCACCCGCAGTACCCCACACCGACGGAAAGCCGCATTCAGCACTTCATCACTACCTGTGAGTGAACCTGTGTGAGAAGCTGCTGCTTTGGCTGCTGCTTCAGTTTGACCTGCTTTGATCACTATTATTGGCTTGGTCAAACCCACTTCACGAGCTGCAGACATGAACGATCGCGCATTCCCGATCGATTCCATATAAATTACAATACTTTTGGTGTGGGGATCATCACCAAGATAGTATATGAGGTCGCCCCAGTCTACATCTAACATGGAGCCGATAGAAATAAATGCGCTGAAGCCTACGTTTTCTGGGAAACTCCAGTCGAGAACGGCAGTACAAAATGCTCCACTTTGACTAATAAAACCCACATTACCAGGGTTTGCCATAGTGCTAGCAAAGGTAGCATTAAGTCCGCTATGGGGATTCATTACTCCTAAACAGTTGGGGCCGATAATTCGCATTTTGCCCCTAGCTGTTTCCATGATTTGTCGTTCTAATTCTATGCCGTCCGGGCCTATTTCCTTGAATCCGGCTGAGATAACGATCGCACCTTTGATGCCTACTGCCACACACTCACGCACAGCATCGGGAACCATTGGGGCAGGTATGGCAATGATGGCTAAGTCAACTGGTTCTGGTATCGCTCTAATATTGGGATAAGCGGGAATTCCTAACACACTATGGCGCTTGGGATTCACTGGAAAAATTGTCCCCCCAAAAGGATTGCTCATAAGATTCCAGAGAATAGTGCGACCAACACTGCCGACTCTATCGGTAGCACCAATTACGGCCACACTTTCTGGGGCAAATATTGAGGTTAGGGGTTGTCGCTCCGCTCTCAGAATATCGTAAGTTGGATCTGTTTTTTTTTGCGGTATTTGTACCATTTTTTTCCCTTTTTTCAGAGTTGATTTTTTCTGATTTATTCGATCAACTTCTCTTAAATTTTAACCTAAAATAGCACTTACTTGAGCTTGCTTACAAATTCTATACTTGTCCAGGATTTAATTTACTTTATTAAATAAAGATTAAAAAATATTTGTCTTTTTAAACACATTTTTTATGAATAATAAATCATATCAAATAAGACTATAAAAGTCAAACCAATATTGCTATTTCAGAGTATTTGTGCCAATATAACAGTAAATATAAGGTAAGCATTTCGTCCGGCAATCCTGCGCAAACAGCTATTAGCCCTCGGCTCCCCTCTTACAGAGGAACTGCGTTATCAGCTAAGTTTAACTGATGAGCTTTTACCCTATATTTAATTCTTTGAAGTAGCAGTAGCACTCAGCCTCTTAAGGTGTATAATAGGGAATTAAAACCCCCATTAATACCAAATTGATAAATGTTTGCTACAAATATTATCAATCTTGGGTTTTGGGTGTGGGGTTTTTGCTGTGGTGAAATCATAGTAAAAACAAAGCAAAAAGCTGGTTATAAAAGGGATAAATTGGAAAAACTTGATTAATTAGTTAATAGTTGAAGTAGGCTCAAGCATCACATTCCCCCGCCTTCGCGAGGGCCAGTTTTTTTTTATTGGTATAACACGCACCACTAAATTTTCATTTTCATATATAGTTTTAAATTATAAGTAGAGAGGTAGAAAAAAACAGAAGTATGTAACGAAAAGTAAAATTGCCGAAAATCTCTTCACTCTTGCCTTTTGCATCTTGCCTTTTGCCTTCTGATAACGACAATTTTTAATACCAACCTACTTAGTGGCGGACTTAAACTCTGGGATTTTGAGCTGATTGCTGATTGCTGACTGCTGAATTCTTAAAATATAAGATAAAAGCCAACAGTTTTTGATAATTTCAATTGATTAACGATGATTTATGTATACAATTAATAAATTATAGTCAATCTAATACTTTTGACCTTTGAAGCCTGACTTTTGACTAAAAAAAATGATTAATCCAGGACAAATATTACAAAACCGCTATCAAATGATAGAACTAATCGGAGACTACGGTTTTGGTCAAACTTGGGAAGTTGATGATCGTGGCACTAGAAAAATCATGAAAATATTGAAAGTGCCAAAGGTAATAGACTCTGAAGAAATGGAGCAGGCTATCTCCCTATTTGAGCAAGAAGCAAAAGTCTTAAATCAGTTGGACGCTCCAGGTTTACCAGTAGTAGCAGCAGATGGATACTTTATCTGGTCAGAAGAGACTGAGGAGCCATTACACTGTCTAGTCATGGAAAAAATCAAAGGTGTAAATTTGTCTGACTGGCTGAAACAAAATCATCATCACCAACCTATAGAAGAAGAAAGAGCGATCGCCTGGTTAACCCAACTGGTAACAATCATTGGCAAACTTCATCAGCATCACTGCATCCACCGGGATATTAAACCCACAAATATTATGCTGCGGACTCCAGTACAAGAAAATCAGCAGCATACTATTGCACAAGAAAACTCAACAGAAGTGGGAGCGATAGCAGAAAATCCTCAACCATTAACCGCACCAAACAAAATATCATCATCCAATGGCAAACTTGCCAAGTCTAAAAATACATCTGATATTCCATCAGGCGATCGAGAAAAATTAGAGGAAACCGAAACACATAAACGCAAAGAAAAACCAGACAAAAATCATGCTACAAATATGCCCCATATGCAACAACAAGACTGGGGAAAACTAGCATTAATTGACTTTGGTGCTACTAGAGAAGTCACAGAAACATATTTACGGCAAGTCGAAGGCAAAAATGTCTCCGACGTTATTTCTCAAGGTTACACAGCTCCCGAACATGATGAAGGGAAAATAACAAGGCAATCAGATGTCTATGCTATCGGTCGTACTTTAGTCTATTTGCTCACAGCAGAAGAACCCATTAATCTAGCCATCGACCCTAGTACAAATAAATTAATTTGGCGAAATTACGCTACTCACATCTCAAAAAAATTGGCAGACTTAATTGATGATCTGATGGCAGTTTTGCCTCAGTGTCGTCCCCAAACAACAGAAGATATTCTCGAACGTCTAGCACTGTTGCAGCAGGAAGTATCAGAAGAAAATACTCCCACTGGCGAACAACAGAAGCCATCAATCCCTTCTTCCCCAGAGCAAAAGCCATCTTCCACCATACCGTTCACAAATTTTCCAGATCTCAAACCTAAAGCTAAAAAAACTAAACCAGAGAAAAACAAATGGTTAAGCAAGACCTCTTTATTCATACTGGGAACAATAGCAGTCTTAATCGCCACCTTACCCGAAGGACCGACAACTTGCAACATAAAATTGAATGATGATTTAAGTTGTGGCGAAGAAATACTAATTCCTGCCTCCTCTCCCAGAGCTAAAGAAGAAGGAGTCAAAGCTTTTGCTGCTGGCAACTATTTGCAAGCAGTCGAATATTTTGAAGAAGCCAGAAGAAAACAAATTAATGACCCTGAAACCCTAATCTATCTAAATAACGCGAGACTAGCTGCCAACAATATTGATGTTTATACTATAGCAGTTGTGGCTCCCATAACAGGTAATTCCCAAGCCCTCAATTATGGTTTGGAAATCTTACGAGGAGTGGCTCAAGCTCAGGATGCAATCAACAAAAGCAATAATTTACTCAGAGGTAAGGGTCTAATTGTGATTATTGCTGATGATGCCAACTTGGAAGAGCAGGGGATCAGAATCGCAAACGACCTTGCCTTAACAGGTCAAGTTTTAGCTGTAATTGGTCATTTTTCTAGTAATATTACTCTGAAAGCAGCTCCAATTTATGAACAGAATAAACTAGTATTAATTTCTCCTAGTGCCACTTCTACTGAATTATCTAATCGTAATGATTATTTCTTTAGGGTAATTCCTTCCGATGCTAATATGGCTCAAGCTATGGCTAGTTATTTAATTAATCTTTCTGGAGATCAACAACAAAAAGTTGCTTTATTTTATAATGCTAATGATTTTTATAGTGCATCCCTCAAAAATCAATTTCTGATTAGTTTGACTGCGGGTGGAGGCAAAATCATCAAAGACCTTGATGACAGTTTTGACTTATCTAGAACTTCTTTTAATCCTAGTGCTGCTATTAGTAGAGTAAATGAACAAAAAGCGACTGCTATAGCGCTTTTACCAGATATCTCGACTTTAACTAAGGGAATAGAAGTGATCAAAGCCAATTGGCAACTTAATTTACCGATCGTAGGAGGAGATAGTCTTTATAGTACTTATACTCTCACCTTTGGCGATCGCGAGGCAGAAAGAAATCTAGTAGTGGGAACAGCGTGGCAAAGTTTAAATAGTCCCGAACCAACTTTTTCTAGCAATGCAAACAGTTTGTGGGGGGGGAATGTTAGTTGGCGTACAGCTTTTGCTTTTGATGCCACTCGTAGTTTGATTACAGCTTTAGAGTCACTTCCTGAAAGAAAAGAATTAAATCGGATCGCAGTACAAAAGATTTTGAGCAGTGACAATTTTAGTTCATCTGGTGCTACTGGAGAAATATCATTTTTAGCAAATGGCGATCGCCAAGAATCTAAAATTGGCTTTGCTAAGGTAGTACAGTCTAGTTGTTCCCCATTAGGTTATACATTTTTACCAATAGATTATCCTATTGAAGAATCAGAAGATTTAGAATGTAATTGAACTTAGATAATAGTTAGTATACCAAGCGTGAAAAAAGAATGTTACGAATAAAAAGGGCTATAAAGATACTTTACAGGAAATGTTCCTTTGACTAATATCATAGTTTATGAACTAATAAATGGTATATAAGCTATTTATTCTGACTCCAGGCTCTTGACTCCTGACTCGTAAAAACACCCTAGCTATTTGTAGCAAACATTTATCAAATTTGTATAATCCCTTAAAATGCAAATGCTGGGAAACACAACCGAATATAAATATCCCGTTGATTATCAGAAAAAGCTCTTCTACCGTGCATAATTCTAGTATTGTCAATCATTAAAATATCACCCTTTTGCCAACTTATTTCTACGGTTATTTTCTCAGCAATTTCATTTAGTTCCGAGATAATCTCATCAGTTATTTCTGAATCATCATCAAAACATACAAGTTTGGGATTTATCTTTTTTGCAGGTAATAAACTATTAATAAAAACATCGTGTTTTCCATCTCTACTTTTATGTATTGCTGGACAAATGAATTGAAAATCAATTGATTCATCTTCGTTAGTTTTGACTTTCATCCCGTTACCCTGACATATCTCTTTAACCACATTCAAATCATTAGTTTTAAATTTTTTCTGCCAACTTTCCTTTGTGTAATTACCTGGAAATTTTAATTTTTTCTTACTCAATAAATCTTTCATTGAATTACTAAGTTCATCGAAAAATTGTTGACCATCACAGACTATAGTTTCTCCATCTTGTAAGGGTGGATTAGCACAGAAAAACCACAGCATCAAGGGAGGCTTGTTTGTATAGTACATTTCTCCATGTAGTTTGACCTCATCCTGAAAGTCATTGACAGTTAATATAGTTGCATTGTTATTAATTATTCTTCGATTGAACGCACCTCCCGTGTAATCCATAAAATTGGTACTCAATGAGTTACTAAACTCTGTAAAAGTGTCAAGGTCATTTTCAAAATCTCTAAAGAGTAAAACTCCTGAAGATTTAAACAGATTAATAATTTCTTCTTGTTTGATTTCTAAAAGACTAATATTACCGACATTGGTAATTTTTTTGCCTACTTTTTCTGATAAGGCTTGTATCTCTATTTTTGTATTTGTAAACATCTTTAAACCTCCTAATTACTTAATATATTATGAGGCAATTGTAGCTAGATTGCCTCCTACCTAAATCAGCTTGATACGAGGCATTGCGCCAACTTCCCCCTACAAATTAATTATCCCATTAATATGCAACGCCCGATTTTCTATTTAAATTATCCACAATATCATACAAGATTATTTTAGTCAAGTAAGTCTGGTTGCTGACGCACAATCATCTCATAGAGAGACTGGAAACTAAACCAACCTAATTTATGGGAACCAATCAGATTATAGGTTAAACGAGCCGTATCATGGTCAATTAGCATTGGTTTGCCTGCTGCTTCAGCCATAAGTTGGGCCTGACAGGAACGCTCCATTGTAATAAACCACCAAGTTGCCTCATCTACGGAATGACCGACGGTAAGTAAACCATGATTTCTTAATATTACTGCCTTTCTTTCTCCAAGGGTAGCAGCAATACGCTTGCCCTCGTCCAGGTTGAGTACAACTCCTGTATAGTCATTAAACAAAGCATGGTCTTCATAGAAAGCACAGGAATCTTGAGTTAGAGGGTCAAGGGTCCGTCCCAGGGTTGACCAGGTTTTGCCATACATTGAATGAGCGTGAGCTGCAGCATTCACGTCAGGTCGTGCAGAATGAATTTGGGAATGAATAGCAAAAGCTGCTGTATTCACTGGTCTATTACCTTTGACTACTTCACCCTGATGATTAACTAGCAACAAATCTGAGACTCGAATGTGACCAAAATACATTCCTAAAGGATTAACCCAAAAGTGGTCTAGAAATTCAGGGTCACGCACTGTAATATGTCCTGCTACTCCTTCATCAAATCCATAACGAGCAAACAGACGGAATGCAGCAGCTAGGCGTTCTTGACGGTGGCGGCGTTCATCTTCCACACGCTCAAATGTTAGCTCTTGAAAAAAGTTTTTCTGCTGCGTTTCTCTGACACTTTTCTGAGACGGTTGATTTTGGCTTTGAGTCATTTTTTTATCTTGTTAGTTTATTTTAACCAAATTAAAAAAAGATTGTTACAGTAAAATTCGGATTATTTGCTCCAAGAACTGAAGAAACCCACAATAAAATTCAGGGTTATTTTTATTTGATGGGCATATTTGTACTGGACCGACACAGCTAATTTTGTGCCAAATTTTAGGGTGCGTACTTACGGCTTAAATTTAAACTATGAAAGTGATTCAGCAATCCGTCGTAATGCACCATTTAAGGTGTGTCAATCGAGTACCCTGATTTTCAGAATGATACCTCTGTTAGGCGGTCGCTATAATTTTTTAAGTGATCGCCTAAATGAGTAGGCGCTATATTATAAATAGTATATTTGCGTAAGTCCTGATTGTCTACAAGATTTTTTTTGGCGTTGCTGAATCAAGGTATGAAAATAAAAGTTCAACAATCTCAACTATTTGTTATTCAATAGTGAGCGCAATTACCAAAAAATACAAATCATACCCACCCATCAGCAACGCCTTTTTTTTAATTACTTTTAACGCTGTTTAACTGTTGACGTAACTCTCCTAATTTTTGTTTATCCTCAGCACTCATGTTGGGATTACTTTCTAACTCTAAAATCTTTTTAGCTAAGTCTAATTCGCGAATCGGATTCCAAGTTTTATCATTTGCTTGATCGAAGCCAGACCAACCGTGAGGTTTTAGAACTGCGGGGTCTTTATAGTTATAGAAAAAGTTACGAATTTTTTGCTTGATATCTGCTGGTAAATCTTTTCGATAAGCTATTGGGTCACTAGGAATTAAAGTAGAAGTCCAAATAGTTTCTATATTAGCTCTTGCTTTTGGATTTGTTTTTTGAAGTCGGTCTAATGATTCATTATTATTAGTAGCCACATCTACTTGATTATTAGCTATTGCTAAAGCTGTTGCTTCGTGACTACCAGAAAAAACTAAGCGTTTAAATGCTTTTTTCGGGTCAACTGAGTTTTGAGCAAAAACATAGTAACTCGGTACTAAAAAGCCAGATGTAGAATTAGGATCGTTAAAAGCAAAGGTTAAATTTGCTGCGTTTTTAATGACATATTTATCGCCCCCCATAGCTTTCGCTTCCGAAACTATGGGATTGTTTTTATTGGTAATTAAATGAGAGTAATAACCTTTACCACCTTCTGTATCTACTACCTGGGCAAAAGCTTCAGCATTAGCGCGTTTTGCTGCTTCAATATAAGACTTTCCTCCATACCAAGCTAGGTGAATATCTCCAGTTCGCATGGCTTCAATTACTGCTACATATTGAGTCACATAAAATGCCTTAACTGGTAAACCAATATTATCAGAAAGTGCTTTAATGAATGGTTCCCAAATTGGTCTTTGATTTGTTTGAGATTCAGTGGAAATAATTCCAAATTTGAGTTCTTTGATTTGAGCTAATGTTTGAGGAGCAAAAGTTAGATTAGCTAGTTTTGCTCCGGCTAAGGAGAGAGCAAAAAGAGAGGAATTTTTGATGAATTCACGTCGGTTCATAGTGGTATTTTTTTTTGAATTAAACTAAATGTCATTTGTTGTCAGTAGCTATCTATTTTGTAGGGGCTTGGAGACCAAGCCTCTATAAATATTCGGGGCAAATTTTGTCCCCATATTCAATATGATTGGTAAATAAGTTTAAGCTTTGGTTAAGCTCAACCCCTAGCACTTTCCATTGAAAAGTTAGCGATCGCCACGAAATAAATCATAAGCATGAAAGGGCATCATCGCAATAACTTTCTACTATCAATTTTTGCCCATTTTATTGACAGCTAATAACTGACAAAAGACATCTAGAGAAGAAAATTTTTGACGTAAGTAGTCGGACATAAATAAGCAGGATTATGTTAATTTCTGTGAAGAGATTAAAGGTGATCGGCAAAAAAAAAGCAAAAAATTATTTAAAGTATTGGTAGTCCTGTATATGTAGTGATAAAATTATCTTGTTGGAGTGTATATTAACATAATTTTTGGTATGATATTTAGGGTTGATTTATTCATAACTTCGTGGTTGGTTATATTAAGCGATCGCCTACCAATAATTTTTTGATTTTCAAGTCAGCCTAAGTGCAATATTTCAGAAATTAATGTCAGAAATTAATGGCTTATATTAACATATCACTACATATACAGGACTACCAGGAAATATACCTGTGGAGATTTCAATTGAAGTAGATAGTGGTTTTCAAGGTCTACAAAATCAGTATGAAAATATCCGCATCCCCCATAAAAAACCAAAGGGAAGGGAATTAAATGAGCAACAAAAATTGGAAAATAAGAAATTGAGCTAATTAAGGGTGATATGTGAAAACGCGCGGGTGTTAAACGTTATGGGGCTGTCAGTCAAATTTACCGTAATCACAAGAATGATTTTGATGACAAATTAATGTTAACAGTAACTGTACCTGTGGAACTTATATCTGGTGGCAACATAAATAATCAAATTACTAACAAATATATCTGTTTTCATTTGCGTTTTTTCCTAACCTAAATTATTTCCCAACAACTCTATTAGATATTTCCAATAATCTAAAATAAAATCAATTATCGTAAAGAAAACGGAGAAACAGGGACGAGGTGACACGGTGACACCCCATCTCCGCGTCTCCGCGTCTCCCCCTCTCAGTGTCAAATCTTAAAAACTTACCCTTGTCAGCGGCACCTCCCAGACTTCCCACACCTCTTTTATTCACAGCGCCAAATTTTCACAGTATTGTCGCTACTACCACTTACAATAGTATTATCATCAGCACTAATTGCTACAGAATTTACATCCTTAGAATGTCCGGTCAAAGTCTCAATAACTTCTCCAGTTTCCATATTCCAAATCTTAATAGTTTTATCCGCACTACCACTAATCATTGTTTTTTTATCCAAACAAATTACAGACCTAACCCAATCAGAATGC
>JAAUYJ010008460.1_pt1 | contig 13013 bp, 14 predicted proteins | sample 7278031 | NCBI WGS metagenome assembly JAAUYJ01 (sample SAMN14350222, study PRJNA611818) | marine sediment metagenome | isolation source: surface marine sediment (1.8m) | place: French Polynesia: Moorea | collected 2018-08 | reverse complement strand
TTAACGAAGGGGATCTTGATTTTGAAGGAAGATATCAGATCTGGCCATCTCAACAAAAACAACCCTTAGGGGTTATGGCAACTACCTCAACTCATATCTTTTACCACGGACAAGTATTAGACTCTCAACCCTTACAAAAATCTGCCCTAGAAGTCTTAATCAATCAAGCCACAGAATTTTTAGAAGATGAGGAAAAAGATAACCCCACAGTGTTATGGCAACAAATGGGTATTCCTTCTCTAGCCTTCCCCTATTTAGCCTTAAAAGACCTAACCCCCGTGTTACCGAAAGTGTACGATGGTTGGCTGGATCATGAGAGAGAAATCATTTTATTAAGCGATCGCACTCATTGGCAATCCATTTCTGATTTACTTATTAACCACTCCCTGCTCACCCTACAGATTATCTATTGGCTTAACCAAATGGTAACCCTTTGGAACAGTTTATCTGAGGTCAAGTGTTGTCAGAGTCTTTTAGTTGAAGAAAACTTGCGCATTGATGAGGATCAAACGTTCGGTTTATTAAAATTGTATCCAGATATTCCTAATAATCCCCCCTCCCTAGAAAAATTAGGAAAATTATGGCAGAGTTGGTTTTTTCAAGGAGGTTATCCAACCTCTAGTGAACTCGGCACTCTAATCCAAAAAATAGCCGATGGTAAACTCGATAACCTGACAGAATTACGACTACACTTGCAAGACTTAGCCTTAGATCAACAACTTAATGAAGAAGAACCAGAGATCATGGACAATAACTCCGCTACCTCTGCAATAGAGTTGGTGAGGGAAGAATTATCAGAATTTATCAGTGAAAGTTTAGAAGAAAGCTCAACCGCTACCGATATTGGTCATGAAGATGCTACGGCAGTCTTACCGATGGAATTGATTAATTTAAATGCCTTGGGTTGTACCGATAGAGGGCGACAACGGCATCATAATGAAGATTATTTTGGCATGAGGACAGAAATTAAGACCGAACAAAACAATCAAAAAACCGTCTTTGAAGGGCGAGGAATCTACATTGTTTGTGATGGCATGGGAGGTCATGCAGCCGGAGAAGTAGCTAGTAAAATGGCAGTACAAACTCTACAAGATTTTTTCAATGAACACTGGCAACAAGAGTTTCCCGATCAAGAAACAATCTTACAGGGAATTTTATTAGCCAATAAACAGTTATACGATGTTAATCAAACCAACTCCAGTTCGGGTAGTGGACGCATGGGAACCACTTTGGTTTTAGTTTTAGTGGATCAAACGAATGTGGCAGTTGCCCACGTGGGAGATAGTCGGGTTTATGCTGTTAGTCGCAAAGGAGGACTCCAACAACTGACAGTAGATCACGAAGTAGGACAAAGGGCTATCCAGAGTGGCGTTGAACCCCAACTAGCCTATGCCAGACCAGATGCTTATCAGTTAACTCAAGCCCTCGGACCCCACGATAATAATTATGTACAGCCCGATATTCGCTTTTTAGACATTTGTGAAGATACTTTGTTTGTTTTATGTTCTGATGGATTATGTGATAATGATTTGGTTGAAGATCATTGGGAAACCTATCTTTTACCCTTGCTTAGTTCTTCGCAATCTTTGGAAAAAGGAATCAATAAATTAATGGAATTTGGCAATAGTTATAATGGTCACGATAATATTACAACCGTTTTAGTTAGTTTGAAAGTTAGACCCAAAGTTAATCCTGAAGATTGGTAAGTTAATTAATAATTAATAATGGAGAATGGGTAATTACTCCTCATTGATAAAATTTCAAGATGAGTATTAGAAAATCAGACAAATGAGTGAACAAAACAACAGGAACAGACCCATTATTTATTTAGCAGCTACAGGTCATGGTTTTGGTCATGCAGTGCGCCTTGCAACTGTAGCAGATGCTATCCAAAAACTGCATCCTGAGAGTTTATTGATTATGGCAACAACCGCCCCACGATGGTTATTAGAATCTTACGTTTTAGGGGATTTTATTTATCGTCCTCTTGCGTTTGATGTAGGAGTCATTCAATCTGATAGTTTCACGATGGATAAACCTGCAACCCTTAAAAGAATGCAGGAAATTTATCAAAAACGTCAGGCTTTGATGGCTGCTGAAATTAACTTTATTAAAACCAATAAGGTTGGTCTTATTCTAGCCGATATTCCTCCACTTATGGCTCCCATTGCTCAATTAGCTGGTGTTCCTTGTTGGATGATGAGTAATTTCGGATGGGACTTAATTTATAAGGCTTGGGGTCAAGAATGGGATGATATTGTGGCCTGGATTAAAGACTGTTATCAACAATGCGATCGCCTGTTTCGTCTTCCTATGTCTGAACCGATGACAGCCTTTAAAAACGTTACTGATGTCGGGTTAACAGGGGGAAATCCTCGCTATACCATTGATGAATTAAGAGAGAAATTTAAGATTACCTCTTCTCAAGAACAAACCATCTTATTAACCTTTGGTGGATTGGGATTACAACAAATTCCTTATCAAAATTTAGCCCAGTTTTCTGACTGGCAATTTATTACTTTTGATCGTCATGCTCCTGACTTATCCAATATCATCAAGATTACCGATTCTTTCTATCGTCCTGTTGATTTTATGCCCCTCTGTGGACGAGTGGTTTCTAAGCCTGGATTTAGCACTTTTGCTGAAACCATGCGCTTAGATATTCCCATTATTTCCTTAGTGAGAGATGATTTTGCAGAGACTCCTTTTTTATTAGAAGGGATTAGAAATTACGCAGATCATCAAATTATTGATCCCCATAGCTTTTATCAAGGAAATTGGAACTTTTTAAAACAGTCTCCTAATCCTCCTAAAATGGGTAAAACCTTACCTAAAAATGGAGCAGATGTTATTGCTAAGGCTGTGGTAGATTATTTTCAAGAGTTGTATTAAATTAACTTTACATGAGGAACATTGACCTAATTTAAACTGTCTATGAGTTCTCTGTTTTCTGTCGACAAAGTTTACGAAGACCTCAACATTTACCTTTTATAATATATGTGTATTTTGTCAAATTACGAATTTTGAATTACTACTACGATCGCTATTAGCACGCAATTGAATACTACCCTTATACTACTTTATTGAAGTGGGGAATGTGGGTTGTTATAGTTCTTTACCTAGATCAAGCAGCCAACTTCTCCACGAGAGAAAAATGTTAGAATCATAGACTAAATCGCTATTATGGAATATAGGAAGCTTGAAAACTCTTGTAGCTTTTAGGAGTCACCACAACCGATGACACAAGCCACTCAAACCCAGTCAAAAGGAATTCAACTAACCGAAGCAGCCCTCAAGCACGTTTTAATGTTACGTGAACAACAAGGAAAAGACCTCTGTTTACGAGTGGGGGTTCGTCAAGGAGGATGTTCCGGAATGTCCTATATGATGGACTTTGACGACGTAAGCAACATTGGGGAACACGACGAAGTGTTTGATTATGAAGGTTTTAAAATCATTTGCGATCGCAAAAGCCTTCTTTATCTTTATGGACTCGTTCTAGATTACAGTAATGCCATGATCGGGGGGGGTTTTGAATTTACTAACCCCAATGCCAATCAAACTTGCGGCTGTGGCAAGTCTTTTGGGGTCTAACAAAATCCTGTATGGTAAATAATCGGGACAGAAATCGATTTTCTGTCTCTTTTTGTCTTCATTCTATTACTCACAATGACTGATACTGTTGCTACTGCCTTTGAACAAGGACTCGAACGCTATAAACAAGGTGAGTCCATTGATACCTTAATCCCTCACTTTAAAGAAATCTGCGATCGCGCACCCAAAAACTCCACCGCCTGGACTTGTCTGGCTTGGTTATATCTCTTGGCTGATAAACCGGAGTTGGCTCTCAAAGCCGCCAAAAAAAGCGTTAAAATCGATAGTAGACCGCCCCAAGCTCGGATTAATTTGGCCTTAGCTATGTTAGACACCGGTGCCAAAGGAGTGCGGGATCATATCGAAGCGGCAGAACAAATGATGTCCCTTGATGAAGAAATTCGTCAAGATATCATGGAAAACATCGAAGATGGATTAAGCCGTAAACCAGACTGGAAAAGTCTGGAACGTATCAAAAAATGGTTAGTATCTCCTGAATAACAATGCAATTATCAAAAACCCAGTTACTAGGACTCAAAGCTGACGATTTTCGTCATCCCTTAGATTTAGAAGCCACCACCGCTTTAAAACAACTCCCTGGCTTAGATATGGTGGTGAGGAGTTTACTGGGTTCTGTCGCAGAACAGTTTTTCTATCTGAATAATATTGCTTCGAGTGTGTTAGTTAGTGAAACACAATTACCTCATCTTCATAAATTATTAGTCGAAGCGTCTCGTATTCTAGACTTAGAACCCCCACAACTCTATTTACAACAAAATCCTGTCCCTAACGCTTACACCTTCGCTATGCAAGGGAAACAACCCTTTATGGTGTTGCATACTTCCCTAGTAGAAATGTTAACCCCAGAAGAAATACAAGGGGTTATGGCCCATGAATTGGGACATCTTAAATGCGAACATGGGGTTTATCTTACCTTGGCTAATATTATGGTCTTAGGAGCCAGTTTATTGCCCACTTGGGGGACAGCGCTCGCTCAATCGTTGCAAGCACAAATGTTGCAATGGGTTCGCTGTGCTGAATTTAGTTGCGATCGCGCGGCTCTATTAGTGGCACAAGATCCTAAAGTGGTGATGTCCATCTTAATGAAATTAGCTGGCGGTTCCCCTACCATTGCACCCCAGTTAAACCTAGAGGCATTTATCCAACAAGCGAGGGATTATGAAGCCATTAGCAACACTCTTTTAGGAGAAATGCTAAAACAGGTGCAAACGGAACAACTCACCCATCCAGTACCGGTTTTGCGGGCTAAAGAGATCGATCGCTGGGCCAGTTCTCAAGATTATCATCACTTGTTAGAAACAGGTAAAACAGAGTATAATCAAAAAGCTACGGCCAAGGGCGGATGGCGAAATTGGTAGACGCACCACACTCAAAATGTGGCGGCTTCGGTCATGGGGGTTCGAGTCCCCCTCTGCCCATAAGTTTAGAGTCTAAAAAAAGATAGTGTAATGCCTGAAATTAGTCTTTTTTTAGGAATTATTATAACGATCATCCCCCTCCTCATTTTTAGTTTTAGAATTGAAATAAAATAGTTATCAAGAAGTAGAGAATTTTAGTAACGTTCCAGTTTATTTTTAATTGAAACTATCCGTTTTAATCTTTGAGTAATAAGAAAATTTGGATCTATATTTTTCGCTCTATGTCTTAATGAACTTTGTACATTATTTAATGGAAAAGCGTGTTATCCTCGCCAATTACTTAAAATTTTTGATGCTTCATCGAAACTTAGTTTTTCTGATTTACCTATTAAAACATCACCTGCTTTTCTTACTTGTTTTTTAGAATATTCTGGTTTAATCCATGTCATACATTTACCTGTAGTATTCTCAGTTTTTTAGACTCTGTAACCTATCAATCTGTGATTTAAAGCCGAATCAAAAGTCAAGATGGCTCATTTACCAAATATATGTCAAATCTAAAGTAAAACCAGGTAAAACCGTTTCTCCTGATAAGAATTGTGGATTTTGTCGCATTTCTACTTTTTGATTGGGGCGATAAATCTCTACTTGTTTTTGTCGTCGATTAATCAACCATCCTAGTTTAGCCCCATTCTCCCTATATTCTTGCATTTTTAGCCGTGTTTTTTCAAGAGAATCGCTAGGAGACATTAATTCAACCACAAAATCAGGACATAAAGGGGCAAATTTTTCTTTTTCAGCAGCCGTTAAAAGATTCCACCGATCCTTATGTATCCAAGACGCATCTGGCGATCGCTCTGCACCGTTAGGAAGTTTAAACCCCCCCGAAGAGTCAAAAGATTTCCCTAGCTGACTTTGACGACTCCAGGCTCTTAATTGATAGGTTAACTCAGCATTGCGATCGCTGGTTTCGCTTCCTGTGGGCGGCATTATTATTAATTGTCCAGTTGCGGTGCGCTCAAATCTCAAATCACGGTTATTTTGACAAAGCTGAAAGAACTGCTCGTCAGTTAAATCAATTTCTAAATTGAGAGGTGCAGATAAACTGACGGTGTTACTGTTCATATTCTTTTTTTCATACCACTATAATTATTTAGATACTTGATGCAAGTATAACGGAGTTAAAGAAAGTGTAAGCCAACCCCTCGTTAAATGTTAACCCACACAAATCATCATAGGCCAATAAAAAGTTGAGCATTAATACAATTTAATTAAGTTCAGTAGAGTTCGATATGTAAATTTTTACCAAGCTGTTGAACAATCTCCTCCGCCTTAGCCAAGAGCACACCCAGACTAAAAGTTCTTTGATAAACTACAATGTAGGAATATCTTGAATTAAGGTTATAACAACCGCACTATTAACTGTAAACCATCATTCAACCTTGTACACACAAAGAGGATAAAGAATATCATGGGATTATTTGATCGCCTAAGTCGAGTCGTCCGAGCTAATGTCAATGATCTAGTTAGCAAAGCAGAAGATCCAGAAAAAGTCTTAGAACAAACCATCGTTGATATGGGGGAAGACTTAGTTCAGTTGAAACAGGCCTTTGGTCAAACCCTCGGTACCCAAAAGCGAACAGAAGGACAATATAAACAAGCACTCGGCGAAGCCAATAAATGGGAACAACGGGCAAAATTGGCCCTTTCTAAAGGAGACGAAACCCTTGCTAGAGAAGCATTAGTCAGGAAAAAAGCCCAAACTGACACAGCCACCACCTTAAAAGAGCAATTAGATCAACAAAGCGGTCAAATTGAAACCATGAAGCGGAATCTTACTGCCCTAGAAAGTAAAATTTCCGAAGCAAAAACCAAGAAAAATATGCTCATTGCTAGAGCCAAAGCCGCTAAAGCCAATGAAGCCCTACAACAAACTATGAGCGGCCTCAATACCAGTGGTTCTATGGCTGCCTTTGAGCGCATGGAAAACAAAGTCATGGATATGGAAGCTCGTTCCGAAGCCGTAGCAGATATAGGGGGAGCTAGTTTAGAGAACCAATTTGCTCAACTTGAATCTGGAAGCGGAGTAGAAGATGAATTAGCCATGTTAAAAGCCGAGATCACAGGCTCGGCTGAACCTAAAGGGGCATTACCAGAAGCTTCAAGCAGTGAAAAATCTGCCCCTAAAGATGAAGTCGTTGACGCAGAATTAGAAGACTTACGCCGTCAACTCGATAATTTATAAGAAAATAGGGAAACAATTACTAGAGCCGATGATTATCCCGAAAGTCAAGAAAAGCCAGTAGCAGAAATTGGCCAAACCTGTAAGCTAATAACTGGTAAGCGAATCGTTAATTACTGATAATTAAACTATGAGTAGTGTTCTCGAAATTACAGATCCCCAATTTGAGACAGAAGTATTTGAGACAGATATCCCTGTGTTGGTATATTTTTGGGCTGCTTGGTGCGGACCATGTCGCTTAGTGTCTCCTTCAGTGAAGAAAATTGCTGAAAGCTATGGCGATAGTCTCAAAGTTGTTAAGTTAGAGGTCGATCCCAACCCAGAAGCCCGAACAAAATGCAAGGTTGAAGGGGTTCCGGCTTTACGACTGTTTAAAGATAAAGAACTTTTGGCAGAACATGAAGGGGCGATCACTAGACAACAGTTAGATGAAATGCTTCAAAAATATCTCAACAAGGGATAATTAGATAATTAAGAGAAGAGGAAGCAGAAGAAGTAGGGGAGGCAAAAAGCTAGACTGTTTCTAACTCCCCAAACTCTTCCCACTTCCCACATCCTTGTGTAAAAAACTATGCGCTTCGCTCACCGGATTAAAGCTTTAGAAAAAAACGTCTTTGCTGATATGGATAGGGCTAAATCTCAAGCCATGAGCAACGGCAAAACGATTATAGATTTATCCTTAGGCTCATCAGATTTATCCGCCGCTCCAGAGGCGATCGCAGCCATCGAAACCTCTTTACACGATTCCCATACTCATGGTTATCTTCTCCACCACGGAACCCTGGGATTCAGGGAAACAGTGGGGCAATGGTATGAGCAAAAGTTCGGTATTGCCGTTGATCCCCATACAGAAATATTAACCTTGATTGGTTCCCAAGAAGGCACTGCCCATTTACCCTTAGCATTGCTTGATCCTGGTGACTTCGCCCTATTACTCGATCCGGGTTATCCTTCCCATGCAGGGGGAGTTTATTTGGCAGGGGGTCAAATTTATCCCATGCCTCTGTTAGCAGAAAATGATTTTTTACCCGTTTTTGAGACAATTCCCCCAGATGTTCTGGAACAAGCCCGGTTGATGGTCTTAAGCTATCCCCATAACCCCACCACAGCCACAGCCTCTCTATCATTTTTTCGTGAAGCAGTAGCCTTTTGTCAAGAACATGACTTAGTCTTAGTCCATGATTTTCCCTATGTTGATATTGTCTTTGAAGGCATGGCTACACCTCCGTCTCTTTTACAGGCCGATCCCCATAAGTCCATTTCCATTGAATTTTTTACCCTGTCTAAATCCTATAATATGGGAGGGTTTCGCATTGGCTACGCCATTGGCAATAGCGAGATCATTCAGGCATTAAGGCGGGTTAAAGCCGTTGTTGATTTTAATCAGTATCAGGGAATTCTAAACGGGGCGCTCGCTGCTTTAACAGGGAGTCAAGCGACTGTAGACAAAACAGTTAAGCGGTTTCAAACCAGACGAGATGCGTTTATTAAAGCCCTTGATCAAATTGGTTGGCAAGTCAATGCACCTCAAGCAACCATGTATGTCTGGGCAAAATTACCCCCAGCTTGGGCTCATAAGTCGGTTGAGTTTTGTACTCAGTTAGTGGCAGCAACAGGGGTTGCTGTGTCTCCTGGGGCGGGGTTTGGTAAACAAGGAGAAGGTTACGTTAGATTTGCCTTGGTCCATGATCCTGAAGTTCTAGAATTGGCTGTGGAAAAAATAGCTTTATTTCTTGGTGGTTAACAACAATCTTAAGTGTTACCAAGATTGGGTTAATGGTGTGACAGTTTTTGGTAAAGTTAAAGCATATATCTATTAGAAATAAATAACCATGAGTTGGACAAAAGTGCTTGCTGTTGATAGTCTTCCCGTGGGTTCTCGTCAAGTGGTAAAAACCGATGACCACAACTTATTATTGCTGAATCATCAAGGACAATTATACGCGGTCAAAAATTCCTGTCCTCATCTGAAAATTTCCCTCAAAAAAGCCAAGCTGACAGATGAAGGGGATCTGGTTTGTCCTATGCACCGCAGCGTTTTTGACCTCAAAACAGGTGCAGTTAAAACGTGGATTCCTTGGCCGCCCGTCGTAGGAAAAGCATTAGCAATGCTATCTCAAGAAAAAGCATTAGCTGTATTTCCTGTCAAAACCGAAGAGGGAAGTATTTGGGTTGATTTAACCTAGTTTGATGATTTTTTTGCTAAAAACCATGATTTGTCTACCTCCTTAATTAAGGGGGTAGCTGAAAAGGTGGAATTGTAAAAATTCTTAATTAAGTTAATTTTGGCAAAAAAATAGGGAACAATGAGCATAGAGCTTTTCTAAATAACCTAAAAACCATTAATTCAAAGCAATGAATTCCGTTACCGAAGTCCAACCACAAAACTCCATCAACGAACTCATGCCAGTGGTACAAACTTGGAATTTAAGCAAAGTTTATCGGACTGGCTTTTGGATGAACCAAAAATTGCGATCACTGAATGATTGCTCTTTCTCTGTTTATCAAGGGGAAACCTTTGGTTTATTAGGTCCTAACGGTGCAGGGAAAACAACCCTATTAAAGATGTTATTAGGTATTGTACGCCCTACTACAGGTCGCGCTGTCTTATTGGGGTATCCAGTGGGGAATCTTTCTGTTAAACAAAAGATAGGATACCTACCGGAAAACGCCTATTATTATGATTATTTGACCGCTTGGGAATTCCTCCAGTTTGTTGCAGGTTTATTTCAAATTCCTCCATCAATTCAAAAAAAACGCATTCCTGAACTCATTGATCTCGTCGGCTTGGCACAAAAAACTGCTAAAAAGAAACAATTAAGACAATATTCCAAAGGAATGCTACAACGAGTAGGCATGGCGCAAGCGTTAATTAATGACCCTGAAGTGGTGTTTTTTGACGAACCCATGTCAGGACTTGATCCGTTAGGGCGTTATCAAGTTAGGGAAATTGTTCTATCTTTAAAAGCCCAAGGCAAGACCATTTTTTTCAACTCTCATATCTTAACGGATATTGAGAAAATATGCGATCGCATTGCGATTTTAGCCAGAGGGGATCTTTTATGTGTGGGTTCCCTAGAAGAGATTTTAGGCCGTGCAGATGTTTATCAAGTTATTGTCAAAGGTGGTAGTCAAGAGGCGTTAGAACCTTGGATATCGGGTATCAAGGAAATTGAACACACTTGGCATGGACAATTAAATGGTGATCCTCACAAATTTATTGAGTTTTTAGGCACTATAGATGCTCAACTGCTCAGTTTACACCGCGCTCGTGCCTCTCTAGAAGAATACTTTGTTGAACAGTTGCGCTCAAGGGGTATTACTTCAAGTCAATAACATCTCCTGTTGGCATAGCTGAGATAACCCAAAAAACTAATGAAGAATATAAGAACGTTTATAGCACTCGGACTTGCAATTCTTGTAACCATTTGGGGTATCACGCAGGCCCCATCCCAAAGCATCGATACGAACCCTAAAGGAGACCAAACCGCACAGATACTGTTGATGTCGGAAGTAGAGTGGAGTCCCCTCAACCCTGCCCGTGGCGATCGAAGCCCCCAAGCTGGTACTCTTTGGGGAGATCGCACTAGCTCAGGAGCATCAGGTTTCCTCGTAAAATTTGTGGATGGCTTTTCGTCGCCCCCTCACATTCACAATGTCACTTATCGAGGAGTGGCCATTAGCGGGACAATTCACAACAATGACCCCAATGCTGAAAAAATGTGGCTACCAAAGGGTTCTTATTGGACGCAGCCTGCGGGAGATGTGCATATTACCTCTGCCAAGGGGAGTGATAACATTGCCTACATAGAAATTGAGGAAGGGCCATATCTTGTCCTTCCCCCAGAGAAAGCGTTTGATAGTGGTGAAAAGTCCATTAACGTGGACGAATCAAATATAGTTTGGCTAGACGCATCCAACATAAGTTGGATCGATAAGTCTAAAATCTCCACCTCTGAGGAAGAACCCCATCTCGCTTTTCTTTGGGGCAACCCAGAGGAGGTAGAGTTGAACGGGACTCTTCTTAAGTTACAACCTGGATTTAGTGGAAAGATACACAGCCACGCTTCAACCTTACGCGCTGTAGTGATTCAAGGTCAACTACAATACGAAGTGCTAGGCAAGACAAAGGTTAAGACCTTAGAACCAGGCAGCTATTTGGGCTCAAAGGGAGAATCTGTGCATCAGATTGCGTGCGAAGCGGAGGAAGACTGCATCATCTACGTGCGCGCAGAGGGCAAGTACGATGTAGTTTCCTTGTAGCCCTATAAGTAATCAATTTAACAAAGAATTAATCAAGGAATCACATGACAACTATTAAACACCTCAATTTAATAGACATTACAGCAGAGAATTTTAAACCCTATGGGCAATTAATTACCCCCTCTAAAGATGGCAAAGTTTATGATGGAATAGATGCTCAATTGTCATTAGAAAAGGGAATTCCTCGATTTTATATTATGCGTCTCAATGGACGAGGTCGTCAGTTTGATCGCATTACTCGTCATCAACAATGTACTCAATGTTTGGGGGCCTTAGAAGGGAAAGAATGGTTTATGGGAGTGGCCCCTCCAGGAAAGGAAAATCATCCTGATGTCACTCAATTAAAAGCGTTTAAAATTCCTGGTAATTGTTTTATTAAACTAGAAGTAGGAACTTGGCACGCAGGCCCTTATTTTGATTATGATACAGTTAATTTTTATAACTTAGAATTGAGTGATACAAACGTTGTCGATCATTTTACTTACAATTTTCTAGAGCAAGATAAGATCAAGTTTGCGATTGTTTAAGTTGCCATTTCTTCTCCTACCCCGCTCCTCTCAGCGCAACGGCAGGAGGTTTAATATCTAGCATAAGAGTGAGATTATCGATAATAAGGCATTTTAAAGTTAAATAATCTTATTTTTAATCTTTTTTCTTCCCTTCTGGCTCCTAACCTCTGCCTCTAATTATTAAGTATTTTTGTTATGATCTATTAAATCTTCGATCTGAAAAAATCAAAAAAATAATTACTACTTATGAAAAAGAATGTGTAGTAGTTCATGTCTCCTTCTATATCATTGAGATTCCATCCATTTAATACAGTTTTCCATTTCTTGTTTAATGATTTCTTGCTCATTAGAATAGCGACGGCCATGACCTGGTAATACCCACTGAAAAGGATAATGAGCTAACTTTTTCATAGACATAATTTGCTCTGACCAATCATACCAACAGAAACGATGGAAAGCATAGAGATGATTAAGATAAGAGGAAAAAGCGAGATGATCCCCTGCAAATAAATAGGTTTTCTTATATAAAAGAACCGTGTGTCCCTTAGTATGCCCAGGAACTGGAATAATTAATAAATCCGAAGTCAATTCAATGGGATCATCACCCGATAATTGACTTTCTACCCCTTGAGTTTTTTCCGTAATATCATCTTTATGCAGTATTCTTTCACAGCCAAAATGATTGGCAAATTTTTCATGATCAGCAATATCATCTTTATGGGTTAAATACATATATTGAATACCTCCCATTGCTTCTAACTGTTTCACTAATGGGGGAGAAAAGCGAGGAGAATCAACTAAAATATTGCCTTGATCTCGTTGAATGAAATAACTAGCTGCCCCAAAAGATTTCTCTGAATGATAACCACAATGATAAACATTTTCAGCAATTAATAAAGGAAATTCTCTCTGAACTTTGACGGGGTGACAAGAGTTGGAAAAAACGGATCAAATAACGGTTTCAGAATCTGAGTTGACTAAAAAATCAACCCTCTTAATAAGTAGTGATGATAATTAAGCGGTTTA
>JAAUYJ010013502.1_pt1 | contig 13015 bp, 8 predicted proteins | sample 7278031 | NCBI WGS metagenome assembly JAAUYJ01 (sample SAMN14350222, study PRJNA611818) | marine sediment metagenome | isolation source: surface marine sediment (1.8m) | place: French Polynesia: Moorea | collected 2018-08 | reverse complement strand
GGGGTTTTGTATAAAAACACGTTTAATGCGTCGGGCCCCGAAGGGGCAAAATGAACCACGGGCGCGGCCGCCGGCCATCGGAGGGCCCGGGCGTTGGCCAGGACCACACGTGCCTGCCGCCGAAAACCAGCATATGTAAGGCGTCGCGCCATACCGGCAAGAAACTGGAGTGGCCATGGCCCTGACAGGCTGGCGACCGGACCGCCATGGTTCGAAAAAATCCGTTACTCTCGCGTCTGTTCAGTTTGCGCGGTTGCAGAGAACGCGACCGCTCAGGTCGGCAAGCGCGAGTCCGAGAAGGGGGCGCCGATGAGTGATGGTCGCGAGGGCCTTTTGTTTGACGAGGACGTCGAGCGTCGTGACGTCCCGGCACTCAAAGTGCACCCGAGAGTCTTGGGCCCGGGTGGCGATCGCCTTTTCGCGGCCGGCGTGGCCGACATGGATTTCAAGGCGCCGCCGGCCGTGCTCGACGCTCTGCGAAGTCGGCTCGAGCACGGCGTGTTCGGTTACGAAGCGGTCCCGGATGGGCTGCTGCCCGCCTTAGCGGGATGGCTGTACAGGCGCCACGGTTGGAGGATCAACGAATGCCATATCTTGCGTGCCCCGAACGTTTTGAACGCCTTGGCCATCGCCGCTTCGCTGTTCACCGAGGAAGGCGATGGGATCATCGTGCAGCCGCCGGTGTTCTTCGACTTCTTCGACATCATCAAAGAGAACAAGCGCAGATTGGTAGCGAATCCCCTGGTGCTCGAAGCCGGCCGCTATCGCATGGACCTCGAGGACCTGGAGCAGAAGGCATCCGACCCGCGCACGAAGATGATCTTTCTCTGCAATCCGCACAATCCGGTGGGGCGGGTCTGGGCGAAGGAAGAGCTGCAAGCCTGCGGTGACATCTGCGCTCGCCACGACGTCTTGGTCGTGGCGGATGAGATCCACGGCGACTTGGTCTTCACCGGCCGCCGTTACGTCCCCTTCGCGGCTCTCGGATCGGACTACGCGGCAAATTGCATCACCTGTCTGTCACCGGCGAAGAGCTTCAATATCGCGTCTTGTTGTTGCGCATTCACGATCATTCCCGACGCCGATAAACGAGAGGCGTTTCTGGTCGAGAACAGCCGCTTGACGGTGAACAAGAACAACGCCTTCGCCAATGTCGCCATGCAGGCCGCCTACGAGCGCGCGGGGCCCTGGTTGGATGCGTTGCTGGCCTACCTGGAGCGCAACGTCGATTTGGTCAGGGATCATCTTGAAGAGATCCCGGAAGTTGAGCTGATCGAACCAGAAGGCACCTTCCTGCTGTGGTTGGACTTCAGGAAGCTAGGGCTCCGGCCCGACGATCTCACCGCATTCCTCAGGGACAGGGCCAGGTGGGCGGTCACCCGCGGGCTCGCCTTTGGATCGGAGGGCGCCGGTTTCGCGCGCCTCAACATCGCCTGCACCCGATCCAAGCTCGACACGGCCCTCAATCGACTCAGGAATGCCATCCTCGACGCCTAGCCCCGAAGTCAGGTGATCAAATCTCGAGACGAGAGGCTCCCGAGCTAGAGAAGCCAGATCTGATGGGATCCGATTTGATCAGTCTGCCACCGGAAGCCCGTCCGGCCTTGGTGGCCGATGGCCACTTCTGCGGAGTCGGCCGGGGCGAAGGATGGTGGGCGCGGCTGGGATTGAACCAGAGGTTGCCCAGTATGAGAGCTAACAGGAAGATCAGTGTGTTGCTCCTAAAGCCATGTTTATCATTTGGTAAGCGCTGGACACGGGTTACAAGGGTCGACACACAGCGCCATAGTCTCGTCGATTCAGCTGACTCCGCGTTGACACAAGACCATGGCTGAGCGCCTAACCGCGAGACTTGTCGCCAAACTTCCAGCCCCCGGTCGAGGCCAGCGGATCGTCTTCGACAAGGACGCGAGAGGCCTCGGCGTTCGGACAACGCAGAACGGCGCCAAGAGCTACATCCTGGACTATCGCATTCACTGGCGGCCGCGCCGGCGGCGTCTCCCAAGCATCTGGCGGCGACCGAGACAGACTTCAGCCGCTCCAATCCCTAGACAGCAGTTCATGGGGCGCCCCTAGCTGTTAATGCATAAGGCTGCCCGGGTCCCGTCTGCTGCCAGGTCGTCCGCCGAGAAGTGAGGCTGGAGCGCGGCCCGGCTGGGCGCCAAATCGACTGACGACTTCGACGCACAAGCTTCCGGAGCTAGGACGTAAGCGGACAGACTAGCGACAATTCCCAGACGGCGAGCTTTCGCCATGAGCGGGCCTTTCTTCGCCTTAGAGTTCTATGGCACTGTCTTCACAATCATGGACATGAGACCTTTGGTGCCGATGTGCCATGTGAGATCGCCGAGAGTGGAGGGAGGCTGTTCCCTCTGTTAGGTGGGGATGGAAACAAAACTCATTTCAATCGCTCCATCCATCTACCGTGCTTTGCATTATATCCACGGGTGAAGAGCTATGACGGGCGCCCGTGACTTCGTGACGACTTCATCCATCAAATCCCGCCCACGCTCCAAGCGGTTCAAACGCAGCCAACACCTCTGCAGCTCTAGGCACCTAATTGGGCAATCGGGCATTTCAGCGACACACGCAACATGACTGAATCGGGACAGTTAGCCGGTACGGCGTGAGCTGCCTCCCTCCCCTGAGTGGCCCCAAAACGACGAGCGGATGAGAAGGCGATTCAGGAACATTGCCTCGAATATCAATATGAGCATTGGGGTCACCTTGACTCATTTGTTCTAGTCTTTCACTGTCTCAATGTTAGCGGTCTGAGTGGGCGGCCGTTTTTTTTCGCACCTTCAGTACATGTGACCGCTACCGACTCTAAGGGGGCTGCTTTGTGTAGATTTCCCAGTGTTCTAATTCTTTTGTTGGTGTTGATTTTCCCTGAGCATGGGTTCGGCGCCGACAAGGCGTTAGGGGAAATCAGGTGCAATGAACCTTGCATTTCTTGCCACGGGCTTGCCGGAAAAGGCGTTGCCAGTTATTCAAAGATTTCTGGCAAGGAAGTTCATATACGACGGCCAAATCAAAAGCCTACAGAGAAGGCATTCAACAAGGCCCAAACTCACCTCTGATGATTATGATGGCGATGCCATTGACGGATGAGGAAGTCGGAAATTTGGCCGCGTATCTGGAAGATGCCAAATACGAAGTTGAATAGGGAGGAAACCATGAAGAAAGTATCAAGTGGTGTCTATTCGGGAGTCATAGCCGGTGCCTTGATTCTCGGAGCGCCGTTTGCTGCTCAGGCCGATCATCACCAAGGCATGGACGTGCCCAAGATCTCATCATCCGTTGTCCTGAAAGGACTCGAGGATCCTTGGGACATGGCTTTCTTGCCAGACGGCACAATGTTCTTCACCGAAAAATGCAAAGGTCTCTCGGTAAGAACGAGTGATGGAACCGTGCATGCATTGTACGGAATGAAGGACACCACGGGCTTCGCTGATAGCGGCAGTGATCTTTTTTGCGAAGGACAAGCCGGTATGCTTGGGGTGGTCGCAGATCGACACTTCGCAAAGAACCGCATCCTCTTTGTCTACTCGTCCTCGACCAAGTATCACGGCGATGGCTGTAAGACCAATTTCGAGAAATGCGACGGCAACATCGTCATGAGGTTTACGGTCAGTGAAGACCTCAAGAGCGTCTCTGATCGGACCGACATCGTGACGGACATTCAGTATAAGCCGTTCGAATCCAATCAGCCTTTTGGTGGTCCTGGCGCCCACAACGGTGGTCGAATCCGCATTGGGCCTGGCGGCTACCTCTGGGTCGCTGGCGGTGACCGCCACCGAGGGATCTGTCCTCAGGATGGACAGCTTCTGTGCGGTAAAGTTCTGCGGATCGATATGGACGGGAATGCGCACCCAGACAACAATCCCCCCGAAGGCTTTGACAAGCGCATTTACACTTACGGTCATAGAAACATCCAAGGCATCGATTTCCGCCCAAGCGACGGCAAAGCGTTTACGGCTGAACATGGCCCATGGCACAACGATGAGATCACCGCTCTTGTGAATGGTGGTAATGCCGGTTGGGACCCCGCAGAGAAAACAGGGGGTAGAGGTGAATGCCCGGACAAATACTGCGGCTACGAGCCAAAACAGATGGACGGTATGGACCCGGCGGTGCGTGCTGCATATACCCCGATGAGCGACACGCGCTTCAAAGATTTGATGCCGCCATCTTGGAACAATAATGGTTTTTCGCAAGGAACCGGTTCTGCCGCTTTCCTGAAAGGCAGCAATTGGGGCATCTACGAGGGCCGTTTGGCGGTCGGCATCATGGGTATCGCTTTTGGTGACACACCAGCCGGCTCACGGATCGACATGATCAGCATGACCCCCGATGGTTTGGGGATCAATGGAATCACGCGCATGCCTCTTGGGTTTTCGAAGCGATTCCGTGGCATGGTCATGGGTCCGGATAACGCGCTTTACGTTTCTGTGGATGCCGGTGAGATCTACAAAGTCACAGCGGAAAGTATGAGGTAGTTCTCAAAGCATGAGGCGAACCTCTCGAACAAAGTGCCCGCGTTACCTCGGTACCGCGGGCACTTTTTTTCGGACGGTTAAAGGTCTTGGTTCAAAGATCTCGGCCACCAAACACTCTATCAATTGCACAAAACTTCAGTCAGGCGTTCCGTCGCGGAACCCACCACGATTTGGCGCTTCGGCTTTTCTGTCGTATCCGTCGTCATGGCAGGTTTCTTCCAGTGTTTGTCTGTGAAAAAAGTGCTCTGCAATATTCTCTCGGTCCGCTCGGAGCAGTCGATTTCCAATAGGCTTAGATAACTGGACGCACCCATGACGGACGTTTTGTACCGGACGCCATTCCAAACTCGACGTAGTGTATCGATCTTTTCCACGCGTGACGCATCATAAAAATGAACGTCGCCATTCAATTCCTGGGCGTACATGACCCATTCGCCTTCTCCAGCACCAGTGGCCGAAGCTTCGCTCGTTGTGACGGTCGGTACCGCAGAATAGATCAAGAATGCTGCTAACGTAATTTTGTTCATCAGGAATAGACCTCGATAACTCTTTTCTGTCTGGCCGCCAAAAATTCTTGGCTTATCAGCGACACGAACCCGCACCCGTCCGGCACACCAATTCATTGATCAAGGTCCGAGTAGAGAAGGACAATCCCCTTGATCATGTTAATCCTATGATGAAATCGCTCAGCAAAAGGATGGGTCTCAAGTAACTTCTGCCTATTCTTGAACACTTGATCCAGGTCTTGGGTCAGAGGCTGACCCAAGGGATTGCTCTTGTAAAGTCCCCTTACGATGCACCAGTCGGGCTGCCCATTTTCAGGACCAGTTGTATTTTGTGTCGAGCGTCTGTTGTCACCGAACACAATCAGCTAAGTCTGCTTCGGGTCATCCCCGGGCGTCAGTGCCCCGTTCAATCCACGTCGGGAGCCAGGAGTATGGCCGACGAAATGCGCTCGGGCGTCCGCTCAACACTCTGAACTCACCGTCGCTGCGGAAGCCTCGCCAGCGGCATGCATAGCCAGGTTGTACTGCGACCGTAATCACCTGACAGCTGGCCGCACCCGTCTGCGGTCAACTAGGACCATGGTCGAATGGCCAGCTTCTTGGCCGGATCGGATAATCTGGCAATCTGCGCGTAGGCCATTGCGGTTTGGTGAAACGTCTTGATGCGTCTTTATTTTGGCGTCTCCGCTCCGCACTTCCTCATGGCGCGCAACGGTTTCGAACTGAACGGCCAAGGCAGCATTGGCGATCAGGATTCTCTAGCAGGACACTAGGATCATGAGCATTGCAAGGTTCGCAGTAGCCGTTGCCACGCTGCTCGCCGCATCGGGCGCGTCGGCTGGTGAGATCTGGGTCAGCAACGAGAAGGATGATACGCTTAGCGTCATCGACGTCGAGACGCTGGAAGTCGTGCGCACACTGCCGACCGGCCAGCGGCCCCGTGGTATCACTTTCTCGAAGGATTTCAGCCGGCTCTACATCTGCGCCTCGGACAGCGACACGGTCCAGGTGATGGATCCGGAGAGCGGCGAGATCCTGCACGAACTGCCGTCCGGCGCCGACCCCGAACAGTTCGTGCTGCACCCGAACGACCGCTATCTCTACATCGCCAACGAAGACGACGCGATCACCACGGTGGTTGACACCGAATCGCGCAGCGTCATCGCCCAAATCGACGTCGGGATCGAGCCGGAGGGCATGGCCGTCTCGCCCGACGGCAAGATCGCGATCACGACGTCGGAAACGACCAACATGGCGCATTGGATCGATACCGAGACGCAGGAGCTCTTCGCCAATACGCTGGTCGATCAGCGCCCGCGCCATGCCGAGTTCACCAAGGGCGGAACGGAGCTTTGGGTGAGCGCGGAGATCGGCGGCACCATCTCCGTCTTCAACGTCGCCGACCAGGCGGAGATCGCGAAAATCCGCTTCGACGTGCGGGGCGTGCAGGAAGAGTTCGTCCAGCCGGTCGGCTTCAAGCTCACGAAAGACGACAAGACGGCCTTCGTCGCGCTCGGTCCTTCCAACCACGTCGCCGTCGTCAACGCGGAGACATACGAGGTCGAGGACTACATCCTGGTCGGCCGCCGTGTCTGGCATCTGGCCTTCAACGGCGACGAGAGCCTGCTGTTCACCACAAACGGCGTTTCCGGTGACGTCACGGTGATCGACGTGGCGACGCGGAAAGCGACCAAGACCATCAAGGTCGGGCGCTTCCCCTGGGGCGCGGCCTACAGGCCGTGACCGGCCATCCCCCAGGCTTCGAGTGCCGCTAGCTGCCGGCGAGCACCGTGTCGATCAAGCGTGAGCGCAGCGCGTCGGGCTCCAGAGGCTTGTAAAACAGCTGAATGTCGCTGCGCGCGGCGAGCTGCTCGATTGCCGGACTGCGATCGGCGGTGATGACAAAGGCGGGGATCTTGCCGTAGAGCGCGCGCACGGCCTCGATCGCATCGATCCCGTTGTCACCCTGGCCGAGATGGAAATCCGCCAGGATCACGTCCGGCGGCAAACCGATCTCCGAGATCAGAGCCATTGCGGCGGGGAGATCCGGGGCGTCGAGCGCGCTGCCGCCCCAGTGCTCGAGCAGGGAGATCATCCCCTGACGCACCTCGTCGTCGTTCTCCAGAACCAGGGCGATGACGCCGTCGAGGCTTCGCGCGGCCGCCGGGCGCTCGCCCCCTGGCTGACCGCCCAGGGCCGCGGCCGCCGGCTCTCCGACCGGCACGTCGACGGAGAAGCAGCTACCGCGGCCCAATTCGCTGTGCACTTTGAGGCCATGGCCGAGCAGCTTGCAGGCGCGCTCCACGATAGCCAGGCCGAGGCCCATGCTGGACGACCCATCGCCTGCGGTGCTCAAGCGGCGGAACTCCTCGAATATCTCCGTCAGCTTGTCATTCGGAATTCCCGGGCCGGTGTCACGCACCTCGAGGCGAACGCTCTCGCCGGAGTACCGAGCGCCAATCAACACCTTGCCCTTCGGCGTATAGCGAACCGCGTTGGCCGCCAGGTTCTGCAGGATGCGGCGCAGATAGGCGGCATCGCTCCTGACGTGGAGCGAAGAATCCACGACCCGAAAGCCAATTCCCTTCTGCGCGGCCAAGGCACCGAACTCGTCCCGCAAGGGAGAAAAGAGGCTGCTCAGGGGGAAGGTGCGGACATCGGCGCTCGCCCCACCTGAGTCCAGCTTGGAGATGTCCAGGAGCGCACCCAGGATCGACTCGACGCTGTCGAAGGCCTTTTGGATCCGCCCGGCGGTCTCCCTCTGCTGCGGCTGCAGGTCGGTTTGCAGCAGAGAAGAGATGAAGAGCTTCGCCGCGTTGATTGGCTGCAGGAGATCATGGCTCGCCGCAGCCACGAAACGTGATTTCGAGGCGTTCGCCTGCTCGGCCTGGTCCCGCGCCTGCAGCAGCTCGCGCGTCCGCTCCGCCACGCGCTGCTCCAGGGTCTCGTTGGCCCGGTGCATCGCGGCGATCGCTTCGCGTTCCGCCGTCACGTCGGTGAAGCTGATCACGAAGCCGTGGTCAGGCATGTCCTGGCAGAAAAGGTCGAGGATCAATCCGTCGGGCCTGTGGAGCTCGGCTTCGAAAGGCTGTCGGCCGGACCTCCGCCCGACCCAGGCGCGCAACCTCTTGAGTCCTTCGTCCGGGCTGAAGCCGTCGCCCTGCTCTATGTGATCGACGAGCGAAACGAATGGGCAGCCTTTGCGGAGAAGCTGGGGCGAGGGCGAGATAAGCTCGTGGACGCGTTCGTTCCAGCCGATCAGCCTGTTGTCGGCATCGAAGATGCAGACCCCTTGATTGATGTGATCCAGCGTCGCACGGACCAGGCGCGACTGGTGGTCCAGGAGCTTGTCGCGCTCGACGCGCTCCAGGCGGATCATCTCGGTTACGTCGGTCTGAATGATGGCGGTGCCGCCGTCCGGGGTGCGCTGCTCGCTTACCTGAACCCAGCGGTCGACGCCCATCTGGACCGTGAAGTTCACGTGCTGGCGCCGATGATTGCGGATGCGCCGCTCCTTCCACTGACTGGGCGTGGTGTGCTCAGGCAAGACGAGGTTTGAGCTTCGCGACACGAGCTCGATGTAGGCTTTAAAGGGCGTGCCGGGCTTGAGGCCGTGGCGGACGTCCGGCAGGTAGGCACAAAAGCGGCTGTTCGACATCACCAGCCTGTCGTCGGGGTCGAAGATGGCAAAGCCCTCGTAGATCGCTTCCAGCGCGTTGGACAGATCGGAGCGCGCCTGCTCCGCATCGCGGATGGCGGCCGACAGCCGAGCGTTGCTGTCGTTCAATTGCTCCAGGGTGTCCTCCAGGTCCCGGGTGCGTGCACGGACCTGATCCTCGAGCAAGATGGCGCGCTGGAAGTGGGCGTAGCCGGCGTTGCTGTCCTGCGTGTCCTGCTCGACCCGCCGCATGAGGACCGCGGTGATCTTGCGGAGTTTCTCGTTCTCGCGCTCGACCGTGTCCTGCGGGTCGAGAAAGTTCGGCTGTTCGCTCATCAATCCCTCCCCTCGCTCGGGGGATAGAAGGCCACTCCGGTGAAAGTCTGGTTCACGTGGAGCATGTTGATCTGCTCGCCGTAGGTGTTGAATCCGACGACGCCATGGCTCGAAAGTATCGACGAGATCCGTCGGCCGGCCTGGATCTGCTCGATCTCCAAGCGGCGGAGAATGCAGTCGCAGGCAAGAATCGTGTCCACCGGACTGTCCTTGTTCAGGTCGGCCAGCAGGGCCTCCAGGTGCTGCGCGATGTCGCTGGCCTCGGCCACGGTCAGCACGAGGCCCTCGTCGATCGCCGAGAAGAACCGAAGATAGCCGTTCTCCTCCACCTTCTGGATCGACCTGACGTGGTGGCCGTCGCCCAGCTTCACGACGACGGGATTGGCGGCGAAGATGAAGGGGGAAAGCCGGTCGGGGTCCTTGCCGACCATGCGCGCGTATTCCCTGGCCGCGGGCTCGGCGTTGATCTCCTTGACCAAGCGGTTATCCGGATCGGCATCGGTCACCACCATCTGACGGTCGGTCGGCAAGAAATGATCGTACTTGAAGACCCTGATCCGACAGCGTGTACGGAACAGGGCGATAACCGCCGCATCCGAATGAAACTCGCCCCCGTAGAGGACCTGCGTCTCCTTGAAGTCCAGGCCATCGCCGGCCGAGCCACCGAACAGCGGGATCGGCCCGAGCGCCGTGCTCAAGGCGGAAACCAACTGGTCCTCCTTGAGCGACAAGCCGTCGGACACCAGGAAGGCGAAGCCGACATGCCATGACGGCTGTTCCGAGGCGACGACGTTGCGCAGCTCCAGAACCGCTTCAACCACCGACTTTGGAGCCAGCCGATTGAGGTCGGTGACGAGCGCACAGGCGGCGGTGAAGTGTTCCGACGGGAAGCCGACGGCCACCATGTGTCCTTCGGCATAGCCTTGCTCGGTGATCTCGCCTGCGGTGGTGCAGCCGATCACGGGAACGTCGTTGAAACGCCCTGGAAGTGCCGCCAGCATCCGGCTGCGGTCGTAGGCGGGCGATATGAAGAGCAGGATCAGGCAGAGGTCTGGCCCCGCCAGTCCGCGTTCGAGCGCCTCGATGGCCCGCTGGGGATCGATCTCATCCGTGCTGGTGCGCTTGACGTAGTGCCCGAACCGATGCGTGGGACTAGGCCCTTTGCGACTGTTCCCGTCTTGACCGGACGAACGCGTCATGACGATGAGAGGATCACTCGTCCGCGCGGGTGTCGTGCAGAATAGTGCTGAAACGGGCCTTCTGCGCGACGAGAACGGCCTGGGTCCGGCTGTGCACGCCCAGCTTCCGCAATATGGCGGTGATGTGCGCCTTCACCGTCGTCTCGGCAATCGAGAGGTCGTAGGCGATCTGCTTGTTCAACTTGCCTTCGCAGATCAGCTGCAGGATTCGCGCCTGCTGGTTGGTGAGGTCCGCGAGCCGCTCCAGCGCCTGGTCCTCGGCCGACTCGGAGAGATCGCCGTCGTGGGAAGGCATGAAATCGGGCGGCGTGTACTGTTGGCCCGACATGACCTCGCGGAAGGCCGTCAGCAGCACCTCGCGCGGGCTGTCCTTGCGGACGAAGCCGGCGGCGCCGGCACGCATGACCGAAGAAATGATGCGGTTGTCGGAGATCGAGGAGACCACGATGATCGGCACGTCCGGTATCACGGTCTTCAAGCGGATCAGACCGTCGACGCCGTCGACATCCGGCAGGTTGAGGTCCAGCAGCACCGCTTGCGGGTCCAGCTTGTCGTGAATCTGGTCAAGGCCCTCCTGCAGGCAACTTGCAGTATAGACCGTCCCTACCGCCAGCGAGTCCTTCAAGGTCATGGTCAGCGCTTCGCAGAAGAGCGGATGATCGTCGATGACGAGCACCCGCTCAACGAGGGCATCGCTCTCCCAACGGCTACCGGCCATCGCATGATCCATTGCGTCGTATCTCCGTTAGAGTCCACGCACCTGAGCGGCACCCCTCTGCCAAAAGCCGGACACGCCGCCGCATCCGATCACAGCGCTCCTCGAGCCCGTCACGGCCGGGCTGCGGCGGATCGGGGCACCCCAGTCGCGCCGGGGCGCCCCTCAACCGCATAAGGCCGAACCGGGTCAGTTGCTCGAGGCCAACTGCTTCGGCACCTTGAAGACCCAGACCGTTCCGCCCTGGTTCAGGTAGCTGACCTTCTTGGCCACCTCACCGCCCCAGAGCGGGACCGCGCCGCCCCAGCCGGAGGTCACCGCCACGTACTGCTCGCCGTCCATGTCCCAGGTGATCGGCTGGCCGACCACACCGGAACCGGTCTGGAAGCTCCAGAGCTCTTCGCCGGTCTCGTCGTCGAAGGCCTTGAGGTGACCCTCCGGCGTGCCGGTGAAGACGAGGCCGCCGGCCGTCGTCATAACCCCGGCCCAGAGCGGTGCGTTGTTCTTGTACTCCCATTTGATCTCGCCGGTGACCGGATCGATCGCCTTCAGCGAGCCGATGTAGTCCTCGAACAGCGGCTTAATGGTGAAGCCGGCGCCGAGATAGGCCGCGCCCTTCTTGTAGCTGATCGGCTCGTTCCAGATATCCATGCCCCATTCGTTCGAGGGCACGTAGAACAACTTGGTCTTCTGGGAGAAGGCCATCGGCATCCAATTCTTGCCGCCCAGGAACGAGGGAACCGCGAAGATGGTCTCGCCCTTCTTGCCGTCGGCGGCGCTCGCCGGGTCGCCCGGGCGGTTCTCCTCGACGAAGATCGGCCGGCCCTTCTCGTCGATGCCGGAGGCCCAGCTGATGTCTTTCACGAAGGGGGATGCCGAGACGAAGGCGCCGTCCTCGCGATTCAGCACGTAGAAGAAGCCGTTGCGGTCGGCCGTGGCCAAGCGTTTTTCGCCGTCCGACCCGACGTAAGGCACGACCTCGTTGACCCCGTCGAAGTCCCAGCCTTCCCGCGGCGTGGTCTGGAAGTGCCACTTGATCTCGCCGTTCTCGGGATTGAGGCCGATGCGCGAGGCGGCGTAGAGGTTGTCGCCCGGCCGCAGATGGCTGTTCCACGGCGCCGGGTTGCCGGCACCGAAGATGAGCGTGTCGGTCTCCGCGTCGTAGGAGCCGCCGAGCCAGGTGGCCCCGCCGCCGGTCTTCCACATGTCGCCCGGCCAAGTCGCGTTCAACTTGCCGGTCATGGTGCTTTCCTTGCCCTTGTAGGTGCCCATGTGGCCTTCGATGACGGGACGGCTCCAGACCAGCTCGCCGGTCTCCGCATCGCGGGCCTCGACCGCGCCGACGATACCGAACTCGCCGCCGGAGTTGCCGGTGACGACCAGCCCGTTCACGATCAGCGGCGCGGCCGTGTAGGAGTAGCCCGCCTTGTAGTCGGCGATGCGCTTGCGCCAGACGGTCTTGCCCGTCTTCATGTCGAGCGCGACGATCTTCGCATCCAGCGTGCCGAAGTAGATCTTGTCGCCGTAGATGGCGGCGCCGCGGTTGACGACGTCGCAGCACGGCAAGATGCCCTCCGGCAAGCGCGCGTCGTACTGCCAGATCTCCTGGCCCGTCTTGAGGTCGATGGCGAAGAGCCGGCTGTAGGACGCCGTGACGTACATGACACCGTCGTGGACCAGCGGCTGCGCCTCCTGGCCACGCTGCTTCTCGCCGCCGAAGGAGAAAGCCCAGACCGGCACAAGGTTCTTGACGTTGTCCTTATTGATGATGTCCAGCGGCGAATAGCGCTGCAGGTCCCGGCCCATGCCGTTAGTGAGAACGTTCCCGGTCGAGGCCTGGTCATTCGCCAGATCCTCCTCGGTGACCTGGGCCTGGGCGACCCCGGCCGCCAACAGCCCTGCCGCCGCCATCGCTAGCAAACGCTTCATGCCCTCGTTTCCTCCCGTTGATCCACAGAGTTCGACCTATTGGGCGCGCGCCTCGGATCCCTCGGACCTCCGCCACGCTCCTGACTATAGTATCGCGCGCCCGGGACCTGTGTCGGAACTGCCAAATGGTCGTAGATGCCCGATTGCCCGCTCGATCCCGGATTTCCCTGATG
>JAAUYJ010071896.1_pt1 | contig 13028 bp, 17 predicted proteins | sample 7278031 | NCBI WGS metagenome assembly JAAUYJ01 (sample SAMN14350222, study PRJNA611818) | marine sediment metagenome | isolation source: surface marine sediment (1.8m) | place: French Polynesia: Moorea | collected 2018-08 | reverse complement strand
TACACAGGTGTGCATCCTGCCTCACTAAAAGGTGGTCAATACTGTTTGCTTTGACACATACCTCCGACGAGTTTTACGCTGCTGTGCACCGTGAAGGATATATTGCAGCGACATGAAGGAAAAGAGTTCCATGCAAGAACTTATATACGCCAGGGACGTGCAATATAGACATTGCGGCTCACAGGAGCAACAGTGAGTTAATGTACCGTGCAAAAAATGGTGAAAAAACCTTCCTTGACCTTTTTTTCGAAGGTGCGGCGAGGCCTCGACAGATACTTCTCCTGAACTGTCGCCCCGCCAACTTTCGGTGTTGGTGACCTGCGCCGCCTGCGCCGCCATCGCATTCTACTCCTCTGTCGGGTACCTTATACTCCTGAGACTGTCAGGGAAAGGATGAATAAATTCGTTTGTACCCACGTGTATATTTTCTCTTTCATCTTTTCCTTTGAGCATCATACTATGCAGTTAGGTATTCGGTTGATGGCTGGTATCTCTCCTTTGCGGCACACGTTTATACGCGTCGTAAATGTACACATACTAACACATAAGGTTCGGTTCATACTCCTATTCTTCTCTGCTTGGGAATGATTACTATGCGCCAACACAGAACATTCTTCCTGACTTCAAACATCGACAATTACGGTAAGATATTGGTGGGAGGGGACGGGAGAGCGACGGACAGGTGTCACGCATACCGGTACCAAGTAATCCGGGAGGACGAGCGGGCTTATACTTTTTCTTTCTCGTATATCTTCATCAGAAACTGCGACTCCCATACCATCATTTCGTTGCCCGGGTGAAACTTGCGCCATAATGCGAGCTGAGGTATTTGTATCCCCCACCGTAATTGCTTTCTTTCTCATAGGTGATGGCAAGAGAGGGGAAGGGAGGAAATAACAGTGGGGGTACGGTTTGCACACTTTGAAAATATATCAGTTTCTTCCAGAGATATGTTTTCGACGTGGGGTCATACAAGTTGGGGTTTCTCAAACATACGGACGGTTAGAACACTTGATACTTCGTTGAGGTCTTCTCATTGCAGGGGAGGGGGATTGAGCAGGTGCGTCGTATCAGGTCGGTGGAGTGTGTTGATTCTGAGTTGGTTGAGCAGAGTGCGAGGTATAACTATGTTCGGAATGTTTGTATGGATGGAACGGGGACTATAGCTCTTTTGAGGGGACTAGATGACAATTAGACGGACAAGACGTGATGCTGTACAGCTCAGATTACGTTTAATTTATAGACATATATTACCACATTTTCAACTCTGCTGGAGATTGGCAAAAAATATTTTTTGTGGCTGGCTGAATGTAAGGGGTGCTTACGTTACTTTCCGGCCCAAAAAAATCTCTCCTTTCGTTCAATTGTGTCTGACAGCAAAAAGTTTCTACTTTGATTTTCGCAGTTTGATAAACATTACATCTTCACTTTGTAGGTACACGGATCGCCTTTTTCTTGCTCGATATGGGATTGGGATCCTTCTGACATCCCTTTTTGGCTCCCAAAGGGCCTCCTCCAAAGAAGAGGGTGAACAGGATGCCGACGCCGCTACTACTGGTGATATTGCTGATGAGGATGCTGGTGGTGGTGCTGGTGGTGGTGGCCCTGATGCGAGTTGCCTTCCCCAGCAGAAGAAATCTGCGAAATCAACAAGGTCATTCATCTAACTCCAAATACCTTTCCAGATGCTTTCACGATACCTGAATATCCGAGATCCTGTCGGCCTGCATGAGCTTGAGCTTCTTTTCCATGTAGATCTTGCCCACTTTCTTGAGCGCGCTCATCAGGTAGAAGTGGTGGTGCGTCTTGCTGGAGGCCTTTTTAGGGCCGAACTTTACCCTGAGATACCTGTTGAGCAGGAGGGCCACCTGCTGTCGGGTCTTGGACAGGGAGGCGCGCTCGTGCTCATCAAGCTGCAAGAAAAAACATTTGAATAGTTTAGTCAAATACAAGTTCAGTATACAGTATGTAAGAACATTTACCAGGTCCCTCGCAGTCGCGTCCGGGAGCGAGAAGAGGTTCGCCAAAATGAGTAGGCATGTGAGAATCTGGTCCGTCCCTACGTGCCGACCAATCTGTTCAGAAGTAAACACATTAACAGTCATAAGTCAATGAAATAAATTAAAAACTTTTTTGACGTCACCTCCTTGAGTATCTGGTTGAACTCGTCTTCATAGACCTCCTTCTCTGCCCAGGGCGACGGATTGAGGTAGTGCGCCTCCATCCTGGGCACGACGTCGGCCAGCCCGTTCTCCTCCAGGTAGTTGAGGTACTTGGTGGTCATCCCTGTGAGGCGCGCCTGCTCCACGAAGGTGGTGGCGCTGTTGCCGTGGGTGTAGACGGCCGCGCCCACCAGGCTGGCGTAGGACACGTTCTCAGAGGTGAGCACCTGCTGCGTGTTCTCCGACAGGGTGAACATGGACAGCACCTCCTTCACCAGCTCCAGGGAGGTGCACATGATGCTCTTGTTCAGCCTCTCCATGAAGCGGAAGGAGGGCTTGATGCGGCCCCTGAAATGCCGTATATCGTACAATAAGGTTACATGTTCAGAAATAAACATAAGAGATATCTTTTTATCTAGCGGAAACCAATTGGTGGCCTTTTCCAACATGTACTGCGCTTTTTGTAACCTTTTCTCCATGAGGCGGGCACATGAGCGGACGTCAAAGTAACTAAAATCTTTTCAATTAGGCCAATGAGTTAGAAGGCAAATATCCCATATACTACAGTACGTACACTACACGATAGTTGCAGTGCAAGAATGCAACCGACTCCCTGAATGTAGTGAACAAGCACTTATTTTCATTCAATCACAAGCATTGTTCCATACTCACTTTGACATGAGGATTGCGGTGAGCTCGTTCCTGTGCTCTGCGTTGTAGTAGGCGTCGTTGATCTTGCCCACGATGGTGTTGCGGACGGTGCGGATGAAATCGACGAACTTGAACTCCTCTTGGGTGAACGTGACGGTGGGCATAAGCCGGTCGCAGCTCAGCATCATGCGGGAGGCCGCCACCTCGGACGACGGCGAGGGGGCGCCTCCTTCCTCCTCCACACCGAGGGCAGCCGCTGCCATCGCAGCCGCCAACCGGGACGAGCGGCCTCTGTTGCTGCTGCTGCTGCTGCCTCGCCAGAAGCTCTCGCTACTGCTTGCGCTGCCCCTCCTGCTGTTTCCGCCGGCGCCGAAGTTCCCGGTCAGGTAAGCAAACTCCTCCTCCTCTCTCCAGCTCCTCTTTCTCATCCTGGCCGTGGCCGCCAGCTCCTCCTCCTCGCTGGCCTGGTCCATCCCGGCGGCGGCGGCGGCGGCGCTTCCGCTGCTGCTCCTGTCGCTGCCGCTGCTGTTGCTGCCGCTGCCACTGCCGCACTTGCTGCCCTTGGTCGACATTGGCCTGGACATGGAGAGGAAGGAGACGCCAAAGGCCTGCTTGTTCCCCCCTCCTGGCGTGGAGACCGCAGAGGGCGAAGGCGCCCCGGTCACGGACGCGGAGGGGCCCGGACTGCTGAAGCAGCTGTGGGGAGACGGCCTCCCGCGCACTGCACTACCGCCCGCCACAGAATCGTCCCCTCCTACCAGGCCTAAAGAAAGCTCTGGTTCGCACACCACCGATTCAGCCGAAGGTGGTGACCTTAAAAACCAGCAAGAATTACGTGATAATAGTTGTTCGGCAAACGTGGCAGTATTCCACACTAACTCACCTCTCCGCAGGGTGGTATCGATAGGACGGCATGGTGTCGCGGTGAGGCGTGTACATCATTGGGCTTTTAACTCTGCCAGCGTGCAGAATGGCGGGAGGAGGGAATTGCCGTTGGTGGTCCTGCCTCACGTCCCCAACTTCTGGTCGATCGAGATCTTCACCGTCGCCTTCCACCTCGTCGCTTTCGTCCTCGTCCTCGTCTTCGCATCGTGACCTCTTGATAGCCAGCAGCTTCCTCTCCAACTCCATCATCTCTCTCCTCCCCTCGCTGTCAACGGCCATTTCCCCGCCAGAGTGGCCGCTCTGCTGTTGTTGCCGATGCTGCTGCTGCTGCTGCTGCTCGTGGTGCTGTTGGTGCATGCTGGGTGTCGGTGGCAGCTCCTCGAACCTGTTTCCGTCTCCGTCGCCGCCTGCTGCTGCAGCAGCTGCAGCAACAATGGTGGCTCGTCGGAGGATATCGTCGCCGATTCGCCTGTTCGGGGACAACATTATCAGTGGCATTTGGGGAAAACACGAGAACTACATAATTTGGCGGCATGTACTGTACAACTCAAATATTTTCTTGCACCCGTTTTGAGTTGACAAAAGTGGTTTTGTACCGGTAGCCATCCCAACAAAAAGTTAATTTATTGGTCGGCTGTTTGGTCTCAAGAGGGTTCAATACGAGATAGTCGCAGTTATACGTAGGTACCTGTTGAGTGCCTCCATTTCCTCCTCCTCACGGTCCATGTCCCCAAAGCGCTGGAAGTGCACGATGCCTCCTCCTCCTCTTGGCTGCTGAACCGAGTGCGAGAACACGTCGTCGTCCTCGCCCTCCGCCCTCCGAACGACCGGCCTCGCTTGATGAAAGTCCATCCCCGCCCCCGCGCCCGACGGTCGCTCTGGATCGACCGGGTGGTGGTGCATCTGGTGCTGCTGCTGATGAGGGTGCGTCTGGTGGTGGTGTTTGTCTGGGAAGATCGGAGGGGGAGGGGGAGGATGGTGGTCGCTGTGGTCCTGCAGAGCCGGAAAGAGGCGGCTGTTGCTGGCGCCGACCAGCCCGCTGCCAAAGTACCCGGGCGAGGCGGGGAGGAAGGGGAAATTGTGGTGACCTTTGCTGTTGGCTGGAGGAGGCGGAGGCGGAGCGGGAGCCCTGTTCCTCTTTTGGGCCCACAGGGAGGCGGAGGCGGAGGATGGGGCAGAGGGCGAGGGCGGGGAAGGGGGCGACGAAGGGCGGTGGTGGGCTGTGGGCGACGAAGAAGAGGACTTTTCTCGCTTCCCTCCTCCTTCTCTGCCTTCCTCATACTTCCTCTTCTTGCCCTTGTACCCCTGCTCCGCCCGCTTCTTCCTCAGGGACTGGTTGGGGCCGCGGACGTAGTCCTGAATACCGACAGAAGCGAGACAGATGTTGGAAATGGCATCGCGCAGTTTAAGTTAAAATGCTATGCAAAATGGTTCTTTAAGATTTGCAAGTCGTTCGCCTTGCCTTTTTCATTCCAATTTGCAGACATTTCTTTAGTCTGCAGTGCATGCAGTCGTTCCTCCTCGACACGTCCACCACGCAGTTGCCGTCGCCTCGAACGCAGACGCACCTGAAGGGAAAGGATTTGATTAGACTCTGCCTCACGTACCCTTCTTCTTTTTCAATTTGCTTCCACTTTGATCTCTTATGAATGCTTTTCCTGTGCCAGATTGAATAAGGTTCCCCCGAGCAAATTTAATCTGGCACCTCCATCCCCCAACTCTTTTCCAATATTGTTCACCGGAGAAGCACTCACCCCTGCCTGTCGGCGTATCTCCTGAAGAATGCCCTGCAGCTGAAGCAGCAGATGGCGCCGTAGTGGAGGTGCTCGCTGGCGCCGTCGCCGCACACGGAGCACACGCACGGCAGGTTGTGCTGGCGAGAAGAGGAGGCTCCTCCTCCCGACGACGAAGGTGAAGAGGAGTTGGGGACAGGGGGCCCTTCTCCAATCATGGCTAGGTGGTGGTGGTGCTGTTGCAGTTGGTGGTGCCTCTCCTTCATGAAGAGGGAGTGCGGCAGCTTGGAGGAGGAGGAGGAAGAGGGGCTTGGAAGAGGAGGGGCAGAGTGAGCGGCCATTGTTACAATTTCACCGATGGACTTGCACTTTGAGTCTGATTTGGTAAATCGATCACTTGAACTAAGTTCACCTCACACGATTTATGACAAAGAATTGAGAGTAAATGTAGAAATACATGAGGACATTTCTGAAGTGGAGCGCATGACACTTTGAAATATATAATCTTCCTGATGTTGCTGATTATTCAGCCACGTTTGCGCCTTTGTCAGGCTTCCTTGTATTTTCCTGACTTGATGCATGAGAAACCCCCAGGAGCGACTAGAGAGGGAACGTACTACACTTAGTGGCGGATGTGTGCCCCCCCGTCTTCCTTTCTCCGCCTTCTTACTTCCAAGTTTTCCCTCTCAGCCAGCGCCGGCCTAACTTTCCGGAGAGGCCTCCGGAGAGCCACTGGAAAGCCACCACGAATACCAGGGAGAATAAGAGAGGAGGATGGCAGTCTGGCTCTGACGGACGTGCCATTCACCTTGCGAGTGGCACGGAGAGAGCGAGGGGGGGATCGAGAGGGGGAGAGAGAGATGCAGCAGCTAGGAAGGAAGACCAGAGGAGGTACGGTACATTTATTGTAGAGAGAGGGAGAGGCCTCCCTCTTCCCACTGGAAAGGCCTGGCGGGAGGAGGGTGGCTGCAACAGGAGCCTCCTTTTCTCTCCCTCCCTTCGGAAGGCGGCGAAAGGAGGGAAGTGCTTCCTTCCGTTTGCTCTCTCTCTTCTCTCTCTCCCCCCTCCCAAGTCGGTTTTCCACTACGTGCGTTCGTATGGCGGTCGGTGGCTCTGGCGACCATGAAGAAGGCGATGAAGGTACAACGGCCCCGGGGGCGGCGGACTGCCGAAAGACGGGAGGCGAAGGCGGCGAGAAGTCTCCCCCTCCCGGGCCCTCCCTTCTCCCGCTGGAGTTTAATCGTACTGTCCGGACCCCCGAAGCTGCGACGGCTAAACTCACTTTTATTCCATTTGCACGTTTTGTGGGGCACACCTTGCGATATGTGAGGAAAATGAAGATATTCTAGCTATGCTTCCTTTACCATTGAGACGCATTTCCACATATCCGGCGGATCTGTGTACTTTCTGTTACATACTTTCCGTTGTATCCCCTCCCATGCCGGAACAGAGAGCATCGCAGCGGCTCTACGTCACACTTCAATGAGAGAGTAACAGAGAGAGAGAGCGGAGAAGGGCAGAACTAGAGAGCAAGTATCGGAGGAGGACGCATGTGGCTGAGGTGGGTGGGAGGTACAGCATTTCATTGCCTGTGGTGTACCGCCAGAGAGGGTCTCCTCTTCTATGCATGGGTGACGGTGGGCGCCTCTGGCAATGTGGGAAGGACCGCCATCCCTTGCCTCTCCTTCTCTCTCTCTCTTGGTAGCGTGCCTCCCATCGGAGCATCGAGGAAAAAAGTACGCGCGCACGAACTCACGTATATAGGTAGGTCTCCGGTGCTCTGAGAAACGCGGCTTTTCTCCTCGTCCAGATACAGTAGTCAAGGAGCCGAATGGGAACGAAAAGACAAGAGACCGCCTGTCTATCCCTCCAGAGTATGGTACGATCCATAAGAGGATTGGGTGACGGGGAGAGAGGGAGCAGCAACAGAAAGTCGCCAACTCCGTTACTTTGGTACGGTGCGTACAACATAATTTATGGTATAAGATCCGCTGCGACAAAAGAAGAAGATAGTATCCTCGTCACACTGAGATTTCTTACTCGCTGTGTCTGACCAGGAATGGCAGACATGCCAAGCACCAATACTATATACATGTACAGTACTTTACGTACAGTACTTTCTTTTGCGCAGCACAAGTATCTCGTCCCCGCGGCAGGGGGGCGACTGAGCACATTATGAAACCGCGCACTTGCTCGTCATTGGAATCACGCGCTACAGGGGGAGGACCAAATGAACTAAAAATAATCCAGACAACATACATAATTTTTTTAAAATATTTTTGGCCATTTTCCCCTAAAAAAGTGTCTTTTTCCGACGCTATTTCCTCCCAAACCAGATCTCCCTGGCAGGGGGGGACTATCTTCGACTGGAGCACCATACCCCATTGCTCCAGTCGAGAAAATTCAAACTCCAATTTCACCAACTTTTATAATTTAGGAGATAGGTTCGAAAGTTGACCATTTTTCACTTTCTTTATCTTTTTGGCTCCCCCTGTAACGTAAGTACAGAGAATCCCCAAATTCGATGGGGAAAGGCGCACGCACGGCTAATCCCCCCCTCCCATTCAACGGCAATAGTCCATTTTGTGGATGGATTGAGCAATAGTGTACATCGCACGTGGCACAGTACTTTTAATCCCCCGCTTTCCAATCATGCATCAGTGAAACGCAGCTCTGACACAGCTGTAGTAAACCATAAAAAATAAGTATATTTGCTAGTGACGTACGTAGGTGCTTGTAGAGCATAAGATTGACTGTGGATTGTCAAAACATGAGCATCATCGTTACGGAAAATCTGTTCTTCGCCTTCAATGGAGCAAAACTGCACTGCAGCATGAGTAAAACTCGATCGGTCTTCCTCCTCTTCAAATATTAAGAGGGCGAAAAAGCAACGGCCGGAAATCACGATCTCTTTAAGGTATTGCTGAAACAAGCTCTAGCGATGTCAAAACGTGATGTTTTCCCAACTCTGACAGCAGCGCGAAAAACGCAAACACGACAACACGTAGTCTTCTTAACTTTCCTGCCCACTAGCACTCACAAGTTCCTCAGACTTTTCCTCCCAACGCTCCCAAAATTAGATTTTGTCCCTTCAGCATGGGGTCCTCTACGAGGAGTCGACCCCGTTCTCCTCCTGCTCCCCTCCGCCGCTTCCGCCCCTCTCGGCACCTCTACCCTCCTCCTCCCCCTCCTCTTCCTCCAGCATGTCATCCTCGGCGGGAGAGTCCGGCGTCGCCCCGCGCATCGACCTCGCAGCCTCCAGGAAGTCTGAACGCTTCCTGGCAGACATCCGCTGCACCACGTGCATCCCAACCTGATGGGGAGATTAAAGGGGAAACAACCAATTACTTAGGAGCGCCGCACGTATACTAAAGAAGCTTGCGTATGCATAAGTACAGTAGATCGCCTGAGTACAAAATCAATCGGATGAAGTACGCTTTCCGGGAAACTCTCTCAGCGTAACTTGACCTCCATCAGGAAGGATTTGGAGTACGGCGAAGTACGAGAGACATCAATCGGAGGCTTGAAAGTATTGTACCTCGTGCAGAAGGTCCGGGTTTGCGTCCAGAAGGCTCTTGAACTGCCTGACGGCCGAGTCCCTGCTCAGCGACTTGAGGTTCTCCGCCACCACCGACGGCGACGACGACGTCGGCGAAGATGAGGAGGAGGACGAGGATGTCGAGAGCTGCTCCTCCAGCCACTCCACCACGGCCTTGTCTTGGTCCCACAGGAACCGCTGGTTTTCGCCGCGGTCCTCGATGAACCACTGGCGGAGCATCTCCCTCGTGCGGGCATGGTCGCTCAGGCAGTCCTTGTCCTAAGCAAAACAATCAATATTGTTATTCGCATAGGAACATAAATTCATTACCAATGTTCAAAGTTTTCATAACGGACAAACAAAGATACAAGGAGGTGCAAACAAGCGGGTTTCTCACCGTGCTTCCTGCTCCTCCGGCTGCGGCTGCCCTCTTGACCTTGGCGGCTGCCCTGGACTCTAGCAGCCTCCGCCGCAGCCGCCAGAAGAAGAACTCCCTGGACCGCTCCCAGGGCACCACGTCGCGGATGACGCCCTTCTCCTTCATGCGCACGGGGGTGTCGTGGAGGTCAGCGAAGTGCACGGCGACCTGATAATAAAGAAAACAGACATAAGGACTGCGAGTACTGTACGTATACCAAACTGTTCGGAAATCGAAGATAATCCCAATTGCGGCCGAAATGACAGGCTTTCTCAGCAGGGATGGAGGGGACTCGATGAGAAAAAAGTTGCTGACTTTGCTCTCGTTTGCCAGCCTTTCATCAAGGGCATTGAGAAAAGACCGCGCACTAGGCTTTCCTTCTCATCTCTGCTTTGCTTAAATTTCTCTATCTCGGTAGCAGGCTTTCTATCATCCATGTACACAGTACTTGCCTGGTGGTACATGGGAGCGAGAATCTCCTCCCTCTTCTTCATGCTCTCCTCCAGCTCTCGCTTTCGCTGCTCCGTCGTCCCAGGCGTCCTGGGAGGAAGGGACAAATTTGGGAACGAAATAGGCCAAATGAAGCGTTAAATCAATGCGATAGAGCAACCTAAACTGATTAGAATTTGCGTTGTAAAGCCAATGGTGAAGTTCTCACCTGGCCTCCTCCGCAAGCCTCCTCATCTCCGGGTCTATCCTGTCCATGAGGGCCCTCCTCTCCTTGGCCCTCATCTTGACCGAGACCGTGCCCTCTGCCTCGAGGACCCCGCCGCGCGACCGAGGGTCCGCGTACATCTCCATGGAGCGAGGGTTGATCTTGGGGTCCAGCACCACCCAGGAGCCGCCGCGCAGCTCGGCGTGAGGAGGGACGTAGATGAGGACGGGCTGGTTGTACTGCCTCAGGGCGTCCACAATCATGGCGCCGAACTTGATCACCTGTGCAACGGGGGGGGGATAGAGAGAAATATAGAACGATTTCCCAGGTCTAGTTCAAATTTGGTTCTCCGGAAAAAAACTACGATAAGTCGGTAAGCCGCAATACAATTTTCTCTTCAAAAAGCCTCTCCTTTCGCGAGGAGATCAAAAGAATGTCGAGCGCGAGAAACGGCTGCCGCCGTCCATCCAGCATCCTTTTGAAGGCTTTTCCACCTGCATTACCAGGGCTAAAGTCTGGCTTTCTACCGCTGACTTTTTGTGATGATTTTTCTCCCTTCGTTGCCTCCGCCTCTTCCTCCCACTGATTACTTTTGAACATCCCGACGAGTACGTACTGCCGTTTCTCCGTAAATTAATTCTCGGCATCTCGGCACCAAAGGCCTTTTTCACTCACCTGCTCGTACATGTCCTTCATGCCACCGGAGAAGCCCCTCCAGTTGGCGAAGATGATGAGAGGGAGCTCCTCGCGGTTGAAGTCGAACAGCGCCTGCGCCGTCTTGTAAGAGGAGTCGGGGAACCAGACCTGAGAGCGTAATGACATTGACTTTTGGCATTTCCAAAGGTGAAAATCAATATGAGAACATTGAATAGTTTCCTACATAGGTTTGTGGGATAATGGCCAAAAGGAAGTACGAACAAAGTTCAAGCCTTCGGAAAGGACAAGTGGGAGTAAATTAAACAAAAATTACCCAGCATTGTCGAAACTTGAAAATAAACGAAAGATAGCATTCACAGCTATTGTACAACACCTGTCCCGCTTGCGAAAGGTCCTTGGCTTCTGAATCCGGGTTCGCCGGGTCGGCCGGGACGCTGAGCTCCACAGTCCGGGTCTCCACGGCCACCACTCCGACGGGGATGCCGCCGAGGCGAGCCCTCCCGGCCACGACCGTGCGGGCCCAGGCCGACATTATCTCGTCGAAGGATCCCTCGTCGAAGAATCCCCTAAGTCGCCCAGCCTCGGCGAATCTCCCGTCCAGCATCCACCTCGGGTCGTATGCGCCCCCGGCCGGGGGCACGAACTCAACGTCTCGTCCGACGGGGTCGAGCAGCGGGCGGAGGACTGGGAGCGGGGCGCCGCGGTGGCGGGGGACGTAGCTCAGCCATCGCAGCAGGCGGCGGACGCCGTCGACGTCGTTGCGCTCAGTGCGGTGCGAGACGCCGTTGTTGTGCATAATCTGGGCAAAGGTACAGAATTTTTTAAATATTGTATGGCAAAGGAGGACGGGGGGAAAAGTTCATTTTCCAGCGTTCTTGTCGGAGGCAAGAGGATAATGGACAAAGGAAGCAACGTTTTTTGTACAGCATCCAACCGAATATGAAATATGCAGAACGAAGGGGAAAACTTTTCCAGGGTTCCTAATTTCGAACAGTGCCAGCATTTTGGTACTCAAAACGTAATGTATCTTTAACAGACAAAACTAACCTGCACTCCGCCCAGCTGTGTGTTACTTGTGTAGACCTCCCGGCCGAGTAGCTTGTTGAGCGCGGCGGCGCCCGTGAGGATGATAGCCGAGTTCTCGACCTGCACCACCCTCTGGCCGAGGCGGACGAGGTAGGCGCCGATGCCGATGGCGCGTGCAGATACCATGGACATGGTGACGATGTCCTGGTAGGCCTGGGAGGTCTCGCCGGCGATCATGGCGGCGGCGCTCAGGTTCTCCACGCCCATGTCGTCCGCCAGGCCGATGATGTCCGTGATCTTATATCTGCTCTCATCTCCCTCCTGTACAAGCTGCGAGTTGACCACGTTGCCCTTCCCAGAGCTGGTGATGGTGGCATGGTCTTCGGGCGTCAGGTAGAGGTACCTGAATCCCTTCTCCATGTCTGCGGGGTCCTCCCAGGCCACCTTGAGCGCCTGCAGCACCTCGCGGGCGACGCCAATGCGCGCGCCGGAGTTGGCGGCCAGGTAGAGACGGGGCACGCGGAGGCGTCGGGCCAGCTCTGAGGCGCGCTGGAAGAGCATGTCCTCGCGCGGGCCGAAGGAGCCGATGCTCAGGGTGATGTCGTTGCTGATCACGATGAGGTCGCGGCCCTCGGGGCATTCTGTGGAGGAAATGTAAGAAATTTAGTGCTCCTTTTCAACGAAAAACCCTTTAAATGACTGTCTTCTCACCTGGAGTTTTGAGCGTCATTTTCCAGGCCACCATTGCGACGTTGTTTTCTCCCGGATTCCTCGTCTTCTCGATGACCTTGGACTCGTCCTTTGACAGCACCAGCTCCGTGCACGAGAACATGTCCGACTCGAGAGGAATGTCCACCTTCTTCGGCTTCTCTTCTTCCTCCACTTCAGACGGGGAGCGTGCCACTGCCTGAGCGTGCTGTCGCCACATCTCCTTCAGGCTCATCTTGAAGATGTCTGAAGGACAAGGATCAAAATTATTACAATTTCCTTTTCATAGACAATAAAAACAGTATTCACCTGGAAAGTCGTATGCGAATGTGGTCTCCAGCGCCTGCGCCTTGCTCCTCTTTGTCTCCAGGAAATCCTTGGTCATGTATGGCGTGCTGACGGGGAGGCCGTGCCAGGCGCCGCTCTCAGGGAAGAAGGAGACAAACTTGATGACCCAGGTCTGAGGGTCCGTCACCTCGCGGTAGATCTTCATGGCCATGTTGAATCCGGCCGCTATGGAGATACACAGCCGGTAGATCCCGGAGGAGGAGCCCTGCTTCTGCTGCTCCCCTGGCATCCGGACGGACATGCGGAT
>JAAUYJ010170731.1_pt1 | contig 13038 bp, 14 predicted proteins | sample 7278031 | NCBI WGS metagenome assembly JAAUYJ01 (sample SAMN14350222, study PRJNA611818) | marine sediment metagenome | isolation source: surface marine sediment (1.8m) | place: French Polynesia: Moorea | collected 2018-08 | reverse complement strand
GCGAAGATTCGTCGTGTTCTGAAATACATACAAAGTACGAACTGTAGCTAAAGTTGTAATGGCAAGGTGCGTATCACTCCATCATACCAAGAGAGCGGCACGCTTTTCCAGGATGCTGAACGCAAAGTGGTTTAGGAACACGTTCTTGGGCAGCGCCACCCCTTGAAAGCGGTACAGGTCTGCGCCGTCGTTGCTGATAGGGTGAGCCCTGGCGATGGTGCAGCGCCGGCCAAGGAAACCAGTGTTCCCAACCATGGGCCCGCGACTGATGTCGACGTGGTCCCCCGTGCGGTACAAGGTGACCTTTTCACCTAGAATCGGGGAAAAATGGCAGGTCGGACAGAGATCGTCGGAAAGGCGTACCGACATAGAATAAGTTTTTTCACTACTCCTTTGTTAGTAAACATTTGATACATCTTGGTATTGAATACTTAAAACCTATCCTTTGTCTGTAAGGCCTGTTTGAATACTTAACACCCCAGCTTTACTAAAATAGTCCTTTTTGGCCAAAAAATTAAAGAAAGGTACAATACCTGGATGTATTGATTTTTGACTCTATTTTAGTCTAAAAAATGATATATTTATTCAAAATTATGCCTTTCTGAAGACCTCTTTACCTCATGACATAAACGGAAAAATGCCGCCTTACCTGATTTTGAGTTGGATGCGATGCTTGGGATCTGACGGATTTTGTACTGATTGTCTTTGAACATTTCCTCCGCCACCTTGATGTCAACGTCCAGTCTCTCAAAGGGAAGTTCCTTCTCCGCTATCCTATAAAAAAATCACCAAAATTGCTCAAAGTAAGTTGCGGGGGAGGGGAAGGGAAGTTTATATTGTTGTACCAGTGCATGGTGAGTTGGGAAATGAAAGTGAACAAAAATTGATGTTTCTGAAAATCAACCACATGGTGGAACCCTAAAACCAAATGATTTGCTGGTGGCCCATAATCTCTTATTGTTTCTCCATGCAGCAGTAACTACCGGTAGAAACGTCTAATTGCAGCAGTAAGTTGAGGAGCTAATAACAATAATAATCTCTGGACAAGAAAATACTTCGGGAAAAGCATCAAAGTCAAAAAGGCAAAATTTGGACGGGCACTATCATCTTTGAACTATGAGTGCTTAAGTCCCAACGGAGTCAAGCCTGCAGTTCAAGCTGTCAGTCACGGGAATTATATGATGAACATGTGCATTTTTTAACATGTTCTTTCACGCGAACTTGTCATAAACTACACTAAACTAAACTAAACCTGTGCATGGCTGCGCTCAGTGTCATGAGCTCTTCCCGCGTTGGCTCCCAGCCTGGCATCTTAAGGTCCACGTCGTGTACAAAGCTCCCACTGGCGACTGCGAAGGAAAAAATCTTGAAATTAGCGTCTGTGCCGTTAGTCATTTTTAATGAAACTGCAATACCGTTGGGCGCTGGGAAACTGTGCAGCTCTACGAAGACGTCCTCGGTGAATACCTCCTCCAGGACTGCCCCCAGAATGAATGAGCAGCTCCTCCAGAATGCCCTGTTGGCGTGAAAGGGGTCCTCAGAATGGAAGTGGAGCAGCTGCAGGGTGCAATCAGACTCCAACGGGCGGTGCATGTCCCACAGCTGGCCGTCCACCAGAGCCAGGGCGGATCTATCCATCAACACGTCTGACAGGTCTGACAAAGGGAAAACATTTCTGGTTCATGTTTAGATGCACATTTAAGGCATTGCTAGCATACGCTGTGCCACGTTGTAGGGTGTGGAGATGTGCTTGTTCATGGAGAGCATGGCGTCCTTTGGCGCCCCCACGTAGTTGACGGAGATCTTGTCCACCCTGGGCAGGAGGTCAAGCTGGCGCTGGCGCTCCTGGTCAAACAGCTCCGAGCGGCGGCGGCGGACAGAGGCGTTCGTCAGGGGGGCGGCCCTCTCCTGTTGGTGGGTGGCCGTTCTCATCCCGTCGATATCCTCCGGGAGGATGGACAGGCGCGTCTGGGAGGCGGTGAAGGAGGGGCCGTAGCGGGGGGCCTCCGCCTCCTGCTCCCGTTGGGGTCGGGGGTCGGCCAGGCTGGAGCGGGCTCTCAGTGAGGACGGACGCGGAACCCTGCGGACGAAGGGCAGGGACAGGCGGGCGCCGCGAAGCATGGCGACAAACGCAGGAACGGGAGGTCAGGGTCAGGGTCAGGGTCGCACCACGCGCCAGGGTCGGGGTCTCGGGGTCGTTCGGGATCGACGGGTTACCCACAGCCTCTGGGGTTACCTAACTTCCCTCGGGGATCCCTCGTGCCTCGTCTGAAAAGAAAGGAGGATCAGAGTCAGAGCGAAGAATCACTCACTCAACCTGCCTAAAGTCCCAGGCATTTCTGTGGTCTCCATCCCGAAATTGACGTTGGAATCCGGCCCGTATCTTTTTACCTGCGGCGATAGCGATCGAGGTTTTTACATACAATTTTCCGGGAAGCTGTCCCAATCCAGCATAACAAATGTAACATTTCGGTATACCGCTACATAATAATCATAATCAATGACCAGAGAAACTGAAAAAAACCTCGACATTTTTAGTCACCTTCAAATATTTAGATTTTTGGGTGCTTTCTCTAAAAGTCGAGCCTAGACGTCGAGCTTCGAGCAGTCGAGCTTTTCGAGCCTGGCCAAAACCCCTGGAGCTCGAGCCTGGGATCTAGCCGAGCCTAAGCTCGTTCCACCCCTAGTCTCCAGCCTCGCCTATCTCCCCTTCTCTGAGGTTCTCTCTGATCTCCCTCCTTAGTCCGAAGGCTCGGCCAGAGCAGAAGGGTTGCGAGGAAAAGAACGGGCAGTTGTGGAATGATTGAAAGCCCAAAAATATGATGTTCAATGTTCGTACACAAGTTACAGAAAGAAAGATTTCAGCAGCACAGTTCCTTTTGCTACAAGGCCATCCGGATGATTGGTGGTCGGTCTAATTCAAAGGGAGAAAAAGGTTTGAATTTCCCTCCTTTAGCAGCAACAGCTGAACAAAGAGAAAAGGGGCCAAAAATAAACAAGGAAAGCGTCGCCGAAAGAGAGTCAAGTCAACAGCCAAGAGGCCCAAGACTCGACTCTCAAGGCTCAAGCTCAAGCCTCAAGAGAGTGAAGAGACTGGACTGGAGAGATCGAACGACTTCTCGCCGACCTTGTTCTTGCTGCCGTTGTTAGTGTTGGTCGACGTGTAGGTATTGTCCCCCCCTCTGCCAGGATGTCCCAGCGCGGCAAGGGTAGGCAGGGCCCAAACATGGCCTTTGCAGGGGACTACATTGCTCTGGGCGCCAAAGGTAAACGGAACAACACTCGATCCATTACCTCTTTCTTGGTCTCTGACCCCTGTGGTCTTGTTTCAGGTGGTGGCGGGGCGGCCAAGCGGGGCGACTCATCCTCCACCGGCGCCTCCGGGTCTGGCGCTGGTGCCTCTGGCGTTCCCTCCGGCGCAGGGTCCCTAGCGCACAAGAAGCAACAACAGTCCCGCGGCGGTGGCGCCTCCTCCTCGTCTACCTCCTCGTCTGGATGGGAGGGCGTGGCGGCGGACTTTGTTGACTCTTCTGACCTGTTCCGCGCGGCCACCGACGAGGACGCCACCCCCGAGAGAACCACCTCGCTGCTGTGCGGGGCCGTCCGAGCACTTCGCATTCAGCGCTCCAAGCCGGACCAGCTGCTCTACCTGTCACTCCTCCTGCTGGCCAAGTCGGAGCCACGCCTCTTCCTGTCCTCCCCGCAGGACCACGTGCTGGAGGCCTTCTGCTCGCTGCTGCGGAGGGACACCAAGGAGAGCTACAAGTCCAAGGGCAACGCACTAGTGCCGGTGCTTGCAGCAAACGTTCTAGCTGCAGCCTACAGGGAAGAACGGAGCTGGCCGGAGGTCTTCGTGCGCATATACGTAGAGGACGCCATGGGGGAGAGGCTGTGGGTGGACCACCCTGACTGTAAGGGATTCGTGGACAACATTGTCACAGCCTTTGGAACAAAGTAAGAAATAAAATCATAATTGCTGCCCAGTGTTTTTGGTTTGGTTTTAATACAGGTGCATGTGAGAAATAACATTTTAAAGGTATAATTCAATGCATATTGAACTATATGAATATCCATGACTGACAGCATGACTGTAGGCTTGACTCATCCTTGAGACTTTAGCACCTGTTAGCTGGGAGATGAAACTGTTGTCATCCATACATTGCCTTGGTGACTTTGACACTTTTTTCTTCCCCAAAGGTCTTGGACCACCATCAAATCGCTGAATATTGGAACCCAACAGACAGATCCATCTGCAAGCAATTTCATTTCCCAACTCCTTGTTGCCCAGTGATATCGTCTTAAGTCCAAATGCAATTTTTTTCGTAGATTACCCACGTCGACTGCCCACCAGAGTCTCTTCTCCAAGCCGGGCACTAGCGAGGTGACTACTCCTGGGCGCGAGTCCCCCGGGCCTGGCTCTGGTTCTGCCACCCCAACCCGGGTGGCGCCCGAGGACGATGACTCCTCTTCTTCGGCCGGGATGGCACTTGCCTCTTCTTCCCTGGCTGGAGACTCCTCCGACATGCCAGTCTTCCACAGGTACCCCGGAATGCAAGGGGTGGTGGAGCACTTGGTGATGGAGGCGGTTCGGGACCAGTTAGGACGGAGGCAGGCCGGGGGAGGCACAGGAGACAACATCACTAGAAACTTTATCAGGTTCCTTACTGCGGCTTGCGGACTCACCGAGGTAATACACACTTCAAGAATGGCACACTTAGAGACATTACTTTCAATTTTTTGTAGGTTCGCCTGACTGTCATCTCTAAAGTGGAGATGTGGGTGATGAACCCAAAAGTATCCCGGGCCGCCCACGAGCTACTCCTGGCCGTGGCAATGAACTGTAACACGCACACTCCCATGGATGTGGAGGTCATCGGCCAGTTTGCCAAGCTGCGATTCAAGAGCAAGCCCAACGTGAACCTCTACCTCCAGTGCGTCAGGGAAATCACAACTTCCCACATGGAAAATTTGCCCGCCTTGGTGAAGCACACCATCTTCAACGAGCTTTCAAACGCTCGAAGCACCAGCAACATGGCCGTGCTGGGCGTCCTCTTCTCGGCTGACGGGGATCGCGCGGCCTCCTCCCTCGCCTCAGTCTTTGTTGAGCTGCTGCTGCAGAAGGACTGCTACCTGCGGGCCCTCCGCGCTCTCCTACGGGAGGTGGTGAGGGCGCTGCGTGGGGACATCAACCTGCAGGCGTTCTGCCTCCAGCTCATGAAGGAGCGGCCCAAGGAACAGGTAAAAGAAAAGCATCATTAAAGAAGGACGGAATACTGTGCAGGACGGTATACTGTGCTCTACCCGCGCCGACCCTTAGTTGGCAAGAAAAAAAGTGTTCACAACAGGAGAGACAGAGGAAACTTTTTCGTCTCCTCTCATCAGTGGCTCATGTTCGCCCAGAGATAAAAGAGGACGGTTCTGAAAGCACCTTGATGCGGAACACTGCTTCCATTTGTATTTGACTTGTCAGCATGCCATGAGTTTAAACAGACCCAATATATGAACCGCGGCACCCTGTAACCACACATGGGCAAGGGGGGGAAAGACAAGGGGGGAAGCACGCCCCCTGTGGGTCAAAAACAAGTCCCCTCCCCTGTGGCAGAAAAATGGGTACTCATCACAAAAAATCCATGGTCTTTTCTATGGTATACCCCCTTTTCTTGGCCAGAGAAGCTGTCTGTATCATTTGAAATGTGCAGGTCTTACTAGTTTCTATTCAAGACTAATAAAAAGTTGAAAAATTACATTTCCAGAAGATGTCTTTTTATAAAATTGTCAAAAAGCTATTTGTACTTCGGAGTAATTTTTTTCTCCCCTCCCCTCCATCCAGGCTACAGCAGCCAAAAACATCACCTCCCCTGATATCATTTTTGACCCATGTACTACACATGAAAAAATATATTCCCCCCCACTCCCTGCGAAAAAAGCCGTGCCCATGTGTGCCTATAAGCTATAACCTACGTACATTGTTCTTCATCGTGCAGGTGTTCAAGGACTTCGAGTTCAAGGACCGCATGTTCACCTCCATCGCCGACCTGGTGACCCTCTCCGTCTTCCTGGGCGTCTCCCCTCCCGTCCGTGAGGCCGTGGCCGCAGCTGCCAGGGGCGACAGGGGACGTGACGTCTCCGCCTTCAAGGCCTACCTCAAACAGGCAAGCTAACCTATAAAGAGGTGGGACGAAGGGTGGTTAAGGAAGGAACAGTGTCAAAGTCAAGAAGGCATAATTTGGGCGGACTCTTTCATCTTCCGACCACAGCTGCTAAAGTCTTAACAAGGAGGCAAGCCTGCAGTTCAAACTGTCAGCCATTGGAATATGATATGATGTGCATGTGTACTTGTACTTTTAGACAGATTGTTTCACATGAACCTGCTATAGAACCAAACCAAGCAAAACCAGGAGACCATTCAGGGAAAAATCATCTCCCGTCGGTCTTCTGGGGTAGGAGGAGGACGAGAAGAAACCGTTGGGAAAGGGGACAAGGAAAAAAGTCGTTTCTGCTGCTTGCGCTTCGTCCATGCTCTTGTCCTTCAAGCGAGTCCAATTTCCCTTCTCCACGTCAACCTTTTCCCCTGTTTTCTATCCTGCGTGACAGGTGTCAGCCATCCAGAGAGACGCAATGTGGTGGCTTCACGAGGCGGTCCCCAAGTTATACAAGACTTCAAACTTCAACCAGGTCTACCCACATTGTCTCCGAAAGGTGAGAGACACTTTTGCTACTTGCACTTTAGAAAATTTATTGGTTCTCTTTTCACCCGCCCAAGCAATCGTAGTTGTGCTGTGTAGAAATAGCTTTCCCTTTTGCCTTTGCCGATGGAAAAAGTAAAATTGGGCTGGATCAGTTCTGCAGAAAAAACATCCTATCAAAAGGAAAGTCGTGGACGTAAAGATATTTGCAGCATGACATTTCCCTTTATTTGCTTAATGCCGCGGCCCAATTTTCGGCATCCAATATCGGCCAATCCATCCATTCTTTTCGGCAAACGGCAAACTCGTTCGACTTCGGCCAGATCTGTCGCTTTACCCCCAAAGCCCCAGTACAAAGAACATTCAATCTTTTCCCCGCGCAGGTCTTATTCATGGTGAACCACGATGAATACTGTCACACAGACGGGTGGCCAGCAGAGAACGACAGGCACCTATTTTTCAAGGTAAAAAAATCCTGTTATAGTCCAAGCCCACAAGGGCGGTAAATTGATGTTTTTTTTTCTCCCAGGCCACCTCGGAGATACCACTCATGCAGGAAACGGTGACCCGCCTCTTCCTCATTGGCCTGAGCAAGTACCATCCGCTCAATGGTCCCGACACCGTGGACTTGGCTGAGTTCCTGGCAAAGAGGGCGGCAGCGCTTCACCACCTGGCAGCAGAGGACCAAGTGAGTTGTATAAATTTATCGCTGCAAAGTCAAAATTTTGAAATGTTTACTAAGTTTTCTTTTTGTCTCAGGATTTCCGTGTGTTGCACGCTGACAAGCCAAAGGAGCTTGTTGAGTTCCTGATCAACCTAGGCGCGTACAGCTACCCAGACACGATTGCCCTCCCGGCAGGCTACATGCCACCCTCCATGGCAATAAAGCCCACTTACTGGAAGGTGAGTGTGAACTTTATGGTGCTTTCACTAGGTCATTAGGCTCTGAATGTCCGGCATGGGCCATGGCCCAAAAGTAATGTTTTTGTACTATAATTGCAAGTGCTTTTTTCCTGTTTTCAGATGTTCATCATCTTGACCCTGTACAGCGCGCACAACCCCGGCGTGCTGGGCAGCCTGGCTTGGGATGAGTACCCCACTCTGCGATCCTTCCTAGAGATGTGCATTACCAACCAGTTCGTGTTCCCTCCCCCCACCATTGCACCTCCGGGCAGCGAGCAGGCGGAGCAGCTTAAGGCCAAAGAGCAGCAGATCAGGGAGGCTGAGAGGCAGGCCATCCTCCTGGTACAGATTGTTTAACCTTTTTAAACAATTATTGCCCTGCCACAACTCCACATTTTGGTTATTACAGCTTGAGAGCCACTTGGCAGCAGCAACCAACAACCAGCACAACATCACTGAGGCCAACAGCCTCCTCCTGGAGACGCTCATAAACATGGACCCAAAGGGCGCCATCCGCCGCCCGCCTCAGCAGGTCCTTGACGAATTGCAGAAGATCAACCAGCATTGCAAGGTCGGCCACATGCTGTGCCGGAGCAGGAGTCCAGACTTCCTCCTAGACATCTTGAACAGACAGAGCGGTGGGGGGAGCGGCCAGTCCGGCTCCATGCCATGGCTGGCTGATCTGGTGGAGTCCAGCGAGGGTTCGCTGGGAGTCCTGCCCGTCCAGTGTCTATGCGAGTTCCTCCTTAGTTGCCAAGCGGACAAGGACGAAGAGGAAGACGCTGCTTTGGCAGCAAACAAGAGAAGGAAGGAGAGGCAGTTGCTGGTCCACCTTCAGGTAATACTGCAACTTTTATCCTGTTTATTGTACTGAATTTAATTGATCTTCCATATCATCACAGGGCTTGCTGCAATCACCCGACTCTGACCGCCGCGCCTGCTGCGAGACCTTGGACTACTTCCTTCGCCGCTTGGGATCCCAGCAGACCCGCCAGAGGCTCATGGCATTAAAAGGCCTCCAACTGGTGCTGACACCGCTAAAGAAGGACCCCGAGGTTGGCGAAGCCATGGAGGTGGACGAGGCTGATGAGGGTGGCGACTCTTGGCTCCTCTCTCACCTCTCAGCCGTGCCCTGCTTCGGAGACTTCTATCCCCACATTTCCACGAACCTTAGACATGCCTGCCAGGTAGAAAACGACCCGGCCACGGTAGGGCTGTATGTGCGCTTCCTGGCCCGTTTCGCACCCTCTGCCCTTCCTGACCTGGCCGACCTCTGCCTCGACATGTCATCCATCATTGTGGAGCGATCCACCATCCTACCAGCTGTGCTCTTTGAGTCGTCGGCCACCCACCGCGCCCTTTTAGAGCTCTTCGCCGGCTACACCAGAAGACTACTGGAGCTGGGCCCAGCCTCTGCCGCCGAGGAGGTGCTGTCCTCCCCGGAGCACCGGTCCGAGGCCGTCACCGTCCTGTTCCGTTCCATCGACGGCAGCGGTCCCTCTCTTCATCCTCCTAGGGAGGCCACTCTGCACTTCCTTGTCGTGCATGCCCAGATCATCCTCCTCACCTTCTTGCCGAGACTGTCCAGCTCCTCGGCCGGATCCGCAGAAGACTATAGGACGGCGCAGGATCTTCATGAGACGCTCATCAGGTGGTGGTTCAACGCCGGGGAAGCTCCCCAGGTAAGAGGAAATAAAGTTATTTAACCTGGAATTTTGCCCTGAGTCCAGACTCTGGACAGAAAACTATCACTGTAAATTTGTGAAAGAGGGTAAAATGACTTAATTTCAAGTATTTTCTGCTTGACTAAAAACTTTTTTTTCTTATTCAGGCGTTCCTTTTGGCCACTAAAGAGGAAGCTGTGCTTATTCCCGACTGGCTCAAACTGAAGATGATTCGATCTGATAGCCCAGTGCTGGTCGACACAGCCCTCCGCGAGTTGGAACCTCAACAGCTGGTCCTATTCATCCAGTCCTTCGGGATTCCCGTTGCTTCCATGTCCAAGTTGCTTGGTGTGCTGGATGCGGCAGCAGCAAGAGACCCGGTATGTGCAATATAAATTGTAAAAAGGATTAGTAGCACTAGCAAATGATGACTTTTTTTAGGGCATGGTTGCAGAGGCGGTCATGGACAGGACATACATGGGTCAGCTGGTGGCTGTCCAACACAGGAGGGGAGCCTCCAACGGCCACGCCTTCGCCGAGGCTCTTGGGCTTGGGCTGGCCGCCTACGCCAAGGAGAGGACCGACGCCGAGCGGGCGGAGGAGCAGGAGAGGAGAAACGAGGCCGTCAGGATAGGATCGGAAAGCCACCAGGTCTCAGTGATCCCACCCCGTCCGACTGCCCTGATCCCACCCGGGCAAGTCAAGCCGACGCTGATGCACCTTTTCGACATTGGCTCACCGTCAAGGATGACCATGAAGGAGAAGAGGGACGCCTTCAGGACGTTGCAAAAGTTCCTCGCGGCAGAGATTTCTGGGGGCGGAGCCACTACTCCTCTTCTAGATGCCTTGGTCAAGGCTCTAGACCAGATAATGAAATCGGAGCACAAAGGCAATTTCAGCACCGCCTTGGCTCGGCGCCCGTCCTTTTCTTGCGCCCTCGTCCGCCTTATTAAGTCGGCGCTGACATCACCGGGCGGAAGCACTTCCCTGATGAACCTGATGGTCAAGACAGCGGGAAACATCCTGGAGCACCTGAGGGTCAAAGAGGAGAAGCAGTCGCCTCTGGTCATGCTTCTAGAGGGTTTTAACGAGGGAGGAGCGGGTGGCGGAGGGGGACGGTCGGGAGGAAGTCAGCCCTCATCGCCGTCGCCCGCAAAGTCGCCCAGGAAGAAGGGCGACAAGAGGAGGAGGAAGGATGACGAAGACGAGCAGCAGCAGGCAGAGATGAGAAGGAATCTGGAGAGGGACATCCACGCCAAGGTGGAGGAGGCCCTTAGGAAGAAGAACACGAGGCCATTGGTGAACGAGATGGCCAACCTGCTCCTGAAGGAAGAGGACGGGGAGGCTGCCACCAAGAGGCAGGCCTCATCGCTCTCCTCCTCGGTGTCGGAGGCAGCCGCCTCCAAGGCAGGCCTCTTTGTTGACTGGCTGGAGATGCTGGATCCGGAGCTTATTCAGCTTGACCAGGAGACAAAGCAGCAGCTCCTCTTTTCCAAGTGCCTGGTCAAGGCATCATCGGGAGGCGGGAAGAAGAGGAAGGAGGAAAAGATGGTGGCCCCTTCAGCACGTCGCTCAAGGCCCTATCTTCTAACTATGTTGACCCACCAGTCGAGCTGGGAGAACTTACGCTCCGTCGTCAGCAGGGTCCTGGAGAGGCACAACGAGAATCTGGAGGCGTCGGCTGTGCTGGATTTCTTGGCTGCCTGCTCCTACATACCCAAATTGTGGCACGGCGTGGACACCAAGCACCGGCCCAAGCACGCCGCCCCGCCCGACATGCTGGACCTGAACGACGAACAGATAAGGGTCCTGGTGGAGTACCACTTGGCTGAGGTCAACGAGAAAAAGTGTAGGAAATCTGAAGCCACTGACGCCGTGTTCCGCGGGAGGATGGGGCTTCTGATGCAGTGCCTGTCGACCAGGCAGAAGGCTAACGCGTCAGTAGAGCACCTCTTCTGGAAAATTGTGGGACAGGGAGAGACGGACTCGAGCCGAAAGACGGCCAGGCGACTCCTCCTCCAGATATACATGATGAAGCCGTCGTGCCTGGTCCACCTGCAGACGGGAGGACTCCTGGACTCTCAGGATCTGCTCCCCTCTAGGCTTGAGCCCCCGTCCAGCAAGGGGGCCTCTTCCGCCGGAGGGGCGAGCACTCTCGACGCAGTGACACACACCCTGATCTCAGCACTGGCGGCCACCCAGCACGGGAGGCAGTGGGCGGCGCAGATGTTGGAGTTCGAGGCTGCGGCCAGGAAGGTGGCAGCCTGCCACCCGATCCTCACCCTGAGGAACCTCACGTTGGTGTCGGCATCTCTCAAGGGCAGGACGGAGTACGACTTCAGCTTCTTCCGGAGCCGTAACCACCTCACCCTGTTCAGCATGGCTCTGGGACTTCTGGACGTACTTAGGCCCCACGTGTTCCGGCTGGAGCATCGCAGAAGTTTGGAAGAGACTCTGGTCTGCTACTTTGACATGCTCACGGCCTACTTCAACCGACGCGACAGCTTCATCGGTGTTATTGATAAGTTCCTCACCTTCCTCAACGACTACTTGGAAGCTGAACCCTTGGCTGCAGCTGAATTCATCAGGAAGCACGGGTCAAACCTCCCGGACATGCAGAGGGCGCTTCCAAACCTGGCTTCCTTGAAGGCCCTCGTCACCAACCTCAACCTGGAGTCTTCTTCCTCATCCTCATCTACGGCGGCGGCGGCGGGCAGCGCCAGCAGTGGCGCCTTCTCCCAGCAGGCACGTCGCGACGCCGCCGCCGAGGGCGCCAGGCTGTTGGCGGCGCTGCAGAGCGCCAAGAGCAACGAGGAGGTGGCGGCGGCCCTGAAGGACGCCAACGAGGCCTGCCAGGGCGGCTCCGGCGCACGCGCCTCCATCCTGGAGCATCTGGCCCCGGAGATCTGCTCCTACGCCTCCCACCCTTGCCGGCAGGTGCGGGCGCCGGCACACAACCTGATGCTCAAGTGCATGCGCTTCTCTCCTCGCACCTCCGTCACCAGGGAGATCGCCACGTCCTACGTCCGCTGCCTGGAGTCCCGCGACCCTTCCGTGGCCCAGGCAGCCTTGGAGAAGATGCCGGACGTGGTCGTGCTGGCACAGGAAAGTCTGGTGGACATCATGGCAGCGGCGTTTAATCTCGGCATCCACGGCGGAATGAACGTCACCCAGTACATCACCGACACTATTGGTGTCCTAAATACCAGCCTAGGATACTGATTTGATTGCCAGATGTAAAATGGGGTATTTTTACCTAAAATATTTCCCCCTTCTTTCAAGAGAAGAAAATAATAAACTTGAAGAAAACATGTTAGTTTATACAGTAGGCAAAATTTTTTGAACCTTCCAGCACCAAACTTAATCCGTCTACAGTAAACTGCTTGTCCGTTGACGATTGTTTGGAATTAGGCGGCTCCAATCTTTCCCTGCCTCAATCGATCCCCCCTTCCTTCCCTCACAGAATGGGCCTGTTAAGGGAGTGGGGGATTTGCGAAACAAAAATCACTCTTCTGCGTACCTGCGGCCAGAAAGGTAAAGTATCAGGTAAACAAATCGAGATGAAGATGAAGAAGGAAAGAGTGTTCGAAATCACTGCTCTGGCCAATATCGTCCTGATCTCCGTCTATACTGCTGCGTTGCTAGACCGTGGAAAGCGACCATACATGGGCAGCATAGGTGGGCAAGGGGGGGAATACCCCCCCAGACGTCCAAAAAACTGCTCCCCCCCCCCAAACCAACAACTTATTTACTACTGTTCCCCCCTCTAACTGGTTAGCCACCAG
>JAAUYJ010028338.1_pt1 | contig 13043 bp, 11 predicted proteins | sample 7278031 | NCBI WGS metagenome assembly JAAUYJ01 (sample SAMN14350222, study PRJNA611818) | marine sediment metagenome | isolation source: surface marine sediment (1.8m) | place: French Polynesia: Moorea | collected 2018-08 | reverse complement strand
GGCTGCTGCTGGACGTTTGGCGCCTGCGCCTGCGCCTGCGGCACATTGGGCTGCTGCTGGACGTTTGGCGCCTGCGCCTGCGTATGCGGCAAATCGGGCTGCTGCTGCTGCTGCTGCTGCTGCTGCTGCTGATGCTGCAGCTGCTGATGCTGCTGATGCTGCTGCTGCATCTGCAGCTGCTGATGCTGCTGATGCTGCTGCTGCGCAATTAGCTGCTGCTGCTGCTGCTGCTGCTGCTGGGCAATTAGTTGCTGCTGCTCTTGCCGCTTCTGGGGTGAGACGTGTTGCAGTAGCAGGGAAACATTCTGCTGCGGATTAGGTAGACCACTGGCGGACCCACGAGGAGGCGGTGGTTGAGCTGGCGGCGTCTGCTGCCGCGGCCGCGGGCCGCGGGAGGGCGAGGGATGCCCAGGTGGAGGAAGCCGCCCTGGCGGAGTCTGCTGCCGCGGGCCGCGGGAGGGCGAGGGATGCCCAGGTGGAGGAGGCCGCCCTGGCGGCGTCTGCTGCCGCGGCCGCGGACCGCGGGAGGGCGGGGGATGCCCAGGTGGAGGAGGCCGCCCTGGCGGCGTCTGCTGCCGCGGGGACGGCTGGCGTAGACGAGGGTCTGGACCCCCGCTGGGGATTCTATCCATCTTTCCCCTCCAAGAGTTCGGAAGCGAGTGGTGATTCGAGCCAAGGAAGATTCGCCTTTTATACCCAAATTCGGGACTCCTATTCCCCTCCGGGCGGAGGGGAATAGGAGTCCTCTCCTCCAGGTAGTAGTGCTGTTCCGTCTTGTTCCGTTTGAACGGGGCAATTGGAAGAATGAGCGCACCCGCTTTGGAAGCGTATTTTCGCCATATTTTGTTGGGAGAATTTGCAACAGTTCAAAGACCTCTTTGCTAACAGGGAGGAGGATGACTATAGCCGGGGAACAACTTGACTACTCGAGTGATTTAAATCTTTTCATTGTTATTTGTCGGGGAAACGGTACCAGTTAGACTTCAATAGCAAATATGGCCGCCGCAAATTTTTCAGAACTTGCTCGATTTTTCACGGTATGCCCCCGGGGAACGGTGGAATGGAGCAACAGCGCAATATCCGAATGCAACCTTGCTCTGTATATGAATGGTGCTTTGCTTCCGGCGGACCTTGGGCCTGCGTACATTAATGGCAGCGGTGGCAAGATATCCCCTCTCTTGAGGCACAAGGACAGACTCCTTGTCCGAAACGATGATGCTGACGGGAAGTGGAAGTATGCAATCTTTTTTAAGGGCGTCTTTGAACACGACTGCTCCATCCTAACGGAGGACCAGATAAACAAAAGCCCCTTCGCTGTTACCGGACGGCAAAACTTGCTAACATTCGAGAAATTCATGCAAACGAGGACGAGAATCGGTGTCTACAAGTACGTCGGTGAGGTAAATCTAAATTGGGTACGCGATATCACGGTAAAGGACTTTACACCGGAAAACACTAAAGTTTGCTCTCGTGGGTCAGAGTGTTGCGTTGCTCTCCGTCAGTCTGACGAATGTCTACTTGAAGCATGCCTTGTCTACTTCTCTAGAGTGGAAAGGGGACGCAAGAGTGCAGTTCGCAAGTTTAAGATCCGGAAACCTGCCCTGAGCTTCCATTATGTGGTCACCCCCTTCATAACAGCGGACCACTTTGGGGCAGTTGTAGAGACACAAAACGCGCTCCTTGGAAACGAGGTGGAATTTGCTTGGTTCAGCAAATTGGACGAGAAGTACTGCTATCGGGCCGGCCCAAAGACAGTGTGCAAGGTTCCCGGGGGAATTGCAGTGACAGGATGTAGGAGTGACAGTGAAGGGAAGAACGTGCTGTTTGTGGTAGACCTGGTAAATTATGTTTACTACATGGTAAACACCGCGGATGAGAAAGTCTTGCGCCTAGGGCCTATGTTCTCATTCTCTCAATCAGCCACGTCATGCATCCGATACCATTCGGGCTTCCTATTTGCCTATCAGGAGAAGGAAAAATTGCGCCTTAAAAATTGGGGGGAGGATAGGGGTGGAAACTTTAACGTTGTTACGAAGAATGCAAGGCTTTTAGGGATGACCGAAAACGGAAATGTCTATATCGGCAGCGGGGGAAGGTGTGTATCATTACACCTGTCACGATTTGGCGGAAAGAAACACTGAATTCTGTCTTTTTGGCGATGCGTTTATTTTTTTCCGAGAAACTATGCTAAATCTTTGTGAAGTGCGACCTGGTTGCCCCTGCGGCAGAGAGGCATTAAATTCTGTCTTTTGGCGATGCGTTTATTATTTTTTTTTTCAGAGAAACTATGCCAAATCATTGTGAACTGCGACCTGGTTGCCCCTGCGGCAGAGAACGCTGAACACTGGCTGCAATATGCGTACGAGAGCAGCACCGACGAGACAAACGAAACTGACGAAGGCCGCCAGGAAGAAGATCACCAGGAAGTCGTGAATTAACCTGTCGTCGCTGATTTTCTCCGTCTCAGCCAGGAAGCTGGTTCGCTCCAGGGTGGCCAGGGTGACAGGGGAGAGGGCCCTCACCCTGAGGGCTGCCAATTCTCCACCCTCCTCGATGAATTTCACAACTCCCGATGGGAAGTCCCTCTCGATGACCCTCTCACCGCTGCCCTTGGTGACGTTGCGCCCGTAAACCAGAACGCCACGGCTCTTGATCCTGCACCCTGGCCTGAGAGTCTTGACCGCCTGCTCGCCAGCGTGGCTGAGCCTTCCTTCCCCACAGTCCAACCTGAATTCGTCCGATGAGGTCGCCACACTGGTGCCGTCGATCAGGCTGACGGCGTCATTCTCCTGCTTCAGCTCCAGTAAGCAGGTGTTTTTGGCATCGTACTGATGCTGCTCCAGGATGGAGAAGGCGCAACGGAGGTCTCCCCCCTTTGTGTTGGTGTAGTGCTGGACAAAGGACACCGTCTTGCCTGAACAGACATAGCTGCCATGAAGGGTGTCACACTGGGGAGGGAATAAGGGTTAAAATTAATAACTGAAAAGTAATAATTCGTTCATCAAACAACAAACGATAAAGTACCTTGCTTCCAAAGTCTCTCTCGTCCACGGAGAAGAAGGTCTTGTCGCCGTTGCTGCTGACTGCCAGGAGCTTGCCCTCAGGGAGGACCATCCCAAACAGGCCCCACTCGGAGTGGATCAAGGAGGAGTGAACCTTGTAGATATCGTACTTCTGGAGAAGGGTGACGTAGCTCATGTGGATGACGACGACGATTTCTCCCTTTTCCTTTGCGACCAGGCTGAATTCTCGCCCAATCATGGTAGAGGCAGCTGTTGGGACGACTTTGGCATATGGAGATGCGGAGCGGACGAGTTTCTTTAGCGTTGTGTGACAGCGCTCCAGGTTTCTCATGCTGACGAGGTTAGAGGTGACCCTTCCCGCGGTGAGGTCCTCCATCATGGTCTTGGCGAGCACAATCTGCTCAGTCAGGGTTCCGAGGCCTGTCACATCGAAAGCATCGAAAAACACGGTGCCGTTGTCGTAGGTGTGGTGGTAGGTGTTGTTTTTGAGGCTTCTTATATGGTCGATGGTGTCATCCCAACCAGAGTCGCAGATGATGTTGTGCGTGGATTTGCTCCCGCCGGCGATCTCCTTCACTTGATCGGGAGTGATGGGAGAGACGGCGATGGGGGGCGGCGGGTCCCACACGTCCTTCATCTTGACGAAGCTGTCTTCCGCACCCCCAAGATGAAGATGGATCCCGAAGCGTTCCACAAGGTGGGAAAACTCTATCCCATCCTTTGCTGCCCGGGCAAGGTAGCTGAAGAGCCTAGGCCGCTTGGAAGGGTCTGGATTGACCTCGTTGGCCTTGGCCACCCGAGAGTAGAGGTCCTTCACCTCCTTGGAGAGGTCGAAGACGTTGGCCAAGATCCTGAGGTGGGCGTCGCCGTCAGTTCTGATTGTGGTCCCAACCTTCTTGAAGGCGACTTTGGGGCCGAGGGTCGCGTTGGAAGGAGCCGGAATCGCCAAGATAGTTGCCAGGAGGAGGAGGAGCGCCCGGGAAGCCATCTTGAACGAAGAAAGAAGACTGAACGATGATTAGGAAAATCTTCTTCCTCTTTATACCCATCACCTGGACTCCGCGTTGTCTCCCCGCCGAGTCCCGTTTTCTCATCTCCCCCTCGGACAGCAGCCCCGCCCACTCTTTTTTTTGGGTTTTCCTCCCTTCGCCCAAAAAGCGGACTCCGACCCGACCCCCGCGGAGTCCACCTGGCAGGTATAAATACGGCGAAATTTTCAACGCTAATCCATCATTCATCATTCGTCTCCAAACACAAGAAGACCTCCAAGAAGAATCCCTCACCTCTCCATCACAACAAGAGAAGGCGACGAAGATGCTGTGGAAGGCGGCCTTTCTGGTCGCGCTCCTCACGGCCTTTCCCCCGGCCGTCCACTCCAAGGCGGACTCCGAGGCGGACTCCGAGGCGGGCTCCAAGCCCCTGGGGGTGCCGACGGTCAGGAAGTCTGACTACGGCGGCTACTTCTCCTTGCTCGGCCGCATGTCGGTAAGGAGCAAAGTCGATGATGTTTGTTTTTGTTTACAAATTCGCGGCGCATGCGCTGTCTCCATTTCTGGTTTTTAACGAAACCTCTTTTGTTTCTGTTCTTTTCGCCAAGGTAAACAAGGGTGACGCCGCCCTGGGCGTCGAGCTGGACATCGTCGAGGCGACACTGTCCGTCTCCAACTCGGTCGACCTCATCAACAGACTCATGAAGAACAACACAGACCCCTACATCAAGGATGTCAAGAAGAGGGCTGCGACTGCGCGCGAAAACATGGAGTCCTTTTGCGCCACCCACGGCCTCATCGACAAGTACCACTCGGCGAAGGAGGGGACCGACGCTGAGGCTACAGAGCGTCAAAAAAGATCCGCTGCGGGCCTCGCTGCGATTGGTACGGTGATCGTCTCCGTCTACACCCTGACTCATCTCAGCGACCTGAGGCAGGACATCAAAAAGGCCGCCTCGGAGAGAACATACATCGCAGAAGCCTTGAACGCCGTCTCTGGCAAGTTGGAGGACCTGGAGGCGACGGTGAAGGAGACGAACAAGAGAATCGAGTTTGTCGCCGACAGGGTTAAGAGCAACGAAATCAGGTCCACAGCGTACGACATCCTCGGGGCCATGGAGACGACGGTTGCCTTCTACTCCGACGTGCTGAGATCCCTCGACCAAGGCCGCTTCAGCCGGAGGCTCCTGACCATCGAAGAGTTCAACAAGGCGTATGAGAAGCTCGCCCTGCAGGCCAGCAAGAAGGACCTCGCCATTGACCTGGCTGTCGGGGACGAGTACCAGGATGCCATGGCAAGCCCAGCATCCGTCTTCCAGGACAACGGTATCCTCGTCGCCATCCTCCACCTCCCTCTTACCAGCCTTGGTGTCCACATGAATCTCTACCGCTTCTCCGGACTTCCCGTGCGCGCCGAAGACGGGTGGTTCGGGGTGTCCACCTCCAAGAAGTACCTGGCCGTCTCAGAGGGACACAGTAACTCCTTCTACAGCTTAACCGAGGAGGAGTTGGCGGTCTGCAAGCTGAACAGGGGCGAGTACAGGTGCCCAGACAGAACTCCAGTGTCCTTCTCCGGCAACATTCCCAGGGGGAAGAACGAGGAGCGGTGCATTCACTCCCTATACCTCCTGGCCACCAACCACAAGGACGACGGCAGCTCCCTGAGGTACTGCAAGTTCGGGCAGCAGAGCGTCTACGACGAGGTGAGGCTTTTGTCTCCGGACAAGTTTGCCTTCTTCATGGACACCTCTTCAGGCAGCCGCCTGAACATCGACTGCCACTCCATCAACTTCCACGAGTCCTACGAGCCAGCCCACATGTACATCGTGGACCTCCCCCCCGGCTGCAAGGCCAAGACGGCGGATGTGAGAGTGGACTCTCGCGAGGTCATCAATACTCGAACCAGCGCCACCACCCACGTTGTTCCCTCGCTCGCCAACCTAGGCGAGCTGCTGAAGGATGCTACAGCGTGGAAGGTGGCAGAAGATTCCGTCTCCTTTGACAAGGTGGACGACGAGGAGAGGGAGAAGAAGATCCAGCACCTGAGGGGCGAGATCTCCAACATTGGGAAGCTCCCGAAGAGCTTCGACATCCAAACCCACGTGAACACGGCCGTTATAGTGGTCGTCGCCGTCGCCGCCGTCGCCCTGGTCGTGCATTGGATCATGAAAAAGAAGAAGAAGAACCTGACCGCCAACTACAATTCCCAGACTGGCAAGGTCTACCTCAGCGCCTGATGCCCAATGCATCTTGTAAATATTTGCCCAATCACCTCGTCAAATTCACCGTTCGAAAAAAATACCTTTTTTTACCTTTTCGGTCTTTTTCTTTGACAGTTTTCACAGGAAATAAAAAAGGGGTGATATGATTTACGCATGTTTATTTCAACCGTCTTTTTTTACACTCGTTATCTTTTTTTCCATTTTTCTTTTCTTTTTTTTCCTTGATCAATAGTTCGTTTGCATTCACTTTGTTGGCACTCATAAGTCTTGCGGTTCAATCTTGAAGCCCTTTGGCTTTTTGCACACGATTTCCGCTTGGCAAGATTGCAACCACCATAGGAGGTGCAGAGTCCGAGGATAGCATGTTAGGTACAGTCTTGTGGTGCAGAGCTTCTCCTTCTCGGCCGGGGTGACCGCGTCCCCGCCGCTTGGCCCGCAGTACTCACCGGAGTTCAGCCTCCAGTCGGGCAAGATCTTCTCGGAGATAAAGCAGCCTGGCTCGTCCGTGACGGACGCCACGTACCTCCTGTTGGGGAAAAAATTCCAGTCACTCATGGAAATGGAGTCCAGTGGGGATACATCTCTGGTTGCATAGGCAAAGACTTGCATTGACTTTAGATCTTGCAAGTGCACGACTGCGTAGCCTGCAAATATTTCAACATTTGCTACGAACTCGGTAGCGCTTGCTCCTGTCCTCAGCACCCCAAAGTCTTGAAACTCCAGATTGCGGTCTCCAAATGTCTGCAGCATGCAGAAATCAGGAGCATTTTCGGCCACCACAATCCTACCATCCTCTGCTCCCAGGGTTAAGTCCGCAAGCTTGCTAACCGATATCTCCGGCCCCTTAGCCAACAGTCTCCCGTCAGCAAAGCTAAGCAAGGATGCACTGCCCTTAATGGAAATGGCCACCACAAAGGATCCCGACTTGGAGAAGCAAGTGCTGACCTTCTTTGAGCCGTAGAGCGGCGCGTCCTCGCATGCAAGCATTTTCCACAAGACATGGTCCCTTTCGTCGTTTGTCTTGAAAACATGGATCTTGCAAGCTTCCCCAAATTCCTCAATCGTGTGGCCGAAATATCCTGTCCCGCCCCTTGCCAGCACTTGTTCTTCGCACGTGAGCGTCTTTTCTCCGTCCTTCAAGGCGAACGTAACCGGGTCGTATGCTTCCACCTCCATGGAGCCGGAAAGCATTGGTAAGATTTGTTCCATGGTCGGTGGTCTGTCATGAAATTTCTGGGACATGCTGTGGTCCCAAATCCCACCCCCCAGAGGGTTTTCTCCATAGTATGTTTCCTTGGTGCCGGGGAAAGCGATTATTGCAGGATTTACACTCTTCTCGATAGCATGACTTTTCTCCTTGTCCTTACCCTTCCTGGTTTGCATGTAGTTTACAGTGAATGACCTGACGTCTGAGCTCACCCACAGCAGGTTTCGCACACTTGCCCCGTCCAGCTTGTCATACACCTTTTCGGCCACATGGGGAGCAATCTTAAGAAGTTCCTGCAGCACCATATTTCTGCACGTTTGTAAGACTTGTTTTTTTTCCCGCGTTTTGGAACGTATCTTCCCTACCATCCGAATGAAATAAATAATCAAAATATAAAAAAATTAAAAGACGACGAAAGAGAGTGGCAAATGAACGTATGTTACGCCAGGTAGTAAGGAAGAAGGAAAAAAAGACATGGAACAGGAGAAACTAGCACGCATCAGAGAGAGGAAGGCAAGGTATCAACGGAACTGGAGGAAAAAAAGGAAATTGCAGGGCTTGGCGGATATGGATGGGGCGCTGGACCTAGAGGAAGTCGCAGCGGAGGGGCGGGGCACATCTGAGGAAGATTACGGCGCTTATCATGCACCCAGGGAATCCGATTCTGACATTGCCGAAGTTGATTACGACTTGCTAGAGTGCACCGCCGCTCTGGATAGGGAAATTTTGCGAGATTCGGCCGAGGAGGGAGAAATCTTACACGAGGAACTAACTGCCTCCCCTGTCGTTCATGCTGCTAATGTGGATGCTGAAATAGCGGAGCTAGGTGAAGGAGCGGAAGATGTGCTGGCGGAACAAGTTGCAGGAGGAGAGCAAGACTTACACCATCTGGAAGGAGGCGGGCAACAATTGCAGCAGGCAGAAGAACCAGGAGGAGGCGACGCCGTCCTTGATGCTTGGCAGTACCGGGAGGAGGAGCTAAGAGATGGGGACGACGTCGGATTCCGAGCGACGCTGGGAATGTTCATTGCACAGATGACGGCGGCGGGCAGCTGCACAAAAGTAGCTGCTCAAAATATGCTTCAATTTTTTGCTGCAAACGCTGAGAACATTGTACGCCTTAAGAGGAGGATGGTTTCCATCAAATCTTTGAATTGGCTGCTGGAATCCACTTTTGCACGGGTTGCTCCAAATACGACTACGGAATTCTTCTCACTGGACAAAGAAACGCAATTGCAAACTTGTATCGGCCAGGGCAGCCTTTTCACAAAGAAGTTGCAGGAGGAGGAAACGGTAAAACGAGCGAGCCACGTCCCCCTCCTTTCCATCCTGCAGCACATTTACCGCTTGCACAATGTTTCTTTGGAAAACCCCCCGCAAGAGTGGAGGGTACTTGACTTTGCTTCCGATGGGGTGACTATGACGAACTATGGGTCCTGGTCGTACCATGTAGCTAGCATAAGCTTGCCGATGTGCGGTAAACCATACCCATACTACATACACCAACTGGACAAATCAAACGGCGGCGAAATGAAGGTGCACCATTTACTAACCCCATTTGTGGAAGAGTTGAAAGCCTTGCCCTTTGTGGTAGACTTGAGGTGGACAATTGGAGACGCAAAGGAACGCAAGTTTACCAAAGGACTTACTGCAACAAATAGCAAGTTTGGATGCGAGTTTTGCTTGATACGAGGAGGGAGGGTACAGGGAGATCATAAGGCGAGGACAAGTTTTCCCCCACCTGAGGTGGAGCCTCAAGCACGAACCACGGAAGGATGCAAGCGCGCGATGGGGAAGCAAAACATGAGATTTATTGCTGAGGGGTCAAGAGATGACTTCAAGTGGAGACGTCAACAGGGGTATGCAGTCTTCTCTCCCCTGCTGTCCTTGCTAGGCTTTGACATGATTTTGAAAGGACCTATTGATAGCATGCACCTTCTCGCACTTGGAATGTCAAAAAAGATCTTTAATCTCACCATTGGCTCACAAAAAGACTTGCTGCGAGCGTTCAATTCCCTTATTAAAAGTGTCAGGGTGCCCTCGGAAATGGGAAGAAGGACAAGAGCATTTATCAAACGTTACAAAGCTTCGGAGTGGCAACTGGTCGGCAAGTTTTGCTTCCCCTGGATGATTCTATCAGGAATGTGCGAGTCCCTAACGGGAACCGAGAGGAAAATCATGCTTATCTTCTGCTTTATGTATCGGGCACTGGAGCTCAACGAGAGAGATTTCGCCATCGTGGAGGAGCGCATAGATCTGCAAGGCTTGCTGAGGACGATGGAGGGATTGTACACCGCCGCCTTTGGAAGAGGCGAACATACTTTTAACGATCATAATTATTTCAGACACCTACTGGAGACTAGAAGGCGTTGTGGGCCGCTTTCTCAGTATGCCTCTTGGAAATACGAAAGTATGTTTTCCTATCTAAAAAAATGCTTCCGTGCTGGTACCCGCCACGAAGGAAAGCAAATGCTGCAAAGGTTTTACGCGCGCGATCGTCTTGGGCACAATTGCCACGGGGTAAAAAGACTACAACTTTCAAAAAAGGCAAGCGGGAAAAGCAACGACAACATCATATGCACGCGAGAGGGATTCTTCAAAATTGTTCGGAAGCCCACCGATAATGGGACACTGTTGTGCAAGCCTATCGCAACCACACGGATGAATACGGCGGAGGACGGTCTGGAGGAACTGGATTGGGATTTGGTCGGTGCCCGTGTGCTCTCGGCGCGGCAAGACTTGCAAAGGGTGAGGAGGATCAGGAGGGAGGATATAACGGGCAAGGGCGTGGTGGTGGGGGAAACAATCCTAGAATGTAAAAGTGAGTGGCTTGTGGAATAAACGACGACGATACAGTGTACACTGATCGAAATGGATTTTTTTCCTCAGCTGCAAGAAGCGAGCACAACAAATTCCAGTTAATTAATTTAAATGTTGAATTTTTTTGAATTTTTTTTTAAAAAAATTGTGACACATTTGGCGGGAAAACGCAGTTTAGGAGAGTTTTGAGATAAAAGGGGGCGGTGTTAACTTGGTCCTCAAGCTCAAAATGGAAGGGGAGGACGGGACGAGCTTCCTCTTCCTGGAGGAGAGCAGCTGGACCTTCTTCGTGCTAACGACGGACAATGGAAATCCATTCTCAGGAGAGCTGGACTTCGACCCAAGCTTGCAACTTTCGGACAACAACCGGCTGAAAAGGATAAATGCAAGTCTTGCGGGCCGGACCTTGGAAGGATTTCTTGCTAGCCGGATCAAGGTGGACAATGGCATGAATGCTCTCAGGCTTGCGTTGGGAGGACTGAACAAGCAACTCGCTGCCGTGGGCTTCTGCTCGGACTTGTACAGCGCCATGGTTTGCTGCGGCACCCTGAAAGAGCTCATCACCTCTTGGACTGATATTCAGCCATCATTACTGCTTCGGGATGTGGACTTGAGAGCCAGCGGCGACTTTGTGCAGGAGGCAGCGGATGCCGAAACAAGATCAGGGGCAAAGAAGGCTTACAACGAGAGCTCACCTGGGCAAGGAAAGGAGAAGAAGAGCAGTCGCCCAGGCAAGACTTGCAAACCCGGAAAGGAAGCTACCGGCGCTGGAGGAGGCAGCGACGGAAGCGACAATGAAAAGAGAAAGAAGCAAGAAAAGGTCCCAATGGATAAAATAGGAGAGGACAACGAAAAGCAACCAAAGGGGGGAAAGGGAAAGGGTGGTGGGGGAGGGAAATGGGGAGGAAAGGTAAGTCATTAAATGAGTAAAGGTTAAATATAAAAAGGTTATTCCATTTCAATAGGTGACATATGCAAGCATAAAGAGAATCTTCCAACCAAGCTCAACGGAAGAAGAAAGTCCTGCAAAGAAGCAAAAGACGAAGGAGGACAGAACAAAAAAAGATAAAGCTTGCGGCAAAAAGCAGAAGGATGCGCCACCGGAGGAAGAGGAAGCCAGTCCAACAGTTGTAGGAGAGCTGACCTCCAAAGGGCGAACGGAGCCGGATGAAAATGCAGGACTTTTTGCACCCTCCACCTCCAAAGGGCGAACGGAGCCGGATGGAAATGCAGGACTTTGTGCACCCTCCACCTCCAAAGGGCGAACGGAGCCGGATGAAAATGCAGGACTTTTTGCACCCTCCACCTCCAAAGGGCGAACGGAGCCGGATGAAAATGCAGGACTTTTTGCACCCTCCACCTCCAAAGGGACAAAAGGCACTACTGGCGGGGAAGAGCTATCCGAAAACGAAATAGTGCTTGCAACTCTTAGGCAAATAAGCGGGGGAGGATATGCTATTCAAAGCGGCACGGAAGACGAAAAGGAGGAGGAGGAGGGCGGAGAAGAAGTAAAGGCGAAAGGCTTGCGAATACAGATGTCAAGGAAATCAAAAGCTTTCCTAGATGAGAGGACAAGGCTTCGCCAGCATGCAAGGGACACTGGCTTGCCCTCCGTTACTTTAACATTTGACTATTTGGACATGCACTTCGAAGAGCTCTCGAGAAAGTTGCAAAAACTTTATGTGCAGGGTCACGAGGGGAAGACCAGCATGCTTACGATAGCGGAAGCTGGGGAGAAACAAGCAAACATCCTGAACAACATAGACACTACGATTTTTCACAGGCAGGAAGAGGAAACGCTAGCCAGAACCCTGAACATACCGTTCAAAAACATTACAGACCTATCAAGGGCGGTCTATTTCGATAGCGAAAGGCTGCAACAGTACATCAGAGGCCAGTTTCCCCACTCCCTCAAGGACACGTATGTTCAGACCATGATGAAAGGATTGTTCGAAACCAATTTTGCAAGACGTTGTGTATACAGCAAGCCGAACGAACATGCAAAAAGTGCTCCGACAAGGAAGATATTGATGGGGAAGGTTTGCTTGAAGCTTCCGGGAGCGCTTTTGCACTTCTTCCAAAGAAGGATCGACGAAAATCCCCTGCTTGTGGTTAACCAAAAGCGTGCGCACAGGAGGCTGAGGAACTTCTTTGACAGCGGCAATAAGAAATTGAGGATCAGAGAAATCGCTCGCCTCATAAGACTTGCTATCCAGGAGGAACCAACCAAATGCTCCGAAGTGGCTGCACTTCTAATCATCAACGACCTTCTCAAATTTAAGTTGGGAATCAACGAGGAGAGACCAGACATGGACTCGGTGGAAGAGTGCACGAATTGGCTGGAGAGAAATGGGGCATCGGCATGGCGCATTCTCCGTGGGCACATGAACAGGGACTCATTGGAAGAATTCACCTACCGGCAGATAATTAAAAAAAGCCTTAGTCCGTCTGTGACATTGGCCAGCATCTTGGACAATGCAGAGAAGCTAGATGCAAACATGGAGCTGGAAGACATGGATATCGACTGAAAAAAATAGATAACTGGTAACAAGATTTGCAAATTATAATGTTAGCGACAGGGAAGCATGCTACCTCAAGCACTACGTAAATTTACCGGCAAGACTTTAATCGAAGGAAAAAGTGAGTGGAATGCTTCCGATTGGACAAGTTTCGAACCACCAAGAGTGAGAAAAAAAAGGACAAAGACGATGTAATATATGAACTTGAAAGTAATAAATATACAGCAAGAGCAGCAGCAGCAGTAATACGGGGCCGGGGGCGG
>JAAUYJ010133668.1_pt1 | contig 13053 bp, 14 predicted proteins | sample 7278031 | NCBI WGS metagenome assembly JAAUYJ01 (sample SAMN14350222, study PRJNA611818) | marine sediment metagenome | isolation source: surface marine sediment (1.8m) | place: French Polynesia: Moorea | collected 2018-08 | reverse complement strand
GGCGGCGGCCTGGAGATCGCCGCGCTCTGCGACATCCGGATCTGCGGCGCCTCGAGCCGCTTCGGCGTGCCGATCAACCGTCTCGGTCTGGTCATGGCATATCCTGAGATCGACGGCCTGCGCGCCTTGGTCGGGCGCGCCGCGGCGCTGGAGATCCTGCTCGAGGGTCGGGTGTTCGGCGCCGAGGAGGCCGCCGCGAAGGGGCTGGTGAGCCGCGTCGTGCCCGACGACGAAGTCGAGGCCGAGGCGCTCGCGGCAGCGCGGCGCATCGCCGAGGGCGCGCCGCTGGTGAACCGCTGGCACAAGCGGTTCCTGGACCGGCTAGAGGATCCCGCGCCGCTGACCGAGGCCGAGCTGGACGAGGGCTACGCCTGCTTCGGCACCGAAGACTTCCAGATCGGCTACCGGGCCTTCCTGGAGAAGCGCCGGCCGGACTTCAAGGGGCGCTGAGGTGACCGCCGGTCCGGGCCCGCTCGCGGGCGTCAAGGTCATCGAGCTGGCGCACATCATGGCCGGGCCGGTCTGCGGCCTGATGCTGGCCGACCTGGGCGCCGACGTGATCAAGGTCGAGAAGGTGCCCGGCGGCGACGACACGCGGCGCTTTCGGCCGCCCGAGATCGCCGGCGAGGCGGTCGGCTTTCTGATGGCCAACCGGAACAAGCGCGGCATCGCGGTCGATCTCAAGCATCAGGGTGGACAGGCCGCGGTGCGCCGCATGCTGGAGAGCGCCGACGTCGTGATCGAGAACTACCGGCAGGGCACCATGGAGCGCATGGGCCTGGGCTACGAAACCCTGAAGGCCGCCAATCCCGGTCTCGTCTATTGCGAGATCTCCGGCTTCGGCCGCAGCGGGCCCTATGCGCAGCGCGGCGGCTTCGATCTCATCACGCAGGGCATGAGCGGCCTCATGAGCATCACCGGCGAGGGCCCCGGGCGCCCGCCGGTCAAGGTCGGCGCGCCGGTGACCGACATCACCGCGGGCATCCTGGGCGCGCTGGGGGTGGTTGCCGCCTACGCCAATCGCCTGCGCAGCGGCGTCGGCCAGCGGGTCGACACCTCGCTGTTCGAGGCCGGCATCGTTCACACCTACTGGCAGTCGGCGATCGCTCTGGCCAGCGGCCAGTCGCCCGGGCCGCTGGGCTCGGGGCATCCGCTCAACGCGCCCTACCAAGCCTTCCAGGCGGCCGATGCCTGGATCACGGTCGGTGCCGCGAACCAGGCAAACTGGCTGCGCCTGCTCGAGGTGCTGGAGGCGCCCGAGCTGGCCGACGACCCGCGCTTTTCCGACAACCCGACGCGGGTGCGCCATCGCGACGAGCTGAATGCCGAGCTCGAGCCGATCTTCGCCACGCGCAAGGCGGCGGATTGGCTGGCGCGCCTGGAGGCGGCGGGCGTGCCCGCCGGCCCGGTGCTCTCGGTCGGCGAGATGCACCGCGATCCGCAGGTGCGCGCCCGCGAGATGGTGGTCGAGGTGCCGCACAGCAAAGCTGGGACGGTGGAAACGCTGGGCCTGCCGATCAAGCTTTCCGATACGCCGGGCGGCGTCACCCGCGGCGCGCCGCTCTACGGCGAGCACACGCGCGAGGTCTTGAGCGAATACGGGTACGGCGCGGAGGAGATCGAGGCGCTGATCAGCGACGGCGCGGTGGTCGCGGCGTGACCGGGTCGCGCCAGAGGGAGGGGACATGCTGCAGAGTGTAATGGCGGAACGCGGGCTGGTGGTGGCGCCGCACCATCTGGCGGCGCAAGCCGGGCTCGGCGTGCTGCGCGAGGGCGGCAACGCGATCGAGGCCATGGTGGCGGCGGCGGCGGCGATCTCGGTGGTCTACCCGCACATGAACGGGCTCGGCGGCGACGGCTTCTGGCTGATCGACCAGCCCGGCGGCGAGGAGCCGCAGGCGATCGTCGCAGTCGGCGCCGCGGCGGCGGAGGCCGATCCGGCGTTGTACGGATCTCAGGGGCTGCAGAGCGTCCCGACACGCGGTCCGCTCGCCGCCAACACGGTGGCCGGCACGGTCGCGGGCTGGCAGGCGGCGCTGGAGATCAGCCGCGCCTGGGGCGGCCGTCTGCCCCTGGAACGGCTCTTGGCCGACGCCATCCACCACGCCGAACACGGCTTTCCGGCGACCGAGAGCCAGGTCCGCAACACCCTGGAGAAGCGCGACGAGCTGACCGACGTGCCGGGCTGGGCGGCGCATTTCCTCGATCAGGACCGCACGCCCGAAGTGGGGCAGCGCTTCGCCCAGCCGGCCCTGGGCGCCACGCTGAAGCGCCTGGCCACGGCCGGCCTCGACGACTTCTATCGCGGCGAGACCGCGCGCGCCACGGCCGCCGAGCTCGAGCGCCTGGGCAGCCCTGTGCGCGCCGCTGACCTCGCCGGCCAGCGAGCTCTCGTGACCCGGCCGCTCTCGGTCGAGCTCGGCTGCGGCCGGGTTTACAACGCGCCGCCGCCGTCCCAAGGCCTGGCCTCGCTGATCATCCTCGGCGTGTTCGATCGCCTGGGCTGCACCGAGGCCGAAGGCTTCGATCACATTCACGGCCTGGTCGAGGCGACCAAGGAGGCCTTCACGGTCCGCGACCGCGAGGTCACCGATCCGGCCGACATGGCCGCCGACCCGCACGACTTCCTGCAGGACGGCGCGCTCGACGCCATGGCCGGGCGCATCGACCGGCGCCTGGCGCGCGCCTGGCCGGCGGGCGCGGGCCCCGGCGACACGGTCTGGCTGGGCGCGGTCGACGGGGCCGGCCGGGTCGTCAGCTTCATCCACAGCATCTATTGGGAGTTCGGCTCTGGGCTCTGCCTGGCCGACATCGGGGTGCAGTGGCAGAACCGCGGCAGCAGCTTCTCGCTCGATCCGGCACGGCAGAACTTCCTGCGGCCCGGGCGCCTGCCGTTTCACACCAACAACCCGGCGCTGGCCCGCCTGCGCGACGGTCGCGTCATGGCCTACGGCGCCATGGGCGGCGACGGTCAGCCGCAGAGCCAGGCGGCGGTCTTCTCGCGCTATGCCATGCTCGGCGAGGCGCTGCAGCAGGCGATCACGCGGCCGCGCTGGGTGCTCGGCCGCACCTGGGGCGCGGAAAGGACCAACCTCCGGCTCGAGGCGCGCTTCCCGCCAGCGCTGTGCGACGCGCTGCGCGCCGCCGGCCACGACGTCGAGCCGGTCGGCGACTTCGACGAGATCATGGGCCACGCAGGTGCCGCCGTGCGCCACCCCTCGGGTCTACTCGAAGGCGCCAGCGATCCGCGCTGCGACGGCGCCGCCGCCGCATTCTGAGCCGAGGCCCGATCGAGGCTTCCCTCGGTGCGCGCCGCGGGCTTGAATGGCGCCATGGCTCGCTGCGCAAATCCAACGATCGCGGCTTTGAGCCTGCTGCTCTGGCTCGTCGCGTCTCCGGCCGCCGCCGCCGAACTGGGCGCCGGCAAGAAGGCCGCGGCGCGCGGCGACTACACGGCAGCGCTGGAGATCTGGCGCCCCCTGGCCGAGCAGGGCGAGGCCGACGCCCAGTACAACCTGGGCCACCTCTACCGGCAGGGACTGGGGGTCCCGCAGGACCTGGCCGAGGCGGCGAAGTGGTACGCGAGGGCGGCGGGACAGGGCGTGCCCAACGCACAGTTCAACGTCGCCACCATGTACGCCAACGGCGAGGGGGTCCGCCAAGATCTGGTCCTGGCCTACATGTGGTTCAGCTTGGCGGCAGAGCGTTTTCCGGTCGGCGAGCTGCGGCAGCAGGCCTTGGCCAACCGGAACTTGGTGGCGGAGGTGCTGACGCCGCAGCAAATCGACGAGGCGCGCCGCCTGGCGACAGCCTGGGAAGAGTCGAACCGCTAGGGCGCTTCTGGATCCCGCCGAGCGCCTCTCGAACGGCAGAAAATGACGGTTTTCGCGGGCTTGTGCCGCTCTTGGCGACGGCGCATGATGCCGGCCGACGAGCGGCCCGGATGGCCCTGCGGCGAGTTGCGGCGCTTTCTGCGGCTTTTTGCAAGCTCCAAACGAGGAACCCGAACCATGAGACTGCTTTTGGTGCGCGGCGCTCTGGCCGTCCTGGCGACGACCATGGCGGCATTTGCCGCGGCGGCCCAAGACGAGACCGCTGCCGCCGATCCCCCCGTGGCTCGGGTCAACGGCGAGACCATCCTGCGTTCCGAGGTATTGGCCGCGGCGCGCAATCTGCCCGCGCAGTATCAAGCGCAGCTGGCTGCCGTGTTTCCGCTCCTGGTCGAACGACTCGTGGATCTCAAGCTGCTCGGTCTGGCGGCCGCGGATGCCGGGCTGGCCGACGACGACGAGGTCGCCCGCCGCCTGGCCAAGCAGCGCGAATCGATCATGCGCGAGGTTTTCATCGAACGGCTGGTGGAAGAGCGCGTCACGGAGGATGCGGTCAAGGCTCAGTACGATGTCTATCTCAAGGACAACCCGCCGAAGGACGAGGTCAACGCGCGCCATATCCTGGTCGAAAACGAAGCCGATGCGCGTCAGGTGATCGCAGACCTCGACGGCGGCGCCGATTTCGAGGACCTGGCGAAGGAACGCTCCAAGGGCCCTTCGTCGGCGCAGGGCGGAGATCTGGGCTACTTCACCAGAGGCGACATGGTGCCCGAGTTTTCCGACGCGGCCTTCGCGCTGGAACCCGGCAAGCATTCGGAGAACCCGGTGCAGACGCAGTTCGGCTGGCACGTCATCAAGGTCGAGGACAGACGCACCCAGCCTGCGCCGCCATTCGAGGAGCTTCAAGAGCAACTGCGCGATCAGCTGGCCGAGAAGGCGGTCGGCGACGAGGTCGCGGCGCTGCGCGAGAAGGCCTCCATCGAAGTGATCGGCGGCGGGGCGGCGCAGAGCGGTGACGGGGGCGGCACGCAGCAGTGAGACGACCGCTCACCGCGTGCCGCTGCGGCGCGCTCGTCTTACCCGCACTCTTGTCGAGCCTGCTGGCCGTCGGCCCGGCGCGCGCCCAGCAGCTCCCGCCATCGGCGCCAGCCGAAAGCAGCAGCACGTCGACGGCCCTTGATTCCGAAACGCAAGCCGTCGTTCCGCTGCGGCCGCCTCGGCGCAGCGCCTTGAGCGGCGGGCGCGGCTCCGCGGAGGCGGCCGATAGCGCCGTGCCGAACGACGCCGGCCGGGTTAGCGTGGAACGGTCCGGTCCTGTTCCGCGCATCGGCAACGGTCCTGACACAGGTGCGCCGGCCGACTGGCAAGACGCGTCTCCCGGCCAAGAGAGAGAGCTCACGGTGGCGGCGCCCGAGGCGGCGACCCCGAAGGCGGAACCTGTGGAGGGCGGCGTGACCATCGCCCTGCCGGACGAAAGTGAAATGGAGGTCGTGTCGCTCTCGCCGGCCGAGCCGGCGCTGCAAGACGTGCCGCCGAGGCCGTTTCGCCGGGCCCGATTACAGGGACTGCTCGGGCGGGAACCGGTGTCGGACACGTCCCCGGATGTCGCCTTGCCCTCGATCCTCGATGGTCTCGCCGACTCCGCTGTCGAGCCCGCAGAGCCTCTCGATGAGGTCGAGGTCGGGCCCTTGCCGTCGATCGCCGAGAGCCTCGCGCAACGGGTCCCGCAGGTGTCTGCCGCACGGCCGGCTGAGACCGGCGCTCCGCCCCCCGCTCCGGCGGCCGTTGCGCCCGAAGATCCGATCGAAGAGCCGGACGACCGGCCGCGCGAGCGGATCGGCGTGGAGGTGCAGCAGCTGCCGGCTCTGGCGGCGCTGGAAAGCGACGAGCCCGCCCCGGTGCAGACAGCCCGGCGGCCCGAGACGGGCGAGGCGGTTCCGGAGCGCGAGGCACCGCCCGACGGGCAAGGCAGCTTGAGCATTCGCGACATCCTGCGCGAGCGCATGGACGGCGACACCGTGATCGCCAGGGTCAACGGCGAAGAGATTGTTTGGTCCGCGATCGTCGAATCCAGCGCGACGCTGCCGGCGGAGTACTCGCAGCGGATCGAACAGGTCTTCCCGGCGCTGCTGCAGCGCATGATCGATGTCACGCTGCTCGCCCAGGCGGGCCGCGAGCTCGGCCTGCAGGAGCAGGCGGACATCAAGCGCCGGGTCAAGGCCTACGAGGACAACTTGATCCGGCAGGCCATGGACGATCGCTCGCTCGAGGGCGTCGTCAGCGACGAAGCCTTGGCCCAGGTTTACGAGGCGGAGATCGCGCGCGCCGAATCGAGTCTCAAGGTGCAGGCACGCCACATCGTGGTGAGCAGCGAGTCCAGCGCCCGCGAGATCGTCCGGGCTTTAGACGGCGGTGCCGACTTCGCGCAACTGGCGCGGCAGCGCTCGATGAGTCCTTCGGCGCGGCGCGGCGGCGACCTCGGCACCTTTCGGCTCGACCGCATGCCGCCGGCTTTCGCCGCGGCGGTCAGGCCGCTGCAGGCCGGCGTCTACACGCGCGAGCCGGTGCAGACCGAGTTCGGCTGGCACGTGATCCTGCTCGAGCAGCGTTTCGACAAGCGCTTGCCGAGCTTCGAGGAGACCAAGGCGCAGCTGAGCCGTACATTGGCGCGTCAGGTGATCGACGGCATGCTCGAGCAGTTGAGGGCTAATGCCAGGATCGAGTTCATGCCGGAGGTGAGCGACCGGGCGGAACCCGACTCCGCTACCGAGAGCGGCGCCAGCGCCTCGGACGAGTCGGTCTTGGGCCGGATCCGGTGACGGGCACCAGGGTTTCGCCGTCGTGACCGAAGCGCGCTCGCCGCTCGCCCCGGCGGCCTTTCCCGCCATGCCGCCGCTCGACGGGGTCCGGCTCGCGGCGCAGGCCGCAGGCCTGCGCTATCGCGACCGGCTCGACGTCGCCTTGATCGAGCTCGCGGCCGGGACCAGCGTGGCCGGCGTGCTGACCCGCTCGGAGACCGCTGCGGCGCCGGTCGACTGGTGCCGCCAGGCGCTGGCCGGCGGGCGCGCCCGGGCCCTCGTCGTCAACGCCGGCAACGCCAACGCCTTCACCGGGCGCGCCGGCAAGGGCTCGGTCGATCGCACGGTCGAGGCGGCCCGGCAGTTGCTCGGCTGTCGCCGGCGCGAAGTCTTCATCGCCTCGACCGGTGTCATCGGCGAGCGGTTGCCCGATGCGCGCCTCGTCGCCTGCCTCGATAAACTGCAGAACGAGCTCTCGCCGAACGCCTGGCAGGCCGCCGCCGAGGCGATCATGACCACCGACACCTTCCCCAAGGGCGCGACCCGCAAGGCCACCATCGGCGGCGCCGAGGTCACGGTCAGCGGCATCGCCAAGGGCTCCGGCATGATCGCGCCGGACATGGCGACCATGCTCGCCTTCGTCTTCACCGACGCGAAGCTGCCGCCGGCCGTGCTGCAGTCGCTGCTGCGCCGCGGCAACGAACGCAGCTTCAATGCGATCACCGTGGACGGCGACACCTCGACCAGCGACACCCTTCTGCTGTTCGCCACCGGCCGTGCGAAGCACGCGAAGCTTGCCGACCCGGGCGACCGTCTGTTGCGCGGCTTCCGCGACGCCTTGGAGGAAGTTCTCATCGACTTGGCACAACAAGTCGTGCGTGACGGCGAGGGCGCGCAGAAATTCGTCACCATCGAGGTCACGGGCGCGATCTCGCGCGCGGCGGCGCGGCGCATCGGGCTTGCGATCGGCAACTCGCCCCTGGTCAAGACGGCGATCGCCGGCGAGGACGCCAACTGGGGCCGCATCGTCTTGGAGGTCGGCTAGTCGGGAGCCATGGTCGATCGCGACCTCGTGTCGATCGCGGTCGGCGGTGTCGAGATCGCGCGCAAGGGCGAAGCCGTGTCGGACTACGACGAGACGCCGGTCGCCCGGCACATGAAGGGCCGCGAGATCGAGATCGCGGTCGACATCGGCCTGGGCCGCGGTCGGGCCACGGTCTGGACCTGCGACCTGACCCACGGCTACATCGACATCAACGCGGACTACCGCACCTGAGGGAGCGGCCATGGACATTGCCGACGACAGCGGCTGCTGGGCCGCGGGCGAACGCGAGGCGCAGAAGGGCGCTCGGCCAATTCTGCTGGTCTCGGCGGCCGCCCTGATCGACGTCGACGGCCGGGTGCTGATCTGTCGCCGCCCCCAGGGCAAGTCCATGGCCGGCCTCTGGGAGTTCCCCGGCGGCAAGGTGCACGAGGGCGAGACGCCGGAGCAGGCGCTGATCCGCGAGCTGCACGAGGAGCTCGGCATCGACACGCGGCAGTCCTGCCTGGCGCCGCTCGCCTTCGCCTCGCATGCCTACGAGTCCTTCCATCTGCTGATGCCGCTCTTCGCCTGCCGGGTCTGGCGCGGCACGATCACGCCCAAGGAAGGGCAGGAGACCGCCTGGGTCCGCCCGCCCCGTCTCGGCGACTACGCCATGCCGCCCGCCGACGAGCCTCTGGTCGCGATCATCCGGGACTACCTCTGAGCCTGCGGGCGTGGGCTCGTGGCCGCATGACGGACCCCATTACGCTCTTCGCCATCGCGCTCACCTTCCTGATCGCCGGCGCGGTCAAGGGCGTGATCGGTCTCGGGCTGCCGACCGTCAGCCTCGCGCTGCTGACCGTGGCGCTCGGCCTGCCGCAGGCGATGGCCCTGCTGTTGGTCCCGTCGTTCGTCACCAACCTCTGGCAGGCTTTGGCCGGCGGCGCGGCCATCGCCATCCTGCGCCGTCTCTGGCCCTTCCTCCTCACGGCGATGGTAACTGTCTGGCTCGGCGCGGCCGCGTTGACGCGTGTGGATCTGTCCCTGCTCTCGGCGCTGCTCGGCACGCTGCTCGTCACCTACTCGGCGACGAGCCTCGCCGGCCTGCGGCTGACCGTGACGGCGCGCCAAGAGCTCTGGCTCGGCCCTCTGGTCGGTTCCGCGAACGGCGTGCTCACGGGGATGACCGGTTCGTTCGTCGTGCCGGGCGTCCTGTTCCTGCAAGCGATCGGACTGCCGCGCGACATGCTGATCCAAGCCATGGGCCTGCTGTTCACGGCCTCGACCTTGGCCCTTGCGGTCGCGCTGCAGGGCAACGCGCTGCTGACGGTGGAGCTCGGCAGCCTTTCGGCAGCGGCCTTGGTTCCGGCTATCCTCGGCATGGTCATCGGTCGGCGCATCCGGCGAAGGCTGTCGGAGGAGATATTCCGCAAGGTGTTCTTTGCGGCGCTGCTGGCGCTCGGCGCTTACATCATTGCCCGCGCGCTCGGCGGAGGCGCGTGACCCGCTTTACTCGCGTTGCAGACCCGGCAGCACGATCTCGGTGATAATCGCGACCCCGAGCTTCCAGGCGTTGCGGTCGTTGTAGTTGCCGGCCATGACCACCACGAGCAGATCGAGCGTGGGCACGATGTAGAGCCTTTGGCCGCCGTTGCCGAAGCCGGCGACCCAACGCACGCCCTCGGCCGTCTGCGGGCCGAGCCACCAGTGATAGCCGTAGTTCAGCTCGTCGACCGAGGCCCTGATCTGGAAGGACTGCGCGAGCCAATCGGCGGGCACGATCTGCTTGCCTTCCCAGCGGCCTTCGTCGAGCACGAGCTGGCCGATCTTGGCCAGGTCGCGCGGCCGCAGGCGCAGGCCCGAGGCCGCGACGTACTCGCCGTCGCGGCCGCGCACCCAATAGAACGCGTCGATGCCGAGCGGTTTGAACAACTTCTCGTCCGCGTAGTCGCGCAACGACATGCCACTGCCCTTGGCGATCAGCCGGCCCAGCACGGCGGTTGCGCCGCCGTTGTAGACCCACCGGCTGCCGGGCTCCTTCAGCATCGGCCGGTCGAGCACGAAGCGGTAGCGGTCGTCGGCCAGCTCCATGGCGTGCTCGCTGTTGCGCGGATTGGCGTAGGACAGGCCTTCGTCCCACTCCGTGCCCATCTTCATGGTGAGCGCGTGCGCGACGGTGATGCGGCGGCGCATCGGGTCAGCGGCCAGGTCGGGGTACTCGGGGAACTGATCGACCAGGGCGGCGTCGAGCGGCGGCACTTTGCCCTCGGCAAGGGCGATGCCGTAAAGCAGGCCGACCAGGCTCTTGGTCACCGAGCGCAGGTCGTGCAGCTCGTTGGCGTCGAACGCCACCCGGCCGCGCGGCCTTCCCCAGTATTCGTCCTCGCCGTCATAGTAGCGCTCGAGCACGAGCTTGCCGCCGCGCGCGACGATGACGGCATGCAGGTTCTCGAAGCTGCCGTCGTCGACGCGCGCGTCGATCTGCGCGCCCATGTCCGGCGCAAGGCCCGCCTCGGCGGGCGTGGCGCGCGGCCACTCGCCGACCGGTGTCGGTGCGCAGGCAGCTGCGTTCGCGATCATGACCGCGCCCGCGATGCCTGCGAAAATGAGGCTGCCGCTCCGGCACATGATGGGAACATCTTACACGCGGCTCAGGTCCTATTGCCACGGCCGGGGCCCGCCTTTTCGCCGGCGGACAGTTCATCCGTCTCGAGCGCCTCGGCGAGCCGCGTCGCCGCGCTGCCGGGCCGCAGGGCCTGCTGTTGCGACTCGTGCGGCGCCCAGCCGGTCAGGTAGAGCACTTGGAAGGTCGCCGGGATCCGCCCGTCCTCCTGGGCGAAGCGCTCGTGGTAGATCTCCGCCGCGCGCAGGAGGGTCGCGCGCCGGGTGAGCTGGCGGCGTTGTGCCATCACGGCGTTCGCTTCGCCCATGCCGCGCAGCTCGCGCATCAGGGCGAAGGGATCGGGATAGGTCACGTCGATCGTGTCCAGGTCCGCGATCGGCAGGGCGAAGCCCGCGCGCTGCAGCAGCGCGCCGGCATCGCGCAGGTCGGCGACGGGCGAGACGCGCGGGCTGGCGCCGCCCTCGACCTCGACCTCGGCCTCCATCAGGGCAACGCGAAGCTCGTGCAGCGTCTCGCCGCCGAGCAGCGCGGCCAGGAACAGGCCGTCCGGTTTCAAGGCCTGGCGGATCTGCAGCAGGGCGCCGGGCAGATCGTTGACCCAGTGCAGGCTGAGGCATGAGATCACCATATCCAGGCTCGCCGGCGCGAAGGGCAGCAGCTCCTCGTCGGCCACGAGCGCGGTCCCGGGCCCGGCCGCCGCGGCCATCTCGGGCGCGAGGTCGCACTGCAGCAGCGTCTCGACGCCGCCGCGGCCGGCGAGCAGGCGGCCCAGCGTGCCGTCGTGGCAGCCCAGGTCGAGCGCCAGCGGGAAGCGCCGCTTGAGGTCGTCCAGCCGGTCGCACAGCCGTTCGCCGACCTCGCGCAGCAAGAAGTCGTGCGCCGCGAAACCGGCGGCCGCCCGGCCGCGCCGGCGGCGCAGGAGGCGGCGGTCGAAGACCTCGATGGACTGGTCCATGGCACAAATATGAATCGCCGGGCCCTGCAGGCAAAGCCCGTCAATTGACAGACGGGCGCCGCGGGCCGCAGGCTTGCACCATGTCGGCCATCGCGACTTTCGGCCGCGGGCTGGCGAACGCCGGCCTAAACGCCATCCTGCCGCCGCGCTGCTTCGCCTGCGGCGTCACCGTGGAGCGGCCGGGAACGCTCTGTCCCGACTGCTGGGAGGCCACGCGCTTCATCGCGCCGCCCGTTTGCGCCGCCTGCGGCCTGCCGTTCGATTTCGACCTCGGCCCCGACGCGCTGTGCGGCGCTTGTACGCGCGAGCCGCCGCTCTACGACCGGGCCCGGGCGGTGATGGCCTACGACGACTTGAGCAAGCGCCTGATCCTGGGCTTCAAGCACGGGGATCGGACCGAAGCGGCGCCGGCCTTCGCCGGCTGGATGGCCCGGGCCGGCGCGGCGCTGATCGCCGAGGCCGATGTGATCGCGCCGGTGCCGCTGCATTGGCTGCGCCTGTTTCGCCGCCGCTACAACCAGTCGGCGCTGCTGGCCCAGGCTCTGGCGCGGGCGACCGGCCGGCCGGTGGTCGCCGACCTCTTGCTGCGCCGGCGCGCCACGCCGCCCCAGGGGCGGCTTTCTGCCGCCGCGCGACAGAAGAACGTGGCCGGCGCATTTGCGGTCAAGCCTGCCCGGCGCGCGGAGCTGAAGGGCCGCCGCGTGCTGCTGGTCGACGACGTCATGACCAGCGGCGCCACGGTCTCGGCCTGCGCCAAGGCGCTGCGCGCGGGGGGCGCGGCCGGCGTCGACGTTCTGACGCTGGCCCGGGTGCTGCGCGCCGACTGACCGGCGGGCTTTTCAAGGCTCTACGCGGGATCTACATAAGTGGGGCAACAAACGGCGTCTTCGGGTCGCCGGGAGAAACGCATGGCGCATATCGAGATCTACGCCAGCATGCTCTGCCCTTACTGCCACCGGGCGAAGAAGCTGCTCGACAGCAAGGGCGTCGCTTACGACGAGACCGACGTGACGATGAACGCCGTGAAGCGGCGCGAGATGACCGAGCGGGCCGATGGCCGGAGCTCTGTGCCGCAGATCTTCATCGACGGCCGGCACATCGGCGGCTCCGACGAGCTCTACGCCCTCGACGCCAAGGGCGAGCTCGATCCCTTGCTGGGTTTGTCGTCGTGACCGAGGGCTTCACCGCCGCCTGCGTGCAGCTCACCTCGGGCCGCGAGCCCGAAGACAATGCCGCCGCCGCTTCCCGATTGATTCGCGAAGCCCGCGCGGCCGGCGCCGACCTGATCATGACGCCGGAGACCACCAACATGATCGAGCCGCGCCGGCGGCTCGCGCTCGAGAAGGCGCAGGCGGAATCCGAACACATCGCGCTCGCGGCCTTGCGCGGGTTGACCGCCGAGCTCGGCTGCTGGCTGCTGATCGGCTCTCTGGTGACGCGCGTGAGCGACGAGCGCCTCGCCAACCGCTCGTTGCTGATAGACCCGCAAGGCGCGATCGCCGCGCGCTACGACAAGATCCACATGTTCGACGTCGAGGTGCCGGACGGCCAGACCTATCGAGAATCCAAGGCCTACAATCCGGGCAAGCAAGCGGTCACGGCCGACCTACCCTGGGGCCGGCTCGGGCTCAGCGTCTGCTACGACCTGCGCTTCCCGCATCTCTACCGCAGCCTGGCCAAGGCCGAGGGCACGCTGAGGAAATCGGCGCCGGCCTTGGCCAGGCTGCGGTAGAGCTGCGGAAAGCGCAGGTCGTAGCAGACCGTGAGCCCGAGCCGGCCCCAGGGCAAATCGGCCGTCACCGCCTCCTTCCCCGCCTCGTAGG
>JAAUYJ010158342.1_pt1 | contig 13066 bp, 14 predicted proteins | sample 7278031 | NCBI WGS metagenome assembly JAAUYJ01 (sample SAMN14350222, study PRJNA611818) | marine sediment metagenome | isolation source: surface marine sediment (1.8m) | place: French Polynesia: Moorea | collected 2018-08 | reverse complement strand
GAGGGGTGATGGGGTGTTACCCACTCCTGAAGGGTAAAGTCAGAGTCCCCCCTCCTGCCAAACAGTTTATTAATCCCCCCTCTTGCCTAGAGAAAATGTTCTTAGCAAATCAATAAAAATGGCCTCAAAATGGCAAGTTTCCAACTTTTTTTTAAAAAAATCCTTGACTTAAAAAAGTGCCTATTTTGAGGCGCTTTTTAAAGACTTTTCCTCTTTTATCCCCTCTTTCCCCTCCTGCCTTCTGCAGCCCAAAGCTCCCCCCTGGAGCAAAAATCCTAATCCTCTCCCGGCCGACCTATTTTCTATCCCCCTCCTGCCGCCAACCACCGTGCCCGATGTCTATTTCGCTGTCAATGCATACAGTTACTGGTGCTACCACAGCAGAAAACGTGTACCAAGGAACTTAAAAATAAATGATTTGTACTGAGGTTTTCAAAGTGGCCTACCACCAGCAGGCACGGTATTAGCGCCACGTAGAGATTGAGCAGCCCCCACATCTCGTCCAGATCGAGCCTGCTCTGGTCCGCCCTCCTCTCGGCCTCCCTCGACGAGTCGCTCTCGTCCACCCTGACGTGCTCCAGGCCCTTGCGGATGAGCCTGTCCACGTGCCCGCCCTCGCGCATGCGGTCCAGCCTGGCGTCCAGCGCGGGCTTGAACGGGGAGTCGCGGCGCACTCCGAGGGACATCAGGCTGGAGAGGAGGCAGTCGCGGGCGATCAGGAGCTCGCCCAGGGGGATACTGGAGCAGAAATAGTCTGCTTTCGCTTTTTGATTGAAAGTAAGGTAATTTTCTGCTCACTCTTTGTGGTACATCCTCATCCTCATCTCCGCATTGTTCCTCTTGAACAGCAGGACAAAGGAGCCCTTGTACGTGTCATCAAATCCCTTTCTGATGTCATCAACAAATTTGACCTAGGGTTAATCGAAAGTGGGTGAAGATTGCTACAATTGGAAAGAATAGAGTGAGTGTCTTTTTACGTGTTTTGACAGGGTGAGGAAGGTGTCCGACTTGACCTGTCCCATGGACTCAGCCACGTCCTTGCCAAAGACCAGGATGTTCATTCCCTCCGCCTCCACCTTCTGGGCGATCTCGTCCACCGTGTGCGGAGTCTTGGGGAAGACGTCCACGGTGAATATGGAGAAGAGCGCCCCGGAGTAGGCCGTGCTCAGGATCACGATGGAGAGCATGAAGACGCCGTTGACAAACCTCATCATTTGGGGAAAATACAAACTCAAACCTTGCCTTTCTATGACCGCTCAAATTATTTTGTACCTGAGACTGTTGGACACCCTATCATGTGCCAAGTCGTGTGACTCTCTTAATGCCACAGATGCCTCAAACAAGATTAGACTGGAGAGAGTGGGCCTGTTGTCTTCCAAAGACACCCACTGGTAGAGATAGTAAAACATGGGAAGAACTAACAAGGCAAAGAGCAGAAAGAGCCAAGATTCAAGATCAAGGGGAAGGAGGAGGAGGAGCACCCCAGAGAGTGGCTGTGGCCTTTTCAGTAGGAAGCAGGTGGGCTCCATGTGGTAGAAGTGGGTGTACTCAATGTCTGGCTGGCCAGGCTTCACAAAGATGCTTCCCCATCCAAGCTCTGCCTTTCCGGATTTCAGCTCTCCAAACATTTCTGCACAGTAGAAAGCATAAGTGTCCAAAAAGTTAACATTATTAAAAGTCTTTTTGGGAATACCTTTCATTTTCCTCTCCTGGTCTGCCTGGCTGTGACTATCAATGGCGTCATGATCACCATGTTCATGGCCTCCGCCATGCCCTCCTCCATGACCACTTCCATGTCCTCCACCATGCCCTCCACCTGCTTGACACTGAGACACTTTTCCGTGTGATCCATGTTGGTCACCATGTACGCTGTTTTCCCTTTCATAGGTGGCCTGCTTTTGTTCCGTACTGTGACCACCCATATGAGCATGCCCAGATGATGACTTTGGCGTGGTTTTATGTCCCCCATGCGCGTGTTGGTGGCTACTGGTGGTAGTGGTTTCTTGCAAGTGACCACCGTGGGCATGATGTCCAACTGATGGCTTTGGCGTGGTTTCATGTCCCCCATGCATGTGTTGGTGGCCACTGGTGGTAGTTGTTTCTTGCATGTTATCACTGTTTGCATGATTACTAGATGATATCTTTGGCGTGGTTTCATGTCCCCCATGCATGTGTTGGTGGCCACTCATGATGGTTGTTTCTTGCATGTGACCACCGTGCACATGATGACTAGATGACATCGTTGGTGTTGTTTCATGTCCCCCATGCATGTGTTGGTGACTCATGGTAGTGGTTTGTTGTAAGTGATCACCGTGGGCATGATGTCCAACTGATGGCTTTGGTGTTGTTTCATGTCCCCCATGCATGTGTTGGTGGCCACTGATGGTAGTGGTTTCTTGCAAGTGTCCATTGTGGGCATGCCCAACTGATGACTTTGGTGTGGTTTCATGTCCCCCATGCATGTGTTGGTGGCCACTCATGGTAGTGGTTTGCTGCAAGTGACCACTGTGGGCATGATGTCCAACTGATGACTTTAGTGTGGTTTCATGTCCCCCATGCATGTGTTGGTGGCCACTGGTGGTAGTGGTTTCTTGCAAGTGACCACCATGTGCATGCCCAACTGATGGCTTTGTTGTGGTTTCATGTCCCCCATGCATGTGTTGATGGCCACTGGAGATAGTTTTTTCTGCTTGCCCATGTACTATGTGAACATCTTCTGTTGATGGAAGTGCAATACTTTGATCTGCATGATCCTCTTCATGAAGATGTTTCATATGGGGCGATTGTGTTGTGTCCATTTCCACAGGACCACCTTGTTCAGATTGAATGTGTTGCTTTCCAAGACCATGATGTCCTTGTCCAGATTGCTCATGTCCATGTCCTTGTTCAGATTGTTTATGTCCCTGTCCTTGTTCAGATTGCTTATGTCCGTGTCCTTGTTCAGATTGCTTATGTCCGTGTCCTTGTTCAGATTGCTTATGTCCATGTCCTTGTTCAGATTGTTGATTTTGGCTATGACCCTGGTCAGGTTGCTGGTGGCTACCATGTGCCTTTGCATGTGGCTCTTGCATTTGACCATGATTATCCTGCTGACTTCCATGCCCTTGTCCACTCTGCTGGTTCCCATGCCCTGTACCATGCTGCTGGTGCCCACCACCGCTACCAGCGGGACACCCTTCCACCTTCTCCGACTCGATCGGGTGCACGACCAGCCTGAGTCCCATGGACGATACGGCCATGTCCGCGATCATGTCCTCTATTCCGGCGTGGTGCCTCTGCTCGGCGTAGTCTGGCTGCGCGTAGGGGTGGAGGTAGAAGGTGACGGCGGGGAGCACCTCGCCTCCGAAGCGGGTCTGGGGCGATGGGATCAGGTCTGGCAGCGACGTGTACTTGAATCGCTTTTCAACGTTGGTCGTGTAGTCTCGCCCGTCCGAGACGGCGACCCTCTTCAGGTCGCTGCTGAAATAGCTCGGACGCGCAAAGACGTCAAACTTGTCAGGGTTTATATTGGTCGAATTCTTCCGTTCTTCCGCCAGCGAAAAGTAGAGAGCCTTTGGCAGGACGGCAGCCTCCGCCAGGGTCCGAAGGGAGTCCTTGTCTCCGGAACTTATGAAAACGGTATTCAATCTGAAACCATTGCAAAAAATCATTGTAACACTGAAATTTTATTCAAAGTTGCAGAAAGTCTCCTCACCTAGATCGCAATTTCGAAATCCGCTCCTTCTGTTTCGCCTCATCCTCCCCCCCTACGACCATCACTACGGCCCCTCCGCAGTGGTCAGAGAAGGAGGAGGAAGGTCTTCCCTCAGTCACCACCACCGGCTCGGAGGATTCCCCCAGGACGGACTCAAAGTCAATTCCCTTATTTGCGTTTTCTCCCCCCTCTAGCAACACTTTGGTGCACCGCCCGCGGTACTTGTCCCCCGCCATCCCCACCTGCTGCAGGGCCTGGCGAGCCGCCAGGGATTGCTTGGAGAGCAAAGAGTCCGCCGCCGCCCAAGCATTAAGGCCCAGAAAGAGAGAGCAAATCAGCGGGATTCTCTTGATCCTCGTCATCATGATGAAGAGTCAAATGCGCTACTGGCAAAGCAAGGAGACACTGATTGTACTGTACAAGAGACGGGCGGAGGGCGCGGCGGAAGATAGAGAGACCTACTATTGTTGGTTCCCTTACTGTACGTTCGCACGTTCGTCAGAATTTGTCCTTTTCTTTTTGGTTGACCGCAAGGGAATTTTTACCAAACGAGCTCGGTTTTCCTCCGCAGAGGAAAGTTCCGATATGGCGGCGGCGACGGATTTCGCCGATAATTGTGGAATTGCGACACTTTTGCCGCTCGACTTCGACACGGTCGCAAACGAGGGACTTCACCGCGACAGAAAATAGACATATGGATGCCAATATATATTCTTCATCATCACCCACGTGTTAAAGAACATGCAGCTCTCCGATACAAAAAATAATACCGCATAGTAGCGCTACTTGCACGTTGATGATTACTAGACTGAGTTCTTGACCGCAGTTGTTTCTGTGGCAATTTAGCTTTGCTTTTCTTCCTTAAAACAAGCGGCCAACATTTCTGAGCAGATGTTGCGAAAAAAAAACGAAGAATTGAAATCGAAGAATCTAGCCGCGTTTGGCTTTTTCTCCTTTTTTTTGTTCAAACGGACAAAATAATTTATGAAAAGTTTGTATGATAAATGTACCTCACACATTTTTTTTAAAAAACATATACCGCTTAATTTTTAAACCCTACTTGAAAAGGCAACAAATTCTGAGCAGAAGTACGTATTAGAGAATTTTTTGACCGATAAATGGTTGGTTATTGACATGACGAGAAAACCACAGCAGGACCGAGACTTTCTCAAAAAGAACCGCAAAAGCATCTCTCAGAATTTGGGGATTCTGTGGCGGCTGTGGCGGTGAACCAAAAGGTATCGTCTTCGCTATCGAAGTATTGAGAAATCGTGTTCAGAGCTAGCAAGAAGAAAAAGCACGAATTTGAGGTCAACCGCCTCTCGCGGTTGAAAGCTGTAGAACAGCACATTTCTAGAAACTAGTGATGGATACAACAAAACTTGAATTTCGGTTATTTTGTCGCAAATTATTATTTTTTGATTTTGGTTAGAAAAGACCTTTGTTGCTGTCCAGACGTTTTCCTGTGCTTGGATGTTGCTCCACCGGTCAAAAAATGTTCTCGCCTCGATCACCCATGCAGAACGTGCAGCAGCAGCACTTAAAGTAAAAGATAGCTTCATGATACATAACGAGGTATAATTTCGGATGCCGAATTGCCGATATATTCATGTGTCGACGCACATTCGCGGGAATAGTAATTATCGAATCACTAGTCTCAACAAACCTCACTTTGCTCCGGACCGAAATGATGTACGTGATGTGAAGCGGTCCACTTTGAGGACTTGTTTTACAATATTTTTTGTAAAGGACGCACGTGTACTAGCGAAAAAAAGTGCTCCACATTGTACCGGCAAGCTACGTAGTGCCAATGCAGCACTTCATGGAACTTCAGAATAGTACTTTACAGGTATTTTCAAACCGTTTTCGATCACCGGAAAGATACAGTAAATATCGGTGCTCAATATCTTCGTAAGTATCTTGGAGTCCGCTCGTCTGTACATAGTGGGGGAAATTTGCGTGGGAGGAACCGTACCGGCTGGGAATAAGAAAAGCCGTGAGATAAAGAAATTCGAGAGAAACAAGGAAGCATATTTAATTGCTGTACTTTGCCCAAGGGGAAAACACAGGTCTCTCCGTGACGAGTAAACGGGGTCATCAAACGTTGATTTCTCAGCGCAAGGAGAAGGTACATTCTTTGTGTTTTTAAGTACAATACCGTAGTACAGCCGTAAGTTAGCGTATAGACAGACATCCGTCATAGATTTTTCGTTTGTTTGGGTATTTAGCTTTTCAGTCAATCAGCTCTCAGAATCCAAAAGGAGAGAATTGATTGACTCTCAAAAGGCAAATACGCATACTTTTTCCCTTTCTGTGAAGTGCTAATTATATCCAGAGTAATTAACTAACTTGCAATCCAAATGGTGAATTTGGTAGCTGGACAGTTTGGCTCTCACTTGGTGGGTTTCTTTTAATCAAACTATTTTACACATAATTTTGTCTATGACGGATGTCTGTACTGTACCTTGAGAAAACCTCTCTTCATCGGCATCAAATTTTTATCTGGCGGAAGCGTGAGGGGAAAAACAAATCCTTTCCGTCTTTTGCTTTTGTCGACAGGTCTTACGAACTGCCGATTTCAGAAAAAGAGAAAGACAAATAGGGGTGATGAAGCAACACCCTTTTTAAAAAAAGCAGAAAAAAAACTTTTTTTGCGCGACCTCTCTTTCCGCCCGAGCGACGACGATGCCAATTGATGGGATGTACGAAAAAAAATGGCGAAGGCAGCCAAAAAAGAGGGAAAATGGGAGGAGGAGGAGGAAGGAGGCGGAAAATTTCATTTCCGTTTTCGTCCTCGATTCTCCACGGCCTATTAAGGCGAGCGAGGAAAAAAGGGAAGGGAGGCGTGGAAATCGAAGGGAAAAAAAGAAATTTCGCAAGTTAACATTTTCCATCCTCTTTCCTTATTAGGATGCGACGAGAAAGTAAAAATACAACTTGGCCCTCTTTCTTTCTTTTCATAGCGGCCACCCGGCGAGCCGCCATCATCAGCGGCGGCGGCGACAGCAACAACAGGGACCGCGGCGGCGGCGGCGGCGGCAGCAGCAGCAGCAGCAACCGCCGCATTGGGGTGAGCGAGACCGGCGGCATCAGCGTCAACACTGACGGTCGCACCGGGCTGCTCCGGAGGACCCGGCCCAAGCAGAGGGACCCCTCCGGTTCGGGCGGGCCAAACTCGGCCGCCGCAGTACAAGAAGTCGGGGACGACGTCATTCTAAACTGCGCCGCAGACAGAAAGGTCGACTTGTGCAGGTGATTAGTCAAAAAAATGATAATACCTTACTTTTGACTTTTTTTTGATAATTTCAATCTTGCTTTTTCAGATGGAAGACCCCGTACCTGAACACGTACATCGTGGGCGAGGGCATTTACGTGGAGAGGGGGAGGATAGCGTGGAAGGGGTCGGACGCCAGATACGACTGCACGATCCAGGTGAGCTAAATCTTTTTTTATTTTTGAAGGAATTTCGTCAAATCGATCGCTTTTAACAGGTCTCCAACTTGGAACTCCGCGACGGCGGCATCTGGGTGTGCGAGATCGGCTCCAACATCGACGACGACTTCCAGGTCCAGACAAAGGAGTTCCAGATCGAGATCGAGAGTGAGTCGAAAAACATTGCAACATGTGAATATCGCGAGCTCTTTGTAAATACATTACCTTTCTTTTCCAGCTCCCCTGAAGCTCTCGGCTCCTACGTCGCTGATGCAGGTACGAAATAATTCTCCTGATCACTTTGTTTTTTGTCGAGTACCAACTCCCCAAACATTATGTTGCAATTTTGAATTTGTATTTTCTCATCCCCCAAGAACGCCAACACTGACGCCATGCTCGTTTGCCACGCCAACAAGCCCTTCGACCGCTGCCTGTGGACGACCCCGTACGGCCTCACCTACGAGTTCCCCACGCGGGAGACGCGCCACGAGGGCGGCAGGATCTCCTTCTTCGGGTTCACGGACACGGACTGCGGCGTCATCGTGCACCAGGTCGGCCCCGACGACAACGGCGGCTGGCAGTGCCAGCTGCACTCCACCGCGGGGGACATATTCCAGAACGCCACGGACGTGGTGCCGCTGTTCACGGGTGAGAGGGGACGGGAAACTGTTATAAAGAGTCGGGACATTTTAGCCTTTGCGTACGTATGGTCCTCTTCTGTTGCAATTGCCGTTGTTCCTGTAGGTGTTTTTTTTGGGCACCTCCCTGCCTTAATCATTCCATGTTTTGTCCCACCTTCCGCAGCCTGCAAGCTCCTTCTGCCGAGTCAGTTTTGCCCGGAACACAGCCTAAATATTTTTTTATTCCCTCTCCAGACTCTGACGGGCTCCGCGGCGGCGGCGGCGGCGGCGCCCAGCCGCGCGCCATCGACGACTACGACTACGACAAGGAGGAGGTGCCTCGGGAGGACTCCATCTTCGCCGTTGGCGACGGCGGAAGCAGCTTCCTGATCGACCCTCCCGGGCGGCGCAGGGACGAACCCACTGCCCAGGACTCACAGCGCAAGCCGGTCTCCGTGCAGGTGGTCAGGATCGACGACACGCTCAAGGAGGTGCCGGGGCTGGTCAGGGACTTTAAGCGCATCGGGGTGGTGGCCGCAACGGACTCGTCGACGGAGGACTACCCCGACACGGTGGTGCCGCTGGTGGAACTATCAAAGATCTCTTCTCCATCCACGTCTACCACGCCAGCCAGGTCAAGGCCGACCACCACCAGGCCAAGGTGAAAAAATGCTAGTGGCATTAAATATTCCTTTCCGTCTGTTCCAATTAGCAAGATGCCCTTTCCCTTCCAGGATCTTCCGTCCCAAGAACTCTTCATCTTCGTCTTCCTCCTCCTCCTCCGGCTCCCCTGCTCTTAGCATCTTCAAGCCCGGCGGCGACAGGACGAGGGAAAGGGGATCATCCAATGTCCGGCTTGGCGACGTGGACCCGATAGAGCTTGAGCTGCTGTCGAGGATCAGCGGGACGCGGAGGGGGGACACAAGGCCGGTGGCCATTCCCAAGGACGAGGAGGAGAGCGGAGACAGCGAAGAGGAGGAGCAGGAGGAGAGGGAAACGCCTAGGAGGTCCGGGGGGGACAGGAGGACGAGGATAAGGTGAGAGACAGTTTTTCTTTGCTTTTTTCTTGGTAGCCTTCAATAGTTGTCTTTTTCTTTCAGGCTGAAGGATGGCGGCAACCTAGAGAGGACCAACACGATCCCTCTCTCCACGACACCCAACAGCGAGCGGATGCGCCAGCTGGAGGTGCAAAGGATCAGGGACGAGAGGAGGAGGAAGGCGCTGGAGAAGGCAGCGGAGGAGGAGAAGGAGAAGGAGAGGAGGAAGGAGCAGGAGGAGAGGGAGAGGAGCAGGGTCAAGGAGCTGGAGATCGAGAAGCGGAGGAAGGAGGCGGCCGACAGGGAGGAGCGGAGGAGGAAGGAGGCCGCAGAGAGGGAGGAGAGGAGGCGGAAGGAGGCGGAGGCCAGGAGGAAGAAGGAGATGGAGGAGAGGAGGAGGAAGGAGGAGGCCGAGAGGAGGAGGAAGGAGGAGGAGGAGAGGGAGGAGAAGAGGGAGAGGGAGAGGCAGGAGAAGAGGAGGAAGGAGATCGAGGAGGAGAGGAGGAGGAAGGCAGAGGCGAAGAAGAAGAGGGAGGAAGAAGAGAGGCTGAGGAGGGAGAGGGAGGAGAAGAGAAGGAAGGAAATTGAGGAGAAGAGAAAGAGAGACAGGGAGGAGAAGAGGCGGAGAGACCAATTAAGAAAAGAAGCTGAAGAGAGGGAGGCCAAAAGAAAGAAAGAGGCCGAGGAAAGAGAAGCCCAGAGGAGGAAGGAGATTGAAGAGAGAAGGAGAAAAGAGTTGGAAGAGCAGAGAGCAAAGGAGGCAGCCGAGAAGAGAAGGAAAGAGCTGGAAGAGGAGAGAAAGAGGAAGGCTGAGGAGGAGAGGAAGAGGAAGGAGAGAGAAGAGGAGATCAGGAGACAAAGAAGGAGAGAGGAAGAGAGGAGGCGGAAAGAGGAGGAAAGAAAGAAAAAGGAGGAAGAGGAGAAGAGACTAAGGGAACTGGAGGAACAGAGGCTCAAAAAGTTGGAGGAGGAGAGGCAGAAGAAGATTGAGGAGGAGAGGAGGTTGAGAAGGTTGGAGGAGGAGAGACAGAGGAAAAGGGATGAGGAGAGAAGACTGAGGCTGATTGAGGAGCAAAGGCTCAAAAAGATTGAAGAGGAGAGACAGAAGCAATTGGAGGAGGAGAGGAGGCAGAGAGTGGTTGAGGAGGAGAGACAGAAACTCCTTCAAGAGGAGAAGAGGAGGAAAGAGATAGAGGAGAGAAGGAGGCAGGAGGCAGAGGAAAAGAAGAAGGCCGATGATGAGAGAAAAAGGAAGGCTGCAGAGAGAAGGAGGCAAGAAGAGAGGAGGAGAATTAGAGAGCAGCTCAAGAAGGAGCAGGAGGAGAGGGAGAAGAAGGAGAGGGAGGAGCAGTTCAGGAGAGGCCAGGAGGAGAGGGAGAGGAGGAGGAAGGAGGAACAGGAAAGAAGGAGAACCATTGATGAGCCCCGGATTCCTCAGATAAGGAGGCCTCTGGTGCTCCTGGAGGACGAGGACAGGAAGGCAAACATTGAGAATATCAGGAGAGAGGAGGAGGAGAAGGCCAGGGAAGAAGCTGAGAGGAAACAGGAACTGGAGAAGCAGAGGAAGATCGAGGAGGACAGGAGGAGGAGAGACCAGCAAAGGCGAAGGGAGGAGCAGAGGCGAAGGGTTGAGCTAGAGAGGAAGAAGAAGGAAGACGAAGAGAGGAAGAGGAGGGCGGAGGCGCAGAGGATAAGGGAGGAGGTGGAGAGGAAGAGGAAGGAGGAGGCACTCAAGAAGAGGCTGGAGGAGGAGGAAATCCAGAAGCGATTGGAGGAGGAGAGACAGAAGGAGCTGGAGAGGAAGAGGAAGGAGGACGAGGAGCGGGCAAGGAGGGACCAGGAGGTGAGGAAGTCGCTGGAGAGGATCCGGGAAGAGAAGAGGCAGAAGGAGCTGTTGGAGCGGAGGGACAGGGAGCGACAGGACAGGCTGAAGGAGGACAGGGAGGAAGAGTCGAGGCGGAGGGAGCTGGAGAGGAGGGAGCAGCTCAAGAGGGAGCGTCAGAAGCAGAGGGAGCTGCAGGAGGAGCTGGAGAAGAGGAGGCAGGAGCAGAGGAGACAGCAGGAGAGGGAGGAGCGGGAGAGGGAGGAGGAGATCGAGAGGAGGAGGAAGCTGAGGGAGCAGAGGCTGCAGGAGCAGCAGGAGAGGGAGCAGGAGCAGGAGAGCAGCAGCAGCGAAGAAGAGGAGGAGGACGACGACAGAGGCTTCTTCCTCCCCCAGGCCAGCCCCAGGTTCTTCCCCCACGACTCCCCCTCCTCCTCCAACTCCAACGTGGGCACCGTCAAACCCATCGAGGCTGTGGGCGAGAAGGGCCGCCAGTGCACCATGGACTCCGCGACCCCCAACGGCAACATCACCTGCGGGTCGGTCCGCCCCGACCCCGTGACGGCCGAGTACCACGTCCCCTCGGGAGGGTCCTGCTCGCTCACCTGCCAGAGGGGATACGTCAGCCTGGCCTCAAGGGAGAACACCTGCAACGAGGGGCTGTGGACGGTGAGAGAAACATACAGGAATTCGACATAATTGCGTTGTTGCCCTTGCGTAGGTGAGGAACTCAGAGCTGCTGATTTTTCTAACTTTTTGGTTATTGGTTGATGGGTATTATGATTTCTTTTTCGGTTCAATTTCAGGTGGGCCGCATCTTTGCTTGCGTCCGTCCGGACGCCCTCCTTCTCGTCGGAGGAAGGGTAAGGAACTCGAAACACCAATACAACAATCATAGTTCATAAATTAATTTTCCCTCCATTCATGCGCGAAACAGAGCGACACCTACGGCGTGCTGTCATCGGTGGAGTTGGTGACGGGGCGCGGCGTGTGCCGCGGGGCCGTGCCCGACCTCCCGGCCATGCGCTGGCGCATGGTGACCTCGGCCGTCGACCGCGACACCGTCCTCACCTGCGGGGGGGTCAACATCTTCGGAGACCCCAAGACGGACTGCTGGGCGCTGGAGTTCCCCTCCAACGGCGTTCCGCGCCGCGACTCGCGGTCGAGCGGGCCAGAGTGGCGGAAGGCGGCCTCGATGCGGGTGGCGAGGGACGCGGCGGCGTGGTCCTTCGAGGCGGGCTTCCTCGTCGTCCTGGGGGGGTCGCTCGGGAAGCTCAACGGGTGAATATTGAAAAGGTTTTTTTGTGGGAAACGGTACAAATTTTATTATGGTTTTTTTAAGGTACACTGATTCTGTGGAAATGTACAGTGTCTCCTCCGGCAACTGGATAGAGGGGCCCAGAATGTCAAGTTCAAGGTGAGACATACTTTAGCAAAATTAAAACATCTTTTTGAACCTATGCCACAAATTTCCCGCAAACAGGTACAGCCACTGCGCCGTCCCCCTCGGCAACGGCAGCCTGATCGTGACCGGCGGCTACGGCGGCCTCTCCCAGGCGGAGAGGCTGGACCTCGACTCCGGCCGGTGGCACTCGCTGCCGGAGCTGAACCCGATCCGCGCCCAGCACGGGTGCGCGCTCGTCACCGTCGGCGGCGAGGAGGGCGTGGTGGTGGTGGGCGGGGACAGCGGCGGCACCAGGCTCAAGGACGTGCGGTTCCTGCCGCTGAGGGACCCGAGGGAGTGGAGGAGGATGCCCGACCTGAACACGGCGCGGTGGGGGCGGCCGGCGGTGGGGGCCGTGGGGGGGAGGGTCACTGTGGCCGCTGGGTGGGACGGGACAAGGGATCTGGACACGGTCGAATGGTGAGATCAATTGGACCTTTTTTTACAAGATTCATCAGACTGGATCTGTGAAAATTCCCCATGGCTGTTTTTTCAAGGGCGAGAGGACAGTGGTGCCGATTAGCTTTATTCAACTGGCAGCAAAAAGTAGCAATTTTATATCAGCTTTTTATAATTGTTGATGTGCAATCTCTGGTGCAGGTAAATTAATAAGCACAACATTTTGTTCCAGGTACGACGAGCGCCAGAGCCGCTGGCGGCTGACCTCCAGCCGCCTCCAGACAGAGCGGCGGTGGCCAGCGGCGACGCCGGTCTCGCTATCGCTATTCCCAAAGTGCGCGCAGAAGAGAAACTGACCGAGGCACAAACTGTGAAAAGCACGGGACTCCCGCGAACGGAGAAAATTGAAAAGAGTGGCAAAAAAACTCAGGTGAAAAAAAGGATAGAGGACCTTTTGTGAAAATCCTACTGCGTATTGTGGGGGTGGGAAAGAGAGACAAAACTCCCGAGCTTTAAGTGAGAAATTCCCCAAGTATATAATGGCAATTCTCCTCATTTTGCCCTCATGAAAGTAGTAACGAAAAAAAAGGGCGAGGCATAAGAAAAAACGCCGAAAAT
>JAAUYJ010116872.1_pt1 | contig 13072 bp, 14 predicted proteins | sample 7278031 | NCBI WGS metagenome assembly JAAUYJ01 (sample SAMN14350222, study PRJNA611818) | marine sediment metagenome | isolation source: surface marine sediment (1.8m) | place: French Polynesia: Moorea | collected 2018-08 | reverse complement strand
CTCCAACAACAACAACAACAACAACAACAACAACAACAACAACAACAACCACTGCAACCATTACATGACCTGTCGTCAAGGGCCGCAGGTAAACAGTCCCGAAAAATTAGGTCGCTGTGAGGCACGACAATGAGATGTCAGTCTTCGATTGTCCGCCGGTCTCCGTCTGAGTTGCGAGTAGAGGGAGACCAGCAGGTCGGATTCCATCTCGTCTGTCGAGATCGCCGCCGACGTCGCAAAGGGAAGGGAGAATCGGCGATTTTAGAATAGGTAAGTTTTCATTTCAAAACGACTTTCTAAACTGACTCTTGTCTTGCAAAATGACCAGCGGAAAGTTATTCTTTGGCGATTTTCTGCTGTCACTCCGAGGACAAACACGTTCGCCTCCCCCCTGTTGTGACAAAAGTGGAGCATCCTGTTCGAAGCAAGGATCGGTAGGCCGGGGCAGACGCGCCAGGGGTCACAGCAATAAACAAAAAGAGGCCGCCGCCGATTTGGCCGTCGATCGCTTCTTCCCGGATAAGGCTGGAGCCAAATTCCTGCGGGTTGCCTTCCTCCTGGCGCCGCCATCCGCGGTCGGTCCGCAAATATTTTTCCTGCCTCCGTCTGGTTGACGCTCGTCGGCAAAAGTGGGACATCTTCTTCTTCGGCGGAGAAAAGTAGGCCTAGAGGTACACTAGTATTGTTTCCCCGCAGACGGAAAAAAAAAGAAGGAAATAAATGCGGTTTTGGGAAAATGGCCTAGCTGGCTTTTTTTCCTTTTCTTTCGTGCAAGAAAGCCCGACTTGTTGTGGGTTTCCCGCATTTCTGAAGAAATGCTGGGGGAGAAAGGATGGGGAAAAGTCGCACTTGACAAATGTTCCACTGACCTGGGGAGGGGGAAAGAGAGGAAGGAGTGAGTTTGACTGATGTCACCTCTCCCCTAAAGGAAAGAAAAATCGGAGGATAAGAGTATACGGGGACAAATTTCGACTTTCTCCCCATACACACTTTCGAAGCGAGACTAACTGACAAGCAGCCGGCGTGCCCACTAGGAAATCACTTTGGGGCGACGACGATGGTCAATGGGGGCATGCCCTTCCCCCATAAGATGTGCACACAGGCGGGAGAGAGGAGGGAATGGGGAGTCGATGGATATTGGGGCGACGGGTTCCTTATCATCATTGAAGGGAGGAGGGGAGTCACGAAATGGGCGTCGAAATGGGGCGAAGGAGAGGAAGAAACGGGTTGAAGGAGGCGATTTCATGGGAGAGGGGGGAGGAAAGAAGCTGTTGCGAGGGCGATAAGGAAGAGGGCCATGGCATCATCATACATGGTACACAAAAGAATTTAATAATCCATTGTTCTGCTACCTAGTTCTTTTTTATAAGAATCCTTTTCTACATCTTTTCCACAATTGTGAATGAGAAAGAACAGGAATTCTCCTTTGCTTCCATGTATGACTCGGAGCCATAGTCGTTGGGCTGTGACATAGGACGAAGGAGGAGGAGGACGATAATATTGTTGAGCTGGCAAAAGAGAGGCCTTAGACCGACCGAGGAAGAGGCATATACGGTACTACTAGACAGAGGGAGAGGGGGACGGGCTCCTCCTCGCCAGAAGAGCGTCAATATATCATGCCGCCGCCGCCGCCGCCGGGTTGTGGGATGCCAAGCCAGAACCAGAGGATGGATGGAGGGGATGCAGCGGCGGCGGCGGAGGAAGAAAGTGTAACGTAATCAGACCGCCAGAAGGGGAAGAAGAAGAAAAGAAATGGAAAGGGGTTTCTGCGGCGACGCCGACTGGGTGTGATGATGCTCCCTCCTCAGAATGTGGGTGGATGGATATGACGGGGGCTTGCTTGCTGCTTACGCACCTAGCTAAAGAGAGGGAAGAGGATAATGCTTTTTTGCTCCTTCCCTCCCTCCCCATTGCAGCGAAAAATGAGTTACTCCTCTTCCTCTTGGGTGTTGGAATGCGCTCTTTTCACTCTAGTTGCACGCAAGCACCTCCTCATACATAGTACCTCCAACGAAGCTCTCTCTCTCACGCCCTTTCCCCCGGAGCAGTTTCGCTTTGCATGTCAGACTCACCCCTCCCTACCTCCCCAAACTTTTTTTTGCCTCACCCCCCAAAAAGAAGAAGATTTTAACGGCGTAATTGTGAGGCGGATGAGGGAAGGAAAGAAGCAAGGTGAGCCTTTGTTTTCCCTCCCCCCTCTCCCCTCCGTACGTACCGGGCTCGTGCGGGGAAAGAGAGTCAGATTGAGAAATTGTTGCTTCTTCTTCTTCCCCTCTCTATCCTCCCCTCCCGGATAGAAAGGTCGTCTCTCCCTACTTTTTCCCCTTTTCTTCTTTTTTCTGCCTCTCCGCGCTCCAACGCCCACGGCGCCGCTGGGAAAAAGGGAAGAGGAGAGTGAGGCTCAAAAACGACGAAGACGAGGCTCCGTCGTCTTTCATTTGTTGGGCCGCCCCTACGTACAGCAGAAGGAAACACGACCTAGCACGTAATGCAGTTCCTGCCTATAAAAGGGACTCTTCCTCAGTAATTCAAATGCCGATCCAATGTGTACTTCATTCTACTCTTTCGTGGGATGCCCATGAAAATTAAACGTTCTTGATATATTCTAACTTATTTGCCTCTTTGACCACCTGAAAACGCTTTTCCAGGCGTTCAACCAACGGGTGTCTACGTAGAAACATGCCACGTTCATAGTTTCGTGCGTAGGAGGAAGAAGACGGCGCAGGCAGGCTCGTCTGACTGGCACCCTCCCTCTCCTCTTTGCTCTTTTGCATTTGTCGGTCGGGGAATATGTTAGTACAGGAACAGGGCAGACTCCTCTTCCTCGCTCCCTTTCCTTCCTGCCCACTCTTCCGCACAGTGTACGTACGAAGCCACATACGTTCAGTACACCACACCGCACACAGAGTTCAGAGCGGAGGAGCATGAACTGGGTCTTTTTTGCTTGTGCACATGCGGGCGTCGGCGGAGGCGGTGTCCGTTGTTTACAGTCAATACAACTGTGAGACGGGCAAGGGGGAAAGTCAGGATGGGTCTGAGCGTTCGGACAGGCATGAAATTCGCTTTTCCTTCTGCGGCGGCGACCCTTCCTCCAGAGTGAGCCAACAAGCAATCACATTAAGAAAGCACCCATTCGTCAATCACCAAGCAAACAGGCGCGACTTGACTTCCTCTTCTTATCCCTCTCTCTCCCCTCCTTGGATGGGCCTACTACTACCACGTACTATGATGCCCAGTCGCCCACTTCTCTCGTCTGGCGGCATTGCTCTTCTTCCTTTGATTTATCGGGACGCCCTACAGAAAAAGAGGAGGGAAAAGAAGACGAACCCTTCTCATCCTCTTACTCGGCTGAGGGAGGAAGAGGGGGAAGGGAGAAAGGAGGCCCACACACAGCTAGACATCGAGAGTAGTCTGTAAGAGGAGGAGGGGGGAAAGGATGAGTTGTAAGAAGGGATTAGAAGGAAGGGATTCGCCAAACCAGTATAATTTCCGAAAATATAAAGAATATAAGGCCTACTGTCCCTAACCTGAAAGCAAAAAAGTAGACTCCTGCAATTTCATAAAAGAGATGCTTCTTGTTTTTGCCCGTCTGGCTAGCCGCCCATTTCATATCTCTCCGGCGACGGCGAAGGGGCGGGGGGCGGACGGGGCACTCTCACTATACTACTTCCTCTCACTCTCGTCGCATCCATTTCTCCCACGGTTCTCTTTGCTCATGGGCGATGGGGAAGGGGGGAACAAGAGCAAAAGCAAAGCAATGGGAGGAGCCACCTCTCCTGACCTACATCTGGCGAAGAGGCCTCTTCGGATAAGACTCTGGATCATCATCAGGAGGAGGAGAGGGAGTTATGATCCGTCCGGTGTCCTACTAACGAGTAAATTTCCATATCCGAATCTGATAACCGCTCCTCCTCTCCCTGACGAGAGAGATGCCTTCTCCGTCCCTCCTCACTTTGTCTGATTGCGTCTGGGCATCGTCGGCGGGGATATCTTTTCTTCTTCCTTCTCCTCCAACCTGTCAGAGGAGCCGACGGACGAGGAGGAGGAGAAAGAGGGGGAGGTTTTTCTTGGCCGGCTTCTTCTTCCTTCTACAAGAGTTGTTCTTTGCGTGCATTATTATCTCCTTCCTTCCTTCGCCCGTCCGTCCGTCCACAGTCCAGATCGACCGGCCCAAAACTGATGGATGGCCCATGCTGCATGGTGGCTCTCTCTGGTCTGCGATGGGCCCCGCCCGCGGCTGCAATGGAAAAAGAGTGGACCTGGACAGACCAACGTCCGGTTATTGTTGATGTTGTTGTTCTCTCCCACCTCCCTTTTGCTGATGCAATGTTATTTACCTCCAGCACTTTGCGTTATAGGGCCAAGGGCAACGGGGTATGCCGTACGAGAAATAGGTGTCCCTCGGCCGTTTCCCCCCTTTTCGATCGTGCCTCCCAATACGGCAATTCTGGCCAGGAAAACAACAATCTGACCCTCTCCGGATGCGCTTCTCGATCGCCTGGTCGGCCAACCGAAAATCGCCCCTTTTGCAATCAGCGATTGCAGAAGAAATGGAGCGGCAGAAAAACCACATTTTATTTCGGCTATTTCCATTCCATTTAATTTATTGTTAAACTGCGGAAGATTTCTGTCTTCTTTTTTAAAGGAATTATAATGGGAAATTTTTAAAGCGCACCGTTGAACCTTGAATAAATCTAAACATAGGCGCCTAGATCTCTTCCAAGAAGGGACATTAACGCACGGGAGGAGTAAAGGGAGGAGGAGGAGGAGGAGGAGAGAGGTCCTTTTCTATAGGAAAGCCCTAGAAAAAGTAGTAGGAAGGCCTTTCTCCCCTCCCTCTCCCTCCAGCCTTTTTATTTCCACTGCGGTGGCCACAGTCAGGAAAGGACTTATTCTCGTTGTGAGAGTCGCCATCGCCGCCGCCGCCGCCGCAGTCGGAAACCCCCTTCTCCCACACTCGATCAATCTTCTCGAGGACGGCTGGGAAACAAGCGCGGAGATCGTGATCCTACGAGCAAATATCATTTAGTAGTGCGAAGTAATTCTGCGATTCCATATTAGACGTCCAACCGAATTAGACGTATTAGACGTAATGCATGTAAAACGCAACATGCAAAAGATGGCTATTATTTACGAAAGCAACAGACGAGGCAGATTTTTGTCTGAAACTACCGTACATATTTTAGGGGAAAAACAGACCAAATAATACTAAAAAAACAAATAGCTGGTATGATTACCGTACTGATATTAAGTGAACGACACTTTGGTATTTTGGTATTTCGGTACTAAAGACAGTCCGGCTAGCGTTGAAAAGGAAGCCATAGAGAAGGAGAAAGAGAGGAGGAAAGTGGCTAAGTGCATCTCTTCGTCTTGATACATTGGCGGCGGCGGAGGCGGAGGCGGAGGCGGAGAGACTTCTAGAACAAGCAAGTGTCCCCTCCCTCCTCAGCCTAGTCCTGCCCAAAAAGGAGAAACATCTTTTGTGACTTTTGTTTCTGGGCGGCGAGGAAGGAGGACTCACTCACTCGCGTACCCTTCTTCCTCTTTCTTTCGCGGGTCGATTTCTCATTCTGGAAAAGGAGGAGAGAAGTGGATGTGGTACACTATACATTTGTGTGCGGTGCAGCTGCCCAAGTGGACATGGGATCGTCCGAGACGACAAGGATGCGAGAGTGGCTGTTGATGATGGTGTTGATGGCCAGAACCTCTTTGGCATGAACACATGCGCTGGTTCGGAGTACCTGACATGGACCTCCCTCGGGTCGGGTCAATGGCCATCAGGCACGATATATGTAGTGTTGGGGGGAAGAAGAGGAGCGAGGAAACTTGATTCTCTTTCCTCGCTTGTTTATATGCGTCTCGATGGACTATCCACCCAGCACACCTCTTGCCAAAGCCGAATCATAAAAAGCCCCCATTTGAGGCATTCCAGGCGCGGGAGAGAATAACAGCGAACGAGCTGTTAAGTGGTGTGGGCGGGATACTTGTTTACACAGCGGCTTATTTGTATTCCCTCTCCTCTCCTTCCCCTTTTTGTGGCGGGGCATCAAGTCGGCGTCATTGAAGCCTTCCTCTTTTTCTCGGCCACCCTCAGGGGGCAAAGAACAGAAATTCGGACGAGGCGGACGAGGAGGGAGAAGCGCCTACTCTTTTCCCATTTCATCCCGAAATGGAGGCTGTTGATCAAACTTATCTCTCCCCTCCGTCGCGAGGCAGACGAGATGACGAGGGATTGACCAACTTGTTTACAATTGATTGAAAAAATTTCCCTCATAGGCTCGTGAGTTACATATTTCTTCTGTATTTCCTCGTTCCATCATTTTTTTCTCCGTCGAATCCCCTCCCCTTCCAGTCTTTTCGGCGCCGGCGATCTCTCATCGGGACGGCGTCGGCGGCGTCGGCCTCCATCCAGCCCGCGGGACTCCCCCCCCTCCCTACCCCCCGGCCGCGGAGGAAAAAAGAAAGAAAGAGAACAGCACCTTCTCTTCCCTTCCCTTCACTGCTCTCCCTCCTCCCACCCAAAAAAAGGAGCGAGGGAAAAATGGGCCTGTCCGCCAACATCCCATTTCATTTCTTTCCCTCCCTCCTTTCCTCTTTTGCCTTCGGCCAGATCCGGTTATTAAGCCAGAGCGAAGGAGGGCGAGAAATCAGGGAGACCTGACGGCCAATCAAGGAAAAGGGGAAGGAAGAGGACAAAAACTTTTTTCCAGTAAAAGTTTTTCTCTTTTTTCCTTTTGCTGCTATACGAAGAAGTTTTTTATAGTAGGCCTGCTATACGTACCTGTCCATTCCGCTCCCCCGACTTTCCCACGTGTGCTTTCTCATTCCCCTCCTCCTCCTCCTATTCCCCCCCCCCTTCTTCCTCATATGTGAATGCGCGCGTGAGAAATGATTGCAGCTCCCTCCCTCTCTTCCCCCTTCTGCATCCGCCCTTCTTCGGCCCAAGGGAAAATAAACATACTCCTCCTTCTCCTCCTCCGTCCTGATTACGCGCGCACTTTGTCCCTAATGGCATCCCCCCTCCCTGCGACGAAGACGCTCCCCCCCACCCCACATATAGATCGAGACTTATCGGGGGGGACGAAGACTGATCCAAATAGAGGAGGAGGAGGAGGAAAAGCAAATGGAATTATGCCCAGACCCGGACTCGCGTGTACGTCGGCAGGCCCACTATCCAGCTGTGCTTCCACTCCCTCCCGCGGCGCCATGACACAGAAACAAGGGGGAAGAAAATGAGGGTTGATTTATTTCAATTTGCCGCTGCTGGCAGCGGGGGGGGCACTTCCGATCGCTACTCTTGCTATCGCTAGTCTGGGTCGGATCCGCCGTGAAATAGAATTAGAAATCAAGCAAAATATGTCGAGAGTTCATGTTTAAGGATATTCGGAAAAATCTCACATACGTCGCTGTGTTTTTTGCTAGGACAAAATGCTCCATGAAACTGTCATCTCCAGCCGGAGACAACATCGAATTTGTTCCATTACATCCTCCTCTCACCAGGAGGGGAAGTCCAGCGGACCAAGCGGGATCGCGCCTCTTGCAAGGGGAGAACTGTAATGAAATGAAGAAAAAGGCTCTCTACTCCAAACGGAGGCAGGAGGAGGAGGAAGGAGGAGGAGGAGAGTGGGCAATCAGGAAAAGGGGAAGGGAAGAGAACAAGGAAAGGGAACTGGAGCATGACGAAAAGGAAGGAAAATGAAGAAGAAAAGCTTCAGACGGCCGGAGAAGGGAGGATGAGGATCCCAGACCAAAACGGCTTTTGTGTCCCCCGACTAAGTTGAACCATTATCTCGAGAGGGAGGGAAGCAAAAAAGTTTTCCCGAGTCTCATCCGCTGCAATCTGGTGGCAGTGGATCGAGCTCAGAGAAAGCAAGGCCCATACCTTCTCCTACGATAATACAAAGTTAAATTAGGTTTGGGCAAAGCAAGGCACTCTCTCTCTCCTCTCTGTCTGCCAAAAAGTCCAGTGGTAGAAAGTAGCCGGAAGCTTTCATTCCAGGTTCTACACTAGACGTCTCCAAGGGGCCTAAGCCGGAGGACTCTTCGCTGCTATGGAGGAGGGGGAAATCGCTGTAGAATCTTTCGTTCTTTCCATTTCCTCCCCCCCTCCTCTTCTGGCCATCTCGCGCAGCCTTCGTCGTCTGTCGAGACGTCTCTTTGTTTCCCTTTGGGAGGAGGAGGAGGAGAGGGGAAGAGGCGTCGCCAGTGTTAAGAATGCTTTCAGGAAAGAAAATCTTCCGTCCCCCTCCCCTCATCTCGCTTCAAGAGACGCGGGCGGCGGCGGCGGCGGCGGCGAGGCGGCGGCGAGTGCATCCGGGAACAACGAACGCAAAACAAAACAACATTGCTCGCCCGACTTTCCTCTCCGGGAAAAACTTGTGGCCGATAGCAAGTGAAACTTTTCTATCGCCTATTTACTATTCGAATTTCCGGGAAATTTTCATCAAAACATGCTTGCAATATTTTTGCTTTCTGAGATTGTGTGGTAATTAGGCCAAACAGTGTGCCACCAAAAGAACGAGAATGCGGCGTAGAAAATCGGAGAAAGAAAGTGGAGCAGTGCAAATGAGAGAAATAAGAGAAGCAAGAAGAAAAACGTTGAAAAGCGATTTTCCCTCCGCCTCCCTCTTTCCTCCTTCAATTCTCTCCCAAGAGATCTCCCCGCTCTTTCCCTAGACACACGGGGGACGGCAGAGTTTAGGCTAGGCCTGAGTGAACGGAGGAGGATGGGAAAGAGCAGGAAGAGAAAAAAGAGGAAGGGAAGAGGGAAAAGAGAGGCCTGAAAGGAAGAGAGTCATAAATTCATTTCTGTTAGTGGCATTTCGCGGTGACGCCTTTACTCTAGAGAGACAGCTACATGGATGGAGGCGGGAGTAGTAGTGTAGTATCACAGCGGGGAAGAGCAATATTGCTGAGCTGCCGTGTCTGCCCTCCTCCCCCTACCTGCGCTCGTCTGTTGGCTGGGTGATGGGCATTAGAAGAGACTTGCAGCAAAGCAAGGGCTTAATGGGGCACTGGGGAGAGGAAGACCAGGGATGGGCGAGCGATACACTCAGGCCTCAGAACTGAAGGTGCAGGGCTTGAACCCCTTTTATGCTAAAAGTGCACTGCGGTCCATGAAAACTTGAAAATAAAATTTCGCTGTTCATGCCCATGTGTACGTATGTCTCATGGGAGGAAAATGTATGCCCCCCTCCCTCCTCCTTTTCCTGCATGACTAGTCGCTTTTAATGCGTACGGGAAAAACCTCCTTCTCCGCCTCCTTTCTCTTTCCCCTTCAAAGAAGACATTTTGCTTTCTTCTCTTCCCACTCCTCCTTTTTTGCCCCCCCCTCCTCCTCCCGCCATTTCACTCATCCCAGCCTCCCTCCGCAGGTGAGAAGTAAAGAGGAGAGCCGCCCTCCCTCCCTCCTTCGCAGACAGACGAGAGTCGACATTGAACGATTTCCCGGGAAGTACGTAGAAGAGAAAGGGAATTCTTGAATCTTGAAATGAATCCTCCTCCTGCTTCCGAATCTGACGTTGCCTGACGGGCGGATGAAACAACATCCACACAATTCAAGCAGAGATTTGCTTGCAGTCCCGCTGATTTATGGCAGTCGAGGCCCGCTCTGTGCAGCCAAAGACGGCCTCCAATTTCAAGCCTCTCTTCCCCCCATCACTTTTTCTCTCAAACATTCGATATTTGCCAATTTGGGTTCAGTCGTTTATCTTTGCCGCCTCTGTTCTGTCTGGTGCCATCAATTCAACTCCCTTCGTCTCCTCCCTCGGGAATTTCCCCGCCAGACGATTTCAAGATTGGATACAACATATCCAGTTCCTTATGCATGATTGCCTTCTATTTGTCTGGAGAGCGTTGTCTCGGATCAAAAGTTTAAAAAATGTCTGGATCTCCTTTCGTCGAGGTCTTGGAAAGTTCAATTTTCGTGCACCGAACAAAAAACCATTTCCCTTCCCTCGTCGTACGTGAAAGGTACATATCCCCTTCTTTCTCTCCCCCTCCTCCTCCTCCGATCCTTTTCCGATGTTTTTTCCGCCCCTTCGCCTTGACCCACTATCCCTCCTCCGCCCGTCCGCGGCCAGCCAACAAACAAGACGGAGAAAAAGAAGAAAAGCCTTCTTCTCCCCCGTCCAACTACGTCAGTATCGTCGCTCGCACACAACATATAACACGTAGTTGGCGGCGGCGGCGGCATAGATCAAGATAAAAAAAGACGAATGGACGTGGAGGATGAGAGGCCACCCGTTCGTTCGTTCGCTCGGCCTCCGTCCTCCTCCTCCTCCGTTCGGGATAAAGGATGCGTCGGTGTCGGCGGGGGGCGAAGGGAAAGCATCAGTCAATTTCTACCCTCCTCCTCCTTTCCCTTCCCCCCAGTCCCAAGAGGAGGAGGAGGAGGAAAGAAAAAAGGAGAGAGCGGTGGAAAGGGAACGGATTTTTATCGCCAGTCCCTTCTCAGGATCTGTCACTTGGGACTTGGGAGGGATAAAATAACACCATGTTTTTCATTCCTCCTTCTTCCCTTCCAGCACGAGGAGGAGGAATATGGAAAATTTGAAGTGCCCGGATATCTGGTGGACAAAACCGAGGAGGAGGCGGGGATAATGACACACTTTTTTCCTGTCCCCCTGTTTTGCCCAGCCTTTCCTTCCCCGCGGAATTCGTGGGATTCCTTCTCTCCTCCTCCTCCTCCCTCGGTCGCTTCGTTTTGTTCGTCTCCTCCTCCTCGATCCTCCGTCCTAACGACCGTCACTCCCCCTCCGAAACCGCAATTTGAGGGGACAGAAAAGACGGCGACGAGAAAAATTTAACTTCCTCCTCTCCCTCCCTCTTTTTTTAGCGGTGCTTGAGGAGGGGGAAATCTTGTGAGAGTGGGAAGTGTCGAAGCAAAGCCTCCTGACGTCTGTTGTGCTACGGAAGGCCGCCGAAGGAAGAGACGAGTAGACACAAAAGTCGGTCTCGTGTTCCTCGGAGCGAGGAGGAGGGCTGATCAAGCGAGGGAGGGAGTCGGTCGGGCGCCGGGGGCCCAATTTCCCTTCTCACTTCCTAGTACTACTCTCTCTTTCTATACTCGTCTGTCGCGGGTACGGGAATCACCCATCAACACACATGTATATAATGTGAGTCAATTGTGTATAACGAAACTCAGAGGATCAATTATGAAGAGAGTGAAGGGACAGGTTTTGAAAAGGCTTGTATCCTTGTCCTTGGTGATCCTCTCCCGCCGGAAGGATGTCCTTGGGAGGACTAGGCGTAAAATCTGGCATTCTTTCTCTCCTAGCTTTTTTTTCTTCTCCTTCGTCCTCCTCCGCCTCCTTCTTGTCATCCAGGTGTGAGAAGAGGGGGAGGAGGATTGAAAAGCTTTTCGAGCGGAGAAAGCAAGGAGAGAAAGAATAGGATAAAAAGGAAAAGTTGATTTTTTTCCATGTCTCTGGTCGAGTTTTCTCCGAAAACGTGAAATAACCTACAGGCCTTCTTTTCGCAAAACAAAGATGCTACAGGCGACAAACGTTAATAAAAATAAATTCCCCCTTTAGGTGTACTTTTCGGCAGACTCAGTGTAATAGGCTGGAAACGGAGAGGCGTCCGAATGACTTTCCTCTCGCGGCGTCGTCGTCGTCCCGCGGCGTCCTACGCCGACCCTTCGCCTATTTTTTCCCCTTTGGCGTCGGCGGGGACCTCACAAGAAAAAAAGGGTTTGAAAAATCGACAGCAAATTGAGCGGAAGAGGAGGGCGTAAAAAGAGGTCTGGGTCGAGGGGATAAGAAAGAGAGAGAGGAAAAGACCGCAGACACACTTTTTTGTCACCTTTCTCTTCACGAGGCCTCAGAGGTCGGCCGATGGACTCTCCATCCAGAGCTGGATAATTTGCACATTTCCTATACTACTGTACTCACCTAAAACTGAAACTGGTTCCATGTCTTTGTGTGAGAACATTCTATATTATTGATAAAATTTATGGATCTAGTTTTTAATTGCCAAAGCGAGCGCTTGTTGCAGTGGAGGGAAGTGGTGACACTTTCTTGAGGAAAACGAAAGAAAATTTTCCAGAATATCTTGTTTTCTTTTAAATATGCCAGATTTTCAAGTGTGGGCAGTCAAGCGCAAAAAGTGGGTGACAGAGCCGCTGTTGCATAAAATGAGCGTATTTCACTCGCGCTCATCGCAGCAAACGCCCTTGCCTTGGCTTCTTCTTCCCTGGCGCATGACATCAGAGTCAAATTTATCCCATGCCCCATAGACTGACTAAAGACAGGATGAACGTTGATTTCTATGCAAGCAAAAAATCGATGGGATCAAAACCATATAAGTTGGCCTGGCAGTGCAGGGTATTTGTATTATGTAGCTGGGAAATACAAGCTACCTCCTCGCCAGTTTGGGTTCTTCTTTCTGCTCTAAGCGCGAAAAATGCTTTTTCTTTTTTAACCCCTTCCGTTCCTTTTTTAATTTTTGAAACGAACCCGACCCTCTGTCCCTCTTATTTTTCCCTCCCCTAATTGTTTAAGGAGTCGGAAATATTTACGCCTCCTTCTCTTTCTCTCCCCTCCTCGCTTGTCTCCCGTTGTCGCCCCCTTCTCCCTCTCCTTAATTAGTTTCGCCATTTGCATAAACTGCGCCGGGAGACAAGGAAGTTTTTCTCGCCTCAGCGACGGATAAGATTCTGGAAGCAAAAAAAGGAGTTGAGGAAGGGATACAAAAAGGGGCAAACGTCACATAGTAAATAAAAAGAGAACCCAGGAGTAGTAGTTAAAGGGCGGTGCAATTACAGCTTTGTATATTAGCATTCTACGTACAGTACAATAAAGTTAAAAGCAACTCCATCTATACGGAAGGGCAATGGACAATAAACATTTGACGACGTGGCCAAGAAAAGAGTGGAAAAAGCTAGTGTGAGGTCCTCCCGAGTAACTGTCCTCCTCCTCAGACGTCTCATGTCTTTTCCTGCTGCTCCTCTCGCTGCTCTTCCTCTTTTACTTCATGGACTTTAGGGCCCTCTGGAGCAGGCGACGCTCCATCTCGTCCTTGTCGTCATCGGAACCCTAGACATACGTGGGCGTAGGGGGGGGACAGGGGG
>JAAUYJ010176686.1_pt1 | contig 13073 bp, 10 predicted proteins | sample 7278031 | NCBI WGS metagenome assembly JAAUYJ01 (sample SAMN14350222, study PRJNA611818) | marine sediment metagenome | isolation source: surface marine sediment (1.8m) | place: French Polynesia: Moorea | collected 2018-08 | reverse complement strand
GGAGCCGCTTCGGCGCAGACCTATGTCGGCGGCAGCGGTCAGCCGAGCGTCTTCGTCAACACCCAGGTGCTGAACAGCCTGGGGCCCGGCTATCCCGCCTACGGCTACGGCGGTTACGGCGGCTACAACCCCTATGCCGCCCAGCAGCCCTACGGCATGGCACCGGCGCAACAGCCCTACTACGTGACCCGGCCGGGGACGCTGCTGTTTCCGCCGCCCGCCTATCCGCAGAGCCAGGTGACCCTGCAGGCACCGGCCGTGGCCATGACCAGGCAGCCGGCACCGCAGCCGCCGCCGAGCATGCCGCAGGTGTCGCTGACCGAGCCCGCGCCCCTGCCGCGTCCGCCGCAGCTGGCCGGGAGCCCCGAGCCGCCCTCGCCGGTGGCCGCCCAGCTGGAGACGCCGCCGACCGCGCCGACACCGGCGCCGCAGATGGCCGAACGCGCGCCCGCGCCGCCGACACCGGCGCCCCAACGGTCGGCCGCCGCATCGGCTCCGGCCATGCCGATGATTCCGCCGCCCGACATGGATTCCGGATCGGAGCCGGCACGGGCGCCTGAACCGGCACCAGCACCGGCACCGGCACCGGCACCCCAGATGGCAGCGGCGCCCGAGCCTGCCCCGCCACCGGCGCCCGAGCCGGAACCGGAACCCGCCCTGGCGCCGCCACCGCCCGCGCCGGAGCCTCAGATGGCAGCGGCCGAACCGCCGGCGCCGCCGCAAGACGAGCAGCCACTGGCGCCGCCGCCACCCGCCGCCGAGCAGATGAGCGCGGCACCGGAACCGAGCCAGTCCGCCCCGCCGCCGCCCGCCACGCCCGAGCCGTCACCGCCGCAGACCGCGGCCTTGCCGCCCGCGGACCTCGACGAAGGCGCCCTCAGGCTGGCCTTCGCGGAGACCTCGGCCGAACTGAGCGAGCAGGCAAAGGGCGAACTCAAGGCACTGGCCGGCGAACTGATAAAGGACGGCAACGCCAGGGTTCAGCTGCTGGCCTACGCCAGCAGCGCCGACGACAGCGCCAGCCGGGCCCGCCGGCTTTCACTGTCGCGCGCGCTCGCGGTGCGGGCCTATCTGATCGACCAGGGTGTCAGGTCCACGCGCATGGACGTGCGGGCGCTGGGCAACAAGAGCGAGGGCGGTCCTCCTGATCGGGTCGATATCCTCCCCGCGCGGCGCTAGCCGAAGCTCGCTGATCCGCCCCTCGCCGCCGCAACGCGGCCGCCGTCAGGCTTGACCGCGGTCCGATCCGACGCCACAAGCCAGACCGCACGGCGAAACATGAGCAGCCCGCACCGCTACATCCTCCGCATGTCCTTGTTTCTCGCGGTCGTGGCCGCGGCTTGCACCGCCTTGGCACCCCAGCTTCAGAACGCCTTCGTCGCCAACGCCGTGCTGAACGGCATGATCCTCGGTGTGCTGTTGCTCGGGATCGCCTACATCTTTCGCCAGGTCATCACCTTGCGCCCCGAGATCGAATGGCTCGACCGCTTCCGCAAGGAAAGCACCGGCGGGCTGATCTTTCCCGGCACCATGTCGCAGGAGAAGCCGCCGCGCCTGCTCGGCCCGATGGCGAAGATGCTGGCCGAGCGCAAGGGCCGCGTCTCGCTCTCGGCCCTGTCGATGCGCTCGCTGCTGGACGGTATCCAGTCGCGCATCGAGGAATCGCACGACATCTCGCGCTACATGATCGGCCTGTTGATCTTCCTCGGCCTGCTCGGCACCTTCTGGGGCCTCTTGGAGACGGTCGATGCGGTCGGCAGCACCATCGCCGGCCTGGGCGGCGTCACCAACGATCCTGCGGCCCTGTTCGAGGACCTCAAAAGCGGCCTGGAGACGCCCCTGTCCGGCATGGGCACGGCCTTCAGTTCCTCGCTCTTCGGCCTCGCCGGCTCGCTGGTGTTGGGCTTCCTGGAGCTGCAGGCCGGACAGGCGCACAACCGCTTCATGAACGACCTGGAGGAGTGGCTGTCCGGTGTGACCCGGCTGTCCGGCGGCGGGCCGATCGGCGACGGCGAGCAGTCCGTCCCGGCCTACATCCAGGCGCTGCTCGAGCAGACCGCCGACAGCCTGGAGAGCCTGCAGCGCACCGTGGCGCGCGGCGAGGACGACCGGGCGGCGGCCAATCAGAACATGGTCACCCTGACCGAGCGGCTCGGCACGCTGACCGATCAGATGCGCACCGAGCAGGGCGTGCTGCTGCGCCTGGCCGAGACCCAGTCGCAGCTCAAGCCGCTCTTGATGCAGCTGGCCGAGCTCGATCTCTCGACCACGGCGATCGACGAAGCCACCCGCGGCCACATTCGCAACCTCGACTTCCACATGGAGCGTCTGGTCGGCGAGGTTTCCAGCGGACGCGATCACACGGTGCAAGAGATCCGCTCCGAGATCCGCCTGCTGGCGCGCACCATCGCCGCGATCGCCGAAGAGGAGCAGGGCTAGGTCATGTACGCCCTGGGGCGCACCGGCGCCCGCCGCTCGATCAACATCTGGCCCGGTTTCGTCGACGGACTGGCCACCCTTCTTCTGGTGGTGATGTTCGTCCTGATGGTCTTCATGGTCGCGCAGTTCTACCTCAGCACCGCGTTGAGCGGGCGCGACGAGGCCCTGCAGCGGCTCAACCGGGAGATCGACGAGCTGGCCGAGCTCCTGGCGCTCGAGCGCGCCGCCAACGCCGACCTCAGGATCAACGTCGCGCAGCTTTCCTCGGAGCTGCAGAGCTCGATCGCCGAGCGCGAGACGCTGTCGAGCCAGCTCAGCGCGCTGATGGACGAACGCGACTCGATCCAAATCCAGCTCGAGGCGGCCGCCAACGCTCAAGAATCGCTGACCGCCCAGCTGGCGGCGCTGATCGAGGAACGCGAGGCGCTGGAACGCGTCCTGGCCGAGGCCGAGGTCGCGGCCGCCAAGAACCGGGAGGAGCTCGAGGCCGCCTACAGCACCATCGAGGCCGACAAGGAGAAGATCGAGGCCCAGCTCTCCGAGTTGGCGATCCTCAAGAGCTTGGAGGAGGAGATGACCGAAAAGCTCGCGGGGATGGAGGCCGCCCTGGAGGACCAGGAGGAGAGCGCCGAGTTCCTGGCGGCGCGCGTCGCCGAGCTCGAAGCGGCGCTGGCCGAACGGGAAGAAGCCGCGACGAGCGCCCAGGAGGAGAGCCGCGAACAGAGCGCCCTGCTCACCGCGCTGCGCATGCGGCTGACGGACTCGGAAAAGGAGGCCGAGAACCAACTGCAGCTGACCAAGGCGGCGCAGGCCCGGATCAACCTGCTGAACCGGCAGATCGCCGCCTTGCGCCAGCAGCTGTCGCGGCTCGCCGTGACGCTGGAAGCCATCGAGGCGCAGAACGCCGAGAAGGACGTTCAGATCGCCGACCTCGGGCGCCGACTGAACGTCGCGCTCGCGACGAAGGTCCAGGAGCTGGCGCGCTACCGCTCGGAGTTCTTCGGCCGCTTGCGCGAGGTGCTCGGCGCGCGCGAGGACATCCGCGTGGTCGGCGACCGCTTCGTGTTTCAGTCAGAGCTCCTGTTCGGGACGGGTTCCGCGCAGCTGGGCCCGGAAGGCCGCGAGCAGATCGCCCGTCTGGCCGACACGCTGAAGCAGCTGTCCGCGCAGATCCCGCCGGACCTCGACTGGATCCTGCGGGTCGACGGCCACACCGACAAGCGGCCGATCTACACGGCCGCCTATCCCTCGAACTGGGAGCTGTCGACCGCGCGCGCGCTCTCCGTCGTCAACTTCCTGGTCGAGCAGGGCATCCCGCCGAGCCGGCTCGGCGCCACCGGCTTCGGCGAACATCATCCGCTCGACCCCGGCGAGGACGAAGAGGCTTACCGGCGAAACCGGCGCATCGAGCTCAAGTTCACCCAGAAATAGCGGGGCTGGGGCTAATACCGCCGCGGCCGGAGCAGGTCGCGGACCGGCGCTTCCTCCGCGTCCCAGTTGGCGGCGACCAAGAGCCGATCGAGCTCGGCGCCGGACTGCGAGGCCGGCAGCACCAGACAGCGATAGGTGAAGGAGCGCAAGCCGCGGCGGATCTCGAGCACCCGGCAATGCGGCGCCGACGACCAGAGCACGGCCCGGAAATGGGCCGCGAAGAGATCCCGGTAAGCCGCCGGCGTGATCGCGTCCAGGGTATGGCCCGTGGGATCGAGGCCCAGGGCGTGTTGCAAGGAGGAGCCGACCACGCGGAAGCGAAAGCGGGTATCGCCGCCGGCAACCTCGACGAGGGCGATGCGCGTCAGGAGCCGCGCCATGTCCTCGGGCAGCAACTCGGCGCGCAGCGGAAATCGCCTGCCGGCCCGACGGCTCTCCCAATAGGCCAACAGCTCTTCCAAGCTGCGGTCGCCGATCCGCTCCACAGGCACGGACCGTGCCGCGAACGACACTTCGTTCTCCATCTCCGGCCCTCTCCGCAGCGTTTCCATCTCCGATTCCTCAGCGACGGATTTGGACCCCGAAGATCAGACTACAGGCCTAGTTTGGAAAATGAAGCCCGGCCACCCCGCCCTGATCTACAAAATTTTTGCGCCAAGATACATAAAATTCTAAACAAAAGTCAAGAATAGTGTAGAGTTTGTTAGGGTTAACTAAGTAGTAAACAGACTTAGTTAACGGCAAATATTTATTCAGTGATCAAAATCACAGCGCGCAGGCGCCGAGCCGGCCAAGGGCACCCGGCGACGGCCGTACTCAGTGCGAAACGGCCTGCCCTGCCGCCGGCGCCATGTCGGCCTCGACGTCCTCGTCCGCCGCGTCGAATTGCAGCGCCGCCAGTCGCGCGTAGAGGCCGCCGGCTCGAATCAGCTCGGCGTGGCTGCCGCTCGCCACGAGGCGCCCCTGATCGACCACAACGATACGGTCGGCCTTGAGCACGGTGGCCAGGCGGTGGGCGATGATCAGGGTCGTGCGGCCGGCCATGAGGCCGTCCAGCGCGCGCTGCACGTCGCGCTCGCTTTCGGCGTCGAGCGCGCTGGTCGCCTCGTCGAGCAGCAGCAGGGGCGGGTTGCGCAGGATCGCCCGGGCGATGGCGATCCTCTGGCGCTGGCCGCCGGAGAGCCGCACGCCGCGTTCGCCCAGGAAGGTGCCGAAGCCTTCGGGCAGCCGCTCCAGGAACTCGCGGGCGGCCGCGGCCTCGGCGGCCTGCAGCACCTCCGCGTCGGACGCATCGGGGCGGCCGTAGCGGATGTTCTCCCAAGCATCGGCCGAGAAGATCACCGGCTCCTGCGCGACCAGGCCGATGCGCGCGCGCAGCGCGGCCGGCGTCGTCTCGCGCAGGTCCACGCCGTCGAAGGTGATGCGCCCGGCTTGCGGGTCGTAAAAGCGCAGGAGGAGCTGGAAAACGGTCGTCTTGCCGGCGCCCGAAGGCCCGACGATCGCCAGCTTCTCGCCCGGCGGCACCTCCAAGTCGAAGCCCTCCAGAGCGGAACGCTCGGGCCGCGAGGGATAGTGAAACACCACTGATTCGAAGCGCAGCGCGCCTTGGGCGGGCTCCGGCAGGGGACGCGGATCCGCGGGGGCCGCGATTTCCGGCTCGGTGCGCAAGAGCTCGATCAGGCGCTCGGTCGCGCCGGCCGCGCGCTGCAGGTCACCGATCACCTCGCTGATGGCCCCGACCGAGCCGGCGACGACGATGGCGTAGAACACGAAGGCGGAAAGCTCGCCCGCGCTGATCCGGCCGGCCAGGACGTCGTGCCCGCCCAGCCAGAGCACCAGGCTGACCGCGCCGAAGGCCAGCAATATGACCAGGGCGGTCAGGATGGCGCGCGCCCGGACCCGCTCGATGGCCGTGTCGAAGGCGCCCTCGGCCAGGCCAGCGAAGCGCTGCCGGTCGATCGGCTCGTGGCCGAAGGCCTGGACCGTGCGGATCGAGGTCAGGGCCTCGTCGGCGTAGGCCCCGACGTCGGCGACCCGGTCCTGGCTGGCCCGGCTCAGCCGCCGCACCCGGCGCCCGTAGATCAGGATCGGCAGCAGCACGAAGGGCACCACCAGGAAGACGATGCCGGTGAGCTTGGGCGAGGTGACCACCAGCAGGACCGCGCCGCCGAAGAGCAGCAGAATGTTGCGCAGGGCGAAGGAGACGGAGGTGCCGACCACGACCTGCAGCAAGGTCGTGTCGGTGGTCAGGCGCGACAGCACCTCGCCCGCCCGGGTCACCTCGTAGTAGGCCGGTGAGAGCGAGATCACGTGGTCGAAGACCGCGCGGCGGATATCGGCCACGACCCGCTCGCCGATCCAGGAGACCAGGAAGAAGCGCGCGTAGCTGGAGGCCGCGAGGAGCAAGATGACCCCGATCAGGACCAGGACCGCCTGATCGAGCAGGCCGGCGTCGCCGGCGGCGAAACCCTCGTCGACCAGCATGCGCAGGCCGAAACCCAGCCCCAGCACCGTGCCCGCCGCCACCGACAGGGCGGCGAGCGCACCCAGCACTTGCCAGCGGTAGGGCCGCACGAAGCTCCAGAGATAGGCGAGCTGGCCGAGGTCGCGGCTGCGCGGCCGCTCGCCGCCGAGCTGGCTGTCGTCGTTGGCCGCGCCTCGCCTCATGCCATGCCGCCTGGCCGAGTGGTCCGAGATCCCGCCCCGCCGCCGGACGCCGGGGCGGGCTATCCCTAGCCGATCGCAGGGAGCACCACAACAATAGGCCGGATTCGCTCGCCTCAAAGCCGCCCTTGCACTGGCACGCCCGCTCGGCTATAGAGCGCGCCGCTGAGGAGAGCGCCGCCATGAAGAAAGAAGTTCACCCCGACTACCACGAGATCACCGTGCAGATGACCGACGGCACGGAGTTCAAGACCCGCTCGACCTACGGCAAGGCGGGCGACACCCTGCGGCTGGACATCGATCCCAAGACCCATCCGGCCTGGACCGGCGTGCACCGGCTGGTCGACACCGGCGGGCAGCTCGCCAAGTTCAACAAGCGCTTTCAGGGTCTGGGCATCAAGGAAAACTGAGCGCGGGTCCGAGCCACGGGCCCCGTTCCGGTCAATCGCCGCCGGCGGCCTCCGCCGGCGCCTCGTCCAACATCGCATCCAGTCGTGCGACCCGCTCGTAGAGCCGCCAACTGCGGTCCATGAGATCGTTCAGCGCTTCGGGCAGGGCCTCAACCTCGACCGGCATAGCCGGCGAACAGGCCTTCTCGCCAGCCAGGCGATACTCGGGTTTCTCGGCCTCCTGGCGGGTCATCTCTCCGGCCTGCACTGCGCGCTGCACCAGCAGCCAGGCGATCACCTGGGTGAGCCGCGAGGTCACCTTGAGCGTGGCGCAGCTGATCGCCATGCGATCCATCGGCCCGTCCTCGCCGGTGCCGGAATTGCGGCGGGCGAGAAGGAAGGCACGCGCCTCCTCCGCGAGGCGCAAGGCCTCGTCGTAGTTGCCGTCCAGAAATGCGACTGTGCGGTCAGCCTGGGTCACGTTCTGGCCTCCGGTGGCAGAGCCGGATGAAGCGCCTACAGCGCCGAGCTTAGACTAATCGATGCAGGCTTAAAAATCCCTTGGGAGCTTCGATTTTTTATTTTATTACAAATGCTTGGTAAGCAGCCCTCAGCTTCGCGGCGGGCTTGAATCGAGCCCCCGCGAAACCATATACAAGTGGCTGTCAGGAACGCCTACCGCAGGGTTCCTAAGTGCAGCACAACGCAATCGGCCCGACCATCAGGGTGGGTCACATTTTTAACCATGTTGCTCGCAAGGAGGATATGGCTATGCGTGCGATCGACTATTCCCCCCTTCTCCGCGCCAGTGTCGGCTTCGACCGGATGATGAATCTGCTCGACGCACTTCCGCAAGCCGAGGCCAGTGCCCCCAGCTATCCGCCCTATAACATCGAGAAGCTCGATGAGGACAGCTACCGCATCACCATGGCGGTAGCCGGTTTCGGCGAGGCTGACCTCGACGTCACGGTCCAGGACGACCGGCTCGTCGTGTCCGGCAAGCAGGACAAAAAGGACGAGGCGTCCCGCAAGTTCCTGCACCGCGGCATCGCGACGCGCGCCTTCGAGCGCCGCTTCGAGCTGGCCGACCACATCCGGGTCGCGGGTGCGCGGGTCGAGAACGGCCTGCTGCACGTCGAGCTGGTGCGCGAGGTGCCCGAGGCGATGAAGCCGCGGAGCATCAAGATCGAGACGGTTTCGGCCAACAAGCCGAAGGTCATCGATCAGAAGGCCGCCTAAAGGGCGCTTCCCTAATCCCTAGAGGCATTTGGCTGCGGCCGGGCGGGGCAACCCGCCCGGCCGTTTGCTCTTGGCGTTGCGCTTCTACTCCGCAGGTGCCACCGCGGGCTGCGGCGCGGCGCCCAGCGGCGGCGCCTTGACCCGGAACAGCGTGCTGTAGAGCACCGGGACCAGGACCATGGTGACAACCGTGCCGAAGGTCAGGCCGGCCATGATGGTCGTCGCCATGGAGATCCAGAAGACGTCCTGCAGGAGCGGGACCACGCCCAGCACCGTGGTCGCGGCGGCGAGCGCCACCGGCCTGAGACGCGAGACGGCGGCCTCGACCACGGCGTCGAAGGGCTGCTTGCCGAGCGACAAGTTGAGATTGACCTCGTCGAGCAGGACGATCGAGTTCTTGATCATCATGCCGGACAGAGACATGGCGCCGAGCAGCGCCATGAAGCCGAAGGGCACGTCGATCGCCAGCAGGCCGGCCGAGATGCCGACCACGATGAAGGGGATGGCGAGCACGATCACCAGCGGGATGCGCAGCGAGTTGAAGAGGTAGACCATGATCAACAGCATCATGATCACCGCCGGGATGATGCCGGGGATCAGCGCCTGCTGCGAATCGACCGTGTCCTCGTGCAGCCCGCCCCACTCCAGGCGGTAGCCGGGCGGCAGCTCCTTGCCCATCTGCTCGAAGGCCTCGAAGGGGCCGCTTTCCATCATGGTCGGCAGGGTCGTGCCGAGGATCGGGTTGGCCTGGATCTTCACCGTGCGCCGGCGGTCGCGGCGCCGGACGATGGGGTCCTCCCACACCGGCACGACCCCGTCGGTCACCTGAGCTACCGGCACCGGTTCCGTGGCAAGCTCCGGGCGGATCTGCAGTGATTCGATCCCGCTGACGTTCCGCCGCTCCTCTTCCACGTGGCGCATGATGATGGGGATGAGGTCGTCGCCCTCGCGGTAGAGGCCGATCTGGCGGCCGTCGAAGGCCCGCTTCGTGGTCCGCGCCAAATCGTCGCGCGTGACGCGCGACCAGCGGCCGCGGTCCTGGCTGTAACCGACCTCGAGCCTCTGCGTGCGCTGCTCCCAATCGTGCCGCGCGTAGGCGGTGAAAGGGCTCGCCCAGACCAGATCCACGGCCTTGTCGGCGAGCTCGCGCAGCACGTCCGGATCGGCGACCGCCGGGCCGCTCAGCCGCGCCTCGAACTTCCACATCTTGCCGGGGCCGACGTCGTACTTGCGGATCGGCACGAGCGCCTTGGGATAGGTCTCCAGAAGCCAGGGCTGAAGATCCTCGATGAGCCCGTTGATCTCCCGGAAATCGTGCACGTTGACGACCAGGTGGCCGTAGTGCGGCTGCGGCTCCTCGGGCTCCACCGGCAGGTAGAAGCGCGCCGAGCCGCCGCCGGCGAAAGTGGTCACGCTCTCGACCCGCTCGTCCGCCAGCAGGCGCTCCTCGAGCTGCCGCATATCGGCGGCCACCTGTGTCACCCGCGTGCCGATCGGCGCGCGATAATCGATCATGAACTTCGGCATGCTGGAGTTCGGGAAGAACTCCTGGCGGACCCCACCGAAGCCGAAGATGCCGATCACCAGCACACCCACCATGCAGGCCAGGAAGATGAAGCGCCCCCGGATGGCCCGCTCGAGGAAACCGCGGAACATCACGTAGAAGCGCCCGCCGTAGGGGTCGGCCGCCGCGGCGCCGGTCTTGGGCGCCGGCAGCATGTCGATGCACTGCGCCGGCGTCAGGGTCAGGGCCACGAGCCAGCTGAAGAGCAGCGAGATCGCGGTCACGGTGAAGAGCGTCTGGCAGTACTCGCCGGTGCTTTGGGGCGAGGCGAAGATCGGATAGAAGGCGGCGACCGCGATGAGGGTCGCGCCCAGCAGGGGGCCGGCCTGCTGGGCCGCCACCTCGAGGGCCGCCTCGGTGCGCTCCATGCCCTTCTGCAGCCTGACGGCTATGCCGTCCGCAATGACAATGGAATTGTCGACCATCATGCCCAGCGCGATAACCAGCGCTCCCAGGGACATGCGCTGCAGGTCGATGTCGAAAATCGCCATGAAGATGAAGGTGCCGAGCACGGTGACCACCAGGCCGGTGCCGATGATCACGCCCATGCGCCAGCCCATGAAGAGGGTCAGGACGACGAGGACGATGGCCACCGCCTCGAGGAAGCTGATGACGAAGCTGTTCACCGCTTGGTCGACGATATCCGACTGCCAATGATAGCGGCGCACCTCGATGCCGACCGGCAGGTGGGGAACGATCTCCGCCAGGCGCGCGTCGATCGCCTGGCCGACCTCGACGATGTTGACGCCTGGACGGTTGGTGATCGAGATGCCCACCGCCGGCATGCCGTTGTAGCGCATCATCAGCGTTGGCGGATCGCGGTAGCCGCGCCGGATTTTGCCGATGTCGCCGATGCGGATCAGCTCCTGGCCGAAGCCGCGGCGCTCGACTTCGGAGGGAGTTTGCAGAACATCGAGAATCGAGGGGCGGATCGTCAGGTTCTCGATCTCGCTCGGCGAAGTGAAGTTGCCCGTGGGCGCGATTCGATAGCGCCTTTCCTGCAGGTCGACGCTGCCCGCGTCGACCACCATGTTCTGTTGCTGCAGCGTCCGTTCGATGCTGAGGTCGCTCAGGCCGAGCTCGGAAAGCTGCGACTGGGCCACGTCGAGGTAGACGATCTTCTCCTGCACGGCCAGAAGGTCGGCCCGGGCAACGCCCTCGACGACGGAGAGCTCCTTACGGATGAACTTCGCGTAGCGCTCCAAGGTACGATTGCTCACGCCGTCGCCGACGATGGCAAGCTGGAAGCCGAAGACGTCGCCGAAATCGTCGTTGACGGCGGGCCGCCCCACGCCAGGTGGCAGCTGCGACTCGACCTCGCGGACCTTGCGCCGCAGCTCGTCCCAGATCTGTGGGAGCTGGTCGCTCCAGTATTCCGGCTTCATCTCGACCTTGACGTAGGAGAAGCCGGCCCGGGAGAAGGACTCCACCCATTTGATGAACTTCAGCTCCTGGATGGCGACCTCGATCCGGTCGGTCACCTCGAGCTCGACTTCCTCGGGGCTGGCCCCCGGGTAGAGCGTGACGATGTTCGCGGTCTTGACCGAAAAGGCGGGATCCTCGAGCTGCCCGAGCGTGTCGAATGCCGCGAAGCCGCCGATGATGATGACGGCGGTGGCGAAGTAGGTGGCGATCTTCTTTTCGATCGCGAGCTTTGCCAGGTTCATGGTCCGGGCTCCGTGGCCGGGTCGATGATCTTCACCTCGTCGCCCTCCTTCAGGAAGTTGACGCCGGCGATGACGACCCACTCACCGGTCTCGAGGCCGTCTTGGATCGCCACGCCGCCGTCGACCAGGGCGCGAACGGCGACATCCCGCTTGGCGACCTTGTTGGTCGCCTCGTCGACGACCCAGACGTGACTCGTCGTGCCGAGCTTCTCGGAGAACACCGCCGTGACGGGGACCACGACGTCGGTGGCGATTTCCTTGGAAGGAAGCTCCGCCGTCCCGCTGGCCCGGCCTGCCATGCCGGCCAGGATCTCGACGCCCTCGGGCTGGTTCATGATCAGCACGACGGGATAGGTCCGGGTGGTCTCAGAGGCCTCGGTGCCGACCTCCTTGATCTCGGCCGGGATTTTCGTGTCCGGGAAAGCGTCGAACACGACCTCGATGTCGCGCACGAAGGGCAGCAGGCCAATGTCGTGCTCCGGCAGGTTGACTACGAACTCGATGCGCGAGGTGTCGAGCAAGCGCACGATGTTCTGCTTCTCCACCACGGTCTGGAAGTTCTCGACGTACTTGGCGACGATGGTGCCGGCGAAGGGCGCGCGCATCTCGGTGTAGCTGAGCTTGTTCTGCGCGTCGGCGACGGCGGCCTTGAGCGCGCGGATTTCGCCCTCCTTGGCCGCGATGTCCTCCGGGCGTGCGCCGATCTGGGCGATGCGCAACTCCTGCTCCGCGTTACGCAGCTCAGAGTCCGCGGTTCGCACGGCCGCTGCCTTCTCGTCGATGAGCGCGCCCGCGACCGCGCCGGGGTCCTGCTCCTTGATCCGGTTGACGCGTGCCATGTCCTGCTCGGCCAGGGTCATGGCGGCCTTCGCCCTCTCGAGCGCCGCCTCGGCCCGCCGGATGTCCTCGGGGCGGGCAATGCGCATGGCTTCCAGTTCGGACTCGGCCTGGCTCAGTCGCGCTTCGGCATTCTTCAGGGCGACGTCGAAGTCGCGCGGGTCGATTTGCGCCAGGATCTGGCCCTGTTCGACCTTGTCGCCGGGGACTACGGGCAGGCTGACCAGCGGACCCGAGACGCGGAAGGAGAGGTCGGCGCGGCCCGTCGCCCGGGCCCGCCCCGGCACGCCGCCTGTGGCGACCTGCTCGGCGGTCTTGAGCTTGACCGCCCAGACCGGCCGGACCGGTGCGGTCTCCTCCACTTCCTCTTCGCCGCAGCCCGCCAAACCGGCAGCTGCGAAGAAAAGCAAGCCGATGCCAAGTGCTCTCAAAGACATGTGCCGAACCCTGATTGTCATTGCCAACCGGACGAAAAGCCCAAAGAGCTCATTGTCTCGAAGCGGGCAACGCGGAACGCCGATCCGAGGCTGTCGGCCGGTGTTTCTCGATAAGCAAAGCTCGTCGCCTGCATCGGACGAACGCCCCCTGTGAACCGGACGGTGCGCATTTTGCGCCTCTTGGCGATGACGTTAGCCTGTCTTTTCGCGCCAGACCAGAGACCAGAGTATCTGGGAGCTTGTCGATGAACGAACGATGACACAAATCAAGGTGGCACCGCGGGCGCGGGCTCAGGTTGCCAAAAAAAGCCTCGAGCTTTTGTCCCGCGCTTTGCCTATAGCCGGGGTTGTGTGAGGCAGGCAGAAGCTGTAGGCCAAGTCGCCTTGGTTTTGGGTTCGTGTAACT
>JAAUYJ010221397.1_pt1 | contig 13074 bp, 11 predicted proteins | sample 7278031 | NCBI WGS metagenome assembly JAAUYJ01 (sample SAMN14350222, study PRJNA611818) | marine sediment metagenome | isolation source: surface marine sediment (1.8m) | place: French Polynesia: Moorea | collected 2018-08 | reverse complement strand
TGCCTTTCGTCCGATTGTACTGGTCACTCCGTCAGTCGCCTTTGGCCGACCCGGACGTGATCTCCGTCGCCTCCGCCCCCCTGGCCCTTACCCATTGCACCAGCCACCTCAACGACGTCCACAGCGCCAACATCGACGACGCCACCATGGAAGAGAACGGCGTGGACGGCGCCTACGCAAACGGAACGGTGAGAAAACAGGCAAAAGAAAATGCATGCATGGGAACCGGCTCGACGTGGTGTGCCCCCCCACTTCGGGCCCATCCGGGCGCCACTGGGTTCGTCCCGGCGACCCGATTGCAGACCCCCATCCCTGAGCAGACTCTCATGCTTCTTTTTCGTTCCTTTCCAGGCCTCCGCGGAGTCTTCCGAGTCCGGTGAGTCCGCACTTTACGAGTCCAGGCTGGCTCCTCCTTTGTGCCAGAGTCTAAGTTCCCGGCCGCAGTGGCGGCTCGCGGCGGCGCGGCGAAGGGCGGCGGGTGCGGCGGGTGCGTGGCGTGCCCCCGCCGCTCTCTCCGTCTCCGCCGCAGCCAAAGACCCAGCCAGGAAAGGGGGAGAGAGGCTAAGTCCCAAATGCGAGACATACTTAGAAAATTTCCGCCCTTCCCCAGCACTCCTCGCCCCACAGCACAAGACCGTGCTACCCGAAAGGGGGCAAACCCGGGGCGGGGGGGCGTGGAAACAGGGTCGGGGATGGCAACTTTAGGTTCTAAGAATGGGGAAGGAGTGTTTCAACTTGATTTTTCATTTATTTAAGGGGTTTTCTGTCTCTTTTTACCAAGCTACAGCAAAGTACAGATTGGGACTTTCCCTGATGGGATGGTGTGATCGCCGGGGCCTACTCATAAGAAGAAAAGAAGGGGAAAAGGAGAGAGGCAGGTAGCAAATGAACTAGGGCATACTTGCGGTCGGAGTGCATTAGTTAAGCGCCGGCGGGTGGTGTTAGTATAAAGTTGTTATGAAAATAGCCCTCTCCTCCAACCTTTTGTATCTGGCGTGAGTGCCACAGCTGTTGACACTGGTTGGGTAAAGCTTTTGCCTTTCAAGCGCATGAAACGCGAAGGGCTGTTAAACACTCCAGATGTTGGAATAACTCTAAAGCATATGATTACGATGACTATAGCAGAATACAATTATGCTCAATTCATTCACAGTTCACACAGTAAGGGGCATTGTTTTCTTTGGAGAAACGTTGAAACTTCTCGTAGGCGAGGAGGACAGGGAGGAATTTGTTGATGGCAATGAGCAGTGGGGAGACAACGGCAACGACGCTGCTGTAGACCAAGATCCTCCAGTCGACCCGTTAGCCTTTGACGCCGAGGGTTCGTTGGATCTGTGGTATTCCCCTTGCTTTACGAATGTTTCTATCCCCGCCTAATACAGGTATCAAGAATGGCTACCACGAGTCCAAGGAGTCCTCCAAGGACCATCACCACAGGTCGTCGTCGTCGTCCTCCAAGCACAAGCACCGCGACAAGGACCGGGAGAGGAGGAAGGAGACGGAGGAGGAGCGGCGGATAAGAAAGGAGAAGGAGAGGAAGGAGCGGGAGGAGAGGCACAAGAAGGAGGGGCGCAGGGAGGAGACGGAGGAGGAGAGGAGGGTCAGGAAGGAGAAGGAGCGAAAGGAGAGGGAGGAGAGGCACCGCAGGGAGGGCAGGAGGGAGGAGACTGAGGAGGAGAGGAAGGTCAGGAAGGAGAAGGAGACGAAAGAGAGGGAGGAGAGGCACAAGCGCGAAGGGCGCAGGGAGGAGACCGAGGAGGAGCGCAGGATCAGGAAGGAGAAGGAGAGGAAGGAGCGGGAGGAACGCCACAAGCGGGAGGGCCGACGGGAGGAGACCGAGGAGGAACGAAGAATACGAAAGGAAAAGGAGCGGGAAGAGTGAGTATTGAGCAACGCTTAATTTTTCTAAGAAAACTTTATTCAATATTTGGGGATGCAAAATATGATCTTAATTCAAATTCAAATTTAGTCATTTTTCATGAGAAAAAAGTAGTGTTGTGGGAAACGTGTAAGTTTTTGTGTTGTAAATTTTGTATTGAAATTATGTGTTTCGAAACGTTTGACGTGCTTGGCCCCCCGAGAAATTTTGATGTGAAAATTAACGATGTCCCCGTCCCCGATTGCAGTAGGCACAAGCGGAAAGAGACCGAGGAGGAGCGCCGCGAGCGCAAGGAGCGGGAGCGGCGGGAGAGGAAAGAGCGGGAGCGGCGGGAGAAGGAGGCCATGGCCAACGACGTCAAGGAGGAGGAGCCAGAGCCCATGGATGAGGAGAACGGCGCCGGCGGACACGACAATGAGCCCATGGAGGCAGAGAGCGAGGAGGAGAAGCCGGCGGTAAGAGATGGACTGTTGTGGTTACTGTAGGGCAGTGTCTCATGTTTGTTTTCATTCACAGAAGTCCAAGAAGAGGAAGAAGGAAGAGGATGACGACGACGACTTTGACCCGGACGCCTCTCGCTCCAGGAAGAGAGTGAAGCAAGAGTACAAGGAGGAGGAAGAAGAGGAAGAGGCATACCAGGAGGAAGAGGAGGAGGACTTCAAGCCGGTCAAGAAGGCGAAGAAGCCCTCGAAGAAGCCCCCGCCCAAGCCCGCCAGGAGGGATGTAAAGAAGGAGACTGCCTCCCCCACCAAGGGCAAGAAGGGGAAGGGGGAGGAGCAGGAGGTGTGGAAGTGGTGGGAGGAGACAGAGAAGAAGAACGACGGCACCAAGTGGCACTTCCTGGAGCACAAGGGCCCACTCTTCGCGCCTCCGTACGAAAGACTGCCCAAGCATGTCAAGTTCTTCTACGACGGGGAGCCAATGAAGCTGACCCAGGACACCGAGGAGGTGGCCACCTTCTACGGCCGCATGCTGGATCATGACTATACCACCAAGGACGTCTTCAACGAGAACTTCTGGGGCGACTGGCGCAAGGTGATGACGGAGGAGGAGAAGCGCGTCATCCGGTCACTCGACAAGTGCGACTTCACCCAGATCAACGAGCACTTCAAAAAAGTGTCGGAGGAGCGCAAGGGCCGCTCCAAGGAGGAGAAGAAGGCTGAGAAGGAGAAGAACGACGCCATCCAGGCCGAGTACGGATTCTGCACTATCGACGGACACAAGGAGAAGATCGGCAACTTCCGCACTGAGCCCCCTGGCCTGTTCCGCGGCCGCGGGGAGCACCCCAAGCAGGGCAAGCTCAAGCGCAGGGTGATGCCAGAGGACGTCATCATTAACTGCTCCAAGGACTCTGACGTGCCCGAACCCCCGGAGGGACACCGCTGGAAGAAGGTCCAGCACGACAACACGGTGACGTGGCTGGCGTCCTGGACGGAGAACATCCAGAACCAGATCAAGTACGTCATGCTCAACCCTTCGTCCAAGCTCAAGGGCGAGAAGGACTGGCAGAAGTACGAGAAGGCCCGCGAGCTGAAGAAGCACATCGGCCGCATCCGCGAGGGCTACCAGGCCGACCTCAAGTCCAAGGAGATGCGCATCCGCCAGCGCGCAGTCGCCCTCTACTTCATCGACAAGCTCGCTCTGAGGGCTGGCAACGAGAAGGACGAGGACCAGGCTGACACCGTCGGCTGCTGCTCCCTCCGCGTGGAGCACATTACCCTCCACCCGGAGTACCAGGGCAAGGAGTTCGTGGTCGAGTTCGACTTCCTCGGAAAGGACTCCATCCGCTACAACAACGCCGTCCCCGTCGAGAAGAGGGTGTTCAAGAACGTTCAGCTGTTCATGGAGAACAAGAAGGGCACGGACGACCTGTTCGACAGGCTCAACACTTCCATTCTCAATGAGTACCTGAACGGGCTGATGAACGGGCTCACCGCAAAGGTCTTCAGGACGTACAACGCCTCCATCACGCTGCAGGAGCAGCTGGAGGAGCTCACCGACGATAGCGACAACGTCACGGCAAAGGTGAGTAGAACGGGGGCGGAGTCGTTATTGAAAGCAGCAGAGTTAACTTTCGTATGCGTTTTTCGACCTAGCAAACGCATTACAAAAAGGTAAACAAGGCGTTTTGTGAGAACGTGAACTGCGAAAGTGAAATTAAGTTCTTTTAGTATTATTATGATCTTTGATATCTATTGAGTTCACAGTTTCACCACTCTTTGCCATTTGCGAGCACTAGGAACATTTCCACTGAGATCGCAATGACAATGCTTCTTTTATTTCTCTCAGATCCTGTCTTACAACCGCGCCAACCGCGCCGTGGCCGTCCTGTGCAACCATCAGCGCGCGGTGCCCAAGACCCACGAGAAGTCCATGGCCAACCTGCAGGAGAAGATCGCGGCCAAGCGCGATGTCGTCAAGAAGGAGGAGAAGGAGTTTAAGGCCGCCAAGAAGTCGTACAAGAACGGCGGCGACAAGGGCACCATGGAGAAGAAGAAGAAGGCGCTGGAGCGTGCCATGGAGCAGCTGGGAAAGCTGGAGACGCAGGCCATCGACAAGGAGGAGAACAAGACCATCGCGCTCGGCACCTCCAAGCTCAACTACCTGGACCCGAGGATCTCCGTGGCCTGGTGCAAGAGGTTCGAGGTGCCCATAGAGAAGGTGTACAACAAGACGCAGAGGGAGAAGTTCAGATGGGCCATTGACATGGCGGGGCCTGACTACGAGTTCTGAGTTCAGGGTTGGACGGAGACGCGCATGACTGACGCCGGGAGTGTTTGCGTGTGTGCTTGTAGGACGACGGACGCACGTTCGAATGACGAAGAGAGGAATCGCAATCGGGGAGAAAAATTCAGTGAAAGGAGGTCTTGGGTGTGTATGAGCTATGACGAAAAGGAAAGAACGAAAAACGAAGAGTGTGTCCCAATTTTTTTGTTTATTAAGGAAGTTGATGAATTTTTTCCCTGCCTTTTTTTGCTCTTATCGATGATTTAGCTAATTTGTATCGGTAAACCCCCCCACACATCGTATGACGACTTAGCCCCTAAGGTGTAAATAGGTCCCAAAGGAAGAAAAAACGTATGGCGGCCGATTTATTCACTGGAGGCCCCTGAAACGCTATTTTTCAGTGCGCTGTACACACACGGATACATAAAATATAATACGTACAGTATGCGGACATATATCTTTTGCTCGGAACAATTCTTTTTCTACGTCGTCGTTGCACGCGATAGGATTTCCAAATTGTGCGTGAAAAATGCGACGTTTCCTTGCTAGTTTCGTTGGTCAAATCGTGTTGTTTTCCGTGTAGACATATCTTCTCTTTAAACGAAGCTGGTCTGCCTGTTGTCCGCCTCCTGCCTCCTATCCGGAAGCAGCTCGACCGTCTCCTGAGTGGGGGCCACAACAACGCCGTTGCCATTTCCAGTCTGGAGGAGAGAAGCAACAATGCTTATTATTAAATCTTGAGCACCCCCTTTTCGCTTCAATTTGAAGTCACCTGAGCCGTCGTGGTCAGCCTTGTGTTCCTGGGCGACGTCGAGGATGGCGAGGAGCCGCGCGGGATCCACCACAGCAGCGGAAGTATCCTCTTGAGCCTGAGGAGCGAGACGAGCGCGTTGCGGAACTTGGCGTCGCGGAAGCAGTAGATGAAAAAGTTGACGGAGCTGTTTACAACCTGTTGGGGAGAGAAAAAAGTTATTTCAGTGAAAGTGGGCATTCCGTTTTTACTGTTGCGAACCAGTTTCCGGCATGATTGTAATTTCCTTTTTTGAAGTGGGCATATTTTTGTCTGGGCAAGATGATACGCCTCTATTTGTAGGACTTTTTTTTTGCCACTCGACAATGTTTGCTCTGGAAACAACTGTTTGGCTTTTTTTTCTCTGATGAAACGAAAATCGCAGCACTTGTTTAGGACCCTTTGATCTTGTTCCCCATTTGCAGACACGGTATTTATTTCGGTGATTATTTCCCCCCTCATTACCAGCAGGAAGTGGTTGACCCTGGTGAGCAGGAACGCCCACAGCGGCCACGTCTTGTCCTCAGGGTCGTAAAAGACCTGCGAGATCTCGTAAAAGTTGAGGACGAACTTCCCCGAGTGGCAGACGACGAAGAATAGGATGATGGTGAAGAAGAGCATGGCCATGGCGTCGTCGCGCTTCTGGTGGCTGGAGATGGCGTTGTGCCGCTTGGTGTTCTCCCTCACCTTGCGGTAGGTGAGCACGTGGCAGACGGACAGGATGGCCAGGGGGAGCACCACCATCACCATGAAGTTGGCGATGACGAGCGACTTGAGGTAGTCTGGGCTCTCGCGCAAGCTGGTGATGGCCACGATGGCCCTGGTGACGTTCTGCGCCCGGTACTCTCCCGCGTCGTCGTCGTACACCTCCTCCTCCACCGTGGCGTAGCCGACCGACACCTCGAAGAACTTGTTGACGTTGTAGATCGTGGAGAAGACTATGATGGCGAGGACGAACTTGCCCCCGCTCTGCTGGTGGTTGTGCGCCACCCCTCTGCCAAATGGGTCGCAGATGATCCAGTACCTCTCCACCGCCACAGCCACAACGGAATAGACGGAGCCAGTAAGAACGATGTGGATGAGGGGGAGGAGTGCTGGCGTGAGGTATGGGATGAGCTGGCGGTCGTAGAACTCAGAGTGGATGGGCAGGGTGTAGAAGAGGTTGACGGCAACGATGAAGAGGGAGTCGAAGACGCACAGAGTGATGAGCAGGTTGATGAAGCTGCCCGTCAGGTCAAGATCGCGGCGCTTCAGCACCAGGATGCACAAGACGTTGCCGAGGAGTCCCGCGGCGCCGGCGGCGGGAACCAGCACCCCTTCAAACCAGAAGATGCACTGGGTCTTGAGGCGGAGAGTGTCGGCGGCAGCAGCGGCAGCGGCAGCAGCAGCATCGTCCATAGCGACACTGTCGTTGCTCAGCATCATTTCACCCATGGTTGGAAAGCTTTAATTTAATTGTCGCTTGTGCAATTGGTCCTTCTTCCGCGAATTGAGTAAGAGTAGGAGGAGGATGAGATAGATCTTTCCCCCGGCCTTTTTTTGTATGGCCTAAAGGTTCACGAGATCCTACCTTGGGCAATAATACTTTATCCTGTATTTCAGACGGAGCTGAACTGTACGACGTTTTCTAGACACCTCTTTTCTTCGGAGCCAGTGAGGAGAGGAGGGATTAGATCCCTTTTGAGATAGGGTTTTTTGCCCGGGTGTTTTTCTTTTCGCCGAGAAGGCGGAGAAAGCGTGGGATTCTATTTCTCCTTCTCCTTCACGATCAAAGGAGACGGAGCTAGACGACACTTTTTCCTGCTTTTCCCCGTATATCTCCTCACGGCCACCCAGCCTCTCTCCGCGGGTCTGATATCACTCTCCGACTTTGCAGGCGAAAGTTTGGTAACAGGGTTGGGGACGAAGATGGGGGCAGTCCTGAAGGGGGGGATGGATGGGGATGAGTGCGGTTGGTCACGTCACTTCCTCCTTCCGGCGGAAAGCGGCAAAGCAACTCCCGACAAAGTTGGATGCAAAAGCGAGACTGTGGTTTCGTTGCAAGAGGGGAGGGGAGGCGAGGGCGCCTCTCTGTTCCGCTACGAAATCCCTTCCCCTTTCCCCACCCACCTCCTCTCTCTTTTCCCCCTCCCTCTGCCCCCAAGGCCTCTTCCCCGCCTCTCTTTTTCTCCGTTTCCTCGCAAGGTCTCAAAATCGTCCCTCTCCTCCTTTCCAACGGCGCTTTGCGCCGCCTTTCCCCGCCGCGGCTACAAAAGGCCCTCCCTCACCTCCGAGCTGTCCACGTGCGTGTACAACAGATACCGTCCTCCTCCTCTCCCGGGGAAAAAAGACAAGAAAAATACACCCCCTCTCCACCCCACCCCACCCATCCTCAGGATAGGAGAGGAAGGTAAACCGCCCGCGGCGGCGGCGGCGGCGGCGGCGGCCTCTGAGACGGCGGCGGCGTGCGGCCTTGGGAGGGAGGAAGGAGTCCTGTCTGTCCGGCTGTTTCTCCACCCTCATCTCATGATGATGACGGTTTCCTTATGCACGAGGTTGATGGCAGTGGAGAGGGATGATGCCAGGATATTTTTTTCTTTCTCCACCTTCCGTTCCCTTCCCCCATTCTTTATTGGAAGCTGTCAGACCTCCCTCCGTCAGACCGGCGGCCATCCATCACTTCTCCTCCTCCTCCTCCTCCGACCAACCGACCGCCGGGGGGCAACGGACGGCAGTGATTTCCGATGCGGGCTGCTCCTCTGTTTATTTTAGCAGCGAGGCCAAACAACAGGTGGATCCTTTTTTTTTTGCCTGTGGCACTCAAAGAGGTTTACGTAGGCACACATCTCATTATCCAGGCTTTTTTGCTCAGAGTTCCATAGCTACTGTTTCTGCTCGTCGGAGCGTGGCAGATTTATTTTTTTGAGCGGCCAAGAGGTCCGGCGGCGGACGGAGAAGGATCATCGGCTTTCTCCTCCTTACTCCTTCCGGTGCTTCTGTGGATGAAGGGTTGGCTGACGGCAGCCTTTTTTGTTGACTTCGTATGTGGGAGGGAAGTCCGCTTCATGCGGGAGTCTGTGCAAAAATATAATCCCTGATCCCCGCAGATCCTCTAATCCCCCAGAGAAAGGCCTCCCTGCCCTCCCATGGGACACTGCCCTCAAAAAGTGCCGCCGCCACCATCCTAGCTGCAAAGAGGCTTTGTTGTCTGCTAATGCTGGTGCGGTATTTTGCGCGGAAACAGTGCCGGCAGAAAATAGGGGGCATAATCCGAAAAGTCCCCCTCCCGATTTGTCATTTGCATATCGAAATGGCCTCTTCGGTATTTGGGCTATTGTACCTTGGCAGCATAGCAGCAATATGATGTACTTGATAGATGAAAATGGGATCCAGTCTAATTCGGTACATTATGACAGATACTTGCATTCATACTCGCCAAAAAGCATTAATAAGAAAAGCGGATGTTGGCTTCAATCACGGACCATAAACCTATTTATAGTACAATACACTTCGATACTCCATTTATGAATTGTACTCTGCTAGTATTTCCAAAGTTTTTGAACGAAAGAGAGAGAGTGAGAATTGGCAGCAAGAGACAATGGCGTTGTTTAAATGCATTGGATGAGCCACAAAAAGAGAAAACATCGCCGCCGACTTTGGCTGGCACAATTCGAGGGGCCTTTTTTAAGGAGAGAAGACCCGAGAAGACCCGGACACAAGCTGCAGACCGCAAGAAGGCAAAAGCAACAACTTCTTATCCTTCTCTCTAAGGGGACAAATTAGGAAGAAGGGGAGGGAGGGAAAGAGGCAAAAGTTGGGGAGGAGGAGGTGGACCCGGAAGTGAGCTCAGCTCAGCAGCGGCAACAGATGTTGCAGACAGCAAAGAGGTATCTCCTGAGAGAAGGAGAGGCGAAACGGTACTAAACAAGTTGCGCTGAGAAACCGCGGAAGATATCTTTGAGGCAATTTCCTTGCAGGTAGGCCTCATTTTTCTCCTCCTCTCTCTCCCTTTTTCGTGCATTCTGTAAGCCCTAGATCGTGTTGGGTGGAGGAATGATCCCGAACACCTGAGCTGATCCGCCTGGGAAATGGGATTGTCAGTCTTGCATGGGGGGCGATCGTTGGGGCATTCATCTCGGGCACGAGAGAATAAACCGTTCAGAGAAGGGGAAATTGGCCGATAAGACCCTTCATTCGTTCTTCCAAAAGGAACAGCTTATCCACCACGTTTTCCAGGTGCAATGGTTCAAGAAAATGAAGTACGCTAACGAAAAGGTACTCTACCTTGAATATGCTTGGAATTGAGTGCCGATTGTATTCTTAAATATTGATCCATTTGTGTGCAAAATATGTACATATTTTGGTTGTTTATTCTCCTTTTCATCCGAAGATGTTCTGCTTGAGGCACTTTCCGTTCGGGAGGTTGCAGGCCACCAGGAATCGGATGTCTGACGGGGCGCAGCGCTGGCAGTCGAAGACATTTGTGCACCTTACTGCGGCGCACTGGAAGATCCAACATTGCATAAAATGAGTCAAAGTTTATTCATTGTTTGCGGGTTACTTACGGCTCCTCCAACCTCGGGCAAGGGAATCCTCCTCTCTGTAAGTGTGAAATACCGTAAGATAAAACTTTTACTCAAGGCTTGTAGCGAAAAAGCTTTTGCTAAAAAGAAAGCTTCATCAAATCGATCGCACCCCTTGGAATGTTTCATTGTTCCTGTTTGAGATAAAATGGATGACAAGCCTGCTCAATACCTACAGGCCAATTTTAAAATGGTCAACCAATCTCATACCAAAACACCCAACAACAACCGCCGCAGGTATAGAAAAGAGAGAAAGGATGAAGCAAGTAGCCTCCTCCTCAATTGACCTCACTTAGTTGCCTCCAGACAAATCAGTTTACCTGTAGGAACCTCCTCTTCCGCCTTGGCAGCGATGAAGGTCATCGACAGGAGGACGGTGGCAAAGAGGCGAAGCATCGTGGGCTTGGAGAGCATGGTGCTAGAGGGAAGGAAAATAAGATGATTCAGAACCACGTAAACCTTGGGAATACAAAAACATAATGGGTATTGTCATCGTAATATACATCACAAAAAATACCTTTTATCTGGTGTCTGGGGGTAAGTGTTGTTGGATCCGTAGGGCGTTTGATTTTGGGGTTCTCCCCTGTCTTCGCCCCCATTTATAGCTGGCCAGGGACGGCATTGCATATTCCACGGAACACATGTGCGACCACAAAAAGAGCAACGTCTGTTTCCAATGCAAAAAAACATGTCCATCGTAAAGGATTATGGGCAGTCAGAATATCTACATGTGCTTTGCAGTCCATTTATGACTTATGCAAAAGAACACTTGGCTATGTCATACCCCATTTTGCAACAAGGTTCAAATTTCTTCAACTTGAAATTTTGCGTTGTAGAATTGTTCCCTATGGAAATTTCTACGGTTTGTGTGCTTTGGTAGGGTGCCGTTGAATTACACTATTTCAGTTTTTTCGGCGTGTACTGTACTGTCCTGCAGACTTTGGAACACGACCAGCGGCTACATGGCAACAATGAGCATAGCAAAGACACCTGGAATATCGTAGACACTTGCAACATCCTTTGTACCCTTTCGGTTTTTTTTTGTTATCGAAGGAAGATTGTCTAGTGCAGATCCAATAATCGCAACCGTTTGCGGTCTGGCAAGTTGGAGGGCGTAGTCAGGAGAGGCGAAGAGATAATTGCTGTAGCGAAGGCAATGTACAAGATGTTTTCTGTGCTCTGCTGCACCGTCGTCCTACAGTTGCTATCCCGGGCCTCCCTTTATGTCTCATAGGTGAGAAGAGGAGGGGATAAAGAATAGAAGAAAAGAGCGTTCTCAGCCATCCAGCCACCCAGGGCACAGGAAGGAAGCCGGGGATCAGTTTCATCCTCTCTTCCTCGCCCATCGTCGTTGGGTTATGGTCTCGGTCTCTCGCTCCCTCCCTCCGATGCCTTTGGTGGTGGGAATTCGAGAAGGGTGAGAGGAAAAGGAGGGCCTTTTCTGTTCCTCTCTCAACAAGGGTCGTGGGCGGGGGATGAAAGGGAAGGAGAGAGCAAAGTGAGGCGGGGGGGGGAAGAGGACGGCGGCGATAGGATCGGCCTTTTCCCCTCCCATTCCCCTACTTGGGGCTGCCCAATGTTTGTCCAAGGGAGGGAAGAAGTGTCCGCCGCCGTCGAAGAGGAGGAGGGGGGGAGGAGGGAGTCTGTTCTTGGAGCGGAGAGATTCCTCCCGCTCTGGCCCCCCTCTGATCTCTACTTGCCTTTCAAAGCCAGAGAGCAAAAAAGTCTAAAGTTTCGACGGCACTTTCGACCCCTTCCCTTCTCCCTATTCGACGTCTTCTAGGGATATTTGGCTCTAAAAAGTTCTTCGTTTGAGGGTACAAAAAATCGCGTGATGGGTGCCCACCTTACGAAATCGAATTTGGTACGTGGAGAGAGAAGAAAAGGGCATCATTATGCCGGCACTGTACGGACACTGTACGTACAGAGTGTACAATTATCGCACCAACATGAATGTTGCTGCAAAGTGCCCTCTAAAATGGAAGAGGAGGGGGAGGGGGACAGGAAAGACATGATATATTCATGGGTGGAAATGGAAGTGACGGGAAAAGAGGGGGGGGGGAGAAAAAAGAAAGGGGAAGGGCCAGTGGAGGAAAGAGGGACTCATTTCATTCTCCCTTCACTCCTTTTGAGCCATTCCCCTCCCCCCTTTCTTTCTCCTTCGTATCTCCAGTCTGCAGCAAGGGGGAAATTGCACTCCCCCTTCCCCCTCACAGCGCGCCGCCATACGACGACTCCTTTTCCTCCCCCCTCTCCACTTTTGTAGCCTTGTAACTCAACAGAGGGGAAAGAGAAATCCTTCTTCGCCCTTCTTCTCCGCGGGAGGGCCTGAGGGGAAGGGCTTTCCCATCCAGCCAACTCAGCTCTCCGGTAGCTCTCCCCTTTTGTAGTGTACACATATTCCTACATGCCTTGAGTGGTATACAGTATGTACAGTGGTACTATAGTAGTGCCTTCGCGAGCTTTTGAAATGGGTCCACACATTGTGACAAGAGGCCTTCTCTCTCTTTTTCACTCCTTTGTGAAAAGGGCATACAGCTCGAGGAACCATACTTCCCCCCTTCCTTCCATTTCCCCCTCAGTGTTAGGAGTGTGACACTGACAGATAAGGATCCATCCAAGTCGGAAAATTGCGGCCACTGAATTCAGAGCTTCGTTTGCTTACAACGACATGCAAATGCTACAGAAAAGTAATACGCACTATGTAGTATGTTAGTGCTACAGCGCAGTTTCTATCAAAACACTTTTCCTCCTTCTCGTACGTTTCTTCTCTCCTTGCGAGTTTTTCTACTCGATTTGCAAAAACTACTTTTGCTCCGCCTTTCCTTCAGCGGTCTTTTTTTTTAAAAAAAATCCCCCTCCCTCATCCGAGGAATGGATTTTTTTGAGCGGAGGGATGGGGAAATGGGGGGTTCATTTAAGCGGCGGAGGCCCAGGGGCTCTCGAATCCCGCCTACGCAAAGAGAGGGGCGGGAGGCGAGGAGCGGGAGAGAATATTCGACTACCTACCTGGTACATTTGCAAGATTTCCCTCACTTTTTCATGCCGTCATATATACGAGCGGAGGAGGCTACATGGATGCGCCCAAGTTTTCCTAGTTTGGCCTAAGAAAATTA
>JAAUYJ010047475.1_pt1 | contig 13075 bp, 17 predicted proteins | sample 7278031 | NCBI WGS metagenome assembly JAAUYJ01 (sample SAMN14350222, study PRJNA611818) | marine sediment metagenome | isolation source: surface marine sediment (1.8m) | place: French Polynesia: Moorea | collected 2018-08 | reverse complement strand
TGCTGCAATGAGTATTGCATACTTCCTCGACCTTTTCCTGTATGTCAAGACACCTTGAACTGGGCCGGCACCTGCTGGACGAGATCTTTGGCCGTTGCGACTACGACGAGTCCTTCCTTTGGCGCGCAAAGGAGTCCAAGGTGCTGGAGGGGCTGGGGGAGGCCGCCCCGCAGATGCTCCTACAGTGCTACTTCGTCGTCAGACTCTCGCTCAACTCAAAGCCGGGACTGGGCGGAGAAGAGAACGTGCTCTTCCAAATATTCAAGGCCCAGTGTAAGTCATACCGCATTGGCCACATAAAAAACAAATAAAAAAACGCCAACCATCTTTCAGGGCCAGTTTACGTTTTGGGCCTGGTGACTTCGGCCTTGTCCTTCCTTGCGCTGATGTCCTGCAGCGCCGAGTTCAGCGTATCTAGACTTGGGAAGATCGTCCGCCCTCCGGGATCGCACTGGCTCTACTTCTACCTCTTCCTCCTCTCCAACCTCTTCTCCAGGATGCTGCTCTACGGACTCACCTGCTACATGGTCACAAACTTCTACAGCGACCTCGGCACTATCACAGGCATTACTATTTAGGTGTTTTCCCTTATTGTTTTTTTATTTTTTTACACTTTCTAGGCTTGGGAGGCATTGCTGCGTCCGTGGCCGTAGGGCTGATCCTCCTCCTCCCTATCGTCAACGTGTTCATCCACTTGGAGGTGAACTATATTTCCTACTCAATCACTTCTGACGAAACACAACAAAAAAACGCTCAACTTGCTGTCAACAACAGGCGTTCCGCGGTCGAGGAGGGGCCGCCTTCTCCAACGGCCTGTACTCGACCCTGGTCCCCTTTCGCTTCCACTCTGAGCGCGAGCACGAGACGAGGCGGTTCGCCGCCGTCTACTGCTCCTCCAGCGGGTGCCTCGTGCTGGCAGCCCTGGGGGCGTTGGCAGTAGCATTCGCGCAGAGGAGGAGAGCGCAGCTGCCGGAGATCACAGGGTTCGAGGGGTTCCTCCTGGCAGCAGGGCCAATGATGTTCCTGGCCCTGGCAAAGATGTGCCAGGTAGAGATATAATTTTCCTTTTTGTTTGGGTAGTGTCTTTTTTTAACAATACTTTGAACTTCAGATCGCGTATTTCCGGCTCTCTCTCCTGCCCCTGTACGCCGACAAGGACCGCTTCTGCTACCCAGGGATGAAGGAGCTTCCGGCCAGGATGGGCTCCTTCCCACCGGACTGGGACAAAAGCGACAATCTCCCTTCGTCGGGGGAGCTGTCGGCGGAGGGGCACTTCTTCAGCCACGTCAGGCTGACGAAGAGGAGTACCACATGCTTCGCCTGCGGTAGGACCAAGGAGTGGGAAAACGACAATTGTCGGAGAAAAAAGGAGCTGCAGAATGAAGATGTCGAACACGAGCAACAGCAGGATGAAGGCATAGAAACTCAGCAGCAGCATGATGAGCATGGGCAGCAGGATGACGAACAGCAGCCGCAGGATGAAGATGAACAGCAGCAGCAGGATGAAGAACGGCAATTGCAGAATGCAAAAGAATTTGAACAACAACAAGATGAAGAAGGACAACCACATCAGCAGCAGGATGAAGATGACCAACACCTAAATCAGCAGCAGGTTCAAGATGAACAACAGCAGCAGCAGAATAAAGATGAACCACCACAACAAGAGCGGCAGGATGAGGGTGAAGAGCAACAACAACAGCAGAATGTAAAAGAGCAGCAGCAGCAACAACTGCATGAGGAAGGAGCCCATTGCCTGGAGCTCTTTTCTTCAAATGGACACGAACCTTCCCAGCTGGAGGACGATGGAAACGGCTTCGTCGACCATGAATCTCACTTACCCTCTTCCCTCCTGACGGGGATCTGCCCTGCGATGGTCCTCTTCTTTCTTTTAGTCACATCCTTCTCCTTCTCGTGGAACGCCAACCTCTGGGCTGAGGGAATGAAGGAGGCATTCCGTATGTACATTACAAAGAAATCTGCGACAAAAAGTCAGATCCAAAATTTTGATTAAACAATTCGACCAGGTTCTGGCGAGCACTATGACTCCGGTCCTCCCATAGTCCCCACCTGGTACGGCATCCTTGTGTGCGCCCTCTGCATCCTGATGCACTGGGTATCCGGGATCATCTTCGTGACGGATGCCTTCGCGCCATCATACCACTCCATGGTTGACATCGTCAAGAAAGGCTTGTTCCGCTTCTTCCGCCTGTCTCTTGGCTCCACTCCCCGTGAGCGCCTGTGCCTCCTGGGCGTCGACATTCTGTGCATGGGCTACGCGGTCGCCTCATTCTGCTTAGCCGCTGACTACTGCGGCGAAGGCCCCACGTTCAAGGGACTGGACTGCGCCGGGCCCAACTCGGCGCTGTTCTCCGGCGGCCATTCAGCAACGGCGTGGTGCGCCGCCTGCGCCGCCTTGCTGGCGCATGTGGCGCTGGCGGCTGCGGCTGAGGCGCTCAGGGCCAGGGCGGGGAGGTATAGCTTCGAAGAGGGAGGAGCAGGGAGGAGGAGGACCTGCGAGGACGTCGAGCTGAAAAGTTATACGGAGGCGTCAAAGTAGACTCAACGTCATCGCTGGTGGTCTGCAAGACTACACTACAGTATATACAGGTGGTCTGTTGATTGCTCAACTTGTTCTAAGTTCCAATGCAAATTGTGCAATGCAATAATGGAATTCTTTTTCCCTGCTCTGTTGGACCGAGGAAGCTAAATCAGAAAATGTGTTCCGCCCTCCCTGTTAGTGTTCAATAAATGATCTGTCATCTACAGAAACAGAGTTCTTCAACTTAAAAAATGAGACTCTTCACAATGCCAAAAATTTAGCAAGCAGCAAAGACATAAGAAATTAGCATTTTTTTATCCGATGAGCAAGGGAAAGTGACACCTGTTCGAGGATTTTAAAAAATCCAACTAAAAAAGATGGAAGAAAACCGCGCAGAAGAAGCGACCATTACCGCACCTGGCGAGGACGGAAAGAACAATGCCACTTCAACCGCATTAAAAGATGCCGAACCAGCCAAACCTGCGGCAAAAGCGGCGGTATCTACAACAACTGTCGCTGCAACAACAGTTTCGGCGGCGACGGCAACTCAGCAACAGCCGAGCGTCCTGTGCGGCCTTAGGGCCCGTGGCCGTACCGACCCCGACCTCTGCTCGGTGGCCACCAACGACCCCGCCGCGGCGGATTTCCCCTCGCTGTACGCGCACCTCCCGCGCTTCTGGTCCATTGGAGTGGAGAACGGGAGGGTGACGCAAGAACCAACCTCAGTCAACCTGTACAAGGCCGACTTCAAGGACTCTTGGATCCTCCTCATTTCTTTCCCCGGCGTCAAGACTCCCTTCGGTGGTTTCTCCGTCCGCAAGATCTTGACCAAGGCGCCCCGTTTCGTGGAGCGCAACTGCCGCGTCTTCCTCCTCTCGACCGACCCTTGGACTAAGGTGCGCGACTACCGTACCTTCATCGAGAACAAGGTGATGCGCCCAACCGGGACTAGCCAGGGGTCGAAGCTGTACGACGTGGAGGGGGTCACCTTCATCACGGACGAGCAGCTGTATGTCTCGCGCAAGCTGGGGCTCCTCTGTGAGGGGAAGAACAACCGCAAGGTGTGCTTCCCGGGCTACCTGCTGCTCACCCCGGACAAGGAGCTGGTGCAGTACTGTGTCATCCGAAATAACAAGAAGCTGCAGGAACGCACCGACAAGACCTACTTCGCCTACCCGGTGACGGACGAAGTGCTGGACAACCTGGCCGAGTGCCTGGACACGCTCGTCCCCATCTACAACATGGTGAGGAGGCTCAAGGACACCTATCCGAGGGCCTCCTTCGGCACCTTCATCGAGAATATGATCATCCTGGTGCAGAAAGACGAGAAGGAAGAGGAGAAAATGAAAAAGGAGAAGGAGAAGAAGAGGGAGTCCATCTTCAAGTGGAGGGGGTGGGCAGACATTTTCGGGGGAGTGCTGGCGGGGAATCTAAAGTAAGGCATTAAAAAAGGTCACAGATAAAAATGAAATAGTTCCACAACCGTTGTATCATAATTATTAAAGTTCTGAAATATATAGTGAGCTACAGCATTGGTTTGGAAAGTTTAAAAACGAAAGCGGGAGTGGGGTTTGTCAGTCGCTCTCCTCCTCCTCCCCGGACGAAGACTCCTCCTGGAGCCACTCGATGAGGGGCTTGACGCTCGTGCGGATCTTGGCCGCGAACTTGTCCTTCACCAGGCTTTCCTCTTCGTCCGCCTCTGGCTTGACCTTGAACCAGTGCAAGATAGACTCCTCCGAGATGACGTCGATGTCGTACAGGATGTGGATAGCGTTCTTGGCGATGGCGGCGAAGGACTCGTTGTCGTAGGCAAAGTCCTCCAGCGCGTAAAGGCAGTCCTGCTCAGTGCTCTGGGTCTTGCAGTACGACTGTAGCAGGTCTGAGAACTGCAAAGAGAAGGAAGAAGTCGCGTCTCATGCTAGAGAAACTTGAATGAAATTTGAAAGGAGGTACCTGGCCGAAAACAGTTTTCATCTCTTTCAGAAGCTTCGGCCCCTTAAGGCCTTCCTCCTTGTTGACAACGATGTGCAACAGGCTTTTCGTAACGCTGTTCACCACGGACGACCTGAAAAAAGAACAGACTTCGTCACGCATTTCTACTCAAGTTGCTACAAAAAAAGTCGACCCACCAAGACTCGTTGTAGGCGTGGCGAGAGGAGTTGATCTCCACGGTGAGGTTGTCGGCGCTGAGGCTCTGCTGCACCCCGCGTTGGAGGGAATCCAGCACCTCGTTGTGAAATACTGACTTCTTGGCGTCCTCCTCCTCCATGAGGTCCCCTAGCGGAGCCTCGTCCATGTCCTCCATGTCGGACTCCTCGCTTGAGGAGGAATTCTCGTCCTCCTCATCGTCCTCGCCTCCCTTTGCTGCCGCCAGTCTCTTCCTCCTCTCCTCCAGTGTCTCTCCCCACGCCCTTGGCCAGTCCCTTTCGCCTGCGCCACTGACGTCGTCCTCGTCCTCCGCTTCAGAATCGTCGTCGCTGTCAACGTACCGAAAGGCCGACGAGCCAAACTCGCCCGACTTCTTACCGCTCTCCTTCTCTTCCTCGTCGTCGGAAAACCCGTCGCTCCGCGGATGGGACACGAGCCTACAAAATTTAAAAATTTCATCTAATTCAATCACCTGTACACTGCAGAAGAATAAATACCTGGTGTCCTCCGGCAACTTTGTCCCGTCCGGCAGCTTGACGTCGTTCCCCACAACGCACCTTGGTGCCACCACCACGTTCTTTCCTAGCACCACGTTGCTGCCCAGGACCGATCCCCGCACCTGGCAGCCTGGCCCGATCTGTGCCCCACCCATGACGATGGAGTTCTGCACGACGGACTCGTCCCCCACCTGGCAGGATCGACCGAGAGAGCAGGAGGAGAGCACCGCGTCCTTGCCCACGCAGCAGGACGGGCCCAGCAGGACGTCCCGCTCCAGCTGGCAACCCCTGTAGAATCAGATAATCGACACCGTTTTCATGTCAACTGCCAACAAACTTGAATAAAAGTAAGAAGACGCTCACGCAGAGAGCTGGACCCCCTTGCATTTGTAGACGTTGTGCCTGTGCAGCCTGCAGTCCTGCCCCTTCTCCTCCTCGCTTCCGTTGGACTCCTCCGGCACGAACGGGTATAGCCACCGCCTGAGGACGTCGCGCGAGAGCGAGATGTAGCTGCGGAGGCAGTTGGCGCGGGCGACGTAGCCCTCGGTGAGGACGGAGGCGTACAGGGTGCTGTCGATCAGGTCGTCGCCGATTATGCCCTGCACGAAGCTGTCGAAGGTCTGGAAGTCAAAATTGTCGGCGAAGAGCGGGGGGATGCTCTGGGAGCAGATGGAAATGCCGGGGTCGAGGAGGTCGTGGCAGATCTCCACCGTGGAGTTCTCTTGGAAGATCTCCTAAATTAGAGGAAATCAGCAGTGATTTCATGGCTATGGAAGACCACAAATTGTTCCTACCAGAGGGAAGGAGACCCTCTTGTCGTCTGGCGAAGGCCGCATATGGTGGAGGACTCTTCCCTTCTCCCCGTTGGTGGCCAGCAGGACCTCCTCGTCGACGGTGCGGCAGTGGTGACCGGGGAGGGCGCGACGGAAGACCATGGTCATTGAGCAGTTCTTGTCTTCCTTGCATCGCTCCCTGAGAGAACAAGATTCGGAGTGAAACCCGAACTGAATTCTAAATACCAGGGACTTTCTTACTTATGCTGATCCAGCAAGGGCCTGAGGTCTATGTTGCTGATGGTGTCTCCTGAGACAAGGATGAAGTCGCCCCGAATCAAGCCCTTGCCTGCGTGAAGGAATGAGATCGAATCCTTTGCCAAAGTTGACACAGCAACGCGTTTTCTCAACGTCCAAGTCCCTCATTGCGTCGCCAAAGGACCTGCACTCCTCGTTGCTGATCACTACAACGTTCATGTCAGAGAATCCAGGCCTGGACTCGCCAGTCCAATGTGCTTTTTCGAGGTATTGCTTAACCTACGGGAAACAAAGGACTCATATCAAGTTGCACTCAGCATACGTAGAAGTATAAAAAAAAATCACCTGACTTGGGTGAGAGGAGCAGTAGACAATGACCTCCTGCACGCCAGACTTGCTCAGGAACTCTAGGGTGTATCCCAGGATGGGCTTGTTCGCCACTGGTAACAGACACTGTTCGAAAGAATAAGAATTGTACTAAAAGTTATTTCCTTTACAATAATGTCTGGAAATATAGTATTTACTCTCGGGGTGGCTTCCGTGATGGGCCTGAACCTGGAGTCGAAGGAGTCGGCGATTACCACAGCCGTTACCACCTGGTCCTTCTTCAGGTCCAGCATGTCGCCCTTGCCCTTCTTCACGTTGGAACCCATCTCGAAGGAGTGAATGACCTTGAATAAGAACAGAAGGGCAAAAATTCATAGATGATGAAACAGCCACACTCTTGCGTCACTTATTCCGAGGAAACCGTCATTTTTATTACACCGTAGACACTTTCTAACGCGGGAGAGCACTACAAATTGATGATCTCGATGCAGTAGTCCCTCCGCGCCAGGGCCCTCTCGCCGGCCCCTCCCAGCAGTTCCGCCCCGCCATCCTTGGTCATCTCCAGCAGGGGCATGAGGGAGGTGAGGGCAAAGGAGGCGCCCTCCTCGCAGCTGGCCACGGCCGAGGAGAGGCTAGAGACGAGCTCTACTGCTCGAGGGTCTCGGGACACCACCACGTCGTTGTAGCGGGCGTTCAGGATCAGGGAGACCCAGGCAATGGTCCTCTCCAGCGAGGAGGAGCCTCCCTCCTCATCGTCTTCTTCTCCGTCCTCTGTCCGCAGCCGCTGCTCGGCCAGGTGCAGCCGGAGGGAGAGGTCCAGGAACTCCAGCATCTTAGAGGCTGTCTCAGAGTCGACCTTGGCCAGGTACTGCGACATGAGTGGCTCTGTGAAGGGGGCGGTGAAGGCGGCCGACAGGAGGCTCTCCCGTCTCACTTGCGGGGATGGGCCGCTCTTGCTCTTGAAGGCCTTGTCGGGCGTCTTGATCAGGAACTCGATGCAGGCCAGCAGTAGCAGCTCGGGAATCTCCTCGTTCTTCTGAGAGAGGAGGATCTTGGCCACTCCGTCCACGTCGTGGTCGCGAAACATCTTGGGGAGGAGGTGGTAGAGGCCGACGCTGCCGCTGACTACGTTAGCTCCGCGCACCAGCTTGCTGGCCTCTCCTCCCTCCGTCTCAAAAGCCCTCCTCTGGGCCTTGCTGCCGCCGAGGATGCCGATCATGCTATCCAGCGAGGAGGGCAGGTCCGACGCGTCCACTTGTTGCACCGATCCGCCAGCCGTGGACAGGAATATCTTGCTCTTGCCGAGAGTGGCCATGCCGGAGAGCACATCTCCCCTCCCCAAGTCCAGTTCGCAGACGGCGCTGCCGAAACGGAGGCTTAAGATCCGAAGGACGTTTCCTAGGGACTTATCCGGAGAGTAGATCACGGCGGCGAAGTCGTCCCCCAGCGCCCTGGCGAACAGCGGCTTGCTGCTACCTCCTGGACAGGGAAATTTGGCCAGTTGCTGGCTGCCCTTCCCAGGCATTGGCAGCGTTATACAAGTGAGACTTCCGCTCGCCTCCGCCACGAACGCGGACGGGCCGGACCAGGTCTGCAGGGTGTCCAGGATCATCTCTCCCTTGCTAACGGAGAAGACACCGTCGTCCGTGGCCTCCACTTCTAGCTTGCCGCTATCTGCTTGCGTCGTCAGCGACAGGGAGGTCACGGAACTAGGCCCTCCCGAGGAGACCTCGCTGTGCAGCACCAGGAAGGACCTGCTCTTTCTAGACAGGATCTTGGCATCTTTCAACTTATGACAATTGGGCAAATGACCTGTCTTCTTGTCGGATGGATTCCTCTGCAGGTATCTTAGTGTCTGAGCTGATCCGTCCTGGAAGACCGCCACGAGGCCACCACCAAGCTCCAGGAGGTCAAACACGACCCCTGAGACGTCCACCTCCTCCTTGACCTTGTCCAGCTTGGTCTCCTCCCCGTCCCACAGGAGGACCTTGTTCCCGTTGACGACGCATGCGAACCTTCCGTCGGCCGGGTCCCAGGTGGGGGGCACGCTCAGGGACAGGTATGAGGGCGCCTGCCACGTCCTGGCCACCGACCCCTGGCGCATCCAGGCCGCCTGGCGCGGGCCGCAGCCCAACAGGACCTCCTCTTCCTCGCCGCCGCCGTCCCGGGCGGGGCCAGGCCGCGCGCGAAGGGGAACATGGCTCTTCCTGTCCTTCGAAGCCTCTACTCCTCTGACGGGGTGAGGACCTTGCAAGGTCATGGCCGCAGAGGTCGAGGTCAACCACGGAAAGATATGATGCAAGAAGGCCAACCAAGCACGGCGGAAACAGCTGTTGTTGATTTCATGTTTTTGTTTACCTTTCTCTCTTCACTGGCCTCGCTTTCTCTCCTCCTCGCGAAACATGGAACAAAAGTGAGGCAACCTCTCAATCAAAGTGAAATTCTTGTGCTTTTATAGTGCTTTTGCGTCTACAGTGAATGGTGGTCATCCGAAAAAGTGATCGATATTGAAGGATGACTTGCATTGAATACAATGATTTTTTTCTGAACATCCTAAAAATTAAGATCCTAGTCTGAAAATCTTTGTGTTTGAGGTTTCGTGTTCTCTCTTTTCCATTTGCGTTTCGACGCAGGCGTAAAAGGAAAAAAATAAAGGCCAAAAATTTAACAGCTGTCATTTTTGGAGGCTGTAAAAAGGCTGTTCCTGTTTTGCCTGTGTCTCCTTGGAAAGAGTGTCCTGAGGGCTGAGGCCTCTCCGGGGGAGTATTGCAACTTGCAAGGTCTCGAGAAGGTCTCTGATAAGGCCTGGATCAGCAATTCCCTGGAGTGCGGCTTTCTCTCACTGACTCATTCCGATAGGAGGCGAGTAAGGGCAACATCTGTTGGTAGCAGTCCCCTCCCCAGTCCGGCCTTGACCATGGGTCTCCTGGGCAGCGTGTCTGCCTCCTTCTGCCTGGCGCTGTCCTACGTGCTGTCCCTCTACGTTTGGCGCTCCCCGCACGACCGCGACCACCCGGAGACTATCAAGCGCCGCTTCGTCTCCGCCCTGGGCATGACCCTCGTCTCGCCCGTCTTCGCCTCCATCTTCGGCGCCGCGGACCTGGTCTCCCGCCACGGCGTATGGGCATCGGTGGGGCTGCGGTGGGAGGGCCTCCCCGCCGCCTGCGTGGTGCCGGTGGGACTCACCGTCGTCCTATTCCTTGGTCCTCTGGCGGTGATGGTTCACGGCGGCGCCGCGCCGAGGATGCTTCTCCGCCCTTACTACTGGCGCCACTGCCTGTCAGACCTCATCTGGTGGCGCAACCACGTGGTGGCGCCGTTCACCGAGGAGTTCACCTTCCGCGCCTGCATGCTGCCCATCCTCCTCGGCTACTTCACTCCGGGCTCCGCCGCCCTCGTCTCGCCGCTCTTCTTCGGCGTGGCGCATCTCCACCACATGGCTGAGCGGCTGCGGCAGGGCCAGCCGCTGGCCTCCGCCGCCCTCATCTCCCTATTCCAAATGAGCTACACCACCGTCTTCGGCGTCTACTCCGCCTTCCTCTTCCTGCGCACCGGCCACCTCATGGCCCCTGTCGTCGTGCATGGATTCTGCAACTTCATGGGGTTCCCGGACTTTGCCGAAGCCGCGAACCAGCCGCCGCGGCTGCGGCTAGTCTTCGCCGCGCTTTACCTGGCGGGCGTGGCCGCCTTCTTCGCGCTGCTGTACCCCCTCACCGAGCCAAAAATGTACCATAACACCATCTACAGATGGTGAATGAAGTGAAGAGTTGAATACCTCAAAGAGTGCCTAAGTTACGTGAAAGAAAGAGTCTCGTCATTCGCTATCGTATTGTGTTACCATTTACTAGTGCCATAGCAATATAATGCACATGAATTTACAATGAACTCGTTAACATTCTCCCCGCAAAAGAAATACAGATGATATTTCGACTCGGCAATCAACCTAATTCGTTTCACGCAAAGGCGCACAAGTGTTAGGAGTTTCAGAGGTATAAAAATCAAAGAATGTTTGTGCCCAACTGAGATTTCCATCTGACCGAAGTCACTGAATGTATTTGGAAAAAAATCATCATACTTACGCACAGAAAGTTGACATTAACTTTTTACAAGTTATATTTCTCCCCACTCTGACTAAGTCGGCTAAGCAGACGCCTTCTCGCTCCTTCCACCCCCGTTGGCGATCATGTTCAGGACCTCGAGTGCCGCCACCGGCAGCTTGGTGCCTGGTCCGAAGATGGCGCATGCCCCTGACCGGTACAGGAAGTCGTAGTCCTGCGGCGGGATGACCCCCCCGCACACCACCAGCACGTCCCCGCGGCCGGCCTCCTTCAGGCACCGCACCAGCTCCGGGACCAGGGCTCGGTGGCCGGCCGCAAGGGAGGAGACGCCCACCACGTGAACGTCTGCGTCAACAGCCTGCTGGGCAACCTCGGCAGGGGTCTAAATAAAGGAATTAATTATTTGAAGTTCACGGAATGACACTTTGACATAAACCAAGATTTCTCACCTGGAACAGAGGCCCGATGTCCACGTCGAATCCCAGGTCTGAGAACCCCGTTGCGATGACCTTTGCCCCCCTGTCGTGGCCGTCCTGCCCCATCTTTGCTACGAGTATTCTCGGCCTCCTTCCCTCCTCTTCTGCGAACTTCTCCACCGCCTCCGTCACCTTCTTGATGTCGTCCGTCTCCCCGTACTCGTTCCTGTAGGCGCCCGAGACCAGCCTGTCGGAGGCCACGTGGCGCCCGAACACCACCGCCATGGCCTCCGTGATCTCCTCCACCGTGCACCTGGCCCGCGCGCAATCCACCGCCAGACCCATGCAGTTGCCCTTTCCTTTCGCCCCCTCCGTCAGCGCCGCCAGCGCCGCCTGCGCCTTGGCCTCGTCCCTCCCCGCCCTCACCTCCTGCAGCCGCCTCACCTGGCCTTCCCGCACCTCCTCGTTGTCGATGGAGAGCACCTCGATCTCGTCCTGCTTCTCCAGCCGGTACTTGTTCACCCCCACGATGGTCTCGGTGCCGCTGTCGATGTTGGCCTGCCTCTTAGCAGCGCACTCCTCGATCTTGAGCTTCGGCCAGCCTGAGGCGACGGCCTTGGCCATGCCGCCCATGGATTCGCACTCGTCGAAGATTCTCCTGGCCTCGTCGTACACCTGCTGCGTAAGGGACTCCATCATGTAGGAGCCGGCCCACGGGTCGATCACCTTTGTGATGCCGGTCTCCTCCTGGAAGGATTTTCAGTAATTTCAGGACACTATAACTTCAATTAATGAAAATGAAAAACTTTTGCAATAAAGGAATGATCAAAAATCGAGTGATCTGGCAAAAATACCTGCAGGATGAGCTGTGTGTTTCTGGCCAGCCTGGCGGAGAACACTGAGGGCAAGGCTAGTGCCTCGTCGAAGGAGTTCGTGTGGAGCGACTGTGTTCCCCCGAAAACTGCGGCCATGGCCTCGATGCAGGTGCGCATGATGTTGTTGTAGGGGTCCTGCTCCGTAAGAGACCAGCCCGATGTCTGGCTGTGAGTGCGGAGCATGGTGGATTTAGGGTCCTTGGGGCTAAAATTCTCTTGGACTAGATGCGCCCAGAGGCGCCTGGCAGCGCGGAACTTGGCGATCTCCATGTAGAAGTTCATTCCGACGCCCCAGAAGAAGGAGAGGCGCGGGGCGAAACGGTCAATGTCCAGCCCGGCGGCCAGCCCCGTCCTGCAGTACTCTATTCCGTCGGCGATGGTGAAGGCCATCTCCAGGGTGGCGGTGGCGCCGGCCTCCTGCATGTGGTAACCGGAGATGGAGATGGAGTTGAACTTGGGCATGTGCTCCGAGGTGTAGCCGAAGATGTCTCCGATGAGGCGCATGCTCGACTCGGGAGGGTAGATGTAGGTGTTGCGGACCATGAACTCCTTGAGGATGTCGTTCTGGATGGTGCCGGTCAGCTGCTCCTGTTTCACGCCCTGCTCCTCCGCCGCAACGATGAACTGGAAATAAAAATGTAGAATTACAGTTTTCGATTACAACAAACACCCCTTGTGTTGAATACCATAGCCATGACTGGGATGACTGCCCCGTTCATGGTCATGGAGACGGACATCTTGTCCAGCGGGATCCCGTCGAAGAGGATCTTCATGTCCTCCACTGAGTCGATGGCCACCCCGGCCATGCCTACGTCCCCGGTGACCCTCTCGTTGTCCGAGTCGTATCCGCGGTGGGTGGCCAGGTCGAAGGCCACGCTGAGGCCCTGCTGGCCGGCCTTGATGTTGGCCTTGTAGAACTCGTTGCTCTTCTCCACCGTGGAGAAGCCCGCGTACTGCCGGATCGTCCAGGGACGCTGGGCGTACCTGCAGGAGGAAATCATTTTAACTAACATGTGTGCCATTGTGTGGTGAAGATAATAAACAGAATTTCCTCACATTGTCGGGTACGGCCCCCTGGTGTATGGGAACTGCCCCGGCCTCTGGTCCAGCTCCAGTTCCTGCAGGTCCTCCCTGGTGTAGAGCGGCTTGAGCGAGATGCCCTCCGCGGTGTGCCAGGCCAGCTT
>JAAUYJ010038446.1_pt1 | contig 13081 bp, 10 predicted proteins | sample 7278031 | NCBI WGS metagenome assembly JAAUYJ01 (sample SAMN14350222, study PRJNA611818) | marine sediment metagenome | isolation source: surface marine sediment (1.8m) | place: French Polynesia: Moorea | collected 2018-08 | reverse complement strand
CCTCTGCCAGGGCCGCGGCTCGGCGGCCAACTCGGTGGTGTGCTACTGCCTGCATATCACCGAGGTGTCGCCAGACCAGGTCTCGCTGCTGTTCGAGCGCTTTATCTCCCGGGAGCGGGACGAGCCGCCGGATATCGATGTGGATTTCGAGCACGAGCGCCGGGAAGAAGTCATCCAGTACATCTATCGCAAGTACACCCGCAAGCGGGCAGCACTGGCGGCCACCCTGGTGACCTACCGCTCCCGCAGCGCGGTGCGCGACGTCGGCAAGGCCCTGGGGCTGGACCCGGTACTGGTGGACGACCTGGCCAAGAGCCTGGCCTGGTGGGACCGCCGCCGTGATCTCGAGGCCCGCTTTAACGAACAGGGCATGGGCAGTGCCAGCCGCAGCGCGCGGCAGTTCTATGACCTGGTGCAGGAGATTCACGGCTTCCCACGGCACCTGTCCCAGCACGTGGGCGGCTTTGTGATTACCCGCAGCCCTATCTCCACCCTGGTGCCGGTGGAAAACGCCAGCATGGAAGACCGCACCGTCATCCAGTGGGACAAGGAAGATATCGAGGCCCTGGGCCTTCTGAAGGTGGACGTACTGGCCCTGGGCATGCTGTCGGCAATTCGCAAGAGCCTGGAGCTGGTGCACCGCTACCAGCCTCGCATCCGTCGCGTCCAGGATATCCCCAGGGAGGATGCCGCCACCTACCGCATGCTGCAGGCCGCCGACAGTATCGGCGTGTTCCAGATTGAGTCGCGGGCACAGATGTCGATGCTGCCGCGTATGAAGCCGGCCTGTTTCTACGACCTGGTCATCGAGATCGCCATCGTGCGCCCCGGCCCCATCCAGGGCGACATGGTGCACCCTTACCTGCGGCGCCGCCAGGGCCAGGAGGCCATCACTTACCCCAACGCCGAGATCAAGGCGGTGCTGGAGCGCACCCTCGGCGTACCCATCTTCCAGGAGCAGGCCATCAAGCTGGCCATGGTGGCCGCCGGCTTCAGCGGCGGCGAGGCCGACCAGCTGCGGCGCGCCATGGCGAGCTGGGGCAAGAACGGCAACCTCATGCATTTCGAAGAGAAGCTGGTACAGGGCATGCTGAAGCGCGGCTACGACCAGGAGTTTGCCCAGCGCCTGTTCAGCCAGATCAAGGGCTTTGGCGGCTACGGTTTCCCGGAGTCCCACTCGGCAAGCTTTGCCCTGCTGGCCTATGTCTCCGCGTGGCTCAAGTGCCACCACCCGGCGGCCTTCTACTGCGGCCTGCTGAACAGTCAGCCCATGGGCTTCTATTCGCCTTCGCAGCTGGTGCAGGACGCCCGCCGCCACCGCGTGGTGGTACTGCCGGTAGATGTAAACCACAGCCATTGGGACCACCAGCTGCTGGAAGACCAGTCACTGTTACTGGGCTTCAGGCTGGTAAAGGGGCTCAGCCGGGAGGGTGCCGAGCGCATCGTGACCGGTGCGCTGCAGCAGCCGTTTGCGAATGTCAGCGACCTGCGTCGCCGCGGGCAACTCGACAGGCGCGACATGGAAGCCCTGGCAGATGCCGACGCCCTGGCCAGCCTCTCCGGCCATCGCCACCAGGCCCAGTGGCAGATCATGGCGCTGGAGAGCAGCCGGCCGCTGCTGGAGAACGAACAGCGCCAGCCCTCGCAGTACTTTGACGACGCGGTAGCACTGCGCGCGCCCGGTGTGGCCGAGGAAGTGCTGGCTGACTACCGCAGCACGGGCCTGTCGTTGCGCCCCCACCCAATGAGCCTGCTGCGCAACAGCCACCCCTTCAATCGTTGCAAGCGCCACACCGACCTTGCCGCGGTGGGCAACAACCGCTTTATCCGCATCGCCGGCCTGGTCACCGGGCGCCAGCGCCCCGGCACTGCCTCGGGCGTGTTGTTCCTGACCCTGGAAGACGAGACCGGCAACAGCAACGTGGTGGTCTGGCCGCGGGTGCAGGAGCATTTCCGCCAGGCCCTGATGACCTCGCAGCTATTGCTGGTAAAAGGCACCCTGGAAACCCGCGACAACGTCACTCATGTCATCGCCGGCGCGCTCTACGACTACAGCGCCGCCCTGCGGGAACTGCACCTCAAGAGCCGCGACTTCCACTAGCCGTCGGCGCGGTGTGTTAGCGACTACACTTATATTAAAGAGTAGAGAAGCCTGGTCGACTCATAGAAGGTGGAGTCGCGATTTAGGTACGCCATGGCCATGCCGAAAGCGACTTTGTGGCGTGGAGCATGCCCTGAAAACTTGTGCAAAAACTGGACAAATGTACAATTTTTTGAGAGGGTAGCGCGGCTTGCCCAGGGCGTAAAAAGGCTCCGGGCCGCAACCCGCTGCCGACCCCTAAATCGCCAACATGATGAACGTACGACGACAGACCCTATCATCTGCCGAGTGGTACCAGACGCTGTTTGACAGCTGCGCTGACGCCATCCTGGTAATGGAGGACAACCGCTTCATTGACTGCAATGAGGCGGCCTGTCGTATGCTGGGCGCGGACAGTAAGGCTGATGTCCTCGGGACCGAGCCCTGGGAAATTTCACCGGAGCTACAGCCCGACGGAACCCTGTCGGCGGTAAAACAGGCAGAGAACCTGGCCATCGCCATGGAGCACGGCACACATCGCTTTGACTGGAAACACCGCCGGCTGGACGGCACCACCTTCCCGGTGGAAGTCGTCCTGACGGTGCTCTCCCGGGGCAGCCATACCTACCTGCACGCCTCCTGGCGCGACACCTCTGAACGCGAACAGCTTGAGCTGGAACTCAGGCACTCACAGAAGCTCGACACCGTCGGCAAACTGGTGGGTGGCGTGGCCCACGACTTCAACAACCAGCTAATGCCAATTGTCGGCTATTCCGAGCTTCTGCAGTCGGAACTCAGGGACTCCCCGCAGCTGCTGGAATATGTTGAATGGATCAACAAGGCCGCCCACCACTCGGCGGAACTGGTCAACCGCCTGATGGCGTTCAGCCGCAAGGACACCCGCGAAACAGAAGTCTCCAACCTGACCGCGGTGGTCTACCAGCTGTCAGAAATGATGCATCAACTGATTGGCGAGGATGTGGTGTTTTCCCTCGAGTCCAGCGCCGCACCCCTGCGCGTCAACCTGTCCCAGGGCGACATCGAACAGATTGTGCTGAACCTGATCAGTAACGCCCGCGACGCTATCGACAGCGGCGGCAAGATTACCCTGTCGGTCCTGCCCTATGACTACGACAGCGAGCCGGAAGCGCTGCTGACAATCCAGGACAACGGTTGCGGCATGGACCGCGAAACCGTCGAGCGCGTGTTCGAGCCCTTCTTTACCACCAAGGGCCTGGGCAGTGGCACCGGTCTTGGCCTGGCATCGGTTTACAGCCTGGTGAAAGGAGCCGGCGGCAACATTCATGTCGACAGCGCGCCGGGCGCGGGCACCGTCGTGCGCATCAGCCTGCCGCTGGCGCAGGGCAAAGACGCGAAGGATGCCGCGGCACAGGAAGCCGATGAGGCATCCAGGGCCGGCCGACCGAGAGACGCATCGAAAGTGCGACTGCTGGTGGTGGAGGACGACATCAGCGCCGGCGCGCTGCTGCGCACCGCCCTGGAGGAAGAGGGCTTCCAGGTGACGCTGGCGAAAGACGGGCTCGCCGGCTTGCGCGCCGCCGACGACGAAACCTTCGACCTGCTGATTTCAGATGTCATCATGCCTGATATGAGCGGCCCTGCACTGGTCCGGGAGCTCAAGGCCCGCGGAAAATTTTCCTGTGCCCTGTATATGTCTGGCTACGCCGACGGCCGTCTGCAGGCGCAGAACATCGACAGTGGCGAGACGCCGCTGCTGCGCAAGCCGTTCACCCCCTCCGAACTCATCGACCGGATCTGGCAAACACTCGACGACTGCTCACCAGACCCCGACTGTTGCCGGTAGCACCTTCACGCCACGCCTGGCGCTTTCCTATACACTGTAAGACCAACCCACCTCCCGGGCGCGACCAGCTATGACAGGCAACCCCTACCTGCAGGGCAACTTTGCCCCTGTTGAAACCGAGCTCACCGCAACGGACCTGCCGGTCACCGGCGAAATACCCGAGGCACTGTGCGGTCGACTGCTGCGCATCGGCCCCAATCCGGTCAATGCAGATCCCGCGCGCTACCACTGGTTCCTGGGTAACGGTATGGCCCACGGCGTGCGCCTGCGCGACGGCAAGGCCGAGTGGTACAAGGCCCGCTACGTGCGTGACGATGAAGTTACCGAGCATTTCGGCTGGCCGGCGGTCACCGGCCCCGAGGCCGCGCTGTCTATCGGCCATGGCGTCGCCAATACCAATATCATCGGCCACGCCGGCAAGACGCTGGCGATCGTCGAGGCCGGCAACCTGCCGGTAGAACTGGACTACGACCTGAATACCATCGGCCGCTTTGACTTCAACGGCGGCCTCAACGGCGGCTTCAGTGCCCACCCGCATCGCGACCCGGACACCGGTGAGCTGCACACTGCGGTGTATTCGCCGATGTGGCAGCACATCCAGTATGTGCGCGTCGATGCCGCCGGCAACGTTGTGCGCTCGGTTGACGTGCCCACTCCGGGCAAACCCATGGTGCACGACTGCATGTTCACCGAGAATTACTTCATCCTGCTGGACCTGCCCTGCACGCTGAACGAGGGCGCCATGGTCGAGGGTTTGCCCTTCCCCTACCTCTGGGACGAGGACTACGGCGCGCGGGTCGGCCTGCTGCCAAAGGATGGCAGCGCCGAAGATGTCAGCTGGCACGAGGTGGACCCGTGCTACGTGTTCCATCCGGTGAACGGTTACGAGGACGAACAGGGTCGCGTGGTAATGGACGTGGCACGTCATCCACGCATGTTTGCCACCGACCGCCACGGCCCCAACGAGGGGCGCACCCGGCTCGACCGCTGGGTGATCGACCGCAACAGCAGCAAGGTCAGCGAGAGCTGCATCGATGACCACCCCCAGGAGTTTCCGCGCCTCGACGACCGCCTGGCCGGCAAGGCCTACCGCTACGGCTACACGGCGGAAATCGGCAGCGGCTTTGTGACCGGCGGCATCCGCAAGCACGACCTGCAGGAAGGCCGCGTCAGCGCGTTCCAGCCTGGCGCACACCGCCACTGCTTCGAGCCGGTATTTGTGCCAGCCAGCGAAGATGCCGGCGAGGATGAGGGCTGGGTGCTCGCCTATGTGCAGGACGACGAAAACAATGCCAGTGACGTGGTTATCCTCGACGCGCAGGATATCGAGGGTGAACCGCTTGCCACGATTTCATTGCCGCGCCGTGTGCCCTACGGGTTCCACGGCAACTGGGTCGCCGATTAGACAACAGCGGTCGTGAACAGACCCTCCGTCAGGCAGCTCGAGTACTTCGTTGCGGTGTCCCGCTTCGGCAGCTTCCGGCGTGCCGCCGAGGAACTGGGCATCAGCCAGCCCACCATCACCGCCCAGGTCGCCCAGCTGGAAAAGACTCTCGCGGTGGTGCTGTTTGAGCGCGGCCGCGGCGGTGCGACCCCAACGCCCGCCGGCCGACAGCTGCTGCCGATTGCCCGGCGCACCCTGGAAGAACTCGACAACCTGCTGGCAACCGCGGGCACAGCCAGCAGCAGCGGCGCCGCCATCTACCGGCTCGGGGTCAAGTCGACCCTGGGGCCTTACATCCTGCCGCGCATACTACCCGCGGTGCACGCCCGCTACCGGGACCTGAAGCTCTATGTTCGCGAGGAGCCCCCGTCACGGCTGGAAGCCGCCCTGGAGAACGGCGATCTCGACCTGGTACTCACCGCCCTGCCCACCAATTCCAGTGAACTGGACGGCGAGCAGTTACTGAAGGAAGACATCAAGCTGGTCATGTCGGCTGACCATCCGCTGTCAGCCAAGCCGGTGCTCACCCCCGGAGACCTCGCCGGCGCGCAGATTCTCACCACCCAGGAGGGCCACAAGCTGACCCGCATGGTAGAGCAGGTTGCCACGCGTTTCGGGGCCGAGGTACTGCGCGACTACGAGGGCACCAGCCTCGATGCCCTGCGGCTGATGGTAGTGATGGGTATGGGGATCGCTTTCCTGCCGGCGCTGTACATTCGCTCGGAGATCAAGGCGGATTCAACCCTGGTGGTAAGGGATATCGAGGGGGAATCCTTCGCCCGGATCATTGGCCTGGCATGGCGCTCAACCTCACCGGCACGGGTGTTCTATCGGCAACTCGCCCAGGATATGCGCGAAGTCCTGCGGGAAGAACTGGGTGATGTGATCCAGGTGCTGGATCGAGGCAGTTAGCGGTTCGCCACCGACGGCTCAATGCCACAACGGGACAGCGCCAGGGCAGGCGGTGATGCCGAAACGGCAAACGGGGCCGCCTGCATGAGCACACTCATACCGAGCAGGTTGCGACCGCCGCGCGGCATGACCGCGACCTCAACCGGGCCTACCTGGCAGTTCTCGCCGAGTTGCAGGGCCTCGATCCGATAGATATCAACCGCTTCCACGCGGCCACTGGCCAGGCGCGCCGCCATGCGACGCGAGGGCTCCAGCGCCTGCCGCGCTTCCATCTCGTCGAAAAACTCGCTGCTGACGGTAATCATGCTGGCACCGGTATCGAGCAGGAATTCGCCCTCGACGCCGCCCAGCGTTCCAGTCACCGTGAAGCTGCCGGCAGCGGTGGGTTGCAGCGGAACCTCGTGGGCAAACGGCTCGAACGTGGACACAGCGTCTTCCGCCACCGCCGCGGTGGCAAAGGAAAAACTCGAAAGAATGAAGACGGCTATTGCTGGCTTGAACATGGCGCGATCTCGACGCTGTACCCATCGGTACGAGTGTCGGTATCTCTGCAAGTATCAGGCCATAGCTAAGTCATTGATTTAATTGAATTTAAAGTTAGCAAAGCCCGCAATATTGCACTATAATAGTGCACGGCGCACCGGAATAGCCCCTTACTTCGATAGGTTTACTATTGCAAATTCAGCTATCTATAGTTTTTGCCTATATAAAACTCTGGCCATTTGGTGCAGCCAAATCATAATACCTGAGTAAACTACTCAACATTCAGCGCCCCATGGCGCAATGAACCGGAGGCATACAATGTTCAAAGCAGCACTTGGTACAGGACTCGCAGCCGCACTGCTGGCAACGCCCGCACTGGCGGAGCACAGCGACAAGGCTACCGCCAAGGTCTGGGAAGTCGATATGTCAGGCCGCCCGCCCTACCAGCGCTCTCTCATAGACGCGCCGGTTATTGATACCGCCAGCATGGAAATCAACAGCAACGTGGAAACCGAGCTGGTCTGGACCACGGATTTCACCGGCGCACCGCCGTTCAAGCGCACCCGGGAAGAGCTGCCGGTAATTGACGCCGCCAGCCTGGAAGCTGATATCCAGGGTGAAGCGAAGCGGGCTGTAAAGGCGAAGCCTTTCTTCAAGCCGCGTCACCAGTAAGGAAAGAATACGGTCCCCTGTGCTGTCACCCCGGGACGCCGCTAACGAACCACCAGGGTGGCAGTTTTTTATTTTTGATGTGTAGACCCTTTGGGGGGAAGTAGGAGCCCCCAACCCTAGCAAGACCCGACCACCACCTCTAGGCAGGGCTCGTCCCTGCCCTTTTTTTGCCTGTCGTTTTTATCAGCGAACCTGCACCGTCACCGGGATGTAGTAGTTCTGGATGGCCGTCAGCCGGCCGTTGGCTTCCAGCTCGGACAGCGCGTCATTCAGCTGCTGCAGCAGCGTGTCATTGCCCTTCTTCACCGCCCAGGCCAGCTCTTCCCGCGTCAGCGGCCGATACAGGCTCAAAAGGTCCGAGTTGTCCCGCGAAGACGCCAGGTTCCAGCTGGTGGGTGCGTCGTGAACATAGACATCCACCTGCTGCTCGCGCAGCGCGGCAAAGGCTTCATCTGGCGAGTTGTAGAGGCGCATCTCGGCCAGCGGGTAGTTTTCCTGCACATAGGCCTGGCCCGTGGTGCCCGGCTCAACAGCGATCTTCACCCCTTTCTGGAACAGGGCGCGCGGGTAGGCGAACTGGCCGGCCCGATCGGCCAGGATAATGGCCATCTGGCCAATCTGCATAAATGAGCGAGCGAAGTCCACCTGGGCACCGCGCTCCGGGGTGATGCTGTACCCCCCCATGACCACGTCTACCTTGCCGCTGTTGAGGGCGTCGATGTAGTCGGTGCTGCTCATATGCACAAACTGCACTGGCCGGCCGAGAATACTCCCCACCTCGCGGGCGTTATCGACCTCGATGCCGCGCAGTTCCCCGTTCAGCATGAATGCCAGCGGCATGTAATCCGGTGACAGGGCAACCCGCAGGGGCTCGGCGAAGCTGGTGGAGGCAAAAACGGTGAACAGTAGCGCGGCCAGGGTGCGAGAGATCAGCGAGGGCTTGCGGCAGGTCATGGAGACTCCTGAAGTTTGGTCTTTGCGAGGCATTCTAAGGCATCTGCTCTACCGCCGTCATGACAGCGGACTATAGTTAGGAAGGAGGTTTAAAGTGATGCGAGTGCGCACCTGTAGTCTCACTCTCTGGTTGTGCGCCTGCCTGATGGTTACGGGCAGCATGGGTTTCAGCGCGCAGGCAGCAGAACCGACCGACGACGCCAGCCGGGAGGCACGCATGGACATGCTGGAGGCAGTCCGCCAGTCCACACGGGATACCGCGGACTACACCGGTCGCAGGACGCTCAGTGAGCGGGTCATGCAGGCCATGGGAGAAGTGCCCAGGCACGCCTTTGTGGGGGAAGACATGCAGTCCCGCGCCTACCTCAACACGGCCCTGCCCATCACCCACGGACAGACCATTTCCCAGCCGTTTATTGTTGCCCTGATGACCGACTTCATCGATCCGGAGCCCGACCACGTGGTGCTGGAGGTTGGCACAGGCTCCGGCTACCAGGCCGCCGTGCTGTCAGGGCTCGTCAAACATATTTACAGTATCGAGATCATTCCCGGCCTGACCGAGTCAGCAGGACGCGCGCTGGAACAGCAGGGCTATGACAACATTACCCTGATGACCGGCGACGGTTACGCCGGCTGGCCCGAATACGCACCCTTTGACGGCATCATCGTCACCCCCGCAGCACCGCATATTCCGCCACCCCTGGTGGAGCAGCTCAAGCCGGGTGGCCGGCTGATCATCCCTGTCGACAATGGCTACGGTGCCCAGCAACTGATCCTGGTCACCAAGGACGCCAAGGGTAAGGTCAAGGAGCGCGACGTGCTGCCGGTGCGCTTCGTACCGCTTACCGGCGAGCGCTAAAACAGGGACAGACCACGTTTTTGACTGTTTTTGCTGGCCCCGGGGCACCACGCTACTGATCCGCTCAAAAACGGGGTCTGTCCCCCATTAACAGGTTGACGACCATATCGACGTGGCGCTCGACGAAGTCTTCCGCCCGGGGGTCAATGCCGAACAGTCGCCGGCACTCCTGCTCCGCGGTAAACACAAAGGCACCGGCACCCACCAGCAGGTAATAGCGGTGCGGATCCCGGTCTCCCCACAGCAGCTGCGCTGCCGCGGGCATCATCTCGTACAGGGTTTCGATGAGGGGTTTGATTTTCTCGTCGACGATATAGGCCACCCGCCAGGACTCTGCGACTGACTCCTGCATCATCATCCGGTTCAACTCCGGGCGCGCCGCGCTGAAGCGCACGAAGGCGCGCACGATGCCACGGGCCGCTTCCGCCGGCGCCACTTCCGCCAGTGTATCCAGCCGCGCCAGGAAGTCCTCGGCCAGTTCTCCGAACAAGCGGTCCGCTGCCTCTCGCCAGAGCTGGTCCTTGTCGCCAAAGTGGTAGGCCACCAGGCCGCGTTTCACACCCGCCTGCTCCTCGAGCTGGCGAATCGAGATGCCATCAAAGCCGCGAGTGCAAAACGTGGCGATCGCCGTGTCGAGCAGGGCATTGCGGGTTTCCAGGGCGCGCTGCTGGGGGCGACGTGGGGCTGCTTCGGGCATGGGTTTGCCTTGGTTATGGAGTGCAAAACAAAATACTTGCAATCTGACGAAATTACAACTAATATTTTTCGCCAGTTGACAAGTATAAGGTATAAGACATGACCGCAGCAGGCCTTCACCCCGATTCCGGCGTCCCGTTCCAGACCGTGGAGCGCGCCGCCGACCCCGCCGTGCACGTACGCGATATCGCACTCATCGAGTTTGCCGGTCCGGACAGCGACACCGCCTGGTCCTTCTTTACCCGCTTCGGCCTCAGTGGCCGGCGCGAGGACGACGGTACCCTGCTGTTCTCCGCGGAAGCGGGCGCACCGGTTGCCGTCATCTATCGCCCGGCCAGCCACGCAGAGTTCATCGGCCCGACCTTTGCTGTCAGCGACAGCAGCGACCTCGACCGGCTGGCACAGCGCACCGGCTGTGCATCACCGGCACCGCTGGACCTGCCTGGCACACCGCCGGGCGTGACACTCACCGACCCCAATGGCATCGCAGTAAAAGTCGCCTACTTCAGCGACTGGTGTGAACTTCCCTGCTGCGGACGGGCGCCGGCAGTCAATCGCGGCGACGATCGGCCCCGGGTCAACTGCACGCGCCGGCCGGACCGCGATCCCTCCAGGGTATTGCGGCTGGGCCATATGGTGCTGGGTACGCCGCAGTGGGAAGCAACTGCGCGCTTCTACATCGATACCTTCGGACTGATTCCCTCCGATGTTCAGTGCCTCGAGGATGGCCGTCCGGCCATCGCCTTCCTGCGCTGCGACCGCGGCGACGATCCCGCCGATCACCACACGTTTGTGGTTGGGCGCCTGCCGGTAGTGGAAATGGAGCACGCAGCCTTTGAAGTACCTGACCTCGACGAGGTCGGCATGGGCGGCGAAGTACTGGGAGCGAGCGGTTTCCGCCGCGCCTGGGGCATTGGCCGCCATATCCTCGGCAGCCAGATCTTCGACTACTGGTACGGCCCGGACGGCCGCAAGTTCGAGCATTTCGCCGACGGCGACATCTTCGACGCCAGCCACCCGACCCAGTACCACGCCATGTCCGGCGCAGGCCTCGCCCAGTGGGCACCGCCGCTGCCGGCATCCTTCCTGCGACCCCGGCTGGGCTGGCGCGAGTCCTGGCAACTGCTGCGCAACCTATTGGGGAATTCCGGCTTTGGCTTCAGGGAACTGAAGCTGCTGGGCGCCGCGCTGCGCAGCAAGGCAGTGCCGGAATCACCCACAGAGCAGCAGGCCTGACACCGATCGAAAACAACAAGGAGATTAGCCATGGCCCTGAATATTGTTCGCTATGATGACGCCGGCACACCACGCTGGGGACTGGTACTGGGTGACCGGGTACAGACCCTGGACCTGGATGCCAGCAGCACGGCGGCGCTGATGAGCACAGGCATGGAGCTGGCAAAGGCGGCCGCGGCCAGCCCAGCGCCAGACCGCGAGCTTGCAGGCCTCAAGCTGTTGTGCCCGATCACCCCGGATCGCCAGTTGATCGCCCAGGGGTTGAACTATGCTTCCCATCTCAGGGAAGCGGGATTCCCGTCGGGCAAACTGCCCTTCAATACCATTTTCCGCAAGGCTTCCTCCTGCCTGGCGCCGGCCGATACCGACATCGTGCGACCACGCCATGTGCGCCTGCTCGACTACGAGGTAGAGCTGGGCCTGGTACTCAAGAAAGCCATCACCGGACCTGTCACGATCACGACGGACAACCTGGCTGACTATGTTGGCGCCTTTGTATTGCATAACGATGTCTCCGCCCGCGACGTGCAGCTGCCGCAGGTGCAGTTCTACAAGGGCAAGAGTTATCGCACCTTCGGCCCCACCGGCCCCTGGCTGACCCTGGTTGACCCTGAAGAGGTTGCCCGCCTCGGCGACATCGAGATGCGCCTCGACGTCAACGGCGAGACCCGGCAGCAGACGCTGTGCGCCGACCTGTCCTACAAGCCCGCGGAAACCCTGAGCGAACTGTCGGAAATCCAGGACCTGGGCCCTGGCGACCTGGTCGTCACCGGCACCCCTGGCGGCACCGCGGTGAAGGCGCCCGGCAAGCTGAAGATGTTCATTGCCCGCCTGCTACCCGACGGCAAGCGCTGGCCGATGTTCATCAACGGGGCCCTCAAGGACCCCGACTACCTCAATGACGGCGACCGCATCCTCGCGGTGGCGAAGACCGCCGACGGCGCTATCGACCTCGGCGAACACCACAACAAGATCGTAATGCAGGCATAACTATGAGCATTCCAGAGAACTCCAAGGTATTGATCGTTGGCGCGGGACCCACCGGGCTGACATTGGCCAACCTGTTGGGCGCGGAGGGTGTGCCCACGGTACTGATTGAGCGCAACCCGGGCTGTGTGCCCGAACCGCGCGCCATTGGCATCGACGGCGAATCCCTGCGCACCCTGCAGGCCTGCGGCCTGGTGGATACCGTGCTGCCCACCTTGAAGGAGGGTTTTGTCGCTGAGTACGTCAATGGCGCTGGCGAATTCCTGTTCTCGGTGGATGCGACCCCGCGTCCCTACGGTTTCTGCCTGCAGAACAGCTTCGACCAGCCCACGCTGGAGCGACAGCTGCTGGACGGGCTGGCGCGCTTCGACTGCGTGTCGACCTTCCACTCAACCAGCCTGGTGGAGTTCAGCCAGGACGAGGCCGGTGTCACTGCCAGCGTCGAGACTGCCGACGGCAGGCATGTACTGCGCGCCGACTACCTGGTCGCCTGCGACGGCGGCCGCTCCCAGGTGCGCCGCGAGCTCGACATCGCCATGGTCGGCGACCGACTGCCGCAGAAATGGCTGGTAATCGACACCGTCGATCGCCACCTTACCGGGGAACCCGAGTGCCGCTTTTTCTGTGACCCGGCCCGCCCGGGCATGACGCTGCTGCGGCCCGGCGGCGAGCGCCGCTGGGAGTGGATGCTGATGGAGGGTGAAACCGATGAGGAGATGCTGGAAGACGACCGCATCAACGCACTGCTGGCACCACACACCGACCCCACACAGGTCGATGTGTACCGCAGGTGTGTGTACGGCTTCAGCGCGGTGGTGGCCGAGCGCTTCAGCGCCGGCCGCATATTCCTCGCCGGCGATGCCGCCCACATGACGCCGCCCTTCGCCGGGCAGGGCCTCAACGCCGGCATCCGCGACGTGCGCAACCTGTCCT
>JAAUYJ010194046.1_pt1 | contig 13088 bp, 13 predicted proteins | sample 7278031 | NCBI WGS metagenome assembly JAAUYJ01 (sample SAMN14350222, study PRJNA611818) | marine sediment metagenome | isolation source: surface marine sediment (1.8m) | place: French Polynesia: Moorea | collected 2018-08 | reverse complement strand
CTGCCGGCCAATTTTCCATCCCCCTCCTGCCGCCCACAACCGTGCCCAAGTATGACGATATCCCTCAAGTTCATCTGGAAACATGCATTCGTAGAACTGGAGTGAGGAGCAGGGCCGCTACATTTCCTTCACCGGCTGCCCCTACGTGTACGAAGCCACCATGTGCGAGCTAGACCCCGAGGAGGACAACTACGAGGACTACATACAGGTTCCATTCATTTATGAACAATGGTTTGCGGCCACAAGTATCCTCCCTTTTTTGCACACAGCTCGACAAAACGCGCATTGCTCTTCACGTTGCCGACCAGGTAAATGTTTCTCAGTTGTTAACTAGAAAAGGATTGAATGGAGTCGTTTCTTAATTGTTTCCTTCAGGACTTCGGCCGCCAGGACGTCTTTGGCGTGATGGAGCCCGACTTCATGAAGACCGCCCAGCCGGCCATCGAGTTTGTTCTCAACCGCATCCCCTTCCTCATGTACAATGGCAACTGGGACATCATCTGCAACCACCCTGGAATCTTGAGGATGTTCGAGAACATGCGGGAAACCGGCGTGTGGGAAGACATCGAGGACTACTACGAGACGGCCGACCGGGAGGTGATGGACGGGGAAGGGCGCGACGTCGCAGGGTACCTCAAGTCAGTCGGAAACCTGCGCATGTATGTCATGCGCAACGCCGGCCACATGGTGCCCAGGAGCCAGCCGGAGTACGCTTTTGACATGTTCAGCGATTTCCTTGACGGCAGGCTCTGAACAATACTACGAAAGTAGCAAACATGACAGCAAAAATACACAAGCCAACTTATCAGTCTATACACTAATGTGGTTTATTTCTCTTTTCGAAACTAGTAATCTGTAAAAAAACCAACAGTTGGGAATAAATAGCTCATCATCAATATCTGCAACAGGAGGACAGGTGCAAGAAAGAGGGGACTTATAATTTTAAAAAATCTATTAATGGCGGGTCGGAGAGGGGAGATAGAAAACGCTGATCACATCTCGTGCCCGAGCTCGGCAAGCTGCTGCATCATCTGAGAAAAAACATTTCCAATTACTGTATATGTTGTGGAGACCATGTTGTTCTACATTAGTGGTCACATTCTCTTCCTCACCTGATTTGAATTTACCAGGGTGGTGCATCCGTATATGATCCTTTTAGACGAGGCGCCATTGGAGGAGGAAGCCGCCGCCGCTGCTGCCGCCACCAGATTTGCCGACGAGGCCTTGGCGGTCGCCCCAAGCCCCCCGCCTCCACCAGTTGCACCCGCAGCGCCAGCTGTAGGTCCACCGCCAGCATAGTCCATCAGGTTCTGGTACTCAATGTAGTTCCCCCCTCCCACCATGAAGACAATGGCCTCCTGGAAGGGATTCTTGGCTCGGGGAACGTTGTCGCCGCCGCGGAGGATTTTGGGGTCGAAGTAGCGGAAGTCCTCCTGGTGCTGACCTTGCCGGAGCTGAAAAAAGGTATCAAAACTGGTCAAAGCGGTGATGATCTTGCAGGAAGAGACGTTCCCTCACCTCCATGAGCTCCTCGACAATTTTGGTAACTGGCAGGTTGTGCTTCTTGACGACAAGATTCTTCACACCTTCCATGACAAAGCTTGAGCCCTGGCTCATGAGCTTGCTGAACATGTTGACGGTGCGGATGCCGCCTCCCTCGTAATCGGCGGCTGCATTAGAGATAGTGGTGCCCTGCCCAGACGCCATTCGCTGCAGGGACTTCCAGCGTTTCAGGTACTTCAGTGAGGAAACGTCGCAACCAGCGTTCTGAAAAAAAGATTAATTTAATTAAGGCACACTATCAAAAGATCTTTGCAGATTTGTGTGAATAGAGACTCACCTCCAGCATTTCGGAAAATTTGTCAACCTCCTTGTCTGATACCGTCGGGGAACACAAGAAATGAATGAGGAGCAACCTGAAAGAAAAGAAACCAATTGAATGGGTCTGCCAGAAGACACCTGTCCACTCTTTTTGATCTCACCTCATCTTGTCTGCGGGCATTCCGCTCTCCGGGTCTTCGAGCACCTCCTTGAGCTTCCCCTCCACACCCTGATTGGCGGCCCCCGCGCTCCCCTGTTTGGACATGATTTTTTCCTCCAACTCAAAGAAGACGTCCAGCTTGCGCAGCTTGATCTGCTCCAGGATGGCGGTGGCAATCGTCGTGTGCATGTCGATCAGACGCTTCTTCTCCAGCAGCGCAGGCAGCGAGCTCACGGCAGAGGTCAGTCTCTGGCAAAAGGAAATTGAACATATTTTATCTGTACAGTACATATTAGGAAAAGACAAGTAGGCCAAAACCTGTGTATTGTCTGAGATGAACCCCATGGCGAGGTCTCCTCCTTCCCCGTCAACACCCATCTCGTGTTTCATTTGTTTTATGTCGTCCTCCCTTGAGCGGTAGTCCTCCAGCTCCTCCTGGATGTTCTCCGCCACCGAGGGGAATGGGAGGCCCTTGTGGTTGAACCAGAACTGGTCGGTGCCATTGAGGTCGCACTCGCGGGACTGTGGCTTGCGCGTAGGGACGCCAGGAATGTCGGAGGGGGTCTCCATTACGCTCACTCTGAGAAGAGATGCAAAAATGGAAGTAAATGAACATGAAAAACATAATTTCCACAAAATTAATCTTTCCTACCTGTTCAAACTGTACTTGAGGACGTCGTGAGCCAAAGCCTGGTACGTCCATGTGTGGTGCAGCGGCGTGGCCAGGTCAAACTGGCGGTCGAGAATGACGAGCAAAGGCCGGTAGAAGCTGAACTGGCCAGCCTGAATGCCATCGCTGACAAACAGGGTGTTGCGGGCGTCTCGCAAGTTCTCTCGGATCTTCTTGTCCAGCTTCTGCGCCACAGCCTCCGCAGCATTGCCCTTGGGACAGCGGATAATGGGGATAGTTCCAAGGGTAACACACACGGCAAACAGGCTGTCTACAATCTGTGGGGCAATAAATTTTTTTAGTACTTTCTTCTCCAAAACAGTTACCTACAAAACACAAACCTGGTTTAGCATGGTCTCCATCTCTGTATCAGTAACTCCAGGTTTGTTCAGGGCGTAGTACGACAAAGAAGAGCTGCAAAACAAATGGAGGAGCGCTTACCATGCATTCAATATGTCAAAATTCCCAAATGAATTTCTTTTCCACCTGTTTTGGTGCTTGAGTGTGAACATCTCATTCTCCAGGCAGATGAAGTTGACGTACTGGTCGTACAGCTTGCGGATCTGCTGCACCTGCCCCGCGCCCACAGCTGCGCTGGCAAGGTCCTCCAGGCGACCACGGCCGATTGGGGAGATGAAGTTAAAGTAGTAGGATCCGTATACACCGGCGCGGAGGTCTTCGGCGATGCGTCGCAGGTTCTCGTCGGTGGGCTGGCAGAAATAGATGGCGGGCACCTCCGGCACTGGGTCTCGTTCTGACATGATGTACAGGTGCAAGGTGACGCCCTCGTCTCGCAGTGCCTTGACATTGAGGACTGGCGCCAGGAGGTCCTGCCCCACCCGGTCGAACACCAGGACCTTCCACTGCGGGGCGCCTCCAGAGGAGGACAGCGAGGGGGACGCCAGCAGAGCCGAAGCGCCCTCCGACATGTCTGCACTGTCAGTCTGGCGCAGCATCTGGCGCAGGGCCAGGACCTGCCTGCCAAGCAGGGTGGACTGTGGCGCCCCTCCTTGGTCCCCGGAGAAGGACGCGTTGGCGCCTCCGGGCGAGGACGCAAGCTGCACCGAAGACGCTGAGGGCGTCAAGCGGGACATGGCCAGGGGGACAAACCCGGTGGGGAAGGGGAAAACACAAGTACCAAGTAACCAAGATCCAAGGCCGAAAAGACCTTGGTGGGAGAAAAGGCCGCTTTGACAGGGATGTAGATGAGTGACGTGGATGAAAGGAAAACAGCTGAAAAAGGCACCTAGGAAAAGGAAGTGGATAATATATAATTATGCCTGACAAAGACTAAATATGGAATAAAATATAAATTAAATATATGATGATCAGATGATTAAATACGGTGGCATTATTCCAGACCAGGAGATAATTTAATAAGAATTAAAATTTAAATCCTGTGTCATTTGAGGCAACACCATTTTTACTTCCCGTCCTCTGTTCATTTTCTAGTAAACATTAACAAGAGACGAAGGCGACGGCGCCAAGGTTGGCGTTTTTCAGCTGTCGACTGTCGTCGTCGACGTCGTGGCGGTGGCGGAGGCGGCGCAGTGGTTGGCGCTTGGACTCGAGTTGAAGAAGTTGTTGGCGTTCCTCTCGTCCTAGGTCCCGTTGCCGTTGCGCTATTTGTTGCCCAAGATGGCGGACGATCCGCTCTCGCTCTCGGAGGAAGACGACGAACAGGACGCTCTCAGGATCCGCCCGCCGCAGCCCGGAGGGGGGCGTGCCGGCAGGGACCCGTACGCGGCCTCTGGGCGCCGGGGCGGAGAACCGGGCGGCGGTGGTGGTGGTGGTCGCAGTCGCGGCAGCAGGGGCGAGCACGGGCGGGCCTCCAGGGAAGGGTCCTCCTCCACCGGGTCGGGGTCGGGCAGGAAGAGGAGCAGGAGCGACCGCAGGAGGGAGGAGAGGCGCGACCGCGGGGGCGCTCCAGACCTGAGGGACAGGCTCGGCAGCTCCGGGAGGCCGTCCGGATCCAAGGAGTCCGTTGGGGAGCGAGCCAGGGGCGGACGGGGAAGGGGCACCGGGGGCAACACGGAGCCCCTCCTGCCCCGGCAGCAACAGAGGGAATCTCGCGGCGGGGGCGGCAGCGGGTCAGGACGCGACCGTGATCAGCGCCACCGTTCCTCCGGATCCTCCTCTTCCCACCACCACCAGACCACGTCCAACCTCGCCGCCCTGGCCGGGGTCAGCTCTAGCGACGCCATTGTGGCGCAGGCCGCAGCGGCGGCGGCGGCAGCGGTCGGTGGCGGAAACGTCGCTGATGACGACAGGAGGCGCAGGGAGGATCGCCTAAAGCGCTTCATGAATGTCGACGTCAAAGATCGCAGTCGCCGGGAGGACCTGGAGGTGCGCAAGAAGAAGCGGATGGAACTAGAGCAGAAGATGATGGATTATGAAGATAGACTGAAAAAGAAAAGAGACAGGAGCGCCGAAGGAGGTGAGTGGAAATATGGCTTTTTTTTCGTATTTTTATTTGCACGATTCTGTACTCTCGTACAGACGATTCCGACAATAATCTTTTACGCGCGAATCCTGGTTGGGGTGAGGCACAATAACAACAACGGGTAGGAGCACACAGCTCCCGCTCATCCTTGAGCCTTCATCACTCGGCCTTGCCAAGTCGTATCTGCCGTCACCAACGGCGCCCCATGCAGACACCGGTCTACTCCCCTTGGCCTCGATCTCGATCGCGCCCATCTGACCGTCCTCTTTCAGGTCGACATGTCTCCTTTGCTCCAGCGCACTAGGAAGGAAGCAAAGTGAAATAGTATACAATTTTACAACACCATACTGGGAAAAACCGAAGGGGAAAAAACCCAGCAATTTATCTTTTGTTACTTGGTGACCAGTTCCTATGCAGACGACTGCTGCTTCTTGGCCTCCTTCGCGTCTATCTCGTCGCAGGCTGTTCGATCCTTAGTTGAAATTGCGACTCCAGGAGAGAGGTCCTCTGCTCCGAGTTCGATCAGCTGAGAGCTGACCGAGTAGAAGTTTGAGTTTAATACGGGCTCATGTAAGAACAAATATTTAAACACACAAGTACACATGTACATCATTTACTCTTCATGGCAGTAGTCGTAACTTGACATCAGACTTGCCGCATCCTTGCGACTTCAGTGCCCGTGGTTGCAAGATGAAGTGGCCCAAGTGCTGCCTTCTTTGCTTTGAAGCTTTCCTGGCATCTTTAGGCAGCCGGAGGTCTTGGGCTACCTGCAATCCACTTGTAGAAAGATCCTGTTATTCAGCTAATTTTCAGACACATCTTTTCTTTAGCACTTTCATTTCTCAACTCCTGACCGGAAGAAATAAGAATATTTCATATAGCATTTTATTGTTTCTACTATTGACTTGTCCTTCTCTCCTAAGCAGACCGCCGCAAAAGGGCCAAGAAGGAAACTTCTGAAAGCGAAGAAGGCGAAGACTCAGAAGAGGCTTCAGAGGATGATGACGACTCTGGCGAAGAAGATTCTGGTTCAGACGACGAGTCGGGCGAGGAATCGAGCGAGGAGGAGGAAGAGGAGGGCGAAGAGACCGATTCGACCGCGTCAGAGCACGTGGAGGGAACTCCGGAGCATGAGTCCGACGAGATCCAGGGTAAGATTTTTTTTTAAAAAAAATTCGCTTATCTTAAAAGGATGACAAGTTGATTTTTATTTTCAGAAGTGTCGCCTGAGAAGCGAAGCAAGAAACACAAAAAGAAGAAGAAATATCACCGGCAAAGGCAGAAAAAAAAGCGAGAGCGCCGAAGCCAGGAGGAAGAGGAGGTTAGCGACGATGGCCGAGAGGAGGGCGAGGTGGACGCAAAGGACGAGGAAGAAGAGGATCCTGTGCGGGCTCCGGCGGCGATGGACGAGGACCGAACGCCGTCGAGGAGCCCGACGCCAAGAAGAGCGGAGAGGTACGGCGCGGACGACGACGAGGATGACGAGGACGAGAGACTGGAGGAGGCGCTGCGAGGACAGCTTCTCAGCAAGAAGGCGGAGAGGGACAGGGTGGCTGCGGCCGGAGCCTTGCCGCCCGGCAGCAGGCACGGTTCCAACGACGAGGGAACCCCTCACTCGCAGGGGTCTTTTGGGGACCGCGCGGAGGGGGAGGGGGAGGAACCAAAGCCATCTGTGGATGCCGAAGCTGCGGCCGCCGCCGCTGCAGAGGAGGAGAGGAGCAAACTACCGCCGTATCTGCCCTCCATCTACGGCTGCAGATGGGTGGAAGAATATCACGTAAGTTTTTACAAGCGCTGAAGTTTCTTTTCTTGTGGTATGCTGACTGTGTTTTCCTCCGCAGAACCTGAACCGCATAGAGGAGGGCACTTATGGCGTTGTCTACCGCGCTCGAGACAAGAAGACCAAGGAGATCGTGGCTCTGAAGCGCCTCAAGATGGAGCGCGAGAAGGAGGGCTTCCCAATCACCTCCCTCCGAGAGATCAACACCCTCCTCATCGCGCAGCACGAGAACGTCGTCACGGTGCGAGAGATTGTCGTCGGCTCCAACATGGACAAGATCTACATCGTCATGGACTTTGTGGAGCACGACCTCAAGGGCCTGATGGAGACCATGCGGGAGAAAAAGCAGATGTTCACGCCGGGTGAGGTCAAGTGTCTCATGATCCAGCTGCTCAAGGCCATCGCGCACCTGCACGACAACTGGATCATCCACCGCGATCTCAAGACCTCCAATCTGCTGCTCAGCAACAATGGCATTCTCAAGGTGGGCGACTTCGGCCTCGCCCGGGAGTTCGGTTCGCCGCTCAAGCCGTATACCCCCATCGTCGTCACCTTGTGGTACCGAGCTCCGGAGCTCCTCCTGGGCCAGCGGGAGTACAAGACTCACATCGACGTCTGGTCGTGCGGGTGCATCTTCGGAGAGCTGCTACAGATGGAGCCACTTTTCCCGGCCAAATCTGAGCAGGACCAGCTGAACCGCATCTTTAAGTTGCTGGGGACGCCGTCTGAGCGAACCTGGCCAGGATTCAACAAACTACCCATGGTTCAGAAGATGAAGAAGTTCATTGACTACCCGATTAGCGACCTCAGGTCGAAGTTTCCACCGTCTGTTCTCTCCGACTCAGGAATGAGACTGCTTAAGGAGCTGCTGAGATATGATCCAAGGTAAGTCTGTAACAATTTAGTGTAACCTCTGTAACAATGTCGTCTTATTCGTTTTTTCCTCTCTATCCTCCAGCAAGCGCATCAGCTGTGAGGAGGCCCTAGACATGGGCTACAACGGCCCGCACAACAGCGACCTCCCCGGCTACTTCCGCGAGTCTCCCGCCGCCGTCAAGCCTTCCATGTTCCCGACGTGGCCGGCAAAGTCGGAACTGTCGGCGGCCGAGCGAGCGCAGGCCCTGGCCAGGAAGAAGGCAGCCTCGCCAAAGCCTCCCTCCGGCGGCGGGGCATTCAAGAAGATCAAGGACGCCGACGACCCCCTGGAGGCGCTGCACGCGGCGGCGGCGGCGGGCGGCGGGGACGCCGGCGGGGCGCCCACAGGGGTGGGGTTCGACTTCGTGGCCAGGAACTCGACGTCCAACCTGGCAGAATGGAAGCTCAAGTTCTGAGAGGACCTTCTCGGCTCTTAGAATGGTGGAAAAAAGTGACTCCTGAACTTGTGGTGTGGCGTTGTATTGTATCATTAGATGTACTTTGGAGCGAAGCGGCTGAATAAGATATTTCTTTATTTCCTTTTCATTTGACCGTGTATGTACATGCGGCATTTCTCATAGAATACAACACTTCTTGCAGGACCACTGAAAGAAGGGACCTATTACGTGACGGTCATTGAGGACACCAGTGGCAGTCGCCTTGTTGGAGCTGGGACGCTCGTGCGGAAAAGAAATTCACCAAAAGCGCAGACGTAAGTGCTCCTTGTGCCCCGGCAGTGAAGTCGATTTTTTAATAGTTTTAAATTTCTTTCTTTCCAGGTAGGTTGTGTGAAGTACGCTGTTATATCCAGCCAATACAAGGGCAAACAGTTAGGTATTTTTTTATCCCCCCCTTTCCCTCCCCTTCTTTCACATTATTGCCATTTCATACTGAGAGCTCCTTCCTTTTCTGTGTTAGTAATCCTAGCCCGGAAACTTTGGTGTCACAAAGTGACCGACAACTAAATCACCGGACCACTTACGTACAAAAAGTACTGTAAATATACTTTACAGGTTGCAAACTGTGCACACACCCCAAAAAAGGACGAGTAGAACGTGCCTGGAAAACTCGATAAAAAATATTGTGCTTGTTCCAAAATAGAGACTGAAATTATGTGTCACGTACACTTGCTCTTATTAGAAAGGTAATTTTTTTCAGGTGCGTGGTCCTTGCCAGCAAAATGGCTCCTCGAAACTGTGATGCCCACTTCTGCTACAATTACTTCCACAGCGGACAAGGGCTGTCTTTCTTCCGATTTCCCAAGGATAGAGAGATTGCCAACGAATGGGCGAGAAAGAGCAATCGAGGAGATCTGGAGGACAGTGAGCAGGACCTGAACAAAACCAAGAGGTTCTGTGCCGACCACTTTGAGGACTGCATGTTCATGAACGAGAAGCGCAACCAGTTGATCAAGACTGCAGTCCCTCACCTGTTCATATTTGAAGAGGAAATCATTCGGAAGATTCACCAGCTAGACTTATTCTTCCAGAAAAAGAAGAAGGAAGCTAAGGGAGGTAAGAGAGTCGCCTCCAAGGAGGAGGAGAAAGAGGAGGGAAAGTGGATGGAACTGGTGGATGCCGCCAGCAAGGACTGCAGCTTGACCTCCTACGTGGGGCAAGTGAGGAAGGACGTCCGCATGTTCATCGAGGAAATGGGGATGGTACCAAGGCGGAGAAGGAATGAGACTCTTGGCCTGGCAGAGAAGGAGAGGATAAAGAACAGAATAAAGGAAAAACATGATTCTCCTGTGGCCAAAAGGAGGAAGGAGGCAACGCTATCTTTCAAGAAGGAGCTATTCACCAACGGTGTATCTGTCTTAGAGGAGGATTTTCAGTCGCCAAGAGCAAGCAGCAAAGACATAGACAAAGCCACATTTTCGGACGCAACAGTGTTGTATGACCCGTCTATCATCGACCGCCTGCAATTTTCGGCCTACACATGCTTCCGACCACCAATCGAGTCACCAAGAGGCGTTGGACCTGGATTCTATATGCGTCCTTTGGCGCTGCATGACTTTGACAAAGGTGAGACATGAAAAAATACATTTCTTAAAAGAATTGTGCGGATGACAATGACAACTCCTATTCATATTCAGGTTTCAGTGACCTGCTAGAAACGATAGCGAACATGGGCAAGATGACCAAGGCGGAGTTCGTTGGTCAGAGCCAGCATCCTTTGTTAAGCGATGATTCGTCCAGTTAACTAAAAACGATTTTCTACTTTTCAGAACGATTCCTGGAGATGAAAAGGTGCCATGGAACGTACTACGTAACAGTCATCGAAGACTTACAGGCGCAGCGAATAGTCGGAGCCGGCACCTTACTGCTAGAAAGGAAGTTCATTAGGAAATGTGCTCTGGTACGATTGTAATGACGCTGAAGCACTTCTGTTCGACATTCATTCAAACGCTGTTCTTGTCTTGCAGAAGGCCTGCTTGGAAGACGTCGCCGTTTCCGCCCTGTACAAGGGCAAACAGTTCGGCAAGATGTAGGTTATTTCTTTACATGAACACGATTTCACATTCTTGTGCTATTTTCCTTTCAGACTGGTCGTCACCTTGGTCGAGCTGGCAAAGAGCTTGGGTTGCTACAAGCTGACCATCGACTGCAGTGACAAGCTTGCGGGCTTCTACTCAGCTCTGGGCTTCGGGGCCGAGGAGGGGAATTCGACATTCCTGACAATGAAACTCTCTTGAGGAACTGCAAATCAGATCTGGGAGTTGTTGCGCTCTGCCGAAGAAATAATCGAGAAGGCCTCATTCAAATCAGATTGAGATTTCCAAGCTCGCAAGAAAGTGAAGTGATAACGTTGAAGTAGTGAACTTGGGGCAGTAAAAGACTTTTGTGTCAGCATTGTGCATTTGTTAAAGTGTAGCGAATATATCAGTTGTTGCGGTAAATAGATGTTTTTCGAAATGGAATGAAAAGACTTGAGAAATGGACCATGCAGATCTTTTTCATTTGTTCTTTGCAGAGTTGTTTTGGGCGTTCAAATACCAGAAGAAGAATCGCCCGAACATGACTGGGGGCCAAACGTGCTCGGCTGACTTCTGCTACAACCACACGAACAGGCGGACGGTCGCCTTCTTCCGGGTCCCCAAAGACAGCGAGAGATCGCACCAGTGGCTGATCAACAGCAATCGCCGTGACCTCATCGGCAGAGGCGTAGAATACATGTACGAAAACATAAAATTTTGCGCAGACCACTTCGAGGAACAAATGTTCATGAACGAGAAGAAGCAATCCCTAACTCCGAAGGCTGCCCCCACGCTCTTCATCTGGGAGGACGAGGTGATCAAGAAGATGCAGCAGCTCGACAAAGTGTACAAGGAGGAGAGGAAGGAGAAGAAGAAGGCGAATACCTTCACCAGGGTCGACGCAATGGAAGAGAAGAGCTGGATGCTGTTCATGCAGTTGGCGGACAAGAAGAAGGGGAGTCTGGCTTGGGAGTTTCACGGGGAGCAGAGAAGAAGCAGGAAGGACGTTCGGCTCTTTGTCCAGGACATGGGGATGGTGCCAAAGAGGAGGAAGCAGGTGACGCTGGACAGGGTAAGGGAGGCCAGGATCAAGGACAGGGAGGAGAGGAAGAGGAAACTGCTGGCGCTGGCCCGACCTTTGCCTAAGAAGACGAGAAAGGCAGCACCAGCTGTCACCAAGGAAATAATGGCGGACGACGTCTCTATCCTGGAGGATGACTTCGAGGAAGAGGAGGCGCCACCACAAGAGAGAGGTCGTGCTCACGACAATATTATCTGCGACGAAGACAAGGAGGAGGAGGCAGAGGATGAGAGTGAGACCTTGTTGTACGACCAAGCCCTCATCGACACCCTGGATTTCTCTGCGCTGACCTTCTTCAAGCCTCATATCAAGTCGCCCATGGACCTGGACGAAAGGTTCAGGATACGCCCACTCTCCTCGTTAGATTACGACAAAGGTGAGATAGACGCTCTTTCCGAAGCATAACCCTCATATATTTTGCACTTGGTCTGCAGGCTTTCTCGATCTCCTGGGAACTCTCGCAAAAGTAGGAAGTGTCACCAAGGTCGAATTCCAGAGTAAGGAGAATAATTGGCACCTAAAAAATTATCTTAAACAGTATTTTTCCTATATTTCCTGCAGAGCGTTTCTTCGCCATGAAACAGAACCGGGGCACCTACTACGTTACTGTCTTGGAGGACACCAAAGATGGGCGGATTGTTGGGACGGGGACGCTCCTCTGCGAAAAAAAGTTTATAAGGGACTGCGCAACGGTTAGAATAAAGAACATTATCCGCTTCTCTTTTAGCCTTCACCAACACTTCCCTTTTTCCGTTTTTTTTTGACAGAGGGGCCTGATCGAGGACGTCGCCGCTTTGAGTCAGTATCAGGGGAAGCAGTTTGGCAAAGTGTGAGTCGAGGGTTTCCTTGGTGGAATAACTTAAAAACCGAATTTACTATCTATGTTTGTTGCCCAATGCAGGATAGTCGCTACTCTGCTGGAGCTGGGCGGGAAGCTGGGCTGCTACAAGGTCAGCATCACCTGCTCGGAGCAGATGACGAGGTTCTACTCAGCCCTCGGGTTCTTGCAGGAGGAGGGAAACTCTTCTTGCCTCTCCATCAGGATGACGTGAAGAGTAGACAATAAATATAGAAAAAGGCTTACAATCGACATTTGAGAAATCAGTGCAGTTGGCGGTGTTTTAAGCTGCAGTCTGTTCTAAAATATTGTTAAGTGTAGCACAAAACTTATTTGATTTACTTTGCCAACCGATCACGGCATTATGGGAACTTTTTGTTCGAACACATTTCGTACTTAGTTAACCTTTCCTTGCAGACTTGCTGGACATAATCTTTTCGACTCGTAGGAAGGGTAACAACAATATCCGAAATCTCTATCTCTAGATTATCTACCAGCATTTTCCCGTACCACGATATGAACATATGAATTTCCCGCGTTAGCTTCCACTCCACTCGCCGATGCTAAAACCACAGACTAGATATTAAAATAGACAAGAACGTTAGAGCAAGCTGGTGGTGGCCGCCTGCTGCAGGGCGATCCCTCCCTCGGTAAGTAAACAGAGATATCAGACAGTTTTATAAGGGGAAAACGGCCTCTTCAAATCTATCTTGTTCTGCTCTCATAAGAGCTAGAAAGATGCGGTTTTTGGCTAAAATGGTTGCCAATCGATGTAACATGAAGATACCGAGCTCAAATTGTGCAAAAAGACTTATTTTTATGCCAAAAATTCACCATATTTTTGCAGTAGCCACCCTGCTTTCCTACAGCCCAGCTTGGCCGGCGATCAGCTGATTTCTATCTT
>JAAUYJ010161429.1_pt1 | contig 13091 bp, 10 predicted proteins | sample 7278031 | NCBI WGS metagenome assembly JAAUYJ01 (sample SAMN14350222, study PRJNA611818) | marine sediment metagenome | isolation source: surface marine sediment (1.8m) | place: French Polynesia: Moorea | collected 2018-08 | reverse complement strand
TCCTCCCTTCCCTCCATGGCATGTGACGCGCCGCGCAAAGGGGGGGAGAAGACAGTTGCTATTTCCGTTTCCCACTCTCTATCCACTTCCATTTCTCCGCCATCCACTCTTTTGGGACCTGCTGCTGTGCACACGGATATACTGACAGTAACACACAGTGCAGCCCTCACTTTTGGAAGGGCTACTTGCTTTTACATTTCCTCGCCTGGAGTTCTTGAGAGCACAGAAACTCAAAACAGAAGAGCATAATTTTGCTAGTTCATCTCTTTGTTATGGTCGTAATGGTCAAGATAATAGAGCACTACAATATCTTCTTGGAAAATTATGAAAGAGCTCTTACGGACCGTAGACACACACACACACACCCGAAGCTACACTCACCATAATTGGGCCACCCTATGCAAAATGTTTAGGATATAATATGAAGTAGTCGAGTCTACACATATCAATTAATCTTGAAAGAGATTTCAGGTAGCTTTGGTTTGAGCGGCATTCGCGAAAAAAACAACGACTTTATGTATATTTTTGCCGTAGAGTTTTTTTGTGTACAGTCTTGAACAATTGTATAAATATGCTGTACTATTTACCCTATCCTTTCTGCACCCCTTTCTAACGAGAATAGGCCGCCCATGTGTGTTTTGAGCTCTGCCTTTTATTTCTCCCTTTTCGATCTCCCCCATCCACTACGACGTCCGCCGTGTCTGTCCCCTCTTCCGCCCGCCCGTGTCCTACCCCACCCTATTCAGCATAGCGGGGGCGGAGGTCCAACATGCGCACACACAACTCTCCAAAGCCCTCCTTCCTCCGACGCTCAAACTTTCATTGAGGAGAAAACGGGGAAGCGGGAAAAAATACGTAGGAGGAGCATCATCCTCACTGAGGGTTGCTGCTGCTTCTGCTATTGCTGCTGCTGCTGCTCGCTTGCCCGTCCCGCACTTTTTGGGCAGCAGGCCCACCCATCCGCCCGCCCGCACCCCTAGTCCTAAAGGCCCCGCGCCTCTGCTTTCACGCCACCGCCAGGGCTTTCCCCTCACGCGAGTGCTGTTCCCTCCCTCGGCCGATCGAGGCCCAACGCCGACGACGACGACGACTTTCGCCCCCCTCGTTCGTGAGTGTGCGCGAGAGAGGGAGGAGAGGCCATTGAGAGAAAACGGCAAAACTTGGGGAGAGGAGGGGGGGGAGTAGTGGGTGGGGGAGGACGAAAGAGTGTACTCGAGGCGGCCGCAGACGACGAGGAGGAAGAGGAGGAAGAGGGTCGAGGGTGGTGGAGGAGGAGGAGGAAGAACAGAGAGAAAGAGGCTGTGGCGGAAGAGAGGAGCTGGTGGAAGAGGGAAAAGGGGTTTGCTGGGTTTTCCCAGTGCAAAAAGTGGTGGGAGGACCAATGCCCTGGCGAGAAAAGTGTAAGCCTCCCCACAAAGTGTCTATTTCTGTGTGTGCCCCACGGGGAGAAAAAAAGTCAAGAAAGCCTTCTTGGAATAAATAACCCTTTGACACCACCACCGTAAGTTTACAGTACAATGCTATGGAATGGCGAACGAACATGATTCGTTCCCATTTTTTCCCTCTTTTCACCTACCTTTCATTCAGTACCTTTTCTTTCCTCGCACACTCTACCTTGATTTACCACAAGTCCACAACGTTCATAACTCGTAGCCACTCGTTAAAATACGTTTCAGTGCACTCCTTAATTGCATTGTATTTTTCAGGCGGCCCCCCGATACATTCTGAAACGGTGCTTTGGAGGACATGCTAGCAAGAAACTGGAAGTCGCATCAGAAAATTGTGACCCTCACTGGCATCAACTTGGGAGATCCTACGTCCAGGAAACTCACCTGGAGTTTTCATCTATCGCTCGAGCGGTGTTTCCAGCGCCTCTCACCAATTCTGCCGCAACGGAACCGCCGCCGGCGTGCTAGAGCAAAAGGCCGCGGAGGTCGCCGCGGCGGCTGCGGCGGCCGGTGCGGCGGGTGCCGCCAAGTGCGGGGCCGGAGAAAGGCTGGAGACGCCGCCGCCGCCGCTGCCGCCCAAGCTGCCCCTGAAGACGGCCAGCAGCAGCAGCAGCAGCACCTGCGGCGGCGGCGGCGGCGGCGGCAGGTCAGCGGCGGCAAAGAAGAGCTTGGCCAGCAGCAACAGCAGCAACAGCAGGGGCAGCTCCAGTTTTACAGCGGCGGCGACTGGCCGCGACGGCGAGAGGGGCGGGAGGGGCGGCTCCTCCTCCACCGCGGAGGAGGAGGGGGAGGAGGCTGCTTCGGCCGCGGTCACGGCGGCCTCCAAGCAGCAAAGACGGCGGCTGCAGAGGCGGCCGCAACAGCGCCACCACCATCACCAACAGCAGCAGCAGCATCGTCGCCGGCGCCGTCGCAGCGACCACCGGGAAGGCTCCTGCTCCGGCGGCAGCGGTGGCGATACGCCAGGAGGAGGAGCCTCGGACGCCGGACAACAGAGGCCTCGCCACGCTGTGGAGACGACATGGAGTCTCGTGAGCTGCGGCGGCGGAAAGGTGAAATCGGTACGAAAAAAACGAGAAGGAAGCTGTAGCATTTCCCCACCCTGGTAAATTTATTCGGTGTTGTTATTTTTGCAGGCGTCAATCGTCTCCTCCTCCAACCTGGGCTCTTCGACCGCCGCCGCGGCCGCGGCCGCCTTCCTCTCCCAACAGGCGTCCCCCCTTCGGAGGGTGGCCTTCAGAGCCGGGTGCGGCGGCGGCGAGGCGGCAGAGTGCGGCAGCGGCGGCGGCAGTGTCGAGGGTCGCCTCCGCAGCCACAGCTTGGACTCTGGCGCCCCGCTCCTCCCGCCGCTCTTCCCCGCAGCGCTGGGGAGCCCGCCCCACTCCTCCGACCCCGCCTGCTGCACTAGCATGAGAGCAGGGGGAGGAGTAGGGGCGGCGGCGGGGGTGGGGACGATGGGCGGCGGGGGCGGGCTAGGGTACCACAGCAGAAAATACGAGTAAGTCGTGCATCAGATCATTTGTCTTGCTTGTTGTCTTGTTCCACAGAAACCCGACTCATTGACGTGACGTATCGGTACAAAAAAGTGCATTTGTACTTGCTTCTTTTTTTGCTGCTTTTATTCTGTTCTGTTGCACTCAGTGGTACCACAATTTGCAAACGGCGACGGAGGTCCAGAGGGCATTGGTGCCACAGAAGGAAACACTGGCACTGGGAGCAGATGATTATTTTCCCGTAGAAATTTTTTTTTGAAAGGGAAATTCTTGAAATGTGTTAAAGAAGGCGAGAAATGCGCGGTATCTTAGTTGAGGAATTTGGGGAATCGGCTCTGGAAGCGAAGTGCAGATGACAAGACGATTTGTACCGTTCTAAAGGGATCGTCAGAAAGGCGTACCGAGACTACAAAAAAGGGTTTTTTTGGAAAACTCCTTTCAAACAAACAGCATTTTTGAATAAACAATATCATATGGGGAACATTATACAACTAAGATTAAATACATCCAGTTTTTTAACATATTTTTTTATTTCTGTATTCTCCCTGCTCCCTGGCCTGAAAAAAATATCATTTTGGGTTAGACACAGGAAAGGTATTTTTACAATTACAAGTAAGACTAAGATGTATCGATTAAGACACCCGGGAGGAGTTAAAGTTTAGCTAAAAGTCTTTCAACCAAGAAAGGAGAAGAGAAAAACTCTGTTTTATGTCGTAATGCCTTTATGACGACCTCTGTAGCTGTCGTCCCCTCGTCTTCACCGAGCGTTAAATCTATATTTTTCCTTCGATCCACTCAAGCCTACTATGCGATCTACTGTGCTTTGATCGAAAATAATTTCTCCCCTGAGAGGTTGTTGTAGGACGGGGGAGCCGCCTTGCGCTCCATTGTTGCGTCGAAAACAAGCAAAGGGCAACAAGTCTGCAAAAGTGCAAAAGTGCAGCAGCCAGCAGCACAGGTTCGCCGTGTAGTCGTCCCATCCCGTGCTCCCCTCGTCCTCCAAGAGGTCGGTCCCGGCCTCAGCCTTGCTGCCTTGGCATTGCTACTGTAAGCCAGCGTGGGCGATTTCACGGGGAAACAACAAACAAGAGGGCTAGGGCAAAGTGCAACAAGGGCCAAACAGTAGAGTGTGCCCTGGGCCTTTCTGGGCCCGGAGACGACCCCGGCGGCGGCGGCGGGCGGCGATGCGATCCCGGTGCCCACAGGGCGCTCCCCATCGCTATGGCAGCCTCCTCCGGTGGAGCCTCTCGCCCTTGGGCGGCGGCGGCGGATTCGCCGCGGCGGCGGGAGGACCTGCGATTCCCTCCCAGCAGCTCTGCTGAGTAAGTCCTAAATCTTTTCTAGTCTTCCTGGATGTAGGCCCACTGAGGTGCCTCACCCATATTGTTTCTCAGAGGGAGGTGGAAGTATGGAAGTATAAATATATATAGGTTCCTTGTCAGGACCAGCTTTTGAAACTCCTCTCCTGGCACATTTTCTTCCTGCTGCACGTTTGTATGAGAAAACAAGTGTGTTCGCTGGGAGAAAGGATTGTGTTGGATGATAGAACCACCGGAGCATTTGGAAGTTGGCAGATTAGTTGTCTTGTCCGCCTGTTGAGTAGGGTGTTTCAACTTTACCTTTTTGTGAGCTACCCACTCGGTGATTTTTGGTTGCAGTTTCATGAGAGGATTCCAAAAATATAACTTTTATGGTGGCTCCTCCCCATTGGGCCGGGCGCCGGGGCTTTAAAGGTGGCTGATTTGCCAGTGTACATCTGCAACCATGAGCCATCATGTCATCAAGATAGAGAGCTGAATTTTTGCGGGCTATTCTAGTTCCACATTCTGAGCAAAAAAAACATGAAATAAATATATTGATATATCCAACAGGAAGTCACAAATGACATCCTCAAAAAATCCTGTGAAATCGCCTCCATATAATCGACACTTTGGAGCCCCTAGGAAGGCCTAAACAGAAAGGAGGGCGAAATTTAAAGGCGTAGAAGAAACCTCTGCACCATCCCAAGGCTCCAAAAACACCCAAAATATGCCCTCCTCCCAATTAAGAGAAGGTGGAGCCAAACAAAGTCCAGTAAAATAGAGTCGATTTGCCAACATTTCTCTAATTAGAGTTCTGGTGTCCCTTCAGAATATGAAAGATGGTTTAAAAGCCCCTTGACGAAACTAAGGAGATTCAAACTGCCAGAAAAGGTCCTCTTGAAAGTTTGAAAGACTGGGGTCATTTTCCTTTCTGTTTCAAGAAACTGTTTTAGAGAGAACAAACTCATGTACGTTGTCTTTTTTGTTCTTTTTCGTTTCTTCTTTCCCCCTCCATATTCCTATTGTCATTAAGTAACATTTTCATTTCTTCCTCAGAAAAGAGATTAGAGAAAAGATACTTTGTTGAAATCAAAGACATTGATAACGTCTTTGTGAAGTGGTGCCGATATTTTGAAGACTATGGCCGCTAGAATGTGAATGGCGTTTAGTCGAAGATGGGCGGTTCCTTTCTACGATGGTTTGGGTTGCCACGGTACGAGCAGCTATTGGATTTCTCTTGGTGTGTCCAGAATTCCCCAAAGGGCGAAAGAGAAAATTCGTCTTCATTTCTCCCTCCTTCCTGGCCGAGGTAAAGCGCGCTCTCCTTCCCCTCTCTCGCCATTCTCTCTCTTCCGCCTCTCTCTTCTTCTTTGGATGAGGAAGAGGCCACCGAGTTAGTTCCCGCCCTCCTCCTCCCCCGCGGAGGAGGCCACCACGGCCATGGACGTCGGCGCCGCTGGGCCAATATTGTTGCTGGTTTCTGACCACGCCGCCGCCTCTGCCTCCGTTATGCGGGAGAAGATGGAGTCCTCGGTTGCCCCGACGGTCCCGTCTCCTTCCCTGTCAGTTCCGCCGGGCGTGTTTGTGGTGGGCTGTAGGGGCGGCGCCTCCGTCGCAGGCCAGCGCAAGAGGGACTGGTGGTACGTGTACGTACGTAGAAACACATTCGCTGGAAACTGTGGATGAAAAAGCCATTCGTGCTCTCACAAGCACTCCCCATACTTGTCCCTACGTGCGGGGAGTATGCATCGCCCATGTCTTCATCCCCACCGCCGCTTTTGAAATAGGGAGGGAACATATTTATTAGGAAACCATTTCAGCGCCTCACATTGACGGCACAGAATGGGAGCGTGCAGGTTTTTATTTGTATTAGCTGCCGGATTCTTTTTGACTCCATCAATTGCTCTCCAATAAAAAGTTCCATTATATGGGCACTTACAACAGTCGAGTCGTTTTTCCTCATTTTTGGCAGCCTTCCTTTTTCCTCATTTGAGGGGGAAGTGTTGGCTTTCGACCTGCTGTAGAACGCTGCAATACAATTGAAGTTATTGAACCTTCGTCAACGATGGGGGATTTAGAAAGGAAAGTGCCCAAAATGAAGCGGGGGAATCTGAGTGGCCATCTTTATTTACTCTTTTTTTTCAGTGGCAACTCTGTGGTCCGCGTCCGCGCTCAGGTGATGATGCGCGACGACTCCACCGGCGGTTGGGTGCCCATGGGCGGCGGGGGACTCTCCAACGTCTCCGTCCGCAAGCGGAGGGTGCACCACGACGACCACGACGACCAGCCGTGCAAGCACGAGTACCTCATACACGGAAAGAGGATCTCGGACCAGTCGGTGAGGGACAAACGAGAAAAAGAAACCAACCTAGTTGACCATGAGTTATTTCGTCGGAATGCCCATTCATTGAGCGGTTTTTAGGGCTTAGTGTGTGTGCAGAACGTGTGTTCACGTACGGTATTCGTGGCTGCTGTTTCATTCATGGGGGCGGCGGCGTTATATTGGGCGCAATAAAAAAGAAAACGCTCTTGTTGCCAGGGCGCCAGTTTTGCCCCTGACAAGTAATAAGGCCTTTTGGGTATATTCCATCTTTCCCCGCAACCGAATCAGGATGGGATTTTGCTTTCCTTGTACCCACTTTGGAATTAACTTTGAACTGACATATTTGTGGTGAAAAGATCTGTTCCCTTTTTTTCCGCTGAATATGCTGTCTCTTCGCTCTCGCCGTACCCTTCTTAGAAATGATTAAAATAGATATGTTATTGCCCTGAAACGTGTAACTTTCACGCACATCGTTTTCCCCCTCTCTCCCAAAAATTGCCGCCATTCCCAAGGTGGAAGTGGACGAGGTGAGAGAGTGTTTGGCTGTCAAACCGAGAAGGAAAGGAGTCTGTATATACCAAGAATCGACCTTTTTGTTGTTCCGCTTTGCAGGTGGTTTTGAGCTGCACCATCAAGAAGGACTTTGAGTACAACAAGGTGATGCCCACCTTCCACCACTGGAAGACGGGCAACAAGAAGTTCGGGCTCACCTTCCAGACGGCGGCAGACGCGAGGTCGTTTGACAAGGGCGTCAGGCTCGCCATACAGGACCTGCTGGACGGTAAGAATTTGACACATTTCTTAGTGTGTTTACTACTAACTTATCGCCCATTTCTGCTTACCCTTCCTTTTTTTTCTCCCTCCCTTCTTTTTTACTCTAAATAAATCTGGCTTATTCAGCCAAGTCCCTCGCTTGCCCCCACAAGCACTACCGGGAGAACAAGAAGAAAGGTACAGTCATCATCTCAGAGTTTTGTGGGTTTTTCATCTACGGTGTATTCTCAAATTTCAGTCATTTCAATCGACGCTTCAACAGGGCTTCTGTTTAGCGCGCGGTAGCACGTCCTGTAAATTATAGAAAGCAATTCCTTGTACACGTATTTAATCGATCGACTCTGGTCATGCCTACACATTCCCACAGTCTTTCCAAGCTGGCAGTTTCACTATTCTAGGTGGCGATATTGCAGTTGTATCTTGTATCCTTCCCAAAACAATTTCCCGTATATGCTCCATACTCTGCGGTCCTCCCCCCTCCTTCCCTGGCTGGAAAGCTCCAAATCGAGCGAGCCTGCCGCCCCTCTCCCCCTCCCCCTCCCCCTCCGTCTCTCATCGCCGACAAAAAGGTTTACACAGCATCTGAGAGCCGACGCCTCTTCTGGCCTTGGGAGGGGGAAAGAGGGGGGACGTCCTTGGCGTGGGCGGCAAGGGGGGAAAAGGTGAATGGGACCATACACGGGGGGGGGGGCGAAGAGTAGAAAGGGGAAGCGGCTTCTATCCGCGCTTTGTCGCAAAACGCCGAAATTTTTCATCCTTTCACGGAGAAAGGAAGGTATCGTCTGGACGGAAAAACGAGTTCTTTTCCCTCCCCCGCTGCCTTGCTCCGAAGGGAAGGGCGGCTGCGACAGCGGGGCTTTTCATTCATCCTCCCGGCCTCCGCCGCACAGGGGCTGTGCCGAAAAAGAAGAGGGAAGAAAAACGGCGCTGAGTCGTCGTCGTCCGTCCTTCTCCTTTCGAGGGACGGCGAAGGCCTCTCGACGCCGCTCTCCTTCCTCCCTGTTTTTGCTGTCTCTCTCCCCCTTCCCTTCCCTTCCCCTGCATGAATCCAAGCAACCGTCCGTCCGCGGGGGGGAGGCCCTCTACTTCTTCTGTCCCGCATAGCCTTCAATTCCTCGCACGACGCCCTCCCCTCAAACTCCGCCGCTGCCTTCATCCTTTTCCACCCCTTTTGCGCCTCTATGGGGAAGTCTGACCGCTAGTGACCGGGCTGATATTGGCGAACGCGTGGAGAAAGCACTTGCGAAGCAGGGATTTCCTTGAGGGGAAACAGCGAACTCGTGATTCCTGCAAAGCTTTCCATTTTTAAGCCTTCGATTTTACTTGGCCCTCGTATCTTTCCATTGCCTATTTCATGTGCACGATATTAACTTTCTGCGGTTCGAGCACATTGCGTATTCGCCGCAGGACGGGCGAGCGTTTGCACGGATAGCTTTTGGGGGCGTCGCTCCAAGTTTCGTTTTTTGGCTGTCGGCCTGTCGCTGCTGGAAGAGGCGGGAGAGGGAGAGAGCGGCCTGAAAGGCCTCGTTTGCCCCCCTCTTCTTTCTCCCTCTCTCTTTACGCGCAGCCACCGCCGCCAGGGCCGAAGAGAACTTTTCATTCATTCTCCGCCGACAGCTTGCACGGCAGCTTGGGAACTATGGCGGCTCTCTCTCCCCCTCCACTAGCTTTCCACTCGATTCTCCCTCCCTTCGGAGCTCGCTTGCCTCGAGGTCGGTCCCTCCCTCTGTCCACGGTCGTCGGAGCGACAAACTGCGCTCGACTCTTCGACTCTTGTTGTCCTCCGCCCTCTCTCCTCACAAAACTTTCCAGCTTCCTGTACGGCAGACTAGGAAAGGATGGCATTTCTACCCTACCGTCAATTTCCTACTACTCTTCCCCCGTTTTCCCCTCTCTTTTTAAACGACGGGGGCTTCCTCCTTTGCTAGCCTCCTGTCTTGGACTTGTAAAGCTGCCTTCCTTTCCAGCCCCCCTTCATTCAATCTGGACGATTCATTTTTTTATGCTCTGTTGTTTCTTGATCGATTGGAGGAAAACTCCCCGTTGCAAAATATTCTGCTGGAATGATCTCCAGGCCAAATGCGGGCGTTTGAATTGGAGTGGGGGGAATGAAAAGCCTTTTTTGCGCATTATTTTTTTGCCTATCTGAATACGTTTTCCCTACATTATTATTCCGGAAAAAAATTGCAGGCATCTCGGAGTCTTCCCCGCTTCACCAGTACAACATGGACGTCGGAGACGACGACGTGTTCATGGTACGGGAGGATATTTTGGGGCAACTTTCTTGCAGTTTAATTTTTCCTCTTTTCCTTAGCAACTGGACCTTCCCGTGGACAAGAGCGACGGCAGTCACCGCTCGTCTCCCCCCGGCTCTGCTGGCGGCCGGTCACCGTCGCCAACGCCGCGGACCGGCTCGGGAGGGGCCGCGGAGGAGGAGGAGGAGGAGGAGGCCCTCCGGCGGCTGCACCCCGCGGCGGCGACGGAAGCGACAGCCTCCCCTCCCTCGCGGCACTCGCAGCAACAGCCGCCCCACTGCTTCCCGCCCGTGAGATCGAAGAGCGGGCACATTGTGGACTGGGTGACGGTGGCGCAGCAGCATGAGCGGGAGAGGAAGCAGCAACAGCAGCAACGCCAGCAGCTCCTGATGCAGCAGCCCAAGGACTCCGGGGGAGGGGGAGGCGGGAGGAAGCCCGGCGACAAGGAGTACTCCTACGTCAAGTTCCCGCCTCGCCCCCCGCCGGCGCACGAGTACTCATACCCTAAGCTGACCTCCGCCACCGCGGGCGAGTCCGCCTCGCCCCCCACGGCGGCCAGGAGGGACTCCATATCAAGCATCAAGAAGGGGCTGGCGACGCTGTCCATGGGCGGCGACGGAGGAGGAGACGGGGGGGCTCTGAGCCCGCTGCTTCCCTCCAAGGAGGACCTGCTGGAGGAGAAGGCCTCCTCCTCCGTCCGGTCTCCTCCCAGCAGCGGCCGCAGCGGCTCCATCTCTCCGCCGCCGCCGCCCGCGGAGAAGATGCGGCGTCTGCTGGCGGGCGCCGTCGGCGGCGGAGGGAGACACGTCTCTGCCGGGGACCCTATCATGGGCGTCGGGCCATTCTCCGGGCCGCCCTCGGCCTCCGGGAGCAGGGCGGGGAGCGGAGGAGGAGGCGGTGGCTCTGGGTCGGGGTCCGCCTCCGCAGGGTGGGCGACCGGCGGCGGCGGCGGCGGCAAGCAGACGTGCGTCCACTGCCGCGAGTCTTTCAGCGCGTCTTTGAACGCGCGCGGCTCCTGCGACGACGCGCCAGACTGCGCCCGCTCGTGCGTGGAGGCCGCCACGTGCCTGTCGTGCGCAAAGTGCCTCCTCTACCACTGCATGTCGGACTCTGAGGGCGACTACGTGCACCCGTGCGAGTGCTCAAACGCCGACGGACACTGGATGCGGCGCTGGACCGGTCTCGCGCTCCTATCGGTGCTGGTGCCGTGCCTCTGCTGCTATGCGCCGCTCATAGGGTGCTACCGGTGCGGGGCGCTGTGCGGCGTCTGCGGCGGGAAGCACAAAGCGGCGGCGGCATCGGCGGCGGCGGCGGCCGCCACTTCGTGATACATCCAAAACAGAAAAGGGTGGAGAAGGAGAACGGGGAGTGAGTAGTCACAAAAAGACGAAGCGTGCTAGTCCTTGCAATTAAGTGGCCGTCGCGCGAGCAAGACCTCTTCCCGCTCTTTCCCATATCCCCTGACCTATTCCGCTTGTCTGTCTTACAACTCCCGAAACTTCCTTGAGACCACGGAGTGGCCTGGTGTAGTACGCACACCAAAGGGGAATTTACAATAGACCAGCGCAAGTACCAAACGTAACTTTTCCTCCCTTGCTCCCTAAAGAGGGGGAAGAGCGTATCTTGTACTTGAGACTTACTCCTTTGACGCTTCATACTTCTTAGAAAAAGCATGCCCAAATCTACTAAGTCTTCTTCCAACCAGCGAAAATATATATCTATATTAATATACTATTTAATCAGCACACATATATCTCGCCCTCGGCCTGATCAGATCGATTTTTTCCTTCTCCCACCCCCTCGGCAATGAAAAAAGGGCGTCAGTATAGGGCAGTGTACCCACGTTGCAAAATCAATACCGGCGTGCTAGCAAAAAAAACTTCGGTTTCTCCCCTCCTCCCCCCCAAAAAAAATGCAATGTGATTTCGTTTTTCTTTCCTGTTACCATTCAGTGGGCTTGGCGCAATCTAGTCGATGGTATTCTTCGACCGACAGAGTCGTCTTTTTCGCCCGTGGCGAGAGCAGAACCCTCGATCCGGCATGCTAACATCTTGATTCCTCTTTGTTGCCTTCACCTCTTTGCTGCCCAGACTTACAGCAAAAAAAAACCTTCGTTGACATGTGATTTGAGTTGCGTTTTTTTACTCTGGACTTTAAGGGACCGAGGGCCTTTGCCTTTTCCTCTCCCTGGTTCCTCCCCTTCCCCCATCGCCCCTCTACAAAAAAAACTCTGCAAAACTTTTTCTCCAAACACAAGAGATGAAGAGGTGGGGACGGGCCCGCTTAAGACACGCGCCTTTACAAAAAAAAGATGAAACAAATTATTGCTATTCATGTGATATCTCTTCACAATGGTTTACGTGTTTTGTATATTCAGTGTACTACTACCTTGAAGATATATATACTATGAAGAAATATATTACTCATTCCGCGCATAATAAAAAAGCTGAAAACTAGACGTGATGTACAGTAAGTGGGTTTTCCTTTTTTTTTATTTCAAAGCCTCTCCCGTGCTTCACAGGCCTTCTTCCTCCTCCTCTTTTCCCAGCGCCGATCGTCGAACAGGAATATTATCATTCGCCGCAAAAAGAGCCTCTGCGCTGCGTTTTCTAAATCATTTTCTTTTAAAGAGTTGTCGCCGCGAAAACGAAAAAAAAGATAAAGCCAGATCTCTATTTCTCCGCTGCGGAGAGGGAGTAGGGGACCTTGCCCACCTTTTCTAGGGTTAAATAAGACACGCAGCACCGCCGGGAGCAACAGTGTCCCTTCAACTAATTCCTGTCTGATGTCTTAGCTTCTCTTCACATCCCCAGCAGCATGGTCCTGGGATCTTCCACCGCGTTCTTGACCGCCCTGAGGAAGGTGACCGCCTCGCGACCGTCCACCAGGCGGTGGTCGTAGGTCAGAGCAATGAACATCATGGGGCGGATCACCACCTGAAAAAAATCGTCGATTATAAATAATTGTAATGGCAAAGTTCTGTTGTTGTGCCCTACCTGCCCGTTCCTGGCTACTGGCCTCTCAAAGACGCCGTGCATTCCCAGGATGGCCGACTGCGGGGGATTGATGATGGGGGTGCCGAAGAGGGAGCCGAAGACGCCGCCGTTGGAGATGGTGAAGGTGCCGCCGTCCATGTCCTGTGAAAGGATCGTATGAAGAATTGGAAAATGATTCTATTTGACGCTGTCGCTTTCGGGAAATGCGTAAAAACCATTGATAGATCTCAGGGAGGGACACAAATTGTAAGGGGGAGCTGGGTATTGAAATAACGCAATGAACTACAATTCAGACTCTTCGAAACTATTTCGGGAAAAAAGACTTTGAAAAATGGATCGATGATCGATCATATTCACCTCGATGGATAGCTGGTTGTTCTTGGCCTTGAGTCCGAGCGCGTTGATGCCCTTCTCGATGTCTGCGTAGTCCATGTCCTGCACGTTCCTCAGCACTGGGACGACGAGGCCCTTGGGGGTGGCCACGGCCACCGAGATGTCAAC
>JAAUYJ010084500.1_pt1 | contig 13099 bp, 15 predicted proteins | sample 7278031 | NCBI WGS metagenome assembly JAAUYJ01 (sample SAMN14350222, study PRJNA611818) | marine sediment metagenome | isolation source: surface marine sediment (1.8m) | place: French Polynesia: Moorea | collected 2018-08 | reverse complement strand
GTGCGAATCAGCAAAATAGGCTGCGAGTCTGCGAGTTTGCGAATGCGAGTTCGATTCGCACCCATCCCTACAACGGAAAGGGTCAATTGACGCACTATACGTACTGCGGTACGAAAACCTGAAAACAGTCGCACGCTACAACATTTTTATGTACCTTTTTTGGCTTCCCAATTTGGACCAAGAGTTTTTTTCTCCCCGCGCTTCCCATAAAAACAGAACCTCTCTGCTCTGCAGCTAAAACTTGCTGGCTTAAAAGTATTTAACAGGACTCTCTTTTCTTACATTGTACGTAGTGCTTTTATTTTCCAACGCAAATTAACAACATTCAAATTGACTGGAAAACGTAATGTGGGGCATCGGGTTTTGACGCGGGAAGGGTCTCTTCACATCGACTGCTCGCCTCTCCTGGAAGCGGGCCACGCTAGTGGGACTATAATAAACCCACCTTTACTACACGGGGGACTTGTTCAGGATGGGGGAGAAACATACCTGCAAGTCCCATCAAAAAAAAAAAAAACAGGAATGAAGGAGCACTCTGTATATGTCCTTGCTAGCACGGGATGGTTCGCAAAAAAGCGACATGAGGGTTGCCCTTTTTCGAAGAGGCAACCTTGGAGCAAAAAAGAGTCCGCGTGAGTCTTGGTTTTCTTTTCTCCGGTGGCCTTTAGTAGAAGCCGGATGGGTAGCAGCAATTGGCTCTTTCCTTTGACAAGACGACAGCATCATTCGGCTACGGTATCGAGGATTGTGGAGGGGAGGGGGACTGTGTTGGTGGCGGTCTCTTGATATGCACGTATCAGGGGGCATCTCATTAAGTCCGCATTTTTTTTTGCCACGTCGACGAGTTTTAAGCTTGCTTTTTTGGTCTTCGTTCAGAGAGGGGTGCCGGAGCCCCTCCTCATCCGTCCAACGGAGGTCCAAGATACACCATGGAAACCTCCGTGTTTCCGTACACCGCGGACACCGAAGGATACAGTCGCTTGTCAGGCAGTCCTGAAAATGCATAGAAAGAAACTGGTAAAAAACTGGTTTGGTACACCTATGATATACTGTTTCTAAGGGCTTGGTAACTTGGATTATAATCCAAAAGAATACTCTTGCATCCTGTTCAGTTTTACACAGATATTTTGTTTTTAATTGTATTCCCTGGCCATGGTTAGAATAAATATTAAGCAAAGCTCCGACTAGAATACGAGGAACTCCCAAGCAGGATGATGTCTGTGCCACCCACTTTGTTGCCCGGGATCTTCGGCCTTCTACGTGAGCTTTCAGACGACGATGCCGAGCCAAGGATGCCTTCCATCTTCTTTCTGTACTCGGACTTTTTCTTTTTCGGCGACGGACAAGCAGGTCTCTGCCTCAGGGCTGGCCGGCGACCGCGGCGGCCACTGGCCGTGCTGGAGGCTGGCTTCACCTCCATCGCCCTAAGGCCCTTCCTGTACTTCTTCTTGTCCCTGTCCGGTGACGCGGAAGGACTAGACGAGGTCGTCCTCCAGTTTTGCCCGTGCCTAGTTGGCCTGAAGTGCCTGTCCGACAGATTTGACCCGAAGTGTTTTATCTTTTTCTCGTACTTCTTCCGGTCTTTTTCGGGCGAGGCGGAGGGGGAGCTAGAGGTGAACCTTGGCGGGGACAGGGGACTTATCGACATCATCTTCAAGCTGTCCTTGTACCTCTTCCTGTCCTTTTCCGGAGAAGCGGACGGACTGGACGAGGTTTTCCTCCAACCGCGGCCGTGCTTGGTTTTTCTGAAGTTCCTCTCGGATAAATTCGAGCTTCCAAAGCGGTCAATTTTCTTGTCGTATTTCTTCCTGTCCTTCTCAGGAGAGGCCGACGGGGTGGAAGATGAGCGGCTTAGGCGCCGGCGACGATTTCTTCTCGCTCGAATGTGACGAAGGTATCCTTGCCTCTTGTCTGCGCGACGCCTGGCCTCTCGCAGCCTCGCCTCCAGAGATTCCGACGAGACCCTCCGCCAGCCTCTCAGCTTCGAAGAACGCAGTGGTGGCCTTTCACCTCGAGAGGCACCTGCTTGTCTGTAAGCTCCATGGCCGCCTTGCTTCACAGCCCGCCTCCACTCCTCCCTGGAAGCAATCTCGTCCGCCAGATTGTCGCGCAAGCTACCCATGAAGGGGCAGTATTGCACAAACGCAGACTTTGGGCCGCACATCAGCACAAGGAGACATACTATGTTCAGGAGGATTATGATTGATGCAGCCAGGGCGACCCCGCCAACAATCGTCATGACCAGCCAGACCGTGCTCAAGGAGTCTTCCCGCTCCTCGTCTTCCACCTTGAGGTCTGACATGCTGCCGAGTTCTTCGTCGGTTCTGATGGAAGACACAACGTCTTGAGTGGCCGACAGGAAATTGGCCTTCACGAGGAAAGTGACCCCGACCGCGAAAGACAGGAGGAAGGCTATGATTTGGACGACCAAGGATAGGACGTGGAGGCGGTGGAATCTTGCCATTTTAGCGGTACTTTGGCTATCAAACACTGAAGTCAATCAACACTGACACGAACGCTTCACAAAAAGTTGAATGAATCATAATTTCCCTCAAAACTAAATACTTAAATTATAATTAAATAATAAAAAATATTTGAAAACTCAAATGAGCTGCAGAGAACTAAATTAATTGCAGATATTGTGCTCACCTCTAAATGCGACACCGAGGAACTCATAATTCCTCTCAAATGCTAAGGTGTTGTCATCACAGTCAAGAATCACCCGTATCCTCTCTCCAACCTGCATGATTTCGAAGGGTTAGCAAAAAAGCCTACGGAAAAATAGGTGTGCTTTTTCACCTGATACTTGGGTGCGTTGTTGAGCTGGGGATAGTTGCCCTGGGAGTCCCCGTTGTGCAGCAGGTGGTTGTCCACCAGGTTCCAGCCCCAGCTCTGGTCGTTGGAGCCCAGGAGGGCGACGTAGCCGTGGCACTGGTTGGGCGCCTCCTTGGTGGCGATGCCGATGACTGCCACGGTGCCCAGAGGCCCCTCCCACACGATCTCCCACGAGTGTCTTCCCCGCCCGAAGCCCACCTTTCCCCTGGCGCCGTCGGTGCTCTGCGCCACGGGGTTCCGGTGCAGGGTGAAGCCGTTGGACTTGACGTAGATGTTCCTGGAGCAGTCCTCGGGGTTCCAGGCGTGGTAGAAGGCCCGCAGCTTGGCCTTGTAGGTGGGGAGGGAGGCCAGGAGCTCGGAACGGAGGGCGTCGGCCGCCAGCTTTCGCACGCAGTGCAGTCGCCAGACGTCGTTGTCCTCGTCGTTGAGGAACCTGCTCCAGGACTTGCACACCTGCGAGCAGCTCCGCAGGTCGGGCAGGGCCAGGAACGAGAAGAGCGTCTCCAGCACCGACCGGGGCCACTCGGACGGGCCAGGGGTGGAGGAGGCGGAGGGGGCGCCAGAGGACGCCTTGGACTTGGACGCGGCGGGGGGCATCCCGCCCAGGAGGGGGTCACGCTCCCGCGGGTGGGGGTGGACAGAGTTGCATGCCGCCGTCGCCGTCTTGGTGGCCGCCGCCGCCGCCGCCCTGTCCCGCCGCGGACGGTAGCGGGCCTCGGGGGGTAGAGACGCAATCCTGGAGATGTTATTGTAGTACGCCGCCAGGGGCGAGGGGAGGGAGGAGGGCAAGAGAGGTCAACAAATCGCCAGGAGGTCACGGACACACCACACACGTACACGCAGGAGGAACACTTTTCCTTCTCTAGGCTTTTTGCCTTTTTCAAGAGCCTTTCTGTTCCGTCCGGCCCAAAGGCACAAAGTAGTAAGTCGCCCAAAGGCCCGCAGCAAAGAGAAAGATCAGCTGATTCTGCTTTCATCCGCCCAAACCAGAGAGATCGGGCGAAACTGGACGGAGGCAGCAGAACAAAGGCCAAAGGGGCAGAAAAGGACCTTGTGCGCAGGCGCAAAACACACCACAAACAAACACGCAAACAAGGAGGAAAAAGTTACAAAAGAACCGAAGTGAGTGCACTGCCTGGCCGGCTGGCCCTGGGCCTGGCGGTCATCTGCTCATAGATTATCAGAATATAAAGGAATAGAAACGGGGAAAACCTTCCTTGATAGCTTATTGGCTTATTGCTAAATCTCGTGCCCAGGGGAAGTGCAACTTGCTAGGACAATTAAACAACACCAGGTATTTTGGAGTTGCCCAAGGGACTCGTAAACTTAGCTCGGGGGACTTGTCACTTGAACTTGAACACAGGTAAGCTATATTCCCTGTGCCTGAGCTGAGAGCGGTGCTGTCAGGGTGACAGGGTGAGCAGCAGGAGGACACCGTCAGGATGTTCTCCCTGCTGCGCGTGGGAAGGTCTTGCTGTTCTCCCCTGCGGGCGGCCAACGTGGCCAACAGAAGCAGCAAGGCCATCAACTCTGTCAGCACTCTCGTCAGGAGGGACTTCAAAGCGGTGAGGCAGACACACTGGAAAGGCCCATATTCATGTTGTCATGGGTAACTTTTATCCCGTCAGGGGCGCCAATGGTGGTCGGCAGAGTCTGGCGCCGCCACGGCGGAGGCGGCCTCCGCCGCTCCAAAGTCCGCTCCCCGCGTGGTGGGCTGGTGGCTGGCCGGCTGCGCAGGGATGGCCTTCGGGGCGGTGGCGCTGGGCGGGCTCACCAGGCTCACAGAGTCCGGGCTCAGCATGGTGAGATGGGCGACATTTTTTTTGGAGATGCTCCCATGACATGACAGGCCGCACAATCACACTTTGAAAATAACAGTAGCAGCATGATAGTTTTTTCAATCCATGTACCTTAAAATTTTCAAAGTAAAAAAACATTTCCACTTCCACTTATTTTCAGGTGGATTGGAAGCTGTTAGGTCGTCCGCCTCCTTCCAGCGCCGAGGAGTGGCAAACAGAGTTAGACAAATACAAGGAGTCCCCGGAGTACCAGCTCAAGAACTCAGAGATTACCATGGACGACTTCAAGTTCATCTGGTACATGGAATACGGCCACCGCATGTGGGGGAGGACCATCGGCGCCTTCTTTTACCTGCCGGCAGCATTCTTCTGGGCCAGGGGATACTTTCCAGCCCCGTTGAAGCCCAGGATCCTGCTCCTGGGGGCCCTGCTAGCCGGACAGGGACTGCTCGGCTGGTACATGGTCAAGTCCGGCCTTGACCACAAGAACTTTGAGGGTCCGTCGGACGTGCCAAGGGTCTCCCAGTACAGGTTGGCTAGCCATCTGTCTACCGCCATGGTGAATGAAACGTACAATTTGGTTTCTCCATAGAATAGAGTAAAACTTTTTTACTTTTGCAGGTCTTCTACTCCCTGCTGCTGTGGAACTCCTTCAGCGTCCTGATTCCCCCCTCCGCCCCCGCCGCCGCCCAGAAGGCGGCAGCTGCCTCCATCTTGGGCTTCCGCCGCTTCACCATGACGGGGAAGGCCCTCGTCTTTCTAACTGCGGTGTCGGGCGCGTTCGTCGCAGGGCTGGACGCGGGGCTTACCTACAACTCTTTCCCGCTTATGGCCGGAAGGTAGTATAGTATTTTATTCATAGCAATCTGACACGCAGCTACGCGCACTATTTCCCTTTCTCATCAGGATTTTCCCTAGCGATCTCTTCGCGTACGCTCCCTTTCTCCGAAACTTCACAGAGAACCCCACGACGGTACAGTTTGATCACAGGCAAGTTCTACAATTTACTCAAGACCCCGGAACCTGCTTTCTGAGACTTATCATACCGCTATTGCAATTTCAGAGTCTTGGGCACAACGACTCTATGCTTCCTGACGTACCTGGCGTACAAGTCTAGGCGCCTGCCGCTGCCCGGCCGCGCCAACCAGGCAGCGCTGGTCCTGGCGGGCCTGGCGTGGATGCAGGTCTGCCTGGGCGTGGCCACCCTGCTGCTCTACGTGCCCACGCCGGTCGCCGCGTCCCACCAGTCGGGGGCGCTGTTCACCCTCTCCGCCGCGCTGTGGCTCTCGCACGAACTCAAACTGATGAAGGCGCTGAAGCATTTGCCCAAGTGAGATGGAACGGTTTTGTGGACGTTTGAACGATTATGCAAAAACGTTTACCAAATACCGTGAAACACGTTACTAAATGAATGGTCAGAATTAAAAGCTGATTGGGCCTTTATTGAACAAAAGGTTCTTTTCGATTCCAAAAACTGCAACTTAAAAAACTTAATTTGATACGGGGCTGGGATCAGAAGAACGGCAGCAAACTTTTTTTTTGCCACCGCAGTTTATAAGACACGGTTGTTGTAGCTAAAGTATTTCTGGAACTTTCCGGGGAGGGACGCTGGAGGGGGTTCGATCGATGATGTTGGCGTCGTCGGTTCCGCCGCCGCCGCCTTCCGCTCCTCCAGAGAGACCATCTGCCCACACGACGGGCAAACCGGCTTCAGTTGTCTGCAAAAGTACGAAAAAAAGGCGCGTTGGTTCTTTGGTGCTGTTAAGAGTTTGGCTATGGGGGAAGAAAAGCTAGTTCATGAACGTACGGTGCAAAAATGGCTCTGGAGCTCATGTGCTAACTTTACAAATGTACGGTACAAGAAAGAGTGTAAATCATGTCCCACACCCGCCTTTGTTCCGAAACCGGGAGCAGGAGCAGAAAAAAAATAAGTTTTTAACATTGGGGCTACCCACCCACGATAGCAGACAAATGAAGGCAAGTCTACCAGAGTTTTAAGTACAATGGACAAAAGCAATTGAATGAAAAATAGAAAAGAAGCTACGTATTGTGCGAAGGAGGGGAAAAGGAAAAGAACCACCGAACTTACTTGCCGCGATGGTTTCACCCCCTTTTTGACCTCGTTCGAATAAGCTTTCATTTCTTTCCACTGTGTCTTTATTAAAATTTTCTAAGAACTCCGCATGGGGGCTGCACACGCGGGAGCACATGCTGTAATTCATGCAGTGTCAGTGTATTAACGCAGACGTGGGCGTTGTTGTGGCGGTGGTGGTGGCATCATATGTTCGCGAGAAAAGCAGGACAGTCGGGCATGCAAAAGATGGTTAGAACGGAAAAGAAAGAAGCGGAGCAGCAGCTTGGCACGAGAGCATGGCGCACAATGGGAATGTTGGAGCAAAAAGCTTTTCATACATTGTGTCCTTGTGAGAGGGGGATAAGAAACAGAAAAAAAGTCTACGAAGAGAGTGTTGATGTAATACACAGCACGAAAGAGGGAAAAACCGTTTGGTCTCGCGGGAATTGTCCCCGTAGAAAAGCGCGCACAGAGTAAAAGTAAAAGGCTACAACAGAAGCAGCAGGTTCAAGACGGAAGGAAGACTTTCGACAAGACCTCCCCCTCGCAGCAAGTCAACGGCCTCTTTCTCTCTCTCTCTCCCCCTGACAGGCTTCTTCCACTCCCAAGACAACATTTCTCTCTCTCTCTCATTCGATTGATCACCCTCTACATTAGATTGTTCTTCATCAAGCAGGCGTCCTATACGTAAGCAACGGAGGTCTGCCGACTGCGGAACGGGAAGGAGCAGGATGAGGGTTTTTGCTTTTGGTGCAGAATGAGGCGCTGGGCCTGGCCCGGCCGCGACCCAATACTCGCCTGAGGCCGGGGTCGTAGGGGGAGGACAGCGTCGGCGTCTGGGTGGCAGCGTCTTTCACGTTCTCCTTCTTCTGGGAGTCTGTCGTCGTTGCCGGATCATCTTCCTTCTTTGGCTCCACAATGGTGGAGGGGGTGACCTCGCCCGGCTTGCGCAGCTTTCCCGTGGAGGCCTCGATGCGGCGGAGGATGAGATCGAAGGAGGCCTTCCCCCTGAAGTCGGGCTGGTTGCGCTCCCAGTCCTCCCTGTAGTCGAGCGGCAGCGGCGGCGGAGGCGGCGGGACCTGTTCCTCCTCCGAGGCCGCCCTCTTCTCCTCCCCCTCCTCCTGCTTCCCCGGGGATGCTGCTCCCTCTTGCTGCTGCTGCTGCTGTTGCCCCTGCTGCTCTTGGTGCTCTTCGTCTGACGAGGCTTCATTATCTGCATCAGTTGCGGGGTCTGGGGACTGATCCATTGGCTGCGGGGGAGGAGGGGGAGGAGCCGTCGAAGACCAAAGGCTATCTTTTTCTTCGTGATGGTGGTGCTCATCGTGGTGGTGATGACTCTCCTGGTGGTGAGGATCATGCCAGTTATTCTCGTTTGACTGTTCGTGCTGCTGAGCGTGCTGAAAGCTTTGGTGGTGGTTAGCGTTGTCTGTCGAGCTGTGTGCAGCAGCATCATATTGCTGGTTGTTATTTTGCCACCAGTGTTCGTCGTGGTGGTGGTTGTGTTGTTGTCCCCCTTCTTGGTGCTGCCAGTGGTGTCCCCACTCCCCCCTTCCCCCTCCCTCCTCCCAGTCCCTGCTCATGGTCTCCTCCAGCTTGGCCATGATGTTGTCGAACGCGTTGACGCCGAGGTAGTCGGGGCGGCCCTTCTCCCACTCGGCCCTGTTAACCACGGCCGGGTCCGGGGGAGGAGGAGGCGGATCAGCCGTGAAGGGGGTGAAGTGGGGGTTCTCTTGAGCGCTGGAGGGCCTATCCTGCTCATGCTGCTGCTGCTCCGGCGGCGGCCAGTAGGTCCCCAACTGGTCCAGGTTGGGTAGGGAGGAAGAGAGGTCGTTCTGGGACCCAAGGGGAGACTGATCTGCATCCACCCCCGAAAAAGGCAACAGCAGCGGCGGCGAGAGAAATTAAGAACATTAGAAAAAGAGGGTTGATAGCAGGAGCGATGGAGGAGGAGGAGGAGGAGCGGCAGGAGGAGTGTGGGGAAAGTGAAGAGGACAATTATTGGGTCAGAATAAGGAGTAGGTTCGGTCCCCCACTCTTTAGGACATGGTTTGAATGATAGATGAGGGAACCATTTGAAAAATAACAAATAAGCAAGCAGCAAGCAAGCTTCTTATAGTACTATACGAATTACACGGGGTCTTTTTTGTGTCGGCACTGTGCTCCTGCTGCTGTTCCAGCTGCTGCTGCTAATTAAGAATAGGATGATAGCGCATACGTCATATCCGCGAATATCGGAAGAAAAGCTCTCTTACCCGGCCAAAGAATTTCCTCCCTTTTTAGGAATTTTAGCAGCAAAAAGGCAGAAAAAGCTTTGTTTTAAAAAATCAGGGCAATAATGGAAGTTCCCCACAAGCACACGGTAAAAGCCTGTACGAGTATATGTATAGTAAAAGTAGATATAAACCTGTCGGAAGGTGGGATCAGAAGGGTTTTCACTCTTTCAAGTGTGAGGAAAGCAAAACTCCTAGTAAAAAATCTCGGGCTCTGGAGGGGTATTTTGGTCAAGGAAAAAGGATTGCCTAACGGATCCCATAAAAAGTTTCGCCCATTTTGAGGGAAGTGAAAATGTTGAAACGGGTTATTTTGAGTAGAGTGTAGTTCTGTACGTTACCCGGACTGCTCATGGTGGTCTCGATCTTCTTGAGGATGTTATCGAAAGAAGCGCTGCCCATGTAGTCCGGGTGCCCTTCTTCCCAACGTTCTCTCTTGTCCTGGGGTCCCGCGGCGGCGGCGGCACCGCCTTGGCCTCCGGCCGCACCGGAGGGGCCCTGCTGCTGCTGGGGGTGGGAGGAGGAGGACGGGAAGGCGCCGGAGGGAACTACCACGGATTCCTGAAGAAGAGAAGCGCAAAATTACATTTTTAAATACAAACCTGCACTTTCCAGGTCTGCATAGTTGTCTCCTTTTTTGTCTACTTTTTTTATATAAAAGCGAAATGTGAAAAATGCGAAGCGGGAATAAGTTTGCTACTGCTAGAGCAAAAAATCGCTAAAAACAGTACATTTGTGAAGTTACCGGTACGTACGACTTTCCGAAATTGATCTATCGGGGGTGCTTTTAAGAAAATGTATAATTTCAGTCGAGCAGGTGGGAACGGAACGGAATCTCTTACAGCGAATCTCAATTTCTCACCAGTCCCTGCCCGAGCATGGGCTTGACGTCGGTGTGGAAGATCTGCCACCACTTCTTGAGGTGGTCCACGGTGTGCTCCTCCCCGTACCTCGGCTGGGGGACCCCCGACGGGTCGAACTCGACGTGCCAAGGCTTGGACGCGCCGATGAAGTGGATGATCCTCACGTTGTGACCGTAGCTGCACGGGCAAAGAGTGCAGATAATGCAAAAATGCGACTTTGATTATATATATTATCTTACAAGCGATATGCTGGAAGATAGGTGTAGGTGGCGGTGGCGCACATGTTGTACAGGAACGAGAGGTGCTTAGCGATGTCCTTGGTGGCCCAGTCGGAGAAGAACGTGTTGAGCAGGCCCTGGTCGCCGCCGTCGAAGGAGCCCTGGCTGGAGATGTGCTTCACCAACGCCTGGACGAATAAAAACATGGAGAAGCATTGCTAGGAAAAAATCCATCTTATCTTACGTCGTATGTGTCCTCGGACGGCTTGAAGACGAATACCCCCGAGTTGAAGCAGTCCGGCCATCCGGCGTCGGGAGCGGCGGAGAATTCCTCGCGGTCGAACAGCTCGTCGCAGTTCCGCAGCACCTGTGTCAGAGGTTTTAAAAAAATGGAAATTTACATTTTTGTAATTTACTTTCCTCACCAGTGTATCGGCGTCAAGGAAGACGGCCTTCTGGAACCTCGTGAGCCTCCAGCAGTGCAGCTTGGTGAATGTGATGCCCAGCTCCGGCCGCTCCAGCAGCGCCAGGTTGGCCGCGTCCTTGCTGTCGATCACGCTCACGTCAACAACCTCGTCGTAAACCTGGCGGAGAACCTCGCTGGAGAGGAAAAACAGTTTGAATAATGAAACGACTTGGTATTCTACGCAACAGAAGGATATTCAGCAGTTCCTATAATTGCTGGCACTAGTTATGAGCGCTGCGTTACATCACTTACAGCATGCCCTTGGACATGGTCCCCGAGGTGACGAGGACGACCTTCTTCCTCGTGGTTCCCGCCCGCCGGAGGGAGCTGCCCAACACCAGCGCGCCGAGGGCGTAAGAGTCAGTCGTCGCCAGCGTCACCCAAGCCTGCTCGTGCGCTACAAAGTGGAAAATAGAAACATTATTTATATTTCTTTTCCCTTTTCTTAGGGGAAATCCTTGCGCTGGGTACCGTCAGGGATCGTCATGTTTCCGGCTGTGCTTTTTCGCTACGCGGGGACGGAGAAGATATCACTGGACGGAGAAAATAACACTTTCACCGCTCCCTGTCTTATTCAATTTCTTGCGTCCCTCCTTTTTGAGGCACCGGCACTATAGTCTCTTTTCTCCTCCTCCACGTGAGAGAAAAATTTCCCCTCCTCACAGGGACAGGATGGGTCTTCTCCAGTCCCCTCCCCCTGTTTACTATGCTTCTAAAGTTTTGTGGCGAGGGGAGCTCGGACGAGTGGGCAGGAGCGCGAGGAGGGAGGAAAGGGGAAAAGTGGCATGGCCAAGTAGGATGGACAGGACTAGTCACCAAAGCCAGTCTTCCCCTCTGGTGTGTGTCTCCTCCCGTCGTTTGAAAACGAGTTTTCGGGGAGGGAAAGGGAGGAAGATCTATGCAGCGTGTACGTCGACTGTCCAGTGACTTTTAAAAACCGGAATGCGAAGAAGAACAATGATGAGAGTGAAGGGTTGGCTAAAAAATGTCGTGGGGACCAGGTAAACTGGCGCCGTCATTTTTGTGGGAAGAAACCCAGAGGAAAATTATTTTTTCTGCGAAATAAAATTGTTCTCGAGTGCTGATTTTCTTTTGAAAGATTCAAGCCTAGAAAACAATTTTATCTAGGGGTGAAAAAACTTGTGCATTGAGGCCGAACATTTTCATTGGCATGTCATAGCTCATGGTCATGCAGACGACATTATGGGCTGGATGGCGACAGTCAAACCGCCCCATTCCAGGAGTGCCCCCCAAAAAGTTCGTCCTTGAGATTGGGCGAGAACCGGAATTTGGGCGCCAGACGAACAGGTTCCATCCGATTTTTATCCCCACGCACGCTGTTGTTTTGTTATGCAACGGACAACAAATGCAATTTTATTTGTAGTACATTGTTACCTCACCTTTTTCTATTAGTTTGGCCATGGTGCAATGCTTTTTTCCTCGAACAACCAGTTACTTAATATTCTTGTTGTGCTATTGTTGCGGTGGTTTTTCCTCGCAGGAATTTTCTAATTTCTGTCACGGGACCGTTTAGGCCCACTCAGACGGCAGTTTCTTTGGCGTTTCTTTCGGAAGACTGATTATGAATCTCGGATGCAGACACACGCGGAGGCGGCCACTCCTTCTGTCTCTTTTTCTGCGAGAGAGCGTGTGTGTGTGTGAGTGTCCCATCCCAAGAACGACCTTCAGAATCAGCAGGCCAGCAGCTTTCCCACACCCACAGTCAAGTCGGGCCGCTGCTTTCTAAACTGCACTGCTAGGTCCGAAGGGGAGCACAAGCTTTTTCCTCGGCCTCTTCTTTGGACCGACCCACCGCGCAGGCGCGAAGGAACAGACGATGTCACGTCCTCGTCATTCCTCACCTACTGCTTCTTGTCCCCTTTACTTAGATCTCCCTCTTTCCAACCCTTCCTCTCGCCATTGTGCCTCTACAGAGCGTGAGGCTATTAAACAGCACTTCCTCTCCGAATGCAAGATAATTGGAAGGCCAAGTCCAACTTTTCCTGTAGAAGATTTTCCCCGTGGGCATATCGAAAGACATAAAAGAACATGTGTCTGAACATTCAATAAACGGGCTCATACGTAACACGTGGGTGAGTGGGCGGGGAGTGGGGACGGAGGAAAACTGCGCAAGAATGGGCGTACACGAGAAAGGAAAGTAAGAAGATGCTTGGCAAGCTTTCAAGTGAATGGGGTTGAGGACGGAGGGAGTGGGCGTGGGCGCACGGGGGGAGGCCACGGCGAGGGGAATATGGGTATTCTTACTCGGCATGAAAAAGAATACATTTGTCTTTCTTTTTTTTCCTCGCGGGGGCGGCTTGCCGGAAGAGTGATGGGGAGCGGGGTTGGTGGTCCGGTCGGGCGGGCACTGCATGCAGACGGCGAACATGCATCAGTCAGGCGGTCAAGAAGAGAAGACGAAAAGGGTGGAATGAAGAGAATGAGCGACAATTTGTCGAAAATCTGCAAATCGCAAAGTTGCAAAAGATATCGGAAAGAGGAGAAAATGACCACTACAATTTAGTGCTACTTAGATTTTGAATCAATTAGCCCATGGCACTGGATTCGGTACTT
>JAAUYJ010091457.1_pt1 | contig 13104 bp, 13 predicted proteins | sample 7278031 | NCBI WGS metagenome assembly JAAUYJ01 (sample SAMN14350222, study PRJNA611818) | marine sediment metagenome | isolation source: surface marine sediment (1.8m) | place: French Polynesia: Moorea | collected 2018-08 | reverse complement strand
ATGTTTGAGGTACTTCCCTTATGATTGTGAGTACAATTTTTGGTACAATTTTAAAAGCTGTAGAGATGCTAAGGTGCATCCTTACAAAAAAGTTTTTTACAGTTTTTTTAGCCAACTGCTGCTGATTCTCAAGGCCGCTTTCTAACTAACACAGAAATCAATGCTGCTTTTGGTCGTTTCGGCCGTGCTGCTGCTTGCTTGGAAGCTGCTAAAGCTCTAACTGCAAAATCTCAAACCTTGATTGATGGAGCTGCTCAAGCAGTTTATAACAAGTTTCCCTACACTACTACAATGCAGGGACCTAACTATGCTTCTACTCCTGTAGGAAAAGCTAAGTGTTCTCGCGACATTGGCTACTATCTCCGGATGGTAACATACTGCTTAATTGCTGGTGGTACAGGTCCTATGGATGAGATCCTCATCGCAGGTATTGATGAAATCAATAGCACTTTCGAGTTATCTCCTAGCTGGTACATTGAAGCTCTAAAGTATATCAAAGCTAACCACGGTATTACTGGTCAAGGTGCAACTGAAGCTAACAACTACATTGATTATGCTATCAATGCTCTTAGCTAATAGTTGGGATTAACTAGGTGGTGAATGTGAAATTAATATTCACATAACTACCCTCAAATAAGATTCAACGTAGCTCGGAGAGGTATACAGGTGCTGGCCTCTGGTTAGTATTTGTTCATCTTTCCGAGCATCGTTATTTCAGTTATCAGTTATCAGTTATCAATTATCAGTATTTTTTTTGTTCTCATTTCTAAGACAGAATTCATTAATTGATAATGGATAATTACCTATTTAAAAATTGATAGTGAACAATGTACAATGGATAGTGAAAACTCTCTCTAATTATTAATTATTAGGAGAGGCAATAAATCCGAATTGATTAATTATCAATTATCCATTGGTAAGAGACCTTATACAGATAAAAATGGAGCAGCAGTATTTGGAATTACCATCAGAACAAGTATCAGAGAATGGCGAGTCTCTAACTGTAGAAGAGGCGATCGCTAACCTATGCCATGAAGAGTTAGGTAAGCGATATTATGCTGCTTGGTGGTTAGGGAGATTTAGAGTTAATACTCCTGATGCTATTGAGGGTTTGCTTGCTGCGCTAAAAGATGAGTCTGATCGGACAGAAGACGGTGGATATCCCCTGAGACGAAATGCTGCTCGCGCCCTTGGTAAGTTAGAAGATAAAAAAGCTGTACCTGCTTTAATAGAATGCTTAGAATGTTCTGACTATTATGTAAGGGAAGCAGCAATAGAAGCATTGGGAATGTTAGGAGACCCTAGTTGTATTCCAGCGTTAATCAAACTTTTAGAGGGAGGTGTCGAAACTGCTGTTTTGATTCCTGGTAAACCTCATTTGATTCAACCCTACGAAGATATTATCGAAGCCTTGGGAACACTTCAAGCTGAAGAAGCAATTTCTCTAATTAAGCCTTTTATAGAACATCCCGCAGAAAAAGTACAATATGCTGCTGCTAGGTCTCTGTATCAACTGACGGGAGAGGCAGTATATGGAGAATATTTGACTAAAGCATTAGAGGGTGATAATTTACAGTTACGACGCTCTGCACTATTAGATTTAGCAGCGATCGGTTATTTACCTGCAGCGAAGGCAATATCAGAAACTTTAGCAGAGAATAGTATGAAATTAATTGCTCTGAAAGGACTTTTAGAACATCACCTCACAATAAATTCCAAAGTTAAAAGCGGTGCGACCCCGCGTCGGCGTAAGACCCAAACGCCAGTTCCTTCAAGTCGGGAGACCCGCCCAACGGACTGGCTTGGGAATGCGCACCAAGAGAGTCAAAAGTCAAAAGTAGAATCTTCATTATCATTATCAGACGAAGCTATACAAGTAATGAATTTAATGGATTCACTTTTATAAAACATTCATTTATATATCTTGTGCTGAAGAGCAGTAACTACAAAAATATTTTTTTTTAGAAATATAGACAGGACTTACGCACAAACGCTACCTGTAAGTGAAATTCATAAATTTCCCCTACAAAAAATGCAACAAAGCCGATGCTTTGCGTAAGTCCTGATAGAATTAAGAAAGTAGAATTAGTAAATTAATTAATTCTGAATTCTCAATTTATATAATATATAAAAGATTCTAAATTCTGATAAGGATGAACAATCAAGCCTCAACAATAGACAATCAACTCATCCGAGCAGTTGAAGAAGCAGACTCTTCTCAAGGCTTAATAGATGCAGTTAAAGATTTAGCAGCAGCTCATATAAAAGAAGCTATCCCAATATTAATTAAGGTTTTGGGCTATAATAACCCAGGTGCAGCAGTAGCAGCAGTTGATGGATTAGTCGAAATAGGAGAACCTGCGGTACTTCCAGTCCTAGAAACACTTGATGGTTATAACTATGGTGCTAGAGCTTGGGCAATCAGAGCATTAGCAGGTATTGGAGACCCTCGTGGATTAGAAATATTATTAGATGCAGCAGCAAATGACTTTTCATTTAGCGTGCGACGAGGTGCAGCTAGAGGTTTAGGTTTTATTCATTGGGAAAGGTTATCAGAAGCAGAAGTTTCCGATGGTCAACAGCGTGCTTTTCAAACTTTGCTGCAAGTATCTCAAGACTCAGAATGGGTAGTACGTTATGCTGCTGTAGTAGGTTTGCAAGGTTTAGCAAAAGTAGTAAAGGTAAATCGTAGTGATTGGTTTGAGGATATCTTGATCAGGCTTGAGCAGGTTGTTAATACAGATACAACTTTAGTGGTTAGTGCTAGGGCAAAAATGGCTGTTGCAGATTTGAGAAGCAGAGGCAAAATCAAAGATTTATCCAAAAAAGAATAAATTTAGTAGCAGCATTTAAGGAATAAGTTAAGAGGAAAGTAGGCAAGAGATTTTTTATAAAAAGGCAAAAAAATATTATAGTTGCTAACTGTTTATTTTGGATATTATTGTCGTCTTAATATTAAATTCCTGAGAATAACTTTATCAAAAATCACCAGGAATACCATAAATATCTTCATAAGATGGAACTCCAGGCTCTACTATATCATCTAATCTTTCCTGAAAATTATTTAATGTTCCTTCAAGAGATTTTATTACTTTAATTACTTCTGAAACAGATTCAAATGCTGTTATGGCCTCACCGTCTTCTATGTAACTTTCCAGAGAAACTTCAGCAGCAATCATGTTTGCGACTTGGATTAAACCATATATATCAGAAATATCTAATATTTCTCCATCAGCCAGTTTTTCTATAGACGATAGAGCTTGTGCTAAAATCCATTCATTTTGTATATCTATTGTAATCTTCATTTTTTCGTAATCATAAAATTATTTTTAGTTTACTTGAGTTTAAGTAATTTTGAACAAAGCTTGAGATTTATTCAACCATTCCTAGTTAAGAAATTAAATTTATGTTGATCTAACAGATTATGGTAAGCTAAACATAAAAATTTCTCACAACTAAACAATAAATAATTTTAACTAAAACGGGAGTCAAGAATGCAAACAGGCCCAACAAGAAAAACATCTAGCACTGAACCCACTGTCTCCAGTGACTTTGAATTTCTATTCACCCGTTCTATTGAGTTTCGCCAAGAAACTATTTACTTTATTATAGTAGACCGCTTTTATGATGGAGACCCTAGTAATAATCAAGGTCCAAATCCCAAATTATATGACCCAGATCAGGAAAAATGGGGACTATATTGGGGCGGAGATTTACAGGGAATAATTGATAAACTTGAGTATCTCAAAAATATGGGAGTTACTGCTATTTGGATGACTCCTTTATTTGAACAAATTGAAGAAGAATTATTTGAAATGGCTCCAATTCATGGCTATTGGGCTAAGGATTTTAAACGTCTTAATCCTCGTTTAGTAGATAAAGATGATGAGATTTCTTTAGTAAAAAATCAGGATACAGTTTTTGACAAATTAGTAGCAGCAGCCCATGATTTAGGAATTAAAATAATCTTAGATATTGTCTGTAATCATAGTAGTCCAGATGCAGGTGGAAAGAAAGGTCAACTGTTTGATGATGGGGTTTTAATTGCTGATTTTCATAATGATGTTAACAACTGGTATCACCATTATGGTGAGGTAGAAGATTGGGATGAAAAATGGCAAGTTGAAAACAAAGAATTGGGGGGATTAGCAGATTTTAATGAAAATAATCCTGATTATAGAAACTATATAAAAGCAGCAATTAAATTATGGTTAGATAGGGGTGTAGATGCGCTCCGAATAGATACAATTAAGCATATGCCATTGTGGTTTTGGCAAGAATTTTATGCTGATATTAAAAGCCACAAACCATCTGTATTTATTTTTGGGGAATGGATTTTTAGCGGACCTTATGATGCTCCCTCAGTCGAATTTGCTAATAAGTCTGGAATGTCAATGCTAGACTTTGGTTTTTCTATAGCAATTCGACGCGCTTTAGGAAAATGTGAACCCGGAGGATTTCATATTATTCAAGAATTACTTGATCAAGATAATGTTTACAATAGTCCGAGTGAACTTGTAACATTTATCGATAACCACGATATGCCTCGGTTTCAAAATTTGAATCCAGACCCAGGAATTTTGAGACTCGCTATTAATTTAATTATGACTTCCCGTGGTATTCCGTGCATTTATTATGGTACAGAGCAATATCTTTATAATGATACAAGTGGTGGGGAAGAACCTTATAATCGTCCGATGATGGAAAAATGGGATACAGATACACCTGTTTTTCGAGATATTCAAGTATTATCAAAACTACGTCGAATTAATCCTGCTATTTCTCTGGGAAGTCAATGGCAAAAATATATTACTGAGGATGTTTATTGTTATGTGCGACGTTATCGAGATTATCGCTGTTTTGTAGCAATTAATCGAGGTAATGCAGTGACAATAGATTGGGTAGAAACAGATTTGGAAGATGGGGAATATTTTTGTACTTTAACAAAGCGGTTTTTTGAGGTAAAAAACGGCGGTCTGCATAATTTAGAATTAGGACCTCAAGATATGATTGTGATTAATTATTTAGGCAATCGTGTCAAGGGAAAAGTTATTGTTCGGGCACAGTTAAATGGTATTTCAACTAATCAGGGTGAGGTAGTAGTAGTAACAGGAGATTGTCCGGAGTTAGGAAATTGGGATATTAGTAAAGCTTACCAGTTAGAGTATGTTAATACTAATACTTGGTTTGGTGAGATTCCCTTTAATGAAAGTTCAGGAAAAGTTATTGCTTATAAATATGCAATTGTTTACCGAGATGAGCATGGAAATGAAACGGAAATTCCCAAGCGAGAAAATTTGGTTTGTCGTCAGTGGTTATTAGCTGAAGAGGGAAATGTGAAGTGGCAAGATAGTTGGGCTTATTAATTATTAATTAGTTGATTTTTTTCTTTTCCTGATTTTAGAAAAAAATACTGTGTTTGAATTTAACCCTCCAGATTCAAAATTTGCTGGTGGTGCATAGTAATGGTAGAGAGAGTGACCGGAGGTGACCGGAGGTGACCGGAGGTGTCGGAGGTGTCGGAGGTGTGGGAAGTACAAAACATTATAGAAGCCCTAAGTGTATCTCTGGAAAGATTAGGGTTTTTGGCTCTAGAGTCAGTCTGACGTCCTCAGAACTCAGGAGATTGAGAAATAAGATCGGCTCAAAAGAGTAGAAAAATGCTCCCATCTCCCCACAGTCCCCCTCTATATTCTCAATAGATACACTTAGGGGTTCTATATATCTTCGCCATTACTATGCAGGACTACCAAAATTTGTGTAAATTTTGTAAATTCATAGAGAAATGGTGGGTTAATATACGGAAATTCCTAAGCGAGAAAATAATGCTATAGTAAATTCTCTTCTTCATAGCTCCACCAAAACAATAGGAGTAAAAGAATTTATTAGCTAAGTTTTTCCCCACGTAGATGACCAGACGGCAGAGAAAAAATTTATGAACGAAAATCTTCCTACTTCATTAATTCAACGCTTAATTAATCCCGCAGAAATAGCAGATTTAGTAACATTTATATGTAGCGATCACGCCTCGGCAAGAAATGGAGATTGTCTGGGAGTTAATGGTGGTCTAATTCTTAGTGTTTTTTAAAAAACTACCCGATATAATATTATATCTCTTTATATAGCAATCCTATATAGGTTGTCACAAATCAAAAACTATAAATAAACCTCTATATCCTTTCCCCTGTTACCTTTTCCCCGGTTATCTTTTCCCCGTTCCCGGTTCCCTTTTTACCGAATTATTAATTATTAATTATTAATTATTAATAATTAAATAATTCTGGTTGAAAGCCGACCCTTTGAAGGGGAAAAAAGCGGTCGGAAAGCGGAGCAGTCCGTAGGATGGGATGGCGTTAGCGGAGCGGCTCTGCAAGAGCGGGATACCTCGCCATATCCAATCGACCAAGAGAAGAAATAATATTTTCTGATTTTCAATTCCGTAACGGTTTTAACCAGAGGTAATTATCAATTATCCCTGCTCAATTATCAATTAATGAAAGGATATTTTTTTCACAACTAAAATAGGAATGCTACAGCAGTTTTGTAATTCAAAAACTGCTATTTATTGCTCTTGATATTAGCCTTCATACCGTGATTTAGCAATTCCTTTAAACCTAATTTAAAACCCAAGCTAACTTTTTCAAAACCTACACTTTACTCTAGTTAGTGTAGGTTTTGATGAAATAGCTAATGGCAATATCTCTAGCAAAAATTACAGGATAAGACGATAAATAGATTTATTTAGCTAAGACTTGAGCGATCGCCTCTTCTAAATCTTCTTGAGCTAAACTGGTTAACATAAATACCTCTTGTACCGCTTTTCCTTGTCTAGCGAGTAGTTTAAACCCGCCCCGAATAGGCACTGAGATTCTTAACTTTAAGTGGGGGATATGACTTCTTGATCTACTCAGAACCCCTGGAGTAATAGTTTGAATACTTTGGTTTTGGGTAAGTTTCTCTAAAATAGGAATTAGGCCGTCAATATGAGTTGAATGATTCCAAACAAGACGGCCTTTAGCTTTAGATGATTTTTTCATGGGATTTTCTCCACCTCTACATACTCAGTCTACTGAAGGCAAAGACTAGGGGCAAAAAAATGGCCCTTAATAGCAAATCCGATTAAATACTTACTATATAGTTAGAGAAATGTGGGGTGTGGGAAGAGGGGGAAGCGTGGGAAGACCGGGGGATGGTAGATTAAAGATTCAAACTATAATTATAAATATATACCATATAACCTGATTCTATATAAGGGGGAGAACTTAAGAAGGTATTATACTAAATCAGGTTTAGATAGAAGCTTTCTTATACCAAAATTCAAAGTCGCCCTTTTTGAGGGCGATACTTGAACCAAAATCTTTCGGTCATCTTTTTTTCAGATCATATTGATTTAATCAAATTAACCTGACTGTTTCGGTACTAGCACCATAGTCATACTACTTCCCTGTTTCTTAGGTGCTTGTTGCACTTGTGCTAAATCTTGTAAATCTTTTGCCATGCGGTCTAACAAGTCTCTAGCTAAGTTTGTGTGCAAATTTTCACGACCGCGTAATCTAATACTCGCTTTCACCTGGTCGCCAGACTTTAAAAATCGTTGAGCGTGCTTGACACGCACAGAATAATCATGCTCTTCTATTTTGTAGCGCATCTTCAACTCTTTCAGCTGAGTTTTTACTTGACGGGATGCTTTCTTTTCTTTTTCCTGTCGATACTTAAATTTACCGTAATCAATTATTTTGCAAACAGGAGGTTTAGCTTTATCACCAAATAGGACTAGATCAAGTTGTTTTTCTTGAGCTATTGACAATCCTTCTCTAGATGTCATCGTTCCCAGATTAGAACCATCTTGATCGATTACTCTAATCTCTGGAAAACGGATTCTTTCGTTAGTTAGAGTTTGATTATTATTGTGATTATTTTGATCTTTTCTTTGTTTCATAGGCAATACCTCATTAGTTCTATAAAATAGAATAGCACTAATCTAGATTTATGACAACCTGAAGTTAATGAAAGTCAATATTTATCAATACTTATAGGAATGTATAGGAGCAAGTATCCGCTCTCCCCTACGGCATAACTTATACCAATTTGATAAATGTTTGCTACAAATAAAATTCTAGGTTTTAAGTAGTAGGTCGCAGGTAGGGAATCGATTTTAATCAGATATTTATAGGTGAATTATGTGTTTCAACTATCCAATTTATTTGTAACATTCCCCTGCCGGAGTCTACTTTCGCAAAGGCGGAGGTGGAGGTGAGGGCAAGATTTTTAAGATTTTTTCAAACTGGTATTATTTTCCTCTACAAAAAGTTAGATATTCAAATCTGTTGTAATTGAAAGCGCCTCACTTCAAATCCTAATATTTGTCAACTAACCAATCTTCTAATCCAGCCATTAACTGTAAATCGACTATGGTCAAATAATTTAGAAGGACAAATTACAGGCATTACTTCATGTCGCAAACGACTTTTAAAAAATACGATTGAATTATTAGCAGGTCTAATAGTTTTGTAATTCTCCTGAGTTATAGCTCCTCTACCTTTTAATTCAGTATCATAAATTCTGAGTTCCCCTCCAGAAAAAGCTTTGGGTTCTTGATAAAAATAATAAACATAAGTAAGTTCTCTAGTTGCTGTTTTTTCACTACCTGCATCATTATGAATTTTGTAATAACATCCATCATTATGTGCTGTTAGTTGTACTTCAATTTCTGATATTTCAAAAGGAGGCATATTTAATTTAGTTAATACTTCTGGCAACTTTTCTAAAATTTTACCTTGAATAAGTGCTGATAATTCTGGAAAAAATTTAGCAAAAAGTACATAAGATTGGCGATATTTATCTGCTTTAGTTGTTGTTGTTGATTCGACATATTGCTCTCTCTTTTCAATTGCTTGATTTATAAAAATTTGATTTTCTGCCGATGAAAAAAAGTTTTGTATTTCTACATAGTCAGCAGGTAATAAATTCGATAGTCCTAAATTATTTGTTTGTACTTGGTTTAGTTCTTGTTGAGCATCAGATATTAATGTTGTTGGTGACTGATGATTTTGCTGAGATAAAAGACCAGTCATTTCCAATATTTTCAAAGCTACAGTTGCCCTTTCTTGTGCCGGTAGTTGTTGATTATTGAGAATTTCTTCCAAAGTAGCAATTGACTGAAATAATAATTTATTCACTCTTTCGGGAAGAACAATATTGTGATTGTTAAAATTGCTATTTTTGTTGGTTTGTGGTTCTATGTACATAATTAAACTCGATAATTTACTAGAGATTTGATGATGTGGTCTCTAAATATTTTATCGGATTTATTTGCAGATAGGTTATGTGAATAATTAAGGGAATGTTCAATTTTCCAGATTCTCTCAAAACTAGCCTTAATATTCAATCTAATTAAGTTGGTGAAAAAAAAGTATGTAATACCAATTTCATAAACTTAAACAACACTGTTATTACTAACTTAAAAATTAATGACAACTATATATTTACCAAGACCGAGAGAGGCCGAAGGCACTTATCTGAGAATAGTCTCAATCAATGATGTCTACGACATCAAAAACTATGTACGTTCCCCAACCATTTTTTCAACTCGGTCCACCACCACCGTTTCCCAACATTTCTGAGAATCTAAATGGTATGAGTTTCTTTTTTGCCACCATTTTTGGTATCAGTCAAGTATTCTTCTCAAGCAAGTTGCTATCAGCGATTTTGATTTTTGTCGGGTTGATCCTATACAGCCCCATGGGAAGTCTTTTTGCTATATTAGGTTCGGGAATTGGGCTACTAACAGGAATGGTTTTGGGAATAGATACTAATTAATGTGCTTTATTTTGGACTATGGGGATACAACTCGATATTAACAGCGATCGCTACTGGAGGAATCTTTTATGCTCCTAACTTGAGAAGTCTGGGAGCATCTTCTGGAGCAGCTTTACTAACAGCACTAATCTGTTGGATACTGAATGTAATTATGACACCCATTGGTTTACCCATTTTGTCAATAGTGGTAGTTTGTCCCTAAAAGAACTAAGTTACCACTTTAAAAAAGCAGGAAACCCCTTAAAGGAAGAGGAGTTAAATCTTATGTTTTCTAGCATGGATGTGGATAGTAGTGGGGAAATTGACTTTGAAGAATTTGGCGAACTAATGTTACGACATCGCTATTTGATGTCAAGGTTTGAAGAATTTTCAACTTACTTTATTCCCATTGATGCAGACAAAAATGGTGTTTTAGATATCCGTGAAATGAATGTAGTATTAGCAAGTGTGGATGAGTCTCCTTTTTCAGAAGAGGAAATTGCATTTCTATATCAAAAAACAAGAGAAAAAGACTTTACTTGGGAAAAGTTTATTGAAGTCTTATTAGTAATTTAGGCGTTGATAAATAAATATACGATTAATTAATTTATATGGCTAAAAAACTTGTACTGATGGATCATGATGGTGCTGTAGATGATTTTCTCTCCACTGTTTTACTAATGACTATGGAAAATGTTGAACCTTTAGGAGTAATTGTCACACCTGCTGATTGTTATATTGAACCTGCAATTAGTGCTACTAGAAAAATTCTAGATTTAATGAAAGTTTCTCACATTCCAGTAGCAGAAAGTACCGTCCGGGGTGTTAATCCTTTTCCAGTTTTATTCAGAAGAGATTCTTTTGCTGTTGACCATTTTCCCATCTTAAATGAGAAGGAAACTATTGATACTATTTTAGTTTCTGAACCTGGTCAAAATTTTATGGTCAGGATATTAAAATCTGCACCGGAACCAGTTACATTAATGGTGACTGGTCCTCTAACAACTGTCGCTGTAGCTTTAGATATTGCTCCAGAAATTGAATCGAAAATTGAAAAAATTGTCTGGATGGGTGGTGCTTTAAATGTACCAGGAAATGTGAGTAAAGATATGGAACCTGGTCAAGATATGTCTGCTGAATGGAATGCTTATTGGGACCCGTTTGCTATCGAAAGGGTGTGGCAAACTCAAATTCCAATTGTGCTTTGCTCGTTGGATATTACTAATAATGTACCTCTAACTTCTGAGTTTTCCAGAAAATTAGGTAGGCAAAGAAAGTATCCTATTTCTGATTTTGCAGGACAATGTTACGCTTTGGCAATTTCTCAGGATTATTATTTTTGGGATGTTTTAGCAACTGCGTATTTGGCACATCCAGAATTTTATCAATTGCAGGAATGGGAAACTGTAGTTATCACAAAAGGTGTCAGTCAAGGTCGAATAAAAGTAGAAACTGGTGGGCGAAAAATTATGGCAATGGAACGGGTAGATACGGATAGTTTTTATAATTATATTCTGGAACAATGGGCACGGTAGAACCAATTAATAATTAACAATTAATAATTAATAATTTTTACTAAGATTTGCGCCTATTGTTAAAAATTATTACAAAGAGCTAAATAATTAATTCAAGAGCTGTTTTTAACATAAAAAAAATCGTAGTAAATAAAAATTAAACATTGAAAATATTGTCCATAGTTAATTATTTTCAAAAATAGTATAAGTGTTGACATTTGATTGGTAAAATATACTTAATCGAATACTTCAACTTATTAAGTTGAAATCGTCCCAAACTGACATTAATAATCTAAAAAAAAGATTAACTATGGTAGAACATAAACGTATTGGCATTCTTACCAGTGGAGGAGATTGTGCGGGATTAAATCCAGTAATTCGAGCTGCGGTATATCGGGCTGTAGGAACCTACAATTGGGAAGTTTTCGGCATTCGCCAAGCTACCCAAGGATTGATGCAGCGTCCTCCAAAAGCAATCAAACTGGAACTTGAAAAAATTGACCCCTTACTAACAGCAGGAGGTACAATTTTAGGAACTACAAATAAAGGTGACCCATTTGCCTTTCCGATGCCAGATGGAACAATTCTCGATCGCTCTGAAGAAATTATCGAAGGCTATCATCTACTTGAACTCAATGCTTTAATTGGTATCGGTGGTGACGGCAGTCTGGCTATCCTCCGCAAAGTTGCCCAACAGGGAAACCTAAATCTGGTGGGTATCCCCAAAACCATTGATAATGATGTGAGCTGTACCGAACTCTCTATTGGTTTTAATACTGCAGTCAAAATTGCCACAGAAGCACTAGACCGCTTGCACTTCACTGCTGCTAGTCACAGTCGAGTGATGATTTTGGAAGTCATGGGACGAGATGCAGGTCATATTGCGCTGAATGCTGGTATTGCAGGCGGTGCAGATGTGATTTTGATTCCGGAAATTCCTTACAAAACAGAGCGGATCTGTGAGTATATCCGTAAACGTCAGGATTTAGGCAAAAATTACTCTTTGGTCATAGTAGCAGAGGCTGTTCGTACTGAAAATGGGGAATTTGTGACAACTAACGATTCCTTTGGTCAATCTAGGTTTGGTGGCATTGGTCAATACTTGGCTCATAGAATTTCTGGTTGTAGTGGAGCAGAAACTCGTGTAACTGTGTTAGGTCATATTCAACGTGGGGGTACTCCTTCGCCTACAGATCGGATAATTGCCTCAGCTTTTGGGGTGGCAGCAGTTGACTTGATTGCTGAAGAAAAATATGACCACATGGTAGCCTGGCAAAATCGACAAGTTTTCAGCGTCCCGATTGTAGATGCGATCGCTAAATACAGAGCAGTAGATCTCAATGATACTTTGGTCAAAACTGCTCGGAGTATCGGCATTTGTCTAGGGGATTAAATCATAAGAAAGTAATTATATCATGTCTGGTTGAATATTTATAAATTAAAGAAGGAGCAGTTTTTAGATGAGTAAACCACAGTTAAAAATTTAGGTTGTAGGTGGTAGGTGAAACGAGGGCTGGGAATCTCAATAGTAGGGACGTTGTATGCAACGTCCCTACAAGGTTTTGGTTATGGCGACGTGGTTCATCAAGAGCGGCTGTATGAGGTACAACTATCGCGGGGAAGATGCCCGCACTGTAGACATTTTATCGTTAATATAGCGCTGTGCGCAGGGAACAGGGAACAGTGAACAGGGAACAGGGAACAGTAAGTTGTTAAAGGATATCAGTATTTAGAAATGTCCTAATATTTGATTCTACTGCTATAAAAATAAGTTATTGCCGTTATTACGAGT
>JAAUYJ010147986.1_pt1 | contig 13105 bp, 14 predicted proteins | sample 7278031 | NCBI WGS metagenome assembly JAAUYJ01 (sample SAMN14350222, study PRJNA611818) | marine sediment metagenome | isolation source: surface marine sediment (1.8m) | place: French Polynesia: Moorea | collected 2018-08 | reverse complement strand
TTTGTCGGAACTTTGCTGGGCCCCTTAAAAACAGGGATCTGTCGGAACTTTGCCTACGCCTCAGAAATAGAAGGGGGAGGAGGGTTGTGTAGAGCGACGTGCAAATGGAGAAAATAAACTTTACTTCCGTACGTAGTAGTCGTAGCATGTGCTCTTCAGCTTCGATCTCATAGCGAAGAGGTGCGAAACGACACCTTCCAGTCACTGACATCGAGCAACATTAAAATCTGCCCCAGATTCCGAACTCTTTTACTTAATTCTCGTCCATGCTCTCTTCGTCCTCGTCCTCGTCGGAATCGTCCTCTTCGTCTTCCTCGTCCGTCTCAGAGTCGTACCACTCCATCGACTTGATGTCGGACTCGATCAGCGTCGTCCACTCGTCGAACTTGTGAATGTCTGCAGAAAATAATAAATAATAAAGAATAAATTCAGTAAATTTAAGGTATTAACAACTTACCTATGCTGTAAAGGTCCTTCAGGGTGTATGTGACGTCTCCGTCCTCCACCGACCCGCCGAAGAGGTACAGGGTCCCCTGCTTGACCGCCATGGCCGCCCCGAACCTGGGGCTTGGCGCGTTGACGGCGGTTTTTCTCGACGATTCCGCCGCCGCCGCGGCAGAGGCGCCGCCCAGCTGGCCTTCGCCGTTCGCCGCGTCGCTCCCGCCCACCGTGGACGTGACAGTGAAGGCCCCGCTCTCGACCGTCACCGTGGTTGCCTGTAGCAAATTCCCCCGCAATCAGTATTCGTTTTGCTTAATATTTTTTTTCGAATTTTCTTGCGCTCACTTCTCCCTCCTTGAGTTGGAGTCCGTCCATCTGCTCCTGGACTCCACCCTCGCCTTCCTCTCCGCTGGAATCCTCTCCCTCTCCTTCCTTCCGGTCGCCCTTCTGTCTTCGCCGCGACCTTTTTTCTCCCTCTTCCCTCTTGCCCTTCAGTTCGACTGAAAAGGGGAAATGCAGCACATGATCAAAGAGTCAAATTAACTTAAGGCAAGGTAAAAAAAAATCTCACTCTGGTTCCACGTTGCCTTCTCCCCCTCCACGCTGACGGAGTACAGGTCGTTGAAGAAGCTTCCCTCGAGCTCCTCGTCGTCCTCCTTCACGTCCTGCACCCCTCCGAAGACAAAGACCTTCCCGTTCGGAGCCACCGTCACGCTCATCCCCGTGCGAAGGGAGGGCTTGGATCCGACCTGCTTCACCGTCTGCCAGCGCCACTTGGACATAGTGGGGTCGTTCTCTGCAAAGGAAAAAGGTAATAATGCAATCGTATGATAAAATAAAATCGTTTTCCTACTGTCGGGTGTGAGTATGAACATGTCGGCCAGCGTCTTCCCCTTCTCCGCGTCCTTCTTGCCCTTCTCCTTGCAGTAGCCGCCGAACACGGCCACCCCTCGCCCGTCCGCCAGCGGGAAGAGGACGCAGCCGGACCTCGGTGCCGGCGCGGCGCCAACGATCTCGGGCTTCTTCCACTTCATATTGTCAATGTCGAAGGCGTGCACGTCGTTGAAGTACTTGCACTCGCGGTTGTTGTCGTGGAAGCCGCCGAAGACGACCAGGTGGCGGCGGACGAGCGCCATGCGGTGCCCGCTGCGCGAGGAGGGCCCGCCAGGGGCGGACACCTTCTCCCAGCGCTTGGTGCCGAAGTGGAAGCACCAGAGGTCCTTGTAGTGGTGGAACTGGGTCTCGGACGGGCTGGCGTACTCGCCGCCAAACACCCACAGCCGCGCGCCCTCGCCGCCTCCGCCTCCGCCGCCGGCCGTGGCCACCGCCTGGTGCGAGCACCTCGGGGGCGGCCCGGCGGGACTCTTGACCTGCGTCCACGACCTCCGCTTGGCGTTGTACACCAGGAGGTCGGCGAAGATGGTTGTGCGCCGCCCGTCGTGGAACTCCCCGCCGAAGAGGACCAGCTCGGGGTTGCCCTCCGGGTGCGGCGTCAGGGAGAGGTTGGCCCTGTGTGAGGGCGCCTCGGCGGGGACCTCCTTGACCTCTGACCTCCTCCTCTCCTCCTCCTCTATTGCCCTGACCACTTCCTCGATGTCCTCCTCGCCGGTGGCCTTCTTCATCTTGGCCCTCAGCTTCTTGTCGGTCTTCTCCGCCGTCTTGGCCGCGCCAGCACCCTTCTTCTTGTTCTTATCCTTCTTACCCATGATGAGGAATTATACAAAACCGATAATTAATTCTTAGCCGCTCAGTTAAAAGTGCTAGTTTGTTAGAATAAATCCCTTAAACAACTTTTCACGTGCGGCCGGACGATGCGTCTTCTGTTTTCCCCTTTTGCGCATGTGCGGAAAAAAGTTCGTCTGCTTCTCGGGAAAAAGCGCAAAGAAATCCGGGCTCACTCAATCTCGCTCAACTGTAATGTTATGATTAATGAATAAATAATAATGATTTCAAAACCACGGACTCGTATGATGTCTGCACTGGATGTACGACTCGGAGTAAAGGTACAATTCAAGGACGAAATTTTGTTTCAAATATATTTCTTTCTGCGTTTCTATCACAGCTCCAAGCGGTGTATTTACACTCTTTATGCGATATGGCGGACTAGTTTTTTTCTGCCTTGGGAAACATATTGTGTGGTCTCCGCTAGACCTCCTTTATGCTTATGAAGGTGTCCAGGTCCAGGTTCTCCTTCCTGATCCTGTGCCTGAGCCTCTCCAGCTCCTCTCCCCTGATGCAGTCCCACCCGTCCATCTCGGTCAGCACCCGCAGCCGCGGGCACGAGTCCAGCAGCAGCTCCACCGACCTCATGGTCAGCTCGTAGCTGCGCAGGATGCGGATCTCCTCCACCTCCGCCAGGGCGCCCTCCTCGCTCAGGAGCTTCTCCACCTAAATGAAGGCATGATACGAATTTAAGATGGACAAAGATTTGGCGAAGTAGGAAGAGTAAATGAAAGTCAGCAAAGTATAGAGTAGATGCTCTCATCCTCACCAACTCGTCGTTGAACCATGCCGTGGACCCGAACTGGACCCTACGAAGGTTCCTGGCCCTGGTCAGAAGGAACTCTATAACGTTGGGCGCCGTCTCGGATACGCACACCAGCTCTTCCAGGCTTTCGAAGGGACCGGGTGATGCTGAGGACGAGGAAGAGCGGTTTCTGGGGCGCTGGTGGTGGCGAAGGGCGCTGCCAAAGTTCTCCACGAAGTCGCAACTGAAGAAGACGAGCTTCTGCAGGGATCGGCAGTGCTCGGCGATGCAGCAGAGGGACCGCATGTCAAGCTCGTCCACGTACTCGAGGTGCAGCAAGGTGAGGTCGCCGCCCTTGGCCTCCAGCAGCTGAATGGAAAAAAGAAGGGAAAGAGAAGCAACAAGAAACTGTTAGTACAAAATCTTACAGGATTCTTCAATGTTCTTCATGTACCTGGTCGATGCCATCAGCGTAAAAGTTGCAGGCCAGTAGCTTTAGCTCTCTTAGATGCTCGAAGCTCCGGAATGGCTCGAGCAGGTTCCCCATGTCCTCGTCGACGTACAGGTTGACGTGGGAGAGCCTAGGGCACATCCGCAGGAGGAGGCGGAGCTGAGGATAGCTCATGTCGCGGCTGTGGAAGTGCTCCACCGGCAAGGTGACCTCGGAGGAGCCGCTGTACAGGTCCAGGTACTCTAGCACCTGCCCAAAGGAGTCGCACCTGCCCACGGTCCTGAGCTTGGGCAGGCCCAGCAGCAGCCTGGCGTAACCCTCCACCGAGACCGTGGTCAGGTAAAGGTCCAGCTTCTCCAGCTCCCTGCACTGCAGCAGCCAGGCGGCGCCGGAGTCCCCCACTGCGGAGGAACCGTTGACGTCTAGGTGGGCCAGGCGCGGGCAGTTCTGTCCCACCACGGCCAGGGTCTCGTTCTGGCAGTCGTTGGGCATGGTCAGCGAGGTCAGGTCGCGGAGGCCGCGCAGGGAGAGGTAGAGTCGGCGCCGGCCCGTCTCGGAACCCCCAGAGCCCAGGTTGAGTGCCCTCAGCCCGGTCATCCGGTCCAGGTGGCGCTGCAGCTCGTCCCGCAGCATCTTGGGCAGCTTGGAGAGGTCGAGGCGCCTCAGGCCCTGGTGCAGCACGACCCTGGCGAAGGCCACCACCACGTGGATCTCGTGCACGGACTCGGGGGAGGAGCAGTTCATCTGGCGGTAGAGCGCGGCCGAGTTGTGGACGGCGTCGGCCAGGGCCCGCAGGCAGGCGTCGCACAGGGCCTGGTGGGCGTACCAGGGCGCGCTGGAGAACAGGGCCCTGCGCAGGGCGGCCACGGCGGCGTCCACGGCGCGCGCGGCGCGGCGCTCGGCGTTCTGCTGCAGGCCGCCGTCCTCCTGGGCGAGGGTGGTGGCGGCGGCGTAGGAGTCCCTGGCGACCGCGCGGGCGAACCTGGTGACGTGTGCGCCCACCGAGGTGAGAGAGAGGGCGAAGAGGGAGGGCACGGACTTGCGGGGAGGCATCCTGGAGCACGAGGGGAGGACGCGACGCCAGGGGGTGGGCACTTCCACTCGCCCGTCTCCGTTTTGCAACTTTTGCCGTGATCAGCTGATTTCTCCCCTTGTCTTGTGCGTGCAGTGGGCCTCTCAGCTGAGCTGATGGTCCACTCCCCTCTCGTTCCTCTTTCCCCCCGGATTGCTTTCTCTTTTTCCTCGCCCCTCAGGACTCGGGCATAAGTTAGTCTCTTGGGAGCACGGCGGGAAAGCTACATGATCCTAAACTCCATCAAAGTTCTATCGTACTAGGTGATAAGAAAAGTCACCTTTGACTTTTGGTTACCTCCAGTGTTTTGGCAGCGGAATAATCCATTGGCACCAGACCAAATACGATCTACTCTCTTTTTAGACGTTCATTGGATCTACAGTACTGTAGTGTATTCAATTATGTCTATGATGGTAGATAGAAAAAAAGGAATCGTCTAGTGTACGGTAGTGACGGAGAAAAATTAGATGGACAGGGGACAATTGATGAACCCAACCGACACGACACAGTTGTTTTGGTTAATAAAAAAACGATTCAACGGAAAAAAAGTCCTGCTTGTGGCTTGTCTTGATAATTAAAAAATGCTAACGTAAGTACGAGTTGTTATGTTTTTCACAGCTGCTTTTCATTCCTCCATATCACAATAATCATTACTACACTTTCGACAAGACGAAGACACGACGCGAAAGACACGTAGTAGTTTTGATTTTTTTTTCCTTCAGGCTGCTGGGAGCGTCTTTGACCTGACGTAGACAGACTGCTTCCTCTTCCACCTCTTGACCTTCTTCCTCTCCATCCTCCGGCTGGAGCGCTTGCGGGTCTTGGAGAGGCCGCAGCCGCCGGGGCACTGGTCCATGCTCGACACGCCCTGTTTCGAAAAAACATACACGTATAAAATTGGCAACGTTTTGAATCTGAATGTTCTCTCGCCTGTCCGTAGAACCTCTGGCACTGGTAGAGCCTCGCGTGTATGAAGAGCCTGGCCAGGCACTCCGTGATCCAGTCGACCGAGTCTGCCAGGTGGGTCTCGGGGAGGCGGATGTGGTGCACGTACCCGAACAGGGTGCCAAGGCGGGAGATCTTGGACTCGAACTCGGACACCTGCGTAATATGGGAGGATGGAAATAAAATAATTCTTTATTTATTTTACAGAGACCCATTGTTCCTAGCTTTTCTTCTTTGGCGAAAAATTAAGTTAACCCGCTCCGCTTTTTTTGCATACAGACATTCCATTCTCAGACAGCACGTGTGCGCAAAAGAGTTCGCAAAAAAAGATAGCGGGCCCGCTCCCTCCCTCCTCCTCCGCAGCCCATAAAACAAGATTGGGGTGGAAGAAGGATCCTATCTCTCCGCCATCTCTTCTCTTCTAGCTGTATTTCCCCTCTGCATTGCATGTGTACCGACCGACTTTGATACCATCTCCGGGAACGACTTCCTTCGACTTTTTTTTCTACTGAATTGCAGCACGACATTAAGTCGTCCTTCTTCCCCATTGCAAACGTTGTCTATTACAAAAATCCCTCGCTTCCTTCATTTCCTACCCTCTCAGCTACTTATTTCTCTTTTCGTAACAGGACTTTCTAGCGTTGAGAAAGCGCCCCTTTTCCCAAGCCAAGAATCCCATTCTTCTTCTTCCTTTTCTTCCTCCTGGGGCGTGCTTTATTGCATCCTCCCTCCTCCCTCTTTCTTCTGCTAGCAGGAGAAGACGAGAACCCCTTTTTTGCCCACCAAGCCTCAAAGGAGTGGTGGAGGCGGAGGCGAAATTAACGGCTCCCTTTCCGACATCTCCACCTCATCTGAACCTAATCTTTTTTTAACAAAAGCTTTAGCTTGTCTCGCCTCCTCCTTGATTGTAGCCGGCGTGTAGAGCTCCACCAGCAGGAGCGGGTAGAAGCCGCGCCAGAAGCGGCCCAGGAAGTGCATCATGCCGGAGGTCGACGCGAGGACGGAGTTCAGCTCGGTCAGGTGGTTCTGCCACCATCAAGATGCATTTTATTTGAATTTCAATATGGGAAATCACATGTGTGCTCGCTCACCCTCTTGACTGCGAGCACGATGACGTCCATGTTTGGAATCTCGTTCGCCAGCCTTAGGTCCACTCCCTTCCACTCTGCCACCGACGCCTCGTCGAATACGGAGAAGGACATCTGGTAGCCCAGGTCCTTCACCATCTCGATCCTGTGGCGGATGTGGAAAAAAAGTGTTTACACATTCTAAGCCGTCGCTGCTCCAGAAGCAAAAAAGTTTTTCCATTTGGAAGCAAAAAAAAGTCTTTCTTCATGTTTCTTTATTTTCCGGACGCCTTGTTTTTTTCACCTCTTTCCAAGACTCTCCATCTGCACAACCTTCTCGTCCGGGTCTGTGCCGAATATCACCCTTCCGTGACGACGACGGCCGCCGCCGCGCTTCACCCTAAATATACAAATTTGTCCAAATATCTTATTTAAACGTCTAGTGCCTTTTTCACCTTGTTGACGCCATTGACGCCTGGGAGCCTCTCCTCCTCCCCCACGGTCGCCTCCCGCCGCCGAACTGATCCCAGAAGGCCCGCTCCTCTGAAGTCGGGTCGGCGCCCTCTTCCTCCTCATCTTCGTCGCTGTCAAAGCTGTAGAACCTGCGAAATATGAAGGCGGAAAATCAATTATCATTCCCTTTTAGGGGTACAGAAGCTCGCTCTTCGCCTCGAATCGCTGGAGCTGCTAAACAGGGCCCTCCTCCCGCCCCTCCGCCTCCTCTTCTCGCCGGCCGAGTCCGCCCTCGACCCCCCCTCGGAGGAGGACGCCGCCCCGCCCTCGCTGCCGCCGCCGACGCTGGAGGAGGTGGATCGCCTGCCCCCGCCCCAGCCGCCGCCGCCGCCGCCGCCGCCGGCCACGCGGTGCCGCCTGCTGATGGTCAGGCGACGGAGCAGGCCCGAAGGTTTCTTGTAGTGGCTGCAAGTGAGAGGAGAAAAGCGCGCGTGTGAAACTTGAGCCTAATCCAACAGTAGCCATGTGTGGTCAGGTAAAGTTGAGTGCATTGAACAGGCATCCTCGCGCTGCTTGAGATGCTTACTTCAGATACTTCGTTACATCGTTACATGGCCCGCAGGAACTCTTTGCTCGGATATCCAGGTCAAACGTGAAGACAAATGCTTTACTTTCCCCCTTTCCGCTACCAAGAACTCCAGCCGAGAGCCGAGCGGGACTCCTGGGCGCCCTTTTCTTCCTTTTCTCCTCCGTACATCTAAATTACTGGCGGAAACAGTCAAGGAGGGAAGAAGAGGAAGAGGCCGGGCCGCCGCGCGCGGGGGGGGGGAGCCATTAATGCGGCGGGCGGGCGCAGGACCCTCCGAACAAATGGAGGAAGGAAGCTAGGGGATGCGCCCCAATGGACGGCGCTCCTTTTCTTTTCTCGGCCTTTTCTACTTTCTTTCTACCGTTTCCATTTCTTTTTTCTCCCACTCCTCTTACCCCAAAGCTCTCTCTTTTTTTTTTTGAGGAACATTGTCCGCGATCCGCGAATGCTTGGTACGAACCCCAAGGAAAAAACGGCTTGGAATATGCCTGTAGCAAGACCTCGTGGGCCTTTTGAGCTTGACATCTTACGATGCCTTTGGCAAATTTACGTACGTTCCCCTCCCTCCGCATTCCCTTCCTATTTGTCACCTTCCTTCTTTCCCCTCTTCCGCCATCCAATCTGGCGTCTCCTTCTCGTCGTCCTCGCCAAATGCCGCCGCTTCCTCCTCCTCCTCCTCCTCCTCTCCCCTCCTCTTAAGACCACACAATGAGGGAGACAAGAGGACGAAGAAGGAGACGACGTCGAGGCTGAATCGTAAGTGAGCGGCCTCTCCTCTCCTCCATTCTTCCTGTGGGGAGGCCCCGCCATGCCGGATGCATTCCGGGCTCTTTTAAGGCCGCCACAGGGACGAGGCTGCTCCTCTTGGGGACGAGGAGGAGGAGGCATCAGGAAATGATGATAAGGAAATGAAGGAATCGAAGGCGACGGTAACGAATAAGGAGAGAAGGAGAGAAAAGATCGAGGGAAAGTCACGTAGTCCCTAGTTTCCGACGCCCCGACCTCGTATGGCAGTTGTTGGCACCATAAGGTCGGGGGAGAGGATAAGAGGAGAAAGGCATCAGCTCTGAGAACCGCCGCGGCACCCCCTCGATCCCGCGCTAATGGAATGGCAAAAGAAAGTCGCGAAATTGTGGGGCTTTGCGTTTCTTGAAAAGAAAGAGATATGAAGATTGTACTCGAACTTGACACAATAAGTAAAAAAAATGTCGGGAAAAATACACCGTAAACAATATTTTTGAGCGTTCTTGGCACCAGCACAATTGTTTAATATTTAATGTGAGACTAGTGCTGATGCTGCTCTGCTGAGGTCTTGAGAACCCTCAGTTGCAGAAAAGGAGGAGGCGAAATCCCCTGAGGCGAGCCGCGGAATGAGGAGAGAAAACTTGGGGAGATGAAAGCACCTTCAGTGCTGGATGAAGCAACCGCCGTATCTCTCTCTCTCTCTCTCCTCCTCTTCCTCGGCCATTTAAGGCCGCGCCGGGCCAGGAAATTGAAGTTCCACAGAGATTAAGTTTAAGGCGAAATGGGAGAAATGTAGCAAAAAAAGTTTGCACCCGCCCACATTTTTAACACCAACCAAAAGGATCGGGAAAGTTGTGCCACTGCTTGGCGGAGAGAGTAGAAAGAATGCTGTACGGTAGAATGAGGTCCTAGCAGAAACAAAAGATGCCCACCATTTCTCTCCTCCCTAATCTCTCGGCATCTAAACTTTTACAGACTACAGAGTGAGTTGCCGGAAAAAATATTTCTCCCTCTCCCAAGCAGCTTGCTTTTCTACCCTCTGCCCACATGCCATGGCCAATTAGGAGAAACCTCGATCTGCCCTTGTCGGGTGGGCACCGGCCACTGATCCTCCCTGGAGGGAAGCGCGAGGAAAGCCCCAGAGATCTAATAAAAGGTCCGGGGAATCCGCAACAAGATTCGAACCCCTTCTCTGCCTACCTCTCCCCTTCTCCGTTTGTGCCGTCCCCCTCCTCGTCCCCCACCGCGTCGGGCGCCGCGCTGGCGCTGCTGCTCCTCGCCTTGGACTTGCCCTTGAGGGGCAGCGGAGGGGGGAGGCCGCCGCGCTTGAAGGAGAACCTCCGACCGATCCAGGTCGGATTGGGGGAGGCATTTGCGTCTCCCCCTCCTCCTAGCAGCCAGGCGGAGGACGACGGACGCCTCTGTCCCGAGTCGTCGCTCCCCCTTGATTTTGGGGCGGGCGACGGCGACGGAAGCGGAGTCACCCTGTCCCCGCCGTCCCCCTCGTCCTCCTCCTCCTCCACTTCTGGAATGGAGTCGTTCAGGGTGGAGGCGAAGGCCGCAGCCAAGGCTGGGGGCGGCGAGGACAAGGCGGGCTCGAAGGCATCGTAGTCCTCATCTACGTTACGCAAAATGTAGAACAGTTACAAAAAATATTCGCGATAACATTGTAATTACCTGGCGGTTCGCTGCTGCAGTCTGCGAAGTCCACGGTGGGCGGCGAGGACGGCAGCGAGGCCACCTCCTCCACCTCGACCTCGGGGATTACGTTGGAGGCCTCTCGATCTCCCCCCGACTTTCTCCGTCGCCTCCTGTCTCTCAGACTCCCCACGAGACGCCGCACGAGACCGCCGCCGCCGCCGCCGCCGCCGCCGCCGCCGCCCCAACCGAATTCCTCTTGCTCCTCCTTTATGAGCTCATCCTTCTCCCTTGGGCCTAGACGAGGAAGAGGGAGGACAAAAATGAAAATGAAAAAAAACTGCGTTTCCACAAAAAGTGCCGTCAGAGAGCGAAAAAAGCGGACACCAAGATCCTGGAAAATGGAAAAGAAAAACTGTCACCGGGGTTGACAGGGCCCTTTCACAGAGTCGAGGGGAAAAAAGGAAATGACAAAGGGGGAAAGTATCTTCGAAATCCCCCCATTTCCCCCATTTCCCTCGACTTTCCCCCTCTCTCTCTCACCTCCGACCTCCGAGCCAGATGCCGACGGAGACGACGTCCGCCGTGCCTCGGAATCCGCCCTTCTGTCTTCCGCCTCCGCCGAGTGGAGTCCTAGGGGTGGACGGAAAAACTCCTCGAGCTTCTTGGCCGCCGAATCCTCCTCTTGGACGTCCTCCTCGCCCTCGATTATGATGCTGACCGCGCTCCCCTCCTCACCCTGCGCAGCCTCCGCCGTATTAGGATGAAGGGACGGGACACCTGCGTGCGATGGAATGATGCTTGAGTTTTTCTCTCTCCTTTTTTTTTAAAAAAAATACACTTAGCAGCAACAAAGAGGACGGCGCTATAAGGGAGGCCAGGTGTGTGATGGATGATAATGGCATTCTCCGTTGCGCAGGGGAAGGGGAAACAATGCCGGCGGCGGCGGCAAGAAAGAAGTGCACTATGGACGCGCGCCTCTGATAGAGGACGGGAGCGGAAGAGCGGAGAGATGGAGGGGCCCCGCCGAAGCGCAGGAGGAAAATGAAGCAGGAGTATAGGTGGGCGCACCCATCACAAGGCCTTCTTTTTGGTGCGATTCAAATTATGCGGAGATGTGTAATTAAAAAAATAAAGGGCCAAAAACATAGTTGTTGCTTGCCCGTGTATGACGGAGGGTCTGGCTTTCCGCCTTGATGTTTTCCTCGAGCCAGCCCTCTATTAAGGGGAAGTGCACATCAGCACGGGAAAGAAGAGGGGGGTAAATAAGAGGAAGGGAAGCTTCAACGCAGCCTGGGAAAAGTCTGTTTTCGCACAAAACAGACTTCTTTGCGGCCGAGAAGATGACGGGCTATTTCGCACACACTGTACAACTTACCCAGTCGGTTCTCCACATCCCTCCAAGGGTCCCTCGCCCTCGGGACTTCTGTTCCGTCCGTTGACACCTCCAGCACCGGCGACAGTTCGAGCGTGGAAGCTCTCGGCTGCTGCTGCTGCTGTCGACTTAGCTTCCGTTGTTGCTGGAGCTCCTGAAGTCTCTTGTTGCTGCCGCTCCTGTCTTCTTGGACTTGTCCACCTCCTCCTCCTCCTCCTCCTGCCCACGACGATGCGGGGACCGTCAAGTACATCTCCGACTTGGCCTGCAATTCCGTCGCCCTCGCCGCCCTCATGAGTGGGTGGAGATGGACCTCCTCTGCCTCTCCGTCGGCGAGGTCGCCCCCGTCTTGGGCGGGCTCCCGGGTCATGCCCAGGCCGCTCTGCAAAGTTAGGGACGGGCAAGGGGTTCGAAAAAAAAAGTACTCTCTCGTGTGGAGGAAGTCGTTATCCGCACCTGTTCGCTGCGAAGCGAGAGCTGGCTTCCGGCGCGGGAGGCCATCGTCGCCATGCTGGGGAGCCTGGAAAAAGCGGGAAAGAGAACTGTGCAAAAAAAAGAACCGTGTTTTAGCACCCATGTTTTTCAACTTTACACCTTGTGGAGAGGTGGTCGTGGAGCAGAGGGCTGGAGGCCGAGTGCAGGATGACCACGTTGACGCTGATCACCTTGGAGTCGTTGCTGCCCTTCTCCTCCTCCACCTGGATGGTGGGGCGCTGCCGACTCGGGGTCTCCTTCCCCTCTTCCTCCTCCTCCTCCTCCTCCTCCCCCACCTTGAGCAAGTCGTCCTCTCCCCTCTTGGGCGTCTTATTTGCCTGCGAGAGCTGCCTGAGCATGGTCCGGTTCATCTCGTCGCTCGTCTTGTTGAACATGTCCACCAGGGAGGAGGAGCTGGCAGAGCGGACGAACTCGTCTTCCAGGGTCCTGAAAAAAATGTCAAACTCAATTTGAACAAGGGAAAACATCGTCATCGATAACAATAAACAGTACACGTAGAGCACACTTTGATTTTAATGATTCTCTCTTCTCACGAAACAGAAATAGAAACGGTGTCGGGTAAATAGCACTGTAGCAGCAGGCAGCAAGCGACAAAAAAAGTGTCTCACCTCTCACCAGGCACAAATCAATCCCCCTATCAAAGATTCACTCCTCCGCTGCGGTGGCTTTATCTTTCCCACGCTTCACCTCACATCGACATTTTATTATCGACCTTGCGCGAGACTTTTTTTCCTCCCTCACCTGTGCTGGGCCTTGCTCCTCTTCCTGATGGTCCTGGACACGTAGCACGGGTAGCAGGCTGGGAAGCACAGCAGGTAGAAGCAGACGCGCCAGGCCAGGTCAATCGCTGCGTCGGCGCCGCTCGGGAGGGAGGAGGAGGACGAGGAAGGCGGGTCCTCCGGCGGGCGTCGTCCCCCGGCGAAGCCGTTGGGCCTGGGAGAAGCGCATCGAGCGATAAGAGACCGGGGGGGAAATAGACCGCGCGATAGTGACGCCAAGTTCGAAGTGCGAGGAAAATAAGGAAAAGATAAGGCAATCAAAATCGTAGTGCGATACTCATATTTTTCCATTTTGCAATGTTTCTCAGCCTACTGTCCCTCAAGCCAAAGCAGCTTCATTGTTTGATTGCAATTGCATTTGATAAGAAATAATTAAAGAACCTTTCGATCATCTATACCAAGTCTGCACAGCACAAACCTTCTTTCGTCAAACTTCTTCCTTCCTCCTCCGTTTTCCCTCTGCCTCCTGTTCCAGGTGGCCGAGGTCCCTCCGTCCTCGCCTCCGCCTCCTCCTCCGCCGCCGCCGTCGTAGAACCTCGACTGTCCGGTCTCGCCCTCGTGGTTCAGGCAGCCGCACCAAGCGCGCGGG
>JAAUYJ010060626.1_pt1 | contig 13105 bp, 16 predicted proteins | sample 7278031 | NCBI WGS metagenome assembly JAAUYJ01 (sample SAMN14350222, study PRJNA611818) | marine sediment metagenome | isolation source: surface marine sediment (1.8m) | place: French Polynesia: Moorea | collected 2018-08 | reverse complement strand
TGTTTGGCCGGCTCACAGCCATGCTCGCCACCATATTCAGGACCTCCAATCCCATCAGGGGGAGCTGAGTTTGGAGTTCGTGCTTTTCCAACACCTTGTTCGAAGATCATACTGGAGATTATTTTATTTACACATTATGTTATATCGCCATTGTATTTGTACGCAGGTGTTAGCCTGACGTTTTATTACCGAGAAATAATAGAAACAACATCTTGACATCTACTGATGTCCGTTTTGTTCGTCTTGTTTGAGCGTAACCTGTTCTAGTGGTGGTTAATAATCAGCCAATCTTCAACAACTTTTTTGTATCTGCGGTATCGCCGCAGGTAAAAATATAGAAATTTTTATTTTAAAAAATGGCCTTTTGAAGGAAGTGGGGAATGACAAAAAAAGTACTAACGGGTGGCTCGGCCAAATCTGCCCCCCTAAAGACATGTAGAAAAAAATCATATTAAAAGAACTAGCGGTTTTTTAAAAAATGTTATTAAAATAACTTTTTTGGAAGACTTTTTTGCGAATTCACGCAAACTATGCGGCAGATTGGACTCTTTGCGTTTGAGCTCGAGACGCTGAAGTAGCAGAAGGGGTTCTTGATGAAGTTGGACAACAGTACTTGAGTTCTATGCACACAAAGAACAAAAAAATGCAATGGGCATATGCTCCATTGTCTTGCCAAAAAGCGCCCTCCAAAAATATTTATCTTTTTTTAAAAAAAAATATATTTTTTGAGCCGCTGTTGCCACAGATCAGGTTCAGGGCGGGCTCGGACATGGGAAAATAGAAAAAAATTTAAAAAAACTGTAAAATGGTTTGGCAGAGCCGCACTACACACACGGGTTTTTCGTACGGAAGCAGCAGCAACAGCATGACCACTACCACCACCACCACCACCAGCAGCAGCAGCAACAGCAGCAGCAGCAGCAGCAGCAGCAGCAACAACAACAACAACAACTTTTGAGAGTGGGCAGGTTTAGCTGAGCCACCTGCAAAAAATGAGTCCACTCCGGTACTACTCAAACACGAGAGCTTTGCTAACTTCATGTGGCAGGGAAGTTTTTTAACCACCCGTTGCATTTACGCACTAGACCTACGCTACTTAAGAGAGTACAAAGCATACGTGAGCAAGGGGGAGGGAACGCGGGGGGGGATACCCTTCTCCCTTGGACGTCCAAGAAAGTGCTCCCCCACACCCAAAAGTTTTATTTATTACTGTTCCCCCACTGGTCGCCGCAGGCGGCCGAAAATTTTGCAAAAAAGAGAAAAAAAGGTAAGAATTCCGTTTTTCAACGAAATTTTGGAATTTTTTTGAACATTTTGGCCGCCAAAGGCGCCCGAAAGCAAAAACTCCCCCCTCGTTCTCCCCCCCCTTAAGACCAAACTGTCCCCCCCCCTGAGGGCCTAAAAACCACTCCCCCTCCAGAAAAAAGTCCCTGATCCTCCCCTCCCTAATGGCCGACCCCTCGCCCACCTATGGTACAAAGGATCCAAAACAAAGACTTTTTGAGGTTGAAGGTTACAAACTGTGAGCTTCCATTAGGTTGAAAACCAAACGACTAGTCACCTTTTAGGCATGGCTTCGAGGGGGTACATAATAGGTTTTCTTTCATTAATTGGTTTTATTTTGCAAGTATGCATCTGTGTTCTCATACCCTTCTTGAATTTTGGCCAAGTCTAGGAAGGCCCGTTCAAGAGTGGTTTGGGACACGGTGTATTCCTTGATGCGCCTTCCTTCCTTCATGTCCTCCAGAAGGTGAAAGAGTTCCGGGAGACTTGAGCTGAATTTTTTCTTCGACTGGCGATACGCGAATACACATCGGTGGACTAATCGTTCAGTTTGATGGATTACAATACCCTCCACTCTTTTTAGCTCTCTCTCCACCTTGTTCCACTTTTCATCATAATTTTGACTGAGTTTTTGGCCTTTATGAGCATGATGCTTGTTCTTTTGAGAATCGTCTTCTATAATTATTTCAATCAAGTACGTCTGGCCAAAGGTTTCCTTAAGAACGTGGGGATCTCCCAAGTTCTTTAGCGTGCCATGAACCATGAAAGCAATTCTGTCGCATACATTGTAGGCTTCCTCGATGTTATTTGTACTGATAAGAACTCCTCTCTGTCTCTTGGAATACTTTCGAATAGCATTCCATACCATTTTCTTGTCATCCATGTTCATATACTTGGTAGGTTCGTCCAGTATTGCAAGACGAGGGTATCCCAACAAAGCTAATCCATAGCTCACCTTCCTTCGTTTTCCAAACTGCAAAGAGCTGCTATACTCATTTCCATATTCTGTAAGTTTTAGGCACGCTTTGATATCTTTTATTTGTTTTTCCAGGTGCTTTGATCGGACTCCATTCACCGTGGCATACAAATCGAAATGTTCGTCCACTGTGATTCTATCCCACAATGCATCGGTCTGCGGGCAGTATCCAATCAAATCAAACGCTTTTGGGTCTTTGGGTAGCATGTCCTCTCCTGCTACCACGGCCCGACCAGATGTGGGGGTTAATCGACCCATTATCATCTTCATAGTAACGGTTCTTCCCGAGCCTTTATGACCCACAAGACCAAAGATTTTATTTTCATGGACGCCAAACGTTAGGTCCTTGACTATAGTAACAGTTTTCTGCTTTTTTATGAAGGGAAGAAATTTCCAAAGGAAGGACGCCAGTACGAATTCTTTGGTGAGATTGCACACAGCAATAATCCGTCTCTGTACGACGTTGGCCGTGTGCATTGCGTCTAGAAATCGGCCCACGGCCTTCCTTTCCAGGGCAACTTGCTCATTTTCAACACGACCTTCAAATGTTTCCTCCAGTTCTCCTGTTTCTTTTTCGTCTTCCTTGCTCTAAAAACAGATGTGGTCATTTGTAATTAAAACAAAAATGGATTTTCAACTAACCTGATATTCATCATTTTGGAAAAGACGGTAAGGATTTCCTCTATCTTCAGCAATGTCCATCATTTGGATACAAATCCACCAAATTATATATTGCAGCACTGATGCCAAAATAAGGAAGAAAATTCTGGACTCTTGCAGCAAAGCATTCATCTTCATTTCTTCAGGTTTGCAGTTGTCAGTCTCGTGACAAAGTTCGTACAATTGAAATATATTGTACAGTATCAAAAAAGAGACCGAAGGCGGAAAACAAAAGCCAAGAAAAACTTGGAAACCATACACTTGCTTTTTAGAATCAGCTTCTGGAAGTTCATCGAGCAGCATAGTCAGACCAATAGGAAGAGCACCGCATACTACAGCTATCAAAAACACATTGAATGTTGTTCGAATCTTGCTAAACAGATAGCTGAAGGTGGTGAAAAACAGCAGTAAAGGGATTATGTTAAGACAAAGAAGAATATTTGTCATCCCCAGGTAAGCGTGATATTGAAATTGTTTTACTGGCAGTCCAACGCAACATAAATTCATGGTAATGATAGGCAGCAGACAAACACCAGCGTAGAACACATAATACGTAAAATAGTATATCGTCAGAGTAACTCCATTAATTGTAAGCAAATTTTTTGCCCCTATCTACAAAACTCTTTTTTGCTTTTAGAACATCGAGAAAAGAAAAACAAATACTTACTGTGCGGTCCTCAACAATGTCGAAAGCCAGTCCTGTTGGTATGATATTCATTGAAAGCCCGATAATAATAATTCCGGCTCGAATGGTTTCCGGAATCAAAATCACAGGTTCCTCTGTTTGATACGGCTTTGATCCCATGTATATTGCAGATATATTATACATAGATCCTATCCAGTTACTGACTTTATTCAAAATATATGGCATCGAGTGCAAATATGTGTCGTTGTAGTAAAGTGTTATTTCTGTAGCAGACATGTCTGTGACACCAAGTTTCACTATGGCCATTTGTTTGTGATATAAATATTTCGCAAAAGTGGTGGATGCTATGTTGCTCAAGGTGTAGGAAATATTTGCTGAATCGCTCTCCAACCTTTGTATGTATTTTTTCAAATGTTCGCAAGAAATAGTTTCATTGCTCATTACAGTAGTGTTGCACTTGTCTTGATAGCTTATTCTAGCATGGGTCTTATTATATGCGTCGTCAATAGAAGTGTAAATCTTGGTTTGCTTGGGAACTTCTGACCGCTCAATCAAAACCGTCCCAAAGATTACAAGAAAAATCGGGACTGCTATTAGCAAAATGTACCACATGGGTTCTCTGCTTTTCTTTCTCAAACGTATCTGAAATGCGCAAAAGTTAGAGTATTTCGTAAGCATTGCGCGAAAAATACTGTACGTGGGCCAATTTCCTGAAAATAGCGCAACGATCATAAGAGGGTCTCTGGTCTTCAGGAACTCCTGCCAAATAGTCACTTGGTTTCCGCATCGCCAGCTTTTCTCCCACATTTGCCCTTTGCCTCTCTTTGTTGGCCTTGTTTTTTTCTTCGTCGTGGGCCTTGCGGGAAAGCCTTTCTTTGACGATATTTGTTGCAAGGTTTTGCAAGTCAATATTTTCCGTCTCTCCTTCGGCTTCTTTCCCCAGTTTTAAGAAAACCTCATCTAGACTGGTAGATCTCACAGTGAATCTACTGATAACGTTTTGCGCGGCTGCCCCTTTGTATGCCTGAGCCGTGAACTGTCTCAGTCGACCAAGAAGCGCTGGAAAGTTGGCAGTCTCCTCTTTGGGTAAGAGAAAACAAAAATACTTTCCTTTCACTTCAGTTTCTAGTTTGCTTCCTTTGATGGATCGTAATATATCCTTTTTTATCTTCCCTATCTGTTGCTGGTTATCCGTTGCAACTTCAATACTGCGTGACAAAGAATTATATATTTATGAAAGCATAATAAAAATAAAGTTAAGTTACGTTAGGTGGTATCCTATTCCAAATAGGCGCTTCAAAAATTCAGAAGTGCCACGGCACCGGACAGTTCCCTTAGTAATTATGACTTTTCTCTTGCACAATATGTCTACCTCATCCAGAAAATGCGAAGACATTACTATTGTTCTCCCCTCTGCATTTGACCGAAGTGTCTTCCATATGTATCGCCTGGTCAAAGGATCAATTCCAGCAGCCGGCTCATCCAGCACTACCAGTCTGGGTTTTCCGATCAAGGCATTGGCCACACACAGGCGTCTCTTCCCGCTTGCAGAGAGTTCGCTCGCCAACGTGTTTGAAGACTGTACCAAATCTAAGCTTTTCATCAAATCGTCAGTAGCTTTTCCAACTTGAACTGACTCTATTCCCTGCAGTTTTTTTGAGCGATTTCTAAATTGTCTTTACTCATCACATGATAAATCTTACCCTTATCACGCCAAAGAATAAAATGTGCTCACGAACGGACAGATCTGGGAAAAGTACTTCTTGTTGTGGACAAAAACCGAGACTTCTTCGTATGGAGTCCATTTGATTTTGGTCCCTGTTTATAGTTTTAATTAAAAAAAAAGTATAGACGTGGAAAAAAAGTTTTGAGCGGAATCGTTACTCACTTAATGTCATATCCATATACTTGGATAATACCACTATCAATTGTTACCATTCCAATGAGAGAATCTAGGAACAAGGATTTCCCCGCTTTCGAATGTCCCACAATAGCCGTTATTTCTCCACCACAAATATCCAAATTAAAGTCACTCAGTCCTACTTGAAATCCTCCTCCGAACTTTTGAAATATTTTCTTGACCTTTCTAACTTTTATGGTTATTGGCCTTTTGGCATCTACGTGTATGTCCTCATTCGTTTCGTTGGCTTCCAAATCATCAATAAATATGTTGTAGGGAATCTGGCAGAGAAAATAATGGAAAAAGCTTGCTGAAAAAAAGCTTTTTTGTTATACCGTTGGTTCGTAATATTGCTTTTGGAAAATGTACCAAGGCTTTCTATTGGCACCATATCCAACTGGAACAACTTGATCTAAATACATGGCAAGACCACAATACAAAAGTCCATCAATCAATATGAATACTAGCAGCACAATCAAATTGTATTCTTTATCAATATTTTCAAGTTCTGTGAAGGTGCTGGCATTTGAATCACCAATTATCTAAAAGGTAGAAAGGGAAACGAATATATATTATGGCTCAAATGCTTTGCTTAAGTGAGGTTGCACTATGCAGTACCTTTCTCAAACCGATCCAAAAAGGGTACGAACTGAATATGAAGAAAATTCGAAATATTTTTTCGTACTTTCCGTTATCTTTCATTGCCAATTCATCATGGGAAATGGCTAGAACTACCAAAACTGCAGCTGCAACAAGTCCAAAAAATCCAGCCACCTTCAACAGCAAACATGTTTGACGTTTTCATTGATGTATTTTAAAGAAGGTTGACGTACCTTTGAATTCTTGAAAAATGACGCAAACATCAAGCCGAACATTACCAATGAAAATTCGTACTCAACAAAAAGGAAAAACTTGTACACTAACGTTTTCACTTCTTCTTCTGGCGGAATAAAATGGACGATTAAACTTCCTCCCAAAGATATGGCGAAAACCATCATCGCATCAGACAAAACCCATGACAGCCTTAAAAGTTGTTCAAATTAGTTTTTTTCTCGTTTAATAATTGAGCAGTATGGTACTTACCAGTAGGCGGAATCACGCAGGCCAGATATGCGTAACAATTGTCGGACTTTCCGTTCCTTTTCTTCAACTACATTTGCTGTTATATACGGGATATATAAAGTTAGTGAACTTATCACAAAATAGGGAATTGTTTTCGTGACTTTTTCTTTGTTGCTTTGTTCAAAAGGTTCCTTGGGCACAAGTGAAACTTTAATATCCGGCGGGGCAAAGTTTTTGTTTTTTTCTTCATTCCCAGGAACATTATTTAGCATCAACTGCAGTGGAATAATAAAATTTCAACATATCTATGACCAACATTAAGTTGAACTTACCGACAACCACGAAAAATTAATGAGGGCAACTAGAGAGATATATCCAGACTTATAATAACGAGCAGCATCACACTTTTCCCCCGTTTTTTCAGTCAGCGGCAACCCGTCGTCGCCAAGCTTTCTGCACTGATCCAAGCTAACCATTTCTTCTTTGCTCGAAATTACGGGGATACTATAGGTTGTATATGAGGCGTTCAAAGTCACAGTGTAGTTCAAATATTCCTTAACAGAATATATTGTCACTGCTGCAAAGTACTTCGGGTTGGGAAATTTTACGTGCTCTTTTAACACGGTTATCTTCGTTTCTAGAGGAGGCTGAAAGTACTGGCGGGCCTTCTGCTTCATCTCAATGCCAAGCTCTCGTATGTCCTCATACATGGTCTTGTCTACGGCCGGATGCAGCACAACTGCTTCGTGCACTCTACTAGAGTAGTTAAAAAGCATTCTGTCTCGCAGGATATTAGAATTCCACACATCAAAGGACTTTGTTTCCTCGTAGCTTTCCTTGAAAGTTTTGTCCCTCAGGGAATATCGAACAATCATCAGTATCAAAAGGGGAAAGAGCGGACCCACAATTTCCGACACCGTAATCCAGCGCCTTCTCCGTTTCTTCAGTTGAATTCGGCGGACGGAAGCCCAGAGCTGAGCAAAGAAAGATGGCGAGCTCCTTTTTCTAAACATTCTGTGTCTCAACATTCCAGGTTTTTGAGTTTGGTTTGCCGTTTCATCTCCAGTGGTAGTCCTCTTTCGAAATTTGTCGAGAAGAGCTTTGCCCCAGGATGTCACATTTGTCGCAGCCCCGGCCTCGACGGGATCATTGACCACTTCCTCCATGTTCACGTTCATGCGTCCGTTTCAGTTTTCGCATCAAGTTACACTAATCAGGTTCCCAAAATTGGACTTGAAATATTTTTAGGATTTACATTTGAAATTCAAAAAATACAGCCCAACTTAGATTTTTGTCCTTTCATTTGGGGGGAAACTGTTCTCAATAAACAGCATTACTGGGGCCTACTGCAGTAACTGCACGATATTTTACAAAAGAGCAAAAAAGGTAATCAAAATTTTAAATTCTCACCGGTTTTCAGATCTAAAAAAGCTATCCATCCCTGGCTGGCTGAAACTTGAGAAAAGGCAACTTTTGTTGCGCTTTTTAGCTTTAACATTATGAACACACCAGCGCCTCCTCTTCCATTGGCTGTGAGTGGAGTCACTAGTCACCACACAAGTACACTTCTTTTAAACTCAAATATGAGGAAAAAATATAAGGCGACGCGGCCGCCATAACTGAGAGTCAATGCAGTGTACTAAGTTATGTTAGCATTTCAATGTATTGGGTACGAGAGTACTGATTTAGAGTACAGAAATGAAGCCCAACAGCGACAGAAGGAAGCGAAGAGAGGCTGAAGTAAACTGAAGAACACGCCAGGTCTCTTCTCATTGTGACCCATGGTGGTGTACAGTACTGTACAGTGGCGCCGGGCGACGCCTCTAAATGTTCCACCAAAACGGTCCGAATAGAGATGTAAGCTGTTTGCCTCGAATGATGTCTCCTTTCTAGCTTCATCCAACTATGTGAGAGGGTGGGATGGGAATGTTCAACCGAAATGCCTGTGTGTAAAAAAATCTCTTCCTCTATTATCACTGGCGTCGGTCCTTGCTCGATCCGCTAAGCCTGGCTGGCGTCCGGAGGGGTAGAGAGGTATTCGTCCGCCCGCTTGTGGCTCTCTAAAGCCTTTTGCGTGTAGGCGTCCGTTGGAAGCTCGGACTTGCGCCTCAGGAGCGTCTTCTCGGCGTTCTTCTTCCCAGCAGTGCCGCCGCCGCCGCCCGCCGAGGCAGAGGAGGAACCGACCTCGCTCGGGTTGATAGCCTCGTTCTTGATCTTGCTTGCCAAGGCGTCTTTGACCTCGTTTTCCGTCAGGGTTGAGTCCGCCGCAGCGATGGCGTCCTCGTCGGCAGAGGCCGCCGCCGTGCTAGTGGCGATGGACATCTTGCTGAGGTAGGCAGACACGTCGTCCACGCCGCTGTTCTCCTTAGCCAGCTGCTCCATCTTCTCCCAGTTGTCGATTCGCTGCTTCTGCTTCTCCTTCTCTTTCTTCTGCTCCAGCTTGTACTGCTGCGTGCACTCGTCAAAGAGCTTCTGGTTCATCTCCATGAAGAGCTTGAGGGCGTTGTAGATAAGCCCGTGGATTGTCTTATTCCAGTGAGACTTGCTGTTTTTGTACAGGGCCGGAAACATGATGGGCAGGATGACGGAGGCGTTGTCGTTGATGAGGGACATGATGTACTCATTATTCCAATAGTACAAGGCTCGTTCCGCAACCTGGAACAAAGTGTAGCACGCATTAAAAATAATAAGTGTTCTTCGCTAAACATTTCGAGTTGCACGTACCTGAAAATGGTGGCTGGATACGCATTTAGCCAGCTGATTAAAAAGAGGCACCATCACTTTTTGAAATTCGGCAGGTTCTATGACATCCAGGATTTCCTCCAATTCGTTAAGAAACATGACCTCCTTCGGAGAATGAACTTTGGGCCAGTATCGCAGTAAGTTCAGTATCACCTGCAGATATATAAATATCGTAAATCATGCGCACACAAAAAAATACAACCAAATAATCTTACCTGTTCTGTCAGCGAAGGGTCCTTCTCCAAGAACTGGACCACGCAATAGGCAAGTTGTGGATGGTACACCGAGAGCGATTTGACCTTGTGCAGAGGCATGAGGACCTTCAGGAGGAAGATCTTGTGCTCCTCCTTTAGCGGCAAGGCAAAGCCGTTGATGATACTCCCCAGGATCTCCAGCAGCTCTGCAACGCCGTTGTGCCTCTCCGTCTCGTACACAAAGCGGTAAAAGGTGTTGTTGATCTGCTTCCTGATGTAGGCACGCAAGCCGAGAAACTTGCCGTAGATCCGGTGGAGAGTTGTCTTGAGGAAGTCCCTCTCTCTCGGGTCCTCGGAGTCAAACAGGTCCAGAAGCTGGAGGACAAACTTCTGGTCGATATGGCGCTTCACCAGGGAGGGCTGGAAATCCGGCGACTCCAGGACGCGGAGGAAGAACTCATAGACGAGCTGCAGGTGCGGCCAGGCCGCCTCCAGGGTGGGCTCATCCTCCTCCGGGTCGAACTCGGCACCGTTCGGGTTGGACGAGGGCGGCAGCGTGCGGAAGAGGTTGACGCTGAACATGGTGACGATCTCCGGATAAACGGCCTCAGTCAAAACGCTGCGGTTCGTCGTCACATACTCCACCATCTCGTGCAGGGCAGCACGCTTCACCTGAAATATTACAGAGCACACGTAATGACGGAAGGCTCCCAAGTCCCAAAGTGTTACGGTACGGAATAATTAGCGAGAATTAAGTGGATTGCTCATCCCAATCACCCCGTAAGTCTTTCTTGCTCCCGCCGTTCTTACCTCCTTCCACTTGAGGTCCGACAGTGGATCGCTGACGAAGTCAAAGAGCACCTGGCACTGCTTGATCTTCTGGATGAAGAGGTCCTCGCGCTCCTCCGCAGAGGACTCCTTCAGCGCGGGAAGCTTGACCAGCTCGCGGTTGCTCGACACGTTGAACCGGGAGGAGCTCTGGCGGCGCTCCTTGCGGATGTGCGACGGGCCGGAGAACTTCATCTTGCTGATCTGCGCCGGAGGGGGAGGGCCGCTCCCGGGGGCGCGACCGTTGTCCTCGCCGCCGCCAGAGGGGTCGACCGGCCCAGACGACTCGGACTGGTCGGCGCCAGACTCGGAGGAGGCCGCAGCCGCCGCCCCCGTACCGGAGTCGGCGGAGCCTCCATCACCCTGTAGCGTTGCGTCGTCGTCTAGTCCGGGCGCCATGACGTCCTTGTTTGCCCCGGAGGGGTCGGCGGCGCCGGGGGAGTCCTCGTCCTTCTTGGTGGGCATGTCGGACACGGAGGAGCGGCCGGAAGGGAAAGCGCCTCTTCCGGGCCGGCACAAGTCTCAATCGAGGTTTCCCGGGTCTTCTCGTCGCCCCCGGACTCCACGGGAGGCGTTCCGGAGGAGGCTGACCCCCGGGGTGGGGCCCAGAGAGGTCGAGGTCGAGGTCGGCGGAGACCCACGGATTTCAGGTGGGGAAAGGAACTTTGCACTAGTGATAGAAATGACATGAGCTCGAGCTCGAACTGAATTAAACTGAGTTGATGAATAAAACCATATTTCAAACATGCCGTAGAATCATATATTGGAGGCCCTAATTTTGTAAAAAAAACCCTAATTCTTTATCTTGCCTTCGCTAAAATATGAACCCAATCTAAGCCTTTGTTTGTCCCCAATCCTGGCTTTTTGTCTCGCTCGTCTTCCTAGTGTCAAGCAGCCTTTCCCTATTTCCTGCTGGCGACGGCGGCGCGGATTGAGCCAGTGTTGCCAGATGGTGTCGTTTGACACCAAATTGGTGTAATTTCATAGATCACGGTGTCCAAATTTTTCAATGGTGTCTTGGTGTCCAATTTAGATGTCTGGTGTCTAACATTTTATGTACAAAAAATATAAAAAATATTTTGTCCTGCAAGAAAAATTTGACTTTTTTTGTTCTTTTAGACATTTTTCAATTTTGGTGTCCTATTTGGTGTGATTTTGGATGTCTGTGGTGTCCAACGCTTGAAAACGTCTGGCAACACTGGATTGAGCCTGCTTCAGTTCAGTTCGGGCTTCTTTTTCTCTTCGTGCGACTCCACCCTCTCCTCTCCTCTCCTCTCCTCTCCCACCACGGAGCCAAGGTGAGCGGGTCCGCCTCCAGCGGCGGCGGCGGCGGCGGCGGCGGCGGCGGCTGGCGGCCCGGTTGCCCACTGGCCCCACTTCACCGCTTCCACTTTCTTTGCTTCCAGCCTTCCACGAGTCCCCCTTGCCTCGACTCCAGTCTCCGTCCCTATTGATGCCGCCAGAGGAAGATCCAGAAGCCGGCTAGGGCAGACGGGAAGACTTCAGGGACTTTTCCCAGCCGCTTCAGCCCAGAAATAACAGAGTGGCCAAAATATGTTTTAAAGGGAAACAGAGGGGTAGGACCATAAGAATATATTGTTTGACGGTGACCAGGCTTGTTTCCGTTCAAGAAAATAATTCAGTTCAAAAGATCATGTTCAAAATGTCTGGAGCTCGTTCAGCGTTCAAGTGTTCACTTTGTTCCAAATTCAGTTCAGTTCACATAATAAGATATGAACAAGGGGCGGCCCCCATAGCGTAACGGCTAGCACTCCTGACTCTCATGCAGGATGTCCGGGGTTCAAATCCCGGTGCCGCCCCATCAACTTTCGGCCAATTTGGAGCCCATCCATCCCCATACCCCGCCTAAAGTCAAAGAATGGCAAGGGCCAAAGGACTGTAGTTCTGGAGAGCCCCGCGGGAAGCAAAAAAAAAGATATGAACAAAAAAAGAGATTTTTGTTAGCGTAGACATGAAATAAGTTTTTAAAATAAACACAAGGCTATAACGTTGAAAAAACAGGTTCTTAGGTTAGATTAGAAATAGTAACAAGAACAGACTTTGTTCAAAGACCTGTTCAAAGACCTGCGGCGACAAGATATTGAAATAAATAATGATGAGATAAAAAAAGGAGTAAGACCTTTTAAATAGATCCTTTTAAATAAAAGGAAGCTGAAAGATCAATGGATCCCACCCGAAAAAGAAATCTTATTAAAGAGCCTTAGATCCCACCCCAAAGAGAAATTTGGTCTAAGTCTGCTGGATCCCACCCCAAAGAGAAATCTGGTCAAGCGACAGATCTTAATTAATCTTGATGGATTCCACCCCGAAGAAAATTATGGGTGGGAGATAAAGGGAAGAGAGCAAAGGGGTTGAGTTGACCTTGGGTCATGACCTCAAAGTAGTCCCCAAAAACAACAACAACTCCTCTCACTATTCTATGACCTGTCGGCTTTGCCGCAGGTAAAAACGGGCCGTCTCTATTCCCCCTGCTCCTATAAACATTGTGGTTTTCTGCATTTTTTTAGCCTGTTTTTTTCCTGTTTTTTATAATTTTCCACACCTTATTTACTGTGAACTGAATTGAATATTTTTTCTGATTTTGACGTTCAGCGGGCCCTATGTCAGCCCGGAAGGACATCAAGGACTAGCGAGGACGGGCCTCCCCGAAATATCATGCCACATACTCACCCTCTCACGGCCCGGATGCTTCGTCCCGCTGGTGATACCGCGCGTGGCCTGGGATATCCGACTTTCAGACATTATACGAACCACATCATCCTGGCCACGGCAACGTCACCAGCATGATGTCC